>JGI25382J43887_10000274_pt1 | contig 15676 bp, 10 predicted proteins | sample GraSoi013_1_40cm_3_FD_43887 | JGI IMG/M metagenome (IMG submission 43887) | reverse complement strand
CGGCGGGCCATAGCCCGGATACTTCGCTGGGGCTTTCCATTCGGCGGCGGCCTGATCGACGGTTTTGCCGGCTTTCATTTCGCTCTCGACCCACGCGATGAAGTCATTATTGAAGTCGGCGTATTCTTTGAGATCCGCTGGTTTCATTAACGTGCTGTGGCCGGTGATGATCGTATCAATGTTCTTGACCGCCGAATAGGCTTTGCTCAGCGTCTTGCCGTATTCGACGGCACTGCCGCCACTCGCCACGTCAATTAAAGGCGCGTTCTTCCCGGCAAACATGTCCCCCGCGTGCATCGTGCGCAACGCCGTAAAAACGACCCACGCATCACCGCCTGTGTGGCCGCGACCGAAGTAAAATAGGTCGATCTGGTCCTTGCCTGAACCGACACTCATCTTATCTTTGAATGTTTTTTTCGGCAGGTATCTGGNCTTGTCGCCTTTGAATGCGTCCTGCTTTTCCATGTTGGATTTCGTTATCTCCTGAGCAATGAATTCGACGTTTGCAGGAAACGCTTCATTGCTGCCCACGTGGTCCGGATGGCTATGCGTGTTGATGATCGTAATCACCGGCTTATCCGTGACGGTTTTGATCTTGTCGAGGATCGGCTGGCCCCAGCCGGCGAGCTTGGTATCGACGACCACCACGCCGCGATCGGTGATGAACGCGGCCGTGTTCCCGCCGCCTCCGGTGATCATATAAAGGTTATCCTTCACTTTTTCGATCTGGGCAACGTTTGGTCCCTGCGGACCACGCTGTCCGCCCGGCGCTTGAATGGCGGCGATCGCCGCTGAGAGCGCCCCGATCGCAAGAAGCGCAATCAACAGTGTTACTCGTTTCATGACATACCTCCCGAAAAGGAGTTGTTCCAAGTTAGCTAACGCGTGAAAGAAATTTTACCAAAGTCGCACCCGCTGAAAGAAAATAGCCACAAAAAAACAGAAATAGCCCCGAAATGAAGGCATTTTTGTGAAGTTTTGTGCCTTTTTGTGGCCAACTTTTACCGTTTATCGCAGACGCTCTTCCAGATAGCGGTGCAGGGAGTCTACCGAGATACGATCCTGGAGCATCGTGTCGCGGTGGCGAACGGTGACCTGATCATCTTCGAGCGACTGATGATCAACGGTCACGCAAAACGGAGTGCCGATCTCGTCCTGCCGTGCGTAGCACTTTCCGATATTGCCGCTGTCGTCGAAGAGGGAGCGCATTCGTCCCGTGGACTGCAAGCTCTTCTTGATCCGCTTGGCCATTTCCACCATATCCGGCTTGTTGCGGGCGAGAGGAATGACGGCGACCTTGACGGGCGCCAGGTCTGCATGCAGATGCAGCACGGTTCTCTCTTTCCCGCCTTCCAGCTTTTGCTCTTCGTAAGCATCCATTAGAAAGGCAAGCGTGATGCGATCGACGCCGCCGGATGGCTCGATCACGTACGGCGTGAGATGCTGGTTCGAAGCCTGGTCGTAGTAAGTCTGCTTGAGCACGGCATGTTCGTTGACCAGGAATGTGCCATCTTTAAGTGTCGTCTTGCCGCCCTTGGTATGACAGGTCAGGTCATAGTCTGTACGGTTCGCAATCCCTTCGACTTCGTCAAATTGCTTTTCTTCGTCTCGTTCGGGAAAGAATCGATATAGAAGGTCCGTTGTGGCTTTGGAATAATGTGAGAGCTCCTCCGGCTTTTGCGCGTACTGTTTCAAATTCTCCGGGCGGATACCATACTGGTAATACCACGCCACCCGTTCGTCGATCCAACGCTTGTGCCACTCTTCATCGGTTCCCGGAATGACGAAATACTCAATTTCCATCTGTTCAAACTCGCGAACACGGAAAATGAAATTCTTCGGTGTAATTTCATTGCGGTATGCCTTACCGATCTGAGCTATACCAAACGGAAGCTTGCGATTTGTCGAATCCAGAACGTTTTTGAAATTGACGAAAATGCCTTGTGCGGTCTCAGGTCTGAGGTAGGCGACGTTCTCATCGTTTTCGATCGGTCCGGCTGTCGTTTTGAACATCAGATTAAACGGGCGTGGTTCGGTCAAATCGTGGAGTCCGCCTTCCGGACACTTTTCGCCGGGCTCGATCTGGTCCGCTCGAAAGCGCTTCTTACACTTGCGGCAGTCGACCAACGGGTCCGAAAAAGTCGCCTCATGACCGGAATATCGCAGAACGAGTCTGTTCATGAGGATGGCAGCGTCCAGGCCTTCCACTTCGTCGCGCTCGTAAACGTTTGCCCGCCACCACGCGCGCTTGACATTGTTTTTGAGCTCGACGCCCATTGGGCCGTAATCCCAGGTGCCCTGGAGGCCGCCGTAAAGCTCGCTTCCTTGAAACAGAAAGCCCCGCCGCTTGCACAGCGATACGATCTTGTCCATCGTTGTACCGGCCATTAATCCCCCTGTGACGAAAAAAGGACGAATATACCAAAATACCCTATAGACGGTATTTCCCCGGCCAGTGCATCGCACTATGATTTCCGTGAGTCAGTGCTCGGCCCTTTCCGATCACTTGCGCTCATCCTCCGAACATTAGGTCCCAACACTGGGTGTGGGCTGTCTTTTCACGGGGACGCCCGCACCATTTTTTTATGAAATGATTTTTTTGCGGACTGCATAGAGCACGATTTCCGCCGTGTTGTGAAGATTAAGCTTCTGCATGAGGTTGGAACGGTGCGTCTCCACAGTCAACGTGCTGAGGTTCAGAAGTTGGGCGACTTCCTTATTGGAGCGGCCTTCGGCCAGGAGTTGCAGAATTTCCTTTTCGCGGTTCGTCAGCAAATCAAAAGAGTCCTGAAGACCTTTGGCTTTGAGTTCCTGCAGGTGTTCCTCGAGCAGGATTTCGGCGATCGCTTGGCTGAAAAACGGTTTATTCCTTCGGACCGCGTCGATCGCATTGTCAAGATCTTCTTCGACCGTGTCCTTGAGCAGATATCCTTTGACGCCGGCGTTCATGGCGCGCAGGAGATAATCCTCATCCGAGTGCATCGACAAAAGTATGGTTTTCGTCTCGGGGAATTGACGGCTGATTTGCGCGGCGGCATCGATACCGTTCAGCAAAGGCATCGCAATATCGAGGATGGCAATGTCGGGACGGACTTCTTCGACAAGAGCGAGTACATCCCGGCCATTGCGCGCTTCACCCGCGACCTCGATTTCTTTTCGCCGCGCCAGCAGGTAACAGAGGCCCTTGCGAACAATGTCGTGATCGTCGGCCACAATAATCCGCAGCTTATTTGCGGCTTTCATACGAATTGGATCACGCGTTTCCATTCAAAGGGATTTCCACCGAGAGCCGTGTACCCTCTCCCGGCCCAGACGCGATCTCGACCGTTCCTCCAAGTTCCCGCACTCTCTCTTCGATTCCGATGAGTCCCATACCGCAATAGGATGCGTCGGCGCCGAATCCAATGCCGTCGTCCGCCAATTCGAGTCGCACCTGCTCTGAGGTTCTTCTCAACTTGAGATGCGCGTTCTTGGCCTTCGAGTGACGCGCGCAGTTGGTCAGCGCCTCCTGCACAACGCGATAGATGCATGTTCGCTGCAGATCGCCGATGGAATCAACGGGGCCTTCGATGTCAACAGCCACAGATATGCCCGTGTGCTTCGAGAACTCGCGCGTTTGCCAACGCAGGGCGGGTGCAAGGCCGGAGTCGTCGAGCATGGAGGGACGCAAACCCATTGCAATGTTGCGAACGGTATTCAGCGTATCGTGCACCAGGCGCCTCGCTTCCTTGAGGTGCTCTGTAAATTCGTGTGGAGGTCCGGCACGCAATTGCTCGACATTTCCAAGCTCCATTCCCAGGGCTGTGAGCGTCTGGCCCACCTGGTCGTGGAGCTCTCTGGATAAGTGCCGCCGTTCTTCTTCTTGCGTGTGTAAGAGCTGAGACGAGAGCCGTCTTAGCTCGGACTCCGCTTTTTCCCTGCGTTGGCGCTGCCGGTCAGCCCGGAGTTGCAACCTGTACATTCCATATCCGCTGGCGCCCGCTATGACAAAACCCAGACCGAGCGTAACGGCAACGGTGGCCCATATATAGTGTATGAATTCGTCTTGAGATTCAGCCAGGCTCTTGCGGCGCCGGTCAAAGCTTTCGCGATTGATGTCTTCGATGCGGCGCGTGATGGCCAATGCGGAGTCATGACGGGCGACAAATTCCCGCTGCAGCGTTTCAAAGGTCTGGGGAGTACCAAGCTCCGGATCCTCCAAAGCAGGTGCGAGGTAGGCCCAATAGCTGTCAATTTCGTCGCGCAGTTCGTCGATGTCGGAGGAAAGTTCGGGCGCGGCAAGCGATTTCAATTCCTTCAGGTAGCGTTGCGCCAAGCCTTCACCCGTTTTCAGCCGGTCCCGTTGTTCGTCCGCGGCTTTCGATTCGGAATCCAGCATCAGCTCGTGGACGTACAGGCTGGCAAGGAAGATCTCGGATCGCAGGCCGCCCAGCGCAAACTGAAAGCGGTCATAGGCGACATTGATCGCGGCGTGTTCACCGAAGATAGTGCTCGCTTTGCCCACGGCAATCGTGCCCGCTGCGGCAATGAGCACCAACAACACTCCGAAGCCCACGAACAAGACCAGCAGAATTGTGTTCTTCACGAGGCCATAGTATAGCCGCGCTGCTTGAGGAACTCTCGTACTTCCGGAAGAGTCGGAATGCCGCGGCGGGCGCCGATGCGCATGCACTTCAAGGCAGCGACGGCGTGGGAGAAGCGGACAACGTCATCCATGCACCAATTCTGGAGCAAGCCGTAGATGAATGCGCCGTGAAAGACGTCGCCCGCGCCGGTGGTATCGGCGACGGGAACCTGGAAAGCGTTGGACTTCACGACACGTCCGTGATCCACAAACACAGCGCCTTCCGCACCTCGCGTGATACCTACGACAGGGCAGCCGTAGCGATCGGCGAGCGCGCAAGGATCATCGGCGAAATCCGAGCCGGCGATAAGGTAATCGACCAGGCACAAAAGTTCGTGAGTGGAGTCGTCATACACTTCATCGATGTCAATGACGACAGGAATTTGGGCTTCGCGCGCCCAGCGCGCGGCTTGAAGCGCAGCGACGGAATCGCAGCCATCGAGGTGCAACAGGCGGGAGTTGATGATGCACTCCCGGCGCAATTGTTCGACGGGATAAGATAACCGCGGATCGCGGGTCCACAGAATCGTTCGTTCGCCCACCCCTTCCTCCAAGAGGATGATCGCTACTTGGCTCGAAGCGCCTTCCACTTCGCGGACATCCAGTTCAAGACCCTCCGCCGAGAGGCTTTCCAATTGCGCTCTCCCGGCATCGTCTTTACCGACGGATCCGATGTATCGAGCTTTGAGACCGAGCCGTGTGCATGTGACCAGCGCAGTAGCCACCTGCCCGCCGGGCTCGACACGCAGGTCACGTATACGGAGCTTGCCGTTGGGCTCCGGCAAACGAGGCACAATGCAAATGGTATCCAGCGCATTTAAGCCGAGTCCGGCAACGTCGGTTGTGCCGATTGGCGGTTTTACAGAATTTTTGGTCTGCCTCTCCATCAGAGCAACTCGATTATATTGAAGACGCGCTGTGTCCAGCGCATTTAAGCCGGTTTCGGTAACGGCAGTTGTGCTATTTTTCATAGTTTACGCCGCGATATGCCTCTCCATGAGAGCGACTCGATTATCTTGAAGACGTATCCGCTCGGAGAGGCGGATCGCATCGTCGCATTTTTTAGCCGCGATTATGGAAAGCTCCGGGGTGTTGCCAACGGCGCGCGCCGGATGAAGAACCGTTTTGGCGCATCGCTGGAACCGTTGGCGCATGCGCGAATTCAGTTTTTCGAAAAAGAGAACCGCGAGTTGGTGCGAATCCAGTCGGCAGAGTTGCTGGATTCCCCAATGAAACTTTTCGAGGATTACGACCGCGCTGTCTGCGCCGCGTACCTGGTGGAGCTCGTTGATCGGTTCTTGCCCGAGCACGAACCGCAGGATGCCGCATTCCGTCTGGTGCGGATGACCGTTCGCGCGCTCGCGCAGGGCTGTCCGATTGGGTTTGCCAGATGCTACTTCGAAGTCTGGATGCTGCGCCTATCCGGTGTTTTTCCCGATTTGTTCCTGTGCTCGGTCTGTGGCAGGTCGATTGAGATTGACGACGAGCGATTTTTAGCCGCTGGGCTGCAGGCAGTGATCTGTAGTAGCTGTGATCACCGAAACGCGTCAGGGATGCTGACGGAAGTGGTCGAACTGGCTCAGACGATTTTGAGGCATCCGTTAAACGGTCACGGAGGGGCCAGCGATCGCGCCATCAGCACGTTACACGAGTTGAACGAATACTGGATACGTCATTATTCGGAACAGTAGCCCCCTCTGCCCCTGGGAGAGGGCGCGAAGCGCGAGCCCGATAGGGCGAAGCTCAAGAAAAGGGTGAGGGTCTCAAGCTAGGAGAATTAAGATGCAGAAATACGTTTACTTCTTCGGCGGTGGGAAGGCTGAAGGCAAGGGCGACATGAAAGACACGCTGGGCGGCAAAGGCGCCGGCCTGGCCGAGATGACCAATGCCGGATTGCCAGTNCCGCCGGGATTTACGATCAGCACTGAGGTCTGCCGGATCTTCTACGAGAACAAGGGCAAGCTCGGCAGCGACATTCAAAAACAGGTGGACGAGGCTTTGGCACGGCTGGAATCCGTAACCGAGCAGAAGCTGGGCTCGACCGAACGCCCGCTGCTGGTATCGGTGCGGTCAGGCGCGAAGTTTTCGATGCCCGGAATGATGGATACGATTCTGAACCTCGGCCTCAATGACACAACCGTAAAGGCGCTTGCGAAACGGACAGGCAACGAACGCTTTGCCTGGGATAGTTACCGCCGGTTTATCCAGATGTATGGAAACGTCGTCCTTCAAATCGAAAAGCGTGAATTCGATGAGATCTTCGACCACATCAAAGAGAAGGCCGGCGCGAAGCTCGACACCGAAATTCCCGTGCTGTCATTGCAAGAGCTCGTGAAGCAATACAAAGCCCTCGTGAAGGAAAGAACGAAGACGGATTTTCCCGAAGATCCAAGGCAGCAGTTTCAAGGNGCGATCAATGCCGTTTTCGGATCATGGAGGAATCCTCGCGCGATCCATTACCGGCGGATGAATAAGATTTCGGAAGAGCTTGGCACAGCGGTGAACGTGCAGACGATGGTGTTCGGAAACATGGGCAACACGTCAGGCACAGGTGTCGGTTTCACACGAAATCCTTCAACAGGTGAAAGGGAGTTCTATGGCGAGTTCCTGATTAACGCGCAAGGCGAGGATGTCGTCGCCGGCATCCGCACACCCACACCAATTCGCGAGCTCGATCGTGTGATGCCGGAATGTTACAGGCAGCTCCGCGAAATTACGGACCGCCTGGAGCGTCACTATCGGGACATGCAGGATTTCGAGTTCACGATTCAGGAAAATCGTTTGTACATGCTGCAAACACGCAATGGGAAACGTACGGGGAAAGCCGCAGTGAAGATCGCGGCCGACATGGTAAAGGAAGGCCTAATCACCCCTGAGGAAGCCGTCATGCGCGTCGAACCGTTGCAACTGGATCAATTGTTGCATCCCATTCTCGACCCGAAAGCAAAGNCAAAGGAACTGGCGCNGGGACTGCCCGCTTCGCCTGGCGCGGTNAGCGGCCGGATCGTCTTTTCGGCTGAAGACGCTGTCGCGCAGGCCAAACAAGGCCGCGTCGTGCTGGTTCGAAAAGAGACCGTTCCGGATGACATTCACGGAATGGAAGTCGCTGTGGGAATTTTGACCTCACGCGGCGGAATGACCAGCCATGCCGCCGTCGTCGCGCGCGGTATGGGGAAGTGCTGCGTGGTCGGGGCCGAGGCAATCAAGATCGATGAAAGAAATAAACTCCTCATGGCAGGCAATANGCAATTGCGGGAGGGCGACTGGATTACTCTTGAAGGCTCTAGCGGAAAAATTTTCGAGGGTCAGGTCGCAACAGTCGAGCCCGACCCGGCCAGCGGCGACTTCGCGGCTTTCATGGGAATGGCGGATCAGATCCGCCGGTTGGGTATTCGCGCAAACGCGGATATCCCACGCGATGCCGAGGTCGCACGAAAATTCGGCGCAGAAGGCATCGGCCTTTGCCGGACGGAGCACATGTTCTTTGCCGAGGATCGGCTGCCGCACGTCCAAAAGATGATTCTCGCCAACACGGAACCGGAGCGCCGCGAGCATCTCAACAAACTGCTTCCGTTCCAGCGAGCGGACTTCGAGGGCTTGTTCCGCGCAATGGACGGTTTGCCGGTCACCATTCGATTGCTCGATCCGCCGCTGCATGAGTTCTTACCGAAACGCGAGGAGTTGATGGTCGAGATAGCCGTGCTTCGGGCGACGAACGGCGCCCCAAGCCAAATCGCGGAAAAAGAGAAATTGCTCCAGCGGGTTGAAACACTCCACGAATTCAACCCGATGCTCGGCCATCGCGGCTGCCGGCTTGGAATCACTTATCCGGAAATTTCGGAAATGCAATGCCGGGCAATTTTCGAAGCCGCCTGCAAGCTTCAGAAGGAAGGGAGGACGGTCAAGCCCGAGATCATGATTCCTCTGGTTGGACTACCCAAGGAATTTGAAGAGCAGAAGGCGATCGTGGACCGCGTAGCGGAGGAAGTCTTTACGCAAACAGGCGCGAAAGTGGAATACACGGTCGGCACGATGATCGAGTTGCCCCGCGCCGTAGTTGTCGCCGATAAAATCGCGGAATCCGCGGAATTCTTCTCATTTGGAACCAACGACCTGACTCAGACGACGTTCGGTTTCTCTCGCGATGATGCCGGCAAGATCATTGTGGATTACATGGCGAAAGGGATTCTGAAAGCCGATCCTTTCCAGGAGTTGGATCGCGATGGCGTGGGCGTCCTCGTCAGGATGGGCATCGAAAAGGGCCGGTCCACGCGGNCGAACCTCAAAATCGGAATCTGCGGTGAGCACGGCGGCGATCCTTCCTCGATCGAGTTCTGCGATGAGGTCGGACTCGACTATGTGAGCTGTTCCCCTTATCGTGTGCCGATCGCGCGATTGGCAGCGGCGCAATGCGTCGTTGCGCGCAAATCCGCAGCAGAACGCGGCCGAACGGTCTAACCCTCTCCCTTTGGGAGAGGGGGGCGCGATAGCCAGCGGGCTGGCGCGCCGGGTGAGGGTCACAGGATTTGGGCAAATCTTGAGACCCTCACCCTACCCTCAGAGTAATTGATCTCTATGAGAATTCTTTTCGGATACCTCCAACAGTATAGGTTTCTCGTTGTATTGATCCTGGTGCTCGCGGCGATCAACCAAATCTTTTCGCTCCTGGATCCCGTCATCTTCCGCCACGTTATCGATGACTACGCCACTCGATATAGCGACTACACGACAGGAGAGTTCTTTCGAGGCGTCGGCTTGCTGCTCGCAGCCGCTGTTGGGGTCGCGTTCGTTTCGCGTGTGGCGAAAAATTTCCAGGACTACTACATCAACGTCATCACACAACGGCTCGGTGCTCAGATTTATTCCGATGGTGTCCGGCATTCACTCGAGCTGCCATATGCGGTTTTCGAAGATCAGCGGAGCGGCGAAACACTCGGGAAGCTCCAGAAAGTCCGGGCGGACGTGGAGCGGCTGACGAACGCNGTTGTCAACATTCTATTCATTTCGCTNGTAGGTGTTGTGTTTGTCATGATCTATGCGCTGAGAGTGCANTGGCTTATTGCCACCGTATATTTCCTCACGATACCCATCCTCGGCACATTGGTTTCCGTCCTCAGCCGCAAAATCAAAAAAATTCAAAAGGTGATTGTCGCCGAAACGACAGCCCTTGCAGGTGCGACTACAGAGTCCCTGAGAAACATCGAATTGGTGAAGAGTCTCGGGCTTGCCCAGCAGGAAATCAAACGTCTGAACAGCACGACCGGCAAGATCCTCGATCTCGAGCTGAATAAAGTGAAGTATCTGCGCAGCCTCAGCTTTGTCCAGGGAACAACGGTTAATGCGATGCGCATGTCGATTTTGGGTCTCATGCTGTATTTGATTTTTGCGCGTGAGATCACCATGGGCCAATTTTTCTCGCTGTGGATTTATTCCTTCTTTATCTTCGGACCGCTGCAGGAAGTCGGCAACGTCATTAACGTCTATCGAGAGACAGAAGTCTCGTTGAAGAACTTTGAGGACATTTTGAATACACCGAAGGAGCCTCGGCCTCAGCGTCCGGTTAGCTTGGCGAGTCTGAGCCGGGTCGAGTTCGAAAACGTTGTCTTTCAGCATCAATCGGCCACCACAAGAGCTCTCGACGGGATTTCGTTTACGGGNTCNCTCGGCGAGACAATCGCGTTTGTCGGCCCGTCTGGTTCGGGCAAAACAACGCTTGTGAAGCTTCTCGTTGGACTCTACCGGCCACGGGCCGGCGATATACGATATGACGGTTTTTCAATCGAGGATGTCGATTTGAATCAACTGAGGGAACGGATCGGACTCGTGACGCAAGATACGCAATTATTTTCCGGAAGCATTCGCGAGAACCTTCTGTTTGTGAACCCGAATGCGAGCGACGAAGACTGTATGACCGTCCTGAACAAAGCCGCATGTCAGAGCCTGCTTCGGCGCGCCGACAAAGGATTGGATACCGTCATCGGAGAAGGCGGCGTGAAGGTTTCCGGTGGAGAGAAGCAGCGCCTATCGATCGCACGGGCGTTGTTGCGCCGGCCGAATCTCCTCGTTTTCGATGAAGCGACGTCATCGCTGGATTCGCTGACGGAAGAGGAAATATCGGAAACAATCCGCGAGGTATCTTTCCGGAAAGATCTCATCACGATCCTCATTGCGCATCGTCTTTCGACGGTTATCCATGCTGACAAGATTTTCGTCCTGGAGCGCGGGCAAATCGTGGAATCCGGACGGCACGACGAGCTAGTAGAACTCAAGGGTCTGTATTACGCGATGTGGCGGCAACAGATTGGGGAGCGAGAGCCCCTCCCCCTCTGGGAGAGGGCGGCGCGACAGCCACGCGAAGCGCGAGCCCGATAGGGCGAAGCCTCAGGAAATGCTGGCGCGCCGGGTGAGGGTTACAAGATTTGCGCAAATCCTGCGACCCTCACCTTTCTTGAGGTTTCGCCCTATCGGGCTCACGCTTCGCGCCTTCTCCCCTAGGGGGAGGGTATACCTTTCTCCAAGGCCTCGATGCGCTTGAGGAGTTCCGGGAGGCGTTTGAATATGGCTGAGCTTTTCAACCAAAGCTTGTTATCAATGGCCGGATACCCGGAGACGATCTTATCGGGCTCGATCGAGTGCGGGATTCCGGTCTGAGCCGTCGCAACGACGCGGTCGCCGATCTCCAGGTGGCCGGCGACTCCGACCTGTCCCGTCAGAATCACGCTGCGGCCGATTTTCGAACTTCCTGCCAGACCCACCTGCGCGCAAAGCAGCGTATCTTCGCCGACGTCGGAGGCGTGACCGACTTGCACGAGGTTGTCGATTTTTGCGCCGCGGCGGACGCGTGTTTCGCCGATGGTGGCACGGTCGATTGTGGCGTTGGCGCCGACTTCGACGTCATCTTCGAGAACGACAATTCCGGACTGAACGATTTTGTAATACGTGCCGTCGTCTTGCTTGGCATATCCAAACCCATCAGTACCGATCTTCGCCCCATCTTGAAGAATGACGTTATTGCCAAGCATGCAGAACTCGCGAACGGTGACGTGGGCGTAGGCCTTGAGGTTGTCGCCAATACAAACACCGCGGCAGATATGGACAAAGGGGTAAATCGTACAGTTGCTTCCAATCTGAACGTCGTCCTCGATCACCACATACGGGCCGATGGAAGCTCCTTCTCCAATCTTTGCCGACGACGCAATGATCGCTGCGGGATCGATTCGGCGCGTTGCTCGCGGAGTCTCATAGAAGAGTTCGACCGCACGCGCGAACGTCAGATAGGGATTCGGGCTCCGGAGTGTCGCTACGGGAATTTCCGGAAAGTCGGTGGACACGATTACGGCACTCGCTTTGGTCGTGCGCGCCTTGGCGGCGTACTTGGCATTCGAAACAAATGTCAGGTGGCCGGCGCCCGCCTCATCGATTCCCACGACCCGCGTGATTTCCGCATCTCCGTCGCCATTCAAGACACAGTTCAGCCGGGCCGCAATGTCGGATAACTTCACAACGCCCTCCACTTCTCCCTCTGGGAGAGGGTGCTAGTATAGCCTTCGTAGTGTAATGAGCGATCATCGCAGCCGTCTGGCATCTACTTCGCTGACCAATCAAGAGTGGATCGACCGTTTTCTTCAGTACCTCAGGATCGAGAAAGGCGTCGCGGAGAACACCCTCCAGGCGTACCGGCACGATTTGGAAATGTACCGCACATATTTGGCGGGCAGGGAACTTGCGAAGGTTCAGCCGGCGGATGTCTCCGGGTTCTTAAAATTCCTATACCGGCGCAAATTGAAACCGCGCTCCGCGAGCAGGGCATTCGCCGCGATGCGCGGGCTGTACCGATTCCTGCTGCTCGAGAACGCAACGGCGGAGAATCCGACCGCAGCCGTAGAACAGCCGCGCTGGTGGAAGCCGCTGCCCCATGTTTTGGCTTTCGAGGAGGTCGACAAGTTGCTGGCGTCGCCGAATATTACGACATCCAAAGGGCTTCGAGATCGAGCGATGCTCGAAGTGCTCTATGCCACCGGGCTGCGTATCTCGGAACTGATTGGTTTAACCGTTGATGGCGTCAATACGGAAGCCGGTTTTGTCCGATGCATGGGAAAGGGAAGCAAAGAGCGTATTGTGCCATTAGGCGCCCCGGCCGCCGCGGCGGTCTCGGCGTATCTTCATGTGCGCCGCGTGCGGAAACCGACCAACTATTTATTCCTGAATAATCTGGGAAACAAAATGTCGAGGATGGGCTTTTGGAAGCTCCTCAGACTTTACGGCTTGCGTGCGGGAATTAAGAAAAAACTGACGCCTCATGTCCTGCGGCATTCGTTTGCGACGCATCTACTGGAACGGGGCGCCGACCTGCGAGCGGTCCAAACCATGCTGGGGCACTCGAATATTTCGACGACGGAAATCTATACGCATGTGATGCGGGAGCGTCTCAAAGAGATCTACAAAAGCTACCATCCGCGAGCGTGAGTTAGGTTATGATCTGCATTGCGTTAAGTTAGGAGGAGAAAAAGGTTGTGATCAAAGGCCGCCACTTATTTACATCCGAGTCGGTGACGGAAGGTCATCCAGACAAGCTAGCCGATCAGATTTCGGATGCCATTTTAGACTATGTCATGGCTCATGATCCGATGGGCCGCGTCGCCTGCGAAACGCTCGTGACGACGGGTCTGGCCCTGGTGGCGGGCGAGATTACAACNAAATGCGTCATCGATTACGCCTCGATCGTCCGCAAAACCGTTGAAGAGATTGGCTACACCGATGCAAATTACGGCTTCGACTACAAGACGTGCGCTGTAATGTCGTCTGTCAACACGCAATCGCCCGATATTGCGATGGGCGTCGATACGGGCGGTGCCGGAGATCAAGGATTGATGTTCGGCTATGCGACCAACGAATCGCCCGAACTCATGCCGTTGCCGATTCTACTGGCACATAAACTGACCAAGAGGCTCGCGGATGCACGGCGAGCGGGAGTTCCGAGTTTCCTGCGGCCCGACGGCAAATCGCAAGTCAGCGTCGAGTACGATGGTGAGAAGCCGGTGCGCATCGACACGGTCGTGATTTCGACGCAGCACGCTCCCGAGGNCTCCAACGCGCAACTGCGCGAAGAAATTATCGAGCACATCATCAAGCCGACACTTCCGGCCGAGCTACTCGATGCCAAGACGAAATATCACATCAATCCGACCGGACGGTTTGTCGTCGGCGGCCCCCAAGGCGACTGCGGCCTGACGGGACGAAAAATCATTGTTGACAGCTATGGTGGAATGGGCCGCCATGGCGGCGGCGCATTCTCCGGCAAGGATCCGACGAAAGTCGACCGGTCTGCGTGCTATATGGCCCGTCACATCGCGAAAAATGTCGTAGCGGCGGGTCTTGCCGAGCGAGTCGAGATTCAACTGGCATACGCCATCGGCGTTGCCGATCCGGTCTCCGTGAGCGTCGACACGTTCGGTAGCGGGAGAATCGACCAGAACAAAATCCCCGAATTGATTCGCGAAAACTTCCACTTGACGCCCCGAGGAATCATTGAGTCGCTCGATCTCCGGAGACCGATCTACAAGAAGACGGCCAGCTACGGCCATTTCGGCCGTAATGAGCCCGAATTCAGTTGGGAACGGACCGACAAGGCGGCAAAGCTGAAAACGCAAGCNGGGATNTGATCTAGATTTTTTAAAACGGATTCCGCCTTGCATTGTTTTCGTGTTTGCTCGTAGCCTCGCGTGGGCGTAGACTCGCAATCCGATATGGAAACAATCCGCAGAGAATTACAAAGGCGATGAATTCTACAATCGCTTGCCCACATTGCGGCCAGACTAATCCAGGCGGCACCTTGTTCTGCACTAAGTGCAACGCTCGCTTTCCCGGCGCGGACGACGCTGCAACTATNGTCGGACCGAAAGACTCCGCAGGTAAAGCTGGCAGGTCCGTGTTCGCGTCCGCTGCCGGATTATCGGATAGCGACGCGNCCNTGATCGGCAGCACGCCGCTTCCTCCTCTGGAACGCGGCACCTTGCTGGCTTCAGGCCGCTACGAAATTTTGGAAATCCTNGGCCAGGGCGCGATGGGCGCCGTCTACAAGGCGAAGGACCGCGAACTGGACCGNTTGGTGGCCATTAAAGTCATCCAGCCCGAGCTTGCCAACTCCCGGGTCATGTTGAAGCGTTTCAAACAGGAATTGATTCTCGCGCGGCAGATCACCCACAAGAACGTGGTTCGAATTTTCGACATCGGTGAAACCGAGGGCATGAAATTCATCACGATGGAGTACATCGATGGCGGTGATCTGAAGAGCTTGATCATTGAGCGTCGGAAGCTTCCTCCGCTAGAAGCAGTGGACATCGTCCGCCAGATTTGCCTGGCGCTTGATGCTGCACACACTGAAGGCGTGGTCCATCGCGATCTCAAGCCGCAAAACATCATGATGGATCACACTGGCAGAGTGGTCGTGATGGATTTCGGTATTGCGCACTCGAAAGAGATGCCGGGTATGACTATGACGGGCGCCCTGATGGGAACGCCCGAGTACATGTCGCCCGAACAGGCCAAAGGCGAGAAGACCGATCTCCGCGCGGACATCTTTGCAGTTGGCATTATTTTTTATGAGATGCTGACCGGCAAGATCCCCTTTAAAGCCGACACAGTCGTTGAAACAATGTACAAGAGGACGCGGGAACGGCCGGTTCCGCCCATCGACCTCGATGCCTCGATTCCGCTCCAGGCCAACCAGATGATCATGAAGTGCCTGGAGCCCGTTCCCGAAAGCCGATATCAAAGTGTTAAAGAGATTTTGCAGGATCTTGAGACGTTCGATCCAACCAAAAAGATCGGCGCTGCGGACCGTGTGAAAGCTCGCCTGAGGAAGGCAGCACATTACCGGAATTGGGCTGTCGTCACGGCGCTCGTACTGATGGCCGTGGCTGTCGTAGCTTTGGTGCTCCGCAATCGATCCGCGGCTCCCAAACCCGCAGTCGCGCATGCGCCGGTGACGGTAGTGATTGCCGACTTTAGCAACCATACCGGCGATCCCGTATTTGACGGCGCGCTGGAACC
>JGI25382J43887_10000273_pt1 | contig 15702 bp, 18 predicted proteins | sample GraSoi013_1_40cm_3_FD_43887 | JGI IMG/M metagenome (IMG submission 43887) | reverse complement strand
ACCCGGCGATCTCGCACGACACCCTCCCGGCCCCCGACGGCCGGCCCGTTGTCAAGGACACAGCAGGCGCGCCGATCACCGACCCGGCCGGCAACCCGGGCTTCCCTGGCTTCGACGCCATGTTCGCCAAGGTGAGCCTCGGCTACGTCGCGCAGATGCAGGAGGCCGGCGTACCGATCACGTTCGCCTACATCTCCGACGCCCATGACAACCACACCCTGTTCCGCGCCTCTGGCCCGGGTGAGTCGGACTACGTCGCCCAGCTGCAGGTTTACGACCAGGCGTTTGGAACCTTCTTCGCCCGCCTCGCGGCCGACGGCATCGACAAATCGAACACCCTCTTCGTCTTCACCGCCGACGAGGGCGACCACTTCGCGGGTGGGAACTCAACCGACGGAACCTGGAGCCACACCTACTGCAACATCAGCGGTGGCGCGACCTGCCCCGCCAACCAGCTAGGCGAGGTCACGCAAAACATCAAGGCCCTCGTCCCGCTCGCGCACCTACCCGCCGCGTTCGACATCCACTTCGACTCCGCGCCAACGGTCTACGTGGCCGGCAACCCGTCACGCACCAACGCGGACCTCCGCCAGTTCGAGCGGGACCTCGCGAGCGCTACCTCGACCGATCCATATNTGAACACTTCACCGACTTCCGTCATGCTCCGCATGGCCGACCCCGTTGGGCAGCAGGCGCTGCACATGACCAACGCCGACCCGCAGCGAACGCCGAGCTTCACCTACTTCGCCAAACCCGACTACTTCTTGACCACTGGCCCGAATCGATGCATCGAGAGGCCGGCGACCCTGAACGTGGACACATGCATCGACTATCACTTCGCCTACAGCCACGGTGACGTGACCGAGGACATCGGCCGCACCTGGCTCGGATTTGTCGGACCCGGGGTCAAGAACCTGGGCCGCACAAGCGAAACATGGTCGGACCACGCGGACATCCGCCCGACCATGCTCGCGTTGCTCGGCTTGAAGGACAGCTATGAGCCCGACGGCGCGGTGCTCGCGGACTTCCTTCAAACCTCCGCGATCTCACGCGATATGCGTGCGCACCACGAGTCGCTGGTGCGGTTGCACAACGTCTACAAGGAGATCGCGGCGCCGTTCGGACCGTTCGCGGCGGACACGCTCGTGGCCTCGACACACGCGATCTCGAGCGGCTCCTCGACGGACGACAGTCACTACATCACGTTCGAAAACAGCCTTGCTTCGCTAACCTCCCAGCGCGATTCGCTGGAAGCCCAGATGAGGACAGCCCTCACCAACGCNGCGTTNGGCGGGCTCACCGCGAGCGAGCAGGACTTGAAGTCGATGATTGCCCAGGGTCAGCAGCTGTTGGGGCAGGCATCCGCCCTGGCGGCCACCAGCTAAACCCCCGCAAACCCAGGGGAGCAGGTACCTGAATTCAGGTACCTGCCACCCCCCGATTCAGGTGTTTCTCCCCTTATGGCACATGCCTGCCGATTCCTAGTCTCACCTCAACGGATCGCACAAGCATCCGAAAACAAAAACGAGAGGAGAAAGACATGGAAGCCAGGCAGACGTTGAGAGGAAACGCCGTTCCCAAGGGCCTTGTGGTCGTGCTCGCGATGTGCGCGGCGGCCGCGCTGGCGGCTGGGGCAGCCGTCGTCAGCAAGGATCTCGCCGGTTCCGGCGCGACCACGAGCTCGACCGTCCACGCAGCCCCCGGTACCGTCCTTCGGCAGGACGCGCCGGCCGGATCCGCTCTCATCGACCGCGGCGCGGAAGCTCAGGCGGCATCGCAGGCGGCGCCGATTCTGGTGCACCCCGGACGCAGCAGCGGCAGCCAGTCGATCACTGACGACGGTTCGGTGCAAGCGGCCGACACCCACGGGCCGGACTCAGACCTGACCCGAGCGCTGCCGTCGCAGAGCGACGTCCCGACGTTCCGCGAAGGCAACCGGTACTAACCCACCGTCGCGATTACCCCTATGCGACGGCCAGGTCAAGAGAGGGATCGACGTGATCCCTCTCTTTTCGCGCCCGATCGCCGTCGTCAAAACGTACGGGGGATTGGAGAAGATAGGCCCCATGAGCAAGGTGGCAGGTCGTGGCCACCAGGCGACGACTCCTTCCCACGCCCTGCCTCATCACCTGACGACATTTGTCGGTCGCGAGGCGGAGCTGCGCTCGCTCAAGCAACTGCTTCGCAACTCGCGGATGGTGACGCTGACGGGCACGGGCGGCGCGGGCAAGAGCCGGCTCGCCGCCGAAGTCGCCAGGNAAGCCGGCGGGATGTGGCCCGACGGAGTGTGGTGGGTCGAGCTGGCGGCGGTCAGCGACGTGGCGGCCGCGCTGGTTACAACTCTCGAGCTCCCGGGCCGCGGACCCGCGCTGCAAGTTGTTGCGTCATGGCTTGCTGCAAAGCAAGCGCTGTTGATCCTGGACAACTGCGAACACATCGCCGCGGCTTGCGCGACCGCGTCGCAAACGCTGCTCGAGCAGTGCCGCGAGCTGACGATCCTGGCCACCAGCCGAGGACCTATCGGGGTGGCTGGAGAAGCTCGCTGGCCGGTCCCCTCGCTTCCCGAGCGGGATGCCCTTCGCCTGTTCGAGGCTCGCGCACGTCTCGTCCGACCCGGCTTCGAGGTGCAGCAAAACTCCACGACGATCGACCAGATATGCACGCGCCTGGATCGATTGCCTCTCGCCATCGAGATGGCTGCGGCGCGGCTCGACATGATGTCGGAAAGAGAGCTGCTGACCAATCTCAACAATCGCTTCCGCGTCCTGACCTCGGGCACGCGGACGGCCCCGGAGCGACAGCAGACGATGAACGCGACCATCGACTGGAGCTATCGCTTGCTCACTGAGGATGAAGCGCGCCTGTTCCGGAGGCTGGGGGTGTTTCAAGGCGGCTTCACCATGGAGGCCGCGCAGGCAGTTTGCGCCGCGAATGATCCGGCGACGGCGCTGCCCCTGCTCACCGGCCTTGTCCAGAAGTCAATGGTCGTCGCCGACAGGTTGAGCGACGGCGGGACACGGTACAGCTTGCTCGAATCCAACCATGACTTCGCCAACGAGAAGTTGCGCGCATCCGGTGAGCTGCAAGCGATCCAGCAAAGTCACCACGACTACTTCAGCTCGCGGATGTGGGAGCCGCTGGAGTCGGCCAACTTCTGGCACGCGCTCAACTGGGGGCGGAAGAACGCGCAAGACGGTGGTTTGAGGCTCGCGCTCGAGATCGCGGATTCCGACTTCAGCGCTCAGGCGCGGGCGGGAAAGCTCATTCTCGATCTGCTCGGACAAGCGCAGCCAGACGAGACGCTGCGTGTCACGGCCTTGACGATGGCGGCACGCCTGGCGTGGCGCCAGGCCGACCACGGCGCAAGCAGAGCACTTGCGGAATCCGCCGTTGCGGCGGCCCGGAAGGTAGGGGATCCAGAGCTCCTTGCGCGGGCCCTCAACGGTGCCGGACTCGTGCGCGAAACTGCCGGCGAGCTTGCGCTCGCGGGCCAGATGTACGACGAGGCGATCGCGCTCTTGAGCGATCGGGCCTACGAACGACTGGCCATCGACTTCAGCAACGGGCGGGGCCTGCTCGCACTCGCGCAAGGTGATCCGGGAAGAGCGCTCGAAATCCTCAGCCGATGCGTTGCTTTCGCAAGGTCNCAAGGCGATCCGCCCGGCCTCGCTCGCTACCTGGAGAGTCTCGCCCAAGTGCAGCTCGATCTGGGCGATGTGGATCAGGCTGCCGCGTCCTGGGTGGAGTCGCTGTCGATCTTCCAAGTCGTCAATGACTGGTTCGGAATCATCTGGAGCCTTGTCGGTCTGTCATTGGTCGCGGCCGCACGCCGCCAGGACGACCGCACCTTGCGGCTCGCGGGNGCAGCGNATCGGCTGTCACGCGAGTATTCGTTGACCATGTGGTCGTTCAGAGCCCAACAGCTGGAGGCAGCTTGCCAGCAAGCGCGCGACCGGCTTGGAGCCAAGGGCAGGGGCGAAGCTGCGTGGAAAGAGGGCCAGGCCTTGACCACCTCTGAGGCGCTCGAATACGCCCTGGATGGACAGAGACCCGCCGCAGAAGCGCTCATCGACGGAGGAGTGCTGAGCCGGCGTGAACGCGAGGTGGTGACCATGGTGGCTGCGGGTATGACCAACAAGCAGATCGCTCAGCGTCTGTTCATCGCCGAGCGAACCGCCGAGGGTCATGTGGAACGCATCCGGAACAAGCTCGGCGTTCGATCTCGCACCGAAGTGGCGACCTGGGCCGTCGAGCGCGGCCTGCATCCGCGCGCGCTTGACAACCCTCGACCCACGAGTAAGGTCTGACCCGGATCCCTGCTGCTGTCGGCCGGCACTTGTTGGGAGGGGACTCGTGAGCTCTGAATGGCGTCCGGACGACTCGTTGCTCGAGCGCGGTGAGAACGATGAGGTCAGAGGAACCCGTCGGGTCAAAGACGCCCTTGAGAAGCACGGTATCCGTTACGGCGACCGCGTCATCACATCACGCGACAAGGGCATGGACGAGGTCAAGGGCGATCTGAAGCGCTCGGGAATGCCGCCGGGCGTGGAGCAGTGGCAGGTACCGATCGTGGTCAAGCCAAGCGGGGAAGCACTCAGTTTTACGGGGCGCATGGAGGCTGGGGCGGAGGTTCCGGAACATGTGCACAAACACCCCGTGTTCCGGATCGTCATCGAAGGTTCGCTCGAGTACGGCGATCTGACCCTTAAGCCCGGAGACTGGATGTTCGTGCCGGCGGGGCAGGCCTACTCCCTAAAGGCCGGTCCTGATGGCTGCTCAACCTTCTACCACCACGGACCGTGCCAGCTGATGATCTGAGAGCGACTGACGCCGGCTGGCGTCAGGCGGAGTGAGGCTGTAGAAGCTCCGCGATCGAACCTTCGAACTTGGCGAGCTGCTTGTGGACCTCGATCACCTCATCCGAGGAGACCGGATCGGTCGGATCGACGTCCGTCAGGTGCTCGGTCCACTCGGTTCCGCACTCACAGCGGTGAAACAGGAAACGGTCCGTGCGGGAGCGATAGGTGTAGATGGCAGCGTCTTGCATACGCCTGCCGCAGGCACATTTGCCTTTGTCCGATTCCAGCTTCGACCTTTGCAATGACGTAAACCTCGACCTGTATAACGATCCTGAAACCGAATTCGTTGCATGGTACATCGGAGACCTTCAATTTGGAAGGTCAACAGACTGTAAATTTCAGCCGGGAGCGTTGAGCTCCCCCAGCAACCCCTCGAGATCCCTCAGCCGCTCGGTGCGCGCCGCGTGCTCCAGCGTCTGGTATTGCGACAGGACGTCGACAAAGCCGTCGCCCACGTCGTAACCGTGCCGCCGGAGCGCCTCGCGCCCGCGCTCGCCGAGCGTGGCAAGCACCTCGCGCACCTTGTTCTGGCGGCCGAAGTCAGGCACTCGGCGGTGGAGGCTCGATTTTCCTGAGGATGACGCGCTGGCCGTGCCACGTGTCCGGAACGGCCGGCTCATCGCCCTGGTAGCTCAGCTCGAGGCACCAGATGCCGTCCTCCTGAACTGGGGCGATGCCCAGCTTGGTCTTCGGGTTCGCGCGCTGGAGCCGCTGTAGCAAGGCGACGCCGTACAGCACGATCGCCCCGGGGATGTTGATGGTGTTCATGCGGCCGCCCTCGCTAGAGCCGTCGACGCCTGAAGTGAGCGAGCCGAGGGAGTGAATCACGCGGGGACTAGGTTATCGGCTGGCGGCTCGACAGCGCCGCGAGGACCGCCGCGACCGTCCCCTCGTAGCCGAGCCGCCCGGTGTCGAGAACCATGTCGTAGTGCGCCGGGTGGTCGCGGTCGTGCCCGTAGACCTGCTTGATGTAGGAGGTCCAGTTCTCGTCGGTCTGCTTCAGGCGGCGCCTCGATTCGTCTACGGAGGTGATGCTGAAGCGGGCCATGATCGCTTTGACCCGGACAGCCTCCGCCGCCCGCAGAAAGACGTGGAGCGCGGCAGGGAACTTGCTCAGGATGTAGGCGCCGCCGCGTCCCACGATCACGACGTTACCGCCGCGCGCCGCCTCTTCGATCACGTGCTGTGTGATCTGAAGCACAGCCTTGCGCGTGTCGAACGTCGGCGCCGCGTTGGGCGGTGTCCAGGCCGCGGCCTCAGCCGGCATCAGAGGCTCGGAGCTCGCCGAGCCCAGCGCGACCAGCAAGCGGGCCAGTAGCGACCCAGGCTGCTCGTCCTCAGCCTCCACTTCCTCCTTGGGAAGCTGGAGCCTCCGGGCGACCTCGTCGATGATGTTGGAGTCGAGGAAGTCCGTCTTGAGCCGGTCGGCCAGCATCCGGCCGACGCTCGCCCCTCCCGCTCCGAACTGCCGCCCGATCGTGATGACCGGCACGGGCTAATTGTCAGGGCAAACGCAACAGCCCGGATAGGCCGGACTATCGAGGTTCAACGGCACCGGAAACGCCCGTTAGTCCGGACTATCCGAGTTAGCCCCGGCTACTCGAGGTAGTCCCGCAGCTTCTTCGACCGCGACGGGTGGCGCAGCTTGCGCAGCGCCTTGGCCTCGATCTGGCGGATCCGCTCCCGGGTCACCCCGAACCGCTTGCCCACCTCTTCCAGGGTCCGCTGGTGGCCATCGATCAGCCCGAACCGCAGCTGCAGCACGCGCCGCTCCCGCGGAGTCAAAGTGTCGAGAACATCCTCCACCTCGGAGTGCAGCATCGTCAAAGAAGCCGCGTCCGACGGCGAGACCGCCTCCCGGTCCTCTACGAAGTCGCCGAGGTGCGAATCCTCTTCCTCGCCGATCGGCGTCTCCAAAGACACGGGGTCCTGCGAAACCTTCACGATCTCGCGAACCTTCTCCGGCGTGATCCCCATCTCCTCGCCGATCTCGTCGTCGGACGGCTCGCGCCCGAGCTCCTGCAAGAGCCGCCGCGACACGCGCACCAGCTTGTTGATCGTCTCGACCATGTGCACCGGGATGCGGATCGTCCGGGCCTGGTCGGCGATGGCTCGCGTGATGGCCTGCCGGATCCACCACGTGGCGTAAGTCGAGAACTTGTAGCCCTTGTGGTAGTCGAACTTCTCGACCGCGCGGATCAGGCCCATGTTCCCTTCCTGGATCAAATCCAGGAACGACATCCCACGCCCGATGTACTTCTTGGCGATCGAAACCACCAACCGCAGGTTGGCCTCCGTCAGCCGCTGCTTCGCCTCGTAGGCGCGCTCGTAGCGCTCGGTCAGCCGATAGCGCGCGATGCGGTACGACTCCAAAGCCTCGGCCCGCACCCGCGGACGGGCTCCGTTCGCGATCCGCCGGCGCTCCGCGGCCGCCGCGTCGGTGAGATTGGGCAGCTTGCCGAGATCGATCAAGCCGAGCAGCTCCTGCGCGATGTGCGACTGCTGCCCCTTCCGCTTGACCGTGGCCAANCGCTCGATGACCTCGGGCAGCAGCTCGTCGACCGAGCGCTGCCGCCCGTCGACCTCCTCGATCACGTTCAGCGCCTTCATCGCGTCGTGCAGNGGCTTGGCCTCGATCGCCTGCGCCAGCTCGACCTCGTCGTTGGCCGTCAGAAGAGAAACTCGCCCGATCTCCTTCAGGTACATGCGCACCGGGTCGTCGAGCGAGACGGAGTCCATCATCTCGATGTCGAGCAGCATCTCGTCGTCGATCTGCTCGACCTCTTCGAAGTCCTTCTCGCCGTCGGTGACCTCGATCCCGATCTCCTTGAACGCGGCGAAGATACGGAAGATCTGGTCGGGCTCGGCGTCGATCTCGGGGAAGCCCTGCAGGATGTCGTCGGGGGTGAGGTATCCCTGCTCTTTGCCCTTTATGATCAGNTGCTCGGCGACGGCCATCAGCTCGTCTTCGAACTTCGGCTCCGGCTTCTCGACCACCCTGTTCGCCTTCACTGGCTTCGTCGCGACCGGCTTCGTCACCGGCGCTTTCGCCTCGGGCGGCTGCTTCACTACACGCGCGATANCTAGCTTCTCCTTTCCATATCCGTGATGGCGCGGCCGAGCTCTCTGGCTTGAGCTTCCAATTGCGCCACCCTCTCCGAGTCCCGACCCCTTTCGGCCTCGGATAGCTCGCGGATTATCCCATTCTGCATACCCTTCATGTGCTCCAGGCGGATTCGTTCCGCAAGTTCAACTGCCACCTCGTCATCGACATTCGGCGGCGGCGCCGCCCACGCCCGTCTGATCAGGTCTTGTTCTTCCGCGGGATAACCGGCCAAATCGGCCTCGAGCCCGGTGGGGCCCCCGCGCTCGTAGCTCTCCAGCATACGGATGTAAATCGGACGGTCGTCCTCGTCGAACTCCTGGGAGGTCAGCTTTGTTCGGACGCGATCGAAAGCAGAGGGCCGGACAGCGAGAAGCTGGAGCAGATACCCGCTTGCCGTGACCCTGCGCGCGGGCTTGCGCGCCGGGGCACCGTTCTGCGCCACTCGAGCGGGCTTTGCCTCCGGCTCCTCGAGCAACAGGTGGCGGGAGATTCCGGTGTGCCGCTCGGCCGTCTCGGCGTAACCCTCGCGCAGCGTGGCCGGGAACTGCCGGATCCATTCGCGCAGGCGAGCCGCCACCCTCTCGACCTGGTTCGGGTTGCTCGGGTTCAGGCCGACCGAGTCTTCCTCCATCCCGGCCTCGAAGCCGGACGGCGCCTTAGCCACCAGGTCCTCCCAACGCGCCGCCGCGTCCGGGCCCGCGCTGCGCAGGAACTCGTCCGGATCCTTAGCCCCCGGCACGGCCACGACGCGACTTCGCATCGCGTGTTGGGCCGCGAGCACGGCGGCTTTGCGCGACGCATCTCTCCCGGCTCGGTCGGAATCGAACACCAGGAGAAGCTCATCGGTGAACCGCTTGAGAAGGCGTACCTGCTCCTCGGTCAGGGCGGTGCCGGAGCTGGCGACCGCGTTCGTCACCGCGAACTGGTGGGCGGTGATGACGTCGAACTGGCCCTCCATCATCACGGCGTGGCCGCGCCGGGCGATCTCATCCCGGGCCAGGTCCAGGCCGAACACCACTCTTCCTTTTATGTAGGCGGGGGTTTCGGGCGAGTTGATGTATTTTTTAGGCTCGTCGGCCCGGACGGCGCGGGCGGTGAAGGCAAGGGTCTGGCCGCGCTCATCACGGATCGGGATGACCAGCCGTTCGGCGAAGAAATCGGTCCCGTCGCGGCGCATGAGTCCGGCTTCCTGGGCGTCGACGAGCGAGCGTTTCTTCGCCCGCAGGTACTCGGCGAACCCGCGACCGGCCGGCGCGTAGCCGAGCTGGAAGCGGCGCGCCGTCTCCTCGCCCACCCGGCGTGACTCCAGGAGACGGCGCCCAGGCTCGCCGGCGGGGCTTTTCCACAGGACGTACTCGTAGTACTGAGCCGCGAGCTTGAGCATCGCCAGCACCCGCTTGCGCAGGTCAGCGCGGTCTTTCTGGTCCGGGCTCAGCTGCTTCAGCTCGACCCCGGCGCGCTCCGCGAGCAGCACCAAGGCGCCGCGCTTGTCTGTCTTCTCGATCAGCTCGACGAACGTGAAGACGTCGCCCTTGCGCTCGCACCCAAAGCAGTACCAGGACTGGCGCTGCGGGTTGACGTGGAAGCTGGGGCTGTCCTCCTGGTGGAAGGGGCAAAGGCCCCAGAAGTCCTTGTTGCGCTTCGTGAGGCGGACGTGCTCCTGGACGACCTTGACCAGGTCGACCTTGCCCTTGACCTCCGCGAAGGCGTCATCGGACGACAGGGTGGGCACGGGCACTATTGTGCGGCGCGCCGAGCGGCGGCGCTTGCCTTAACTGAGCAGCGCCAGAGAAGCCGCCAGCAGAACTGTTCCGATCACGAGGAATCCAACAGCAAGTACAGGAGCCAACCACTCGGACCAAGGCAGTGGGCCTTCAGGTTCCTCATCACGAAAGACCAGGCCTGAGGTGCCGTAGGCCAGAAACAGCGGTCCGAAGACCAGCCCGAACGGAATCCGGGCGAGCAAAACAACGCCTAACGCGAAAACCCAGACAAGCGCCATGCCATACCAAACGAACCTTCCGATTGACCCGCGGGTCAGCACATTAGAGAAGCGCACAAGTGGCTCGGGTTACCGAGCGCCGATCGCAACCTCGGGCTCCACCTCCCCGCTTGCCGGGGAGGTCGGCGGCGCAGCCGCCGGGTGGGGCAACTCGAGCTGGTCCGGCTCGACCCCGAGGTCGCCCAGCCCAATCCAGTCGTAGAACCGGCGCAGCGGCATCGGCGCCCACCAGTTGAGGTCGCCAAGCAACCTCATAACCGCGGGCACCACCAGGGAGCGCACGATCGTGGCGTCGATCGCCACCGCGATCGCCAGCCCGATCCCGATCGCCTTGATGATCACGACCTCGGCCAGGCCGAAGGCCATGAACACCGTGAACATGATCGCAGCGGCGCCTGTGATCAACCGCCCCGTCCGCTCGAGGCCGCTCGCGACGGCCGCGGTGTTGTCGCCCAGGCGCACGTACTCCTCATGCATCCGGCTGACGAGCAAGACCTCGTAGTCCATAGACAGCCCGAACACGATCGAGAACAAGATCACCGGGATGCTCGGGTCGAGCGACTGCGGCGTGAAGCCGAGCAGGCTGGCGAAGTGTCCCTGCTGGAAGATGAACACCAGCGCGCCGAACGATGCGCCGATCGAGAGGAAGTTCAACAGGACCGCCTTCAGCGGAAGGATCACCGAGCCGGTCAGCAGGAAGAGCAGACGTAGGTCACCAGTACAACGGTGCCGACCGCCAGCGGGACCTGGTCGTAGATGAACTTGATCACGTCGACATCGATCGCCGTTGCGCCGCCGACCAGCACCTGCCCCCCGCTCACGCCCTGGTCGTTGCGGATCGCCTTCAGGATGTTGCGCGCGGCGTCGGAGCTCTCATCTACGTTGCTCGTTGCCTGGATCAGGACGATGTGCTTGCCGACCGTGCCGGCAAAAAGCTGCTGGGCCGCAGCCGGGATCTGGCCCGGGTCGCCGGTGTAGAGCTGCTGGTACTCGGAAAGGCCGAGGTTCGGGTCGAGGTCGTAGATCGAGCTCGTGTGCAGGATCCCGGGAATCGCCGCGATGCGCCGTGTCAGGGTGTACTGGTCCGCGATCCGATCGCGTGTCAGAGGAGACCCGTCCGGATAGTCGACCACGACGTTGAACGTGGTCTGGCTCTGGCCGGGGAAGTCGGCGATCAGCCGGTCATATCCCTGCCGCGCCTCAAGCCGCGTGGGCAGCATGTCGACGTTGCCGTTGGCGAGACGAAGCTGCAGGAACGGTGTCGACGCGATGACCAGGAAGGCGACCGTTGGCACGAGCACGACGACAGGCCGCTTCATGACCCAGGTCGCGAGCGATCGCCAGAAACCGCCCCGGCTCGCCGGTCGCTGCGGCCACGGGATGCGCAGCCGGTTGACCGCGGGCCCGATCATCGAAAGGGCCGCGGGCAGGATCGTCAGCGCGTAGAACACCGCGACGGCCACGACGATCGCGCCCGCGGCGCCCATCGAGGCCATGAACGTGCCCTGGAAGAAAAGCATCGCGGACAGGCCGACGGCAACTGTGAGGCCGGAGAACGTGATCGCGCGGCCGGCCGTGGCCATCGTGGTCGCGATCGCGTCCTCGCGGCCGGCGCCGGCGGCCAGCTCGTCCCGAAAACGGTTGACGATGAACAGCGAGTAGTCGATCGAGACCCCGAGTCCGATCAGCGTCACGATGTTGATCGCGTATTGCGATACGTCGGTGAAATGGTTCAGCAGGAACGTGCCGCCGATCCCTCCGACGATCGTCAGGATGCCAATGCCGAGGGGAAGCCCGGCCGCGATCACCGACGCAAAGATGAGGACAAGCAGTAGCAGCGTCACGGGCAGCGTCACGTACTCGGCCCGCTGCAGGTCCGACTCGAGCGTGGTGTTGAAGGCCTGGTTGATCGGCACGAAACCNGTGCCGGTGACCGACAGCGTCGTCGAATGGACCTTCGNCCGGANGTCGTTGTAGACACCCCACGCCGCCTGTCCTTTCTCGTTGATCGTGACCAGGACCAGCGCCTCGTGGCCGTCCTTCGAGGTCAGGCTTTGCGCCGCCGCCGGGGTGGGCACGTTGTACGGCGTGTAGAGGTTGACGATCCGCGAGTCGGACTGGATCGGCGCCAGGGCCGCCGTCACCGCGTCCTTGTACTGCGGGTCACTCACCGACAGCGTGTCGCTCTTGAAGATGAGGTCGAACGTCGAAGTCGGGCTCGACTCCGTCGAGCCGCGGCCGAGGTCGGAGGTGATCAGGTTGCCCGCCTTCGCAGCCTCCAGGTTGCTGGTCAGCGGGCCACCGCTGGTGAGCGTGCCGCCCATGATCAAAAAGACGACCGAGGCGACCAGCACCAGGCTTGATCCGACCAGGGTTGCGATGCGATGCCGATAGACAAAACGACCCCAGCGTCCGAACACTTTTCTCTCTCCTACTCCGTCTTGGAGCCCTGGGCGGGCGGGAAGATTGCTGATAGGGACATCGCGTTGAGGGTGTCGACCGCCTCGTCCGCCTTGAAGTCGGGATCGATGAGGTTCTGGATCATGATCCCCAGCACCGCCGCCTCGATGACGGCCGCAATCCCCTGCGCCGGAGTTGGGTCGGCCTCACGCTCGGCAAGCACCTCGCGCGCGATTCCTTCGATATGCGTACGGTCCTGGCGGAGGAAGTCGAGCACGCCGCGTCCCAGCTCCTTGTCGTGCAGGCCCACCGCGATCAGCTGGATGTACAGCGCGTGCGTACCCGAGCTGCCCTTCAGCATGTTCTTGAACTTCTCGTAGGCGGCCTGGGCGCCCGCGGCACCCTGCTCGGTCCCGTACTCCATCTCCCTGCACACCTCGGCGAGGACGGCCAGCACGAGCTGCTGCTTGGACTTGAAGTAGTAGTGGACGAGGCCCTGGGCAACGCCGGCTTCCTCGGCGATCTCCTTGATCGAGCTGTTCTCGTAGCCCTGCCGGGAGAGGACCGTGAAAGCGGCGTGCAGGATCTTGGCCCGAGTGTCCGCAGCCTTGGTTGAATGCTCGTTCAACATTTGATTGGTTATTCAACCAAACCCCGCGAGACTTGTCAAGGGGATGCTGCCCGGAGGGAGATCCACGGGAAGTACCCGGCCTCAGGGGTCCCGGCGGGGTCAAAGACTCCGTGGCGTAAACGCCGGGGGAATGGCCGCCGGAGCAGCTCTCCCCCTTACGCGAAAATCATGTGGTGACCCTCGCCGTCGAGCAGCTCAACCGGCGCATGCTCCGCGCCCGCGACGCCATCGACCGGGCCTACGCGCAGNCCCTCGACATCTCCCGCCTGGCCGAAGTCGCCCATGTCTCCGACGCNCACTTCATCCGGACCTTTCATGCGACCTTCGGCGAGACACCCCACCGCTACCTCCAGCGGCGTCGCGTCGAGCGNGCGATGTTCTTGCTCCGGGAATCGCAGCGCAACATCACCGATATCTGCCTCGATGTCGGTTTCACGAGCCTGGGCACNTTCAGCCGAACCTTCAGCGACATCGTCGGCGAGAGCCCGACCGACTATCGGGCTCGCGGCTACGTGATGGCCGCGCCGACGTGCTTCACCATGGCGTGGATGAGGCCGAGTCAAGAGCGAGCAGTTTTGGAGAAGCGAGCAGCCGCAATCAGCCCATAGCATCGATCACAGATCACAAATCCACTGGAGGACAAGGACCGATGCTCAACTCGATCAACATCTCGCACATCTTCGTTTTCGACCAGCAGCAGGCGCTCGACTTCTACGTCGGCAAGCTCGGGCTCGAGGTGAGCGCAGACGTCGACCTCGGCGTCATGCGCTGGCTGACCGTCAGGGTGCCGGGCGATCCAACCCGTGACATCCTTCTCGAACTGCCGGGTTCACCGGCGATGGACCCGAAGACTGCGGCGCAGGTCCGCGAGTTGATCAGCAAAGGCGCCAGCGGGTTCGCGGCCGGGTTCACCACCTCGGACGCGNAGAAGACATACGAAACGTTCNAGGCGAAAGGCGTAGAGATCGCGGACGATCTCACCGAGCGCGACTACGGAACCGACTTCGGGATCCGCGACCCGTTCGGCAACCACATCCGGATCGTGCAGCTCGTGCCCACCTCGCACCAGCTCGGCCCCAAGGTGGAGGGCCGGAGATGATCACCTCGCTCCGCGCCACGACCACTCGTGCTACGAAAGTCAATACGACCGCCGCGCTCCTCGCGTGCGGCGCCGTCGCGGGACCGCTGTTCGTTGTCCTCGTCTTCATCCAGGCCTTCACGCGCCGTGGATTCAACATGACCATCCACCCGCCCAGCCTGCTGAGCCTCGGCGACGGCGGATGGATCCAGGTCGCTAACTTCATCGTCTGCGGCTTGCTCTTCGTCGCCGCGGGAGCAGGCCTCCGGCGCGCAACCCGGGCGACCTGGGGACCGATCCTCATCGCCTGCGTCGNCGCGGGCATGGTCATCGGCGGCCTCTTCTCCGCCGACCCGGGNCTCGGCTTTCCGGCNGGCGCGCCCGCGGGGCAGCCGACGACAATGACCTGGCACGCCATGCTCCACCTGACCGGTTTCGGCATCGGTTATTCCGCGCTCGTCGCCGCATGCTTCGTCTACGCGCGCCGCTACTGGTACTCCGCGATCGTGGGTGGCGTTACGGCACTCTGCTTCGTCTATGTCATGAGCGGGCTGAGNCACGGCAACCTGATTCCGCTCTGGCTCGCGCTGGTAGTCGGTTGGACCTGGATCTCGATCATCCCGGCGCGACAGCTCGCGCGGGAGAACCGCGAATGAGATTTCGAGCCAAGGTCCTGCTCGCCGGCAAGACCGCCACCGGAGTCGAAGTCCCCACCAAGGTCGTGGACGGCCTCGGCTCCACCAAGCGGCCGCTCGTCAAGGTCACGATCAACGGCTACACGTACCGCAGTGCGATCGCGCCGATGGGTGGAACCTACATGCTCGGCATCAGCGACGACGTCCGCAAGAGCGCGCATGTCGCCGCAGGCGACACCATCGACGTCAACGTCGAGCTCGACACGGAAAAGCGCGACGTAGAGGTCCCGCCGGAGCTCGCCAGGGCGCTGGCGAAGGACCCCAAAGTAAAGAAGTACTTCGAAAGCCTCTCCTACAGCGGGAAGTACCGGCTGGTGGCTCCCATCGCGAACGGCAAGACGGCCGANACCCGCGCGCGCAACCTCGACAAAGCGATGCGGGAGCTGAAGGCCAAAGCCTGAGACCTTCTTCCTGTCACCTTGGAGGTGACGGGCAATNAACGCNNNCTATCGTCCGGCGGCGCGGATCAGACCCCGCAGCGATTCCTCAGGCCCGCGCCGCAACTCCCGNGCCAGAAAGAGCATCACAAGCCGGCCCCGCCACCCGGGCGGGAGGTGGAAGTCTCAATTGAACCGGACCAGCGTGCCGCCTTCTTTTGTCTCCGTCAGCGTCACCCGCTCGTAATTGGCGACGCCCAGAGGCAGGTGGACGACNACGTCGAGCCATCGATGTTCCGGGTCGACGTCACGCACGTTCATGCGGACCGGCCACTCCCGGCCCAGACCCCGCGCCACCAGGTTCATCACCTGGCCGGGCCGCACTCGTCCGGCCGGCTCGGCGGAAACAAATCGGGCGCCCGACCACTCGGTGAATCGCTCGGGCGTGTCCAGCACACTCCAGACTCTGTCTGGCGGCGTCGATGTGAGCGCCGCCGGGCAGACGTTGACAATCACGGTTCGAGCTTAGACAGCCGCAACTCCTCCCCATTCAC
>JGI25382J43887_10000272_pt1 | contig 15722 bp, 16 predicted proteins | sample GraSoi013_1_40cm_3_FD_43887 | JGI IMG/M metagenome (IMG submission 43887) | reverse complement strand
AAGAGAGTTCCTTCTCCTTGTCTTGCTTCTTTACCAATTATTAGTAGCTACCTCGGGAGCGGGGGACGGCTTAGAGTCCGACCTACCACAGGTGAAAAGTATCCCCGCCGGAAACCCGTTAATAAACCTAGTTTCTGACAAGGGGATCGACGATAAAGCTCTTGCTACCAAAAGACGAACTTCGCAAGAAACCCAAACCAACGAACCGACTGAACCATCTCTCTGGCAAAGACTGGATCAAGTTCACAAAATCTTGGTTCAAACATAGCCCACCGCGCAGGGATAGAACCAAGCTGGTCCATCCAGCCGGTTTTCCTGAGACTCTTGTCCGAGAGTTTGTAGAATTCTTTACTAAACGGAACATGTGGGTGCTAGATCCTTTCCTGGGAACAGGAAGCACCCTCCTCGCCGCAAGAGCCGCAGGGCGTAACGGGGTCGGAGTTGAGATCAACCCCCGATATGCGTCAATGGCGAGGTTGAGGCTCAAGGAGGCTACATCTGCTAACGAGACCCGGCAACTTGTGCTGCAAGGGGATTCTCGTGGCTTGCGCAAGATCTTGGAGAGAAGTGAGGTTCACGAGTTCGATTTCTGCATCTCATCGCCCCCATACTGGAACCAGTTGAAGCGCGCTAGCCTTCGGCAACGTGAACGTGTGGAAAGAGGATTGGACACGGTCTACAGTGACGATCCGCAAGACATTGGAAATATCAATGATTATGGGGAATTTCTGGATGCCCAAAAGCGAATCTTTGACGAGGTCTACCNAGTTATGAAGGTTGGAGGATATTTGGTGGTCGTGACGAACAATGTCTTCTCAGAGGGTCGGTTGCATCCGCTCGCATTTGAAACGTTGACAAGCTTAGCAGAGACATGGGTCCCGAAAGACGAGAGGGTCTGGTTGCACGATGATAAGCGGCTACTACCTCTCGGAATATACAACGCCTGGGTCGGGAACCGCTCCCACCAATATTGTTTGATCTTCCGCAAAGAGTCATAGAGCTCTTTCGGGAGCGCGTGCGTCGAGCAGGTTCGAATGCAAGTCAGTCTATTCTCCCATTCCTTGGCGTCATTGTCTACTAGATTCGACTCAGTTAGCAAGGTATCTCTAGCGGAGACCCGCGAGGCTCAGAAGATCGTATGATAGACCAGCTATTGCGGCCGCGGCGGCGGGAATCGTGAGCTCCCAGGCGTAGACTATTCTGCGAGCAACTTCCCATCTCACCGCTGACAGTCTGCGGGTTGAACCTACTCCCATGATCGCCCCGGCTATGGTGTTCGATGTTCTTTATTTTGTCCCTTTTGTCTGCCAAATGGTCGAAGTTCTGGATTAGCTCACTGAATTGTACGGCTCCCGCCAATGCATTCTTCGACTCTTCTTCGAGTAATTGAAAGAATATTTTCCCTCTCGGAATGAGAAGTTTCCTTGAGCCCGATGAGACAACGCGTGGGGCGAATCGCATCTGAGTCAAATCGTTTCTCTATGAAGAGCTGCGCTTGTGACCGTTGCTATCTCCAAGTAGACTGTTTGACACTCTTAGAATAAGCGTCTAGATGGTTTTGAAGCATCTAGGTGGATCCTAGATTGACGTAAGCAGCCTACTTCCTTGCGGCTCGTTCTCCGGAGACGATATACAGGACGCTTTCGCCGACATATGTCGCGTGGTCTGCTATTCTTTCCAGATAACGGAGGATCAATGTCCCAGAGACTGTGCATTTTAAGTCTCCCAAAGGGTTCGAAGCCGAGTTCTTGACGAACCCCAAGTAAGTGTTATCGACGACATCATCCATCTTCTTCAGTTTGGATGCGAGTTCCACGTTTCGTTCTGTAAATGCTTTGATGCTCACCCGGATCATGTTCTTCGCTTGATCTCCCGCCTGCTCTATCGTGGTCTTATCGCATTTTGATAGGTCGCCAAATATTCCGAGGACATCTGAAATATCGTGGGCGTATCTTCCGAACCGCGAGAACCCATAGGCAACTTCCATGCATGATTTGATGAATCGCAAATCTGAGGCCACCGGTTGGTACCTGGCAATTAGCTCTACAGCCAATTCGCTGACTTCGTCTTGAAGCATGCGAAGTTGTTCAGACCAAGCGTATATCCTCTCGCGGAGGTCTTTTCCTTGAACATAAGCGTCGATTGAAGTTGACACTGTTTTCTCGGATAAGTCTGCCATGTCGAGAACCATGTTCCTCAGCCGTTCAAGGCCAATATCCATGAGTCTTGCCAAAAATCAACCACTAACCGAATTTACCTGTAAGGTAGCGTTCAGTGAGCTCTTCTGTTGGATTCTCGAACAACTGAGTGGTCTCGCCGTATTCTATCAGTTGACCCAAGTAGAGGAAGGCAGTATTATCAGAGACTCTGGCTGCTTGTTGCATGTTGTGAGTCACGATGACCACTGTGTACTGAGCCTTCAAGCTCGAGATCAACTCCTCTATCTTGGCAGTAGCTACAGGGTCCAGAGCTGAGCATGGTTCATCCATCAATATGACCTCAGGCTCGACTGCCAGTGCTCTGGCGATGCAAAGCCTCTGTTGCTGCCCACCGGACAGGCTGGCCCCGGATTTGTCCAACTCCGTTTTTACTTCGTCCCATAGAAATGCCAGTTCAAGGCTCCGCTTAACCGCCCGGTCCAACTTCTGGTGGTCCCTGATCCCGTTCAATTTGAGTCCCGCGGCAACGTTATCGTACACTGACATCGTCGGAAATGGGTTGGGCTTCTGAAAAACCATACCCACTTTCCTTCGAACCGTGACCGGGTCTATTCCTCTCGCGTAGACGTTAGCGTTGTCGAGCAAGACTGCGCCCGAAGATCTCGCTCCAGGGACCAGCTCGTGCATGCGGTTCAAGCATCGTATGAAGGTGGACTTCCCACACCCAGACGGTCCGATTATAGCAGTTACTTCGTCTTCCTTGATGTTGATTGACAGGTCTTTGAGTACATGGTTATTTCCAAACCAAGCGTTCAGTTTCTCCGTCTGGATCTTGAACTTCTCCAACGTACCTCTGATTGAGGGGGCTTCACTATTTGCAGGTTTCAACTCTTCCACTTGCAGTGACAATGTCAAGCCCGTGCCCTCGCAAAACTAGACCTGCCTCTTGTTAGCAGCCTAACGCTAAGGTTCAAACCAAGAACCAGCATTATGAGGACGAGGGCCGCTCCCCAACCCTGTGCGAGCGAAGATGGGTAATTGGAATTCTTGTAATCTGTAAATATTCTCAGAGGAAGAGCATCGATTGGCTGATCCAGGCCTGAGAAGAAGAACCCGCTTCCCAGCACCGTGAGGAGTAAAGGAGCCGTCTCCCCGGAGATTCTAGCAATTGAGAGGAGGATTCCCGTAATCACCCCGTCCTTGGCGGTGACCAAGACAATGCTCAGACTGGTTCTCCATCTCCTGATACCTAGTGCCATCGAGGCGTCTCTAATAGAACTCGGAACTAGTTTGATAGACTCCTCAGTAGTCCGAGTTACGATTGGAAGCATTATGATTGACAGTGCCACTGCGCCAGCTATCGCTGAGAAATGCCCAATTGCAATTACCACGACAGAAAACGCTAGGATTCCTATTACAATGGAAGGGAACTCAGCTAGCACATCATTTAGGAATCTTATCGTTCTNCCGAACTNGTTGTCGCCAAATTCTGCCAAGTAGATCCCTGCGAGCAAGCCTATAGGAACAGCAATCAAGCTAGTCACTCCGATGAGAATCAGGGTTCCTTCTATGGCGTTCCCAATTCCACTGCTTGGATCAGTTATGTTGCCAGTTGTCTTTGTAAGAAAGCCGAGGCTAATCGCAGGCAGACCTTTTCCGACAACTTCAAAGAGAATACTCGCCAATGGCAACATGGCAAGTACGACGCAAAGAACGCCAAGGCCATAGGCAAGTTTATCCTTGAACCTTCTAAAAGACTGGTTCGACAAGACTACTCTACGGACCCCGCTCGAACCTTCAAGACTTTCCAAACCATCAATTGCGCGAAAACATTGATCACGATTGCAGACAGAAAGAGCGTAAGTCCAATACCGATTAGAGCGGAAAGATGAAGAGAGCCGGGCTCTGCCTCGCTGAACTCGTTGGCGATGACCGAGGCCATTGTGGCACCCTGTTTGAATAGGGAGGTGGGAAGAGCTGCAGGACCTGACGCGTTTCCTATNACCATCGTGACAGCCATTGTCTCCCCCACCGCTCTCCCCAACCCCAGAATTATCGCCCCGAAGATTCCTGAACGGGCGTATCCGAGGACCCCTGTTCGGACAACCTCCCATCGCGTTGCTCCGATGCTGTAGGCTGCTTCTCTCTGAGAGGACGGAACAGCCATCATCACGTCCTTAGATATGGAGGAAACTGTAGGAATGATCATAATGGCAAGAATCAAACCCGCAGTGAGAATGTCCAGACCGAATGGGGTCCCCTGAAAGACCGGAAATGCGCCCACATAGCTCGAGATTGGCGCTTCAAGGTAATCTCTGACCCAAAAGCGGAACACGAAAAGCCCCCAGAAACCGTAGATAATGCTAGGAACCGCGGCCAAGAGCTCAATGACCCGAGACAAGGCATTCCTCAAAGACCAAGGCGCCATCTCGGCCAGGAAAATTGCGATGCCCAGACTCAACGGTACCCCGACCGCAACTGCGATTGCCGAAGTGACGAGCGTGCCTAAAACGTAGGGGAGGACACCGTACGACTCACTCCCCGCTACTGAAATCCAGTTTGTACCAGTAAAGAAACCAGTCTTGAAACTCTGCAGAACTGGGATCGAGCCTCGAATGAGAAGGACGGAAGTTACGACGATGATGAGAATGATGATCGCGGCAAAGATTGTCGAGGAGGTTTCGAATAAGTCGTCAGCGGAAAACCGTCGCGGTGTGCGGAGAGCATCCAATCGCCTTCGAGCTGGGGTCTTGGCTTGTTGCGGCCTTGCCTCTTCCGAAAGGCTCATGGTTGGACAGGACGAGGAGTGATGGTTTGATGATCCTAATCGCTCAGAGCCGTACTAGCTATGCAAGGCTACGCTGTTGTAGGTCATCATCCTGATCGTTGCCTCATCGATGGTTCTGACTGGAGAGGGGAGAGCTACGAACGATAGCTTCGTTGCCTGATCTTGTCCGTTATGTACTACATACCAGAGATAGTTGACGAATGCCTGGGCCTTCGCCTGCGTCATGCCAGGAACGACTGATAGCTCTTTGAAGACAAGAATGTAGGTGAAACTTACAATCGGATAGGAGGATCCGCCGTGAGCGTTTAGGAGAGTGACTTTGGACCAATCGCCATCTCCTGTTGGTAGGCTCGCAGTCGAGTTGTTGACTGCGTATGTAGACGTTGTCAGTGAAGGAAGGACGTAACCGTTCTGGTCTCCATTCAAGACGGTTGCGTAGGTCATTGGTGGAGTTGTTGAAAGAACATAGTTTAGTTCTACATACCCAATCGTGTTGGGATTCTGCTGTACTCCACCGGCGACTCCCACATTTTGTGGAAGGGAAAGGTACGTGGCTTGAGTGCCATACTGCCATTTAGGCGTCTTGCTTACCCCCAATTTCCACGGAAAATGGGAATTTGAGGAGTTAAGCCAGCTTGAGAATATGAATGTGGTCCCGGAACTGTCTGACCGATGGACTACAGTTATNGTGGAGCTGGGAAGATTGACGCCCAAATTCATGTTGGCAATGATCGGGTCGTTCCACTGCGTGATATTGCCTTGAAAGATCATAGCCGCGACAGTTGCGTTGAGCTTGAGGCCCGTACTAATCCCGTTGACATTGTAGGCTACAGCAACGGCACCAATGGATTCGGGAATAGTAAGAGGAGTACCCGTATCTCTTGTGATATTAGCTCTCTGACCAATTGGTCCTCCCGACAGTGGCGCGTCTGTGGCACCAAAGTCAACGATCTTCGTGCTGAAATCAGTTATACCTGCTCCACTTCCAACAGACTGATAGTTGATCTGAACGTTTGGATTACTTGCAGTGTAATTCGCGTCTATGGCAGACAGCAATGGAAATACAAAGCTGGACCCTGCCCCATTAATCGTAATCACCGACGATGACTGCTTGAGAAGTCCGGGTACGAAAAAGCCTGCGACCCCACTAACAGCCGCAACGATTACCAAACTGATAACGAAAATTGACTTGCTTATTCCGGTGGTTCTAATCACTACATCTTTACTGGCAGACATTGCACTCGGTGCAAACTACTAAGGTGACCGAGTAATTAGTCGTGCCACTGATAATACTGATTGCCTATGGATGTCAGTAGATCACAATATTCTCTAGTTCAGTAGCCAACGAGGAACGCTGATCAGAGGCTATAGTTGGCCCATCTACGCTCATGGACATGGTTTAAGAAACCAACCTATCTCCGCAGAGAATTATCGACTTCTGCATCATAAGTGTCACCGCTTTCAGCCGTATCACGGGGCAGTACTGAGGCACAAGGAAAGAGAACTTTGAATTCAAGCCACCCCCCCTATATGGGTCCTGTCTGCACATCGATATCATAGGCGTCGCCACTCTCCCCTGTATCAGGATACGCGACCCGAAACAAGTCAGATCCTGCTGATCGGTTCGTAAACACCTTGATCATCACGCAATACCTGAAATGCACTTCAAGCAATAAGTAGATAACTCACCGAATATATAGCTGGAGCAGGTATATACATAGACCAATGGAGGAGCTCAGCAAATGAAGCAAGTCGAGCTTAGAAGGCTCCAGATGACTGGAGGAGCGAGCTATACTGTTTCTCTCCCCAAGGATTGGGTAAAGGAGCAAGGTCTCAAAGCGGGAGACGTAGTGGCAGTACTTCCAAGGTCAGATTCGTCTCTTACCCTCGTCCCTCACGAGAAGATCCCTGCTGGTCAGAGCAAAGGCGCGGAGATCACACTCACACCTTCAAAGGATCAAGACAGGGAGCAGATCTTGAGAATTGTTGTCGCTCAGTATTTGGCGGGATATGATCTCATAAAGATACGATTTCCAACCGCGTCACGGCCCGACCTCCGCACTTACCTCAGAGAAGCTGCCCGACGGATGTTCGTCGGATCCGAGATTATTGAAGAATCTAAGGATGAACTGATAGTTCAATGCCTTTCAACCTATGGTGATTTCCCCGCCCCAAAGGTGATCTCAAGAATGAGTCTCATTTCCAAACTCATGCTACGGGACGCCGTGGAGTCGCTGAAGAATAGGGACATCGCTCTCTCTGACGAGATTGTCAAGAGAGATGAAGAAGTTGACCGATTCTATCTGTTCCTAATACGACAACTAACAATGGCTGTATTGAACCGGAGCCTGATTCAAGAGATTGGGTTATCGGATCCCCGAGATTGCCTTGTCTATCGAGTTGTTTCGAAGAGCCTTGAGAGAATAGCCGATCATGCGACCACAATAGCGAGAATGGCCTCAGAGATCGAAGCTCCCCTTCCACGGCGACTTGTTGACGACTTGTCTAAGGTGAGTGACTTGACCAGTTCTGTCTTGGAAGATGCTCTGAAATCCCTGACGAAAGTAGACGGAGCCTTGGCTAACACTTCAATCCTCTCTGCTCAAAGAATTGAGAAGGATGCTGAAGATGTGATGGAGAAGCTCTTCGACTTCCGTCTCAACCAGAAGACTGTTGTCGCGGTAAGACTGGCGCTTGAGAGCTTGAAACGCATCTCTGAGTATGGAGAGGACGTAGCGGAGATGACCATTAATCTGACTGCTAGAAGGAGAGAACTTTACTGACAGGTCGCTTCGTAATCGTTTTTCTGGAACAGTTATTTAGACGAACATTTTGTTTGAGCTTGGTAGGCCGGGGTCGCCTAGCCTGGTAGGGCGTCGGATTGCTAAGCCAGTTTGCCTGGTTGCAAAGATCCGATGGGCCTTAGGCCCTCGTGGGTTCAAATCCCACCCCCGGCGCCATCACCGTTCAGTACGTCGAACTCACGAAAGAGATCGAACTCCTCTTCGATTCAAATGGCCAAGTGAGGGATATCAAGCAATTCAGGCTGAGAAAAGCTGGACCATTCATTGCGGGCCTCCTGCAAATTCACGGTTGTCGGGAAGAGGTCAGTCCGGCAGATGTTCTAGGTTGTCACGGAGCCGGAGAATTCGATTGGGAAAGGAATCGTCGGATTGAGAAGTCTTACGGCGAAGGCTATCTCTCCGGACTAGTTCAAGTCTCATCTTAAATAACCGATTACCTGAAAAATGCTCGGGGAATCTATGAGCATAAGTTGTCCGAAATGTGGACTTGAAGTTTCTAGTCCTCCAGAACGGAGGTGGAGATTTCAACGATACCGTGTCTCAAGGTTCCGATGCAGTCGAGGAGACAAGTTCAACCTCTACTCCGGAGAGAGCAGGACCTTTACCATTCCCAGAGCGGCATCCAACGGGAATCAATGCGGAGCCTGTAGGACTGACAACCCACGTGAGGCCATTTTCTGCAAGAACTGCGGGACCAAACTCCAACGATCTCCGGTCCTCTAGTCGCTATCGGCCTCAACCGGCGCTGTGAGGCCTCGGGTTGAACTCCACGAATCCTAAACCAAATTTTGAGTGCCGTCCAATATAGCTAAGGACGTATCGAAATATTCAACAACCTGAACACCTCACAGAAAGACGACTATGCGAGTCAACATCGGTTTCATGATCCTTGTAATCCCATACCTAGCTGTTAGACGAGTGTTCAGAGTATTTTTTGGCAGATTGAAGAATTATGAGATTTTTCTAACTGCAGGTCTGGCCTCAACAACCGACTACCTTGAAAAAATCAAGATCCCAGAACTCGTCAGAACATGGATAGATGTCAGAACCAAATTCGGCTTCGAGAAAGAAGTCGTCAAAACAGCGTTGACGATCAGAGGAAGCTTATTCCTAGATGTGGGATCTGACGACGGCTACTACTCTGTGCTGCTATCGAGAAACTTTGATGCGATTACTGCCTTCGAACCCAATCCAGCATCCTTCCGGAGACTCAACCTCACGATTGCAACGGGTAAGCTCCGAAATGTAATCGCGCTGGACGAGTCTGTCTCGGACCACGATGGGACGGCAATTCTCTTTGTCAAGACTGTGAGGGGTCGACATTCACTAGAATTCAGCGAACCGGTATTCGCTCATGACCTAGGCGGAACAGAAGTTCGCACGGTCACGAGCCTGCCCGTTCGAACCGTTAAGCTCGACTCATTAGTAAAGCAGAGTGTAGACCTTGTGAAAGTAGATGTCGAAGGAGCCGAGTGGAGAGTGATCCATGGTGCCGAAGCAAGCATTGAAACAGGAAGGATCTTGAGATGGATCATCGAAGTACACGATAAAGGAGCCAGAAAGGAATTCGAGAATTACTTGCAAGAGAAGAATTATGACACTCGATGGCTCAGCGACAGACACCTGTTCGCCAGCCTTAAGCCCCGGTAAGAGGACTCAAATTTCTAAGCTGCTTCTAACCGCGAATTTTCAGTCTCGTTATCAGTCAGGATGACCGGTAGGTTCGTCGATCCCCTAGGTTGATCCGAGAAGTTATTTCTTGGAGGGAGATCTTTCACCCCTCCTGAATCTGTAGCCAGTCGGGTCGATCAACGAAAGTGACTGAAGTTACATTTCTCGCTCTCTCGGAATTCTATGAAAAACGTATGACAGTACGACGAACGGACGAACTCTGAATACGGAGTGAACAAGGGTCTTCCAGAATGGGTAACGAAGTTCTGCCCGAAACTTTCCATCCGAAACCTGCCGCATGACTGAGTGTTTCAAATCAAAACGCTGGAAGTGATAAACGGTGAAGGGGGCAATCACTGTACGCTTACTCTTTTGTAGCAGGACGGTGTCAACAAACTCGCCCGTAGGGTAACCTCTGATACGCCGAAGAAAATCAGAAGAAAGAAGCATAGCGCATCCTCTTACGCGAGGCGACAGTTTCAACCAGTAGGTCATCTTTTCCCAGAGCCTAAAGGTTCTAGAGGAAGAGATGACGTTGAATCCAACAATGTCGGCGATCCCGAATTGCTCGGCAACATTGTCAACGGAAAAATCGCACACAGTGTCGCTATCAAGGATGAGAAAGTGGCTAAACTCGTTAAGGACAGGATTGACTATGCTGGACACGAATCCACCGTAGGTCTCAGGTGGTTGAAACCTAACAACTACAGTCTTCACTCTTACTACCATCCGCGAACAACTTCTCGCACTTTTAACAGTCCGAGCTTCAGCCCGCTCTGTGCTCCTCCTGTGTACGAAGCCGGACCTGTGTGGTTGTGTATAATGGGAATATCTATCACGCCATGGGGCTCTCTTGGAATGATCATTTCGTGGACTCTCCCGATAAACCTAACTCGGTTAGAACAGAGCCTTCCGTTGTAGTTTGGATTGAAGACTGGAACGTATTTGTTGTTCACCAGCTCTATTCGCCTAACCCAATAATAGGGGAACTGGGGCTTTAGTCTACCGATATAGTCCAGCAACATCTTTGGAGCCTCTTCATCGCTGTCGACAAATAGGACATATTCGTCATCCGGTAAATCTTTGACGAAAGAATTACGAGCATCAGCGAAGTCAGTAATATGCCCGGGATAATCTTGTCCCAGATCAATAACTCTAAACTTCAATCCTATTCTCCATACTCCCATTTGCTCCCGGATTGGGAACCAAGTGGTCAATTCAGTAGAACCGAGGATCGACGTCTAAATGACTTTGCCTATGACTCGGCCCACATTCTAGTTGAGACCTCCTTAGTTAAGTAGATACGGGATGCAACTGCTTCCTGTTACGAAGAAGCTGTCGAAACCCTCCGAACAAAGCCACCTTCGTAATCCGAGACGCACATTGCCGAGTCAGCTAGCAAATCCAGTGGCTTCTTGACCCAACAGATATTCGATCAGAGAACAAGCGAAGGAACAGGCTCAAAGAACACAATCCTTTTCGCCGGTCAATCACTAGTCCGCTTGAAAGACTATTAGAAACCGATCCTAACGTTGTCTACGTGGCGTAGGCGTGAGCTGGGAAATCATCGGTGCAATTATTGGCCTGACCGGCCTGCGCTTGGGATGGATAGTCAAGCGTCAGGTTCACAAAGATATATCATTCTATATTCTGCCTGGTCTTTCCAACCTTCGAAAGGTTATTCGATATGATCCTGAGTTTTCCTACGTTCCTTATGGTCTGATTTGGTATGCCATCAACGTGCCAATAGTGAGCTGGGCCGTTATAGTGGTCGTTTCTGGATGGCAGTGTTGGCCTTAATCGATAGCCTCTTTCTGTGGTACAGTTTTCAATACTTGGGTCTAACCGTCTTCTTCGTCTACGTCGTGATAGGAACTTTCCAGTTGCTTCGAGCACCTTGGAATGCAAGCATTAACTGGCTAATCATGCTTGCACCGATTAGCTGGATATTCTTGCTTATGGCTCCGATTGCAAAGTTTCCTGTAGGCCTTCCAATCCAGGTTTGGAGGTACACTGGAAGGGCGGTTGGACACCAGCACAACTACATCTATTTTGGACTGTTAGGGACACTTTGGCTGATCGTCTGTAACCACCTATACTTGCTTCCCGAGATTGAGAGCTCGATTGTGATTGGTCTAGGAGTCGTCTGGTGTTTCATCTTTGTCTACGCGTACCTTGAGAGGAGAGCTGGAAGGAGGGAGTCAATGGCCGAACCACTTGCGTAGAATGATTCTCGGAAAGGACGAATAGTTGTACAGAAGGTTCAAATCGTGTTTTCAGCGCTCAGAANGAGTAACGCGGTCCATCGAAAGGAAACCCAGGCCCTGAGCTGTTAGAAAGGGCATACTCTGAGAAAGCTTCAACCACAAGAATATTAACGGCAAGAACGGGAAGCCATCTCCTCGTAACTACTGAAGACTTGTAGAAAGAGAGTGCTAGCTAGAAGTGGAGGTTGAACCCGAAGGCTTCCTCAGTGAACTCCGAGCAGGCCTTACACGAGAAAGTATTGCCTCTCGCTTCAGAGCAGTTAGGAAGAATCTGGGTCTGATCTCTCGGGCGACGTTTCTTCACTATTCGATTCTCTCCTTGACCCTCGTTTTGGCATCACTTGTCCGACTGCTTCCTCTTCGCTGGGGAGCTTACATTTCTGAGTTCGATCCTTATTTCAACTTCAACGACATGCGGCAGGTTACAGCCAATGGCTGGCAGTCGTGGTATACCTATGTGAATACTAGCGAATGGTTCCCGTTCGGACGCGCTCCAGTGTCCACAAGTTACCCAGGGACAAGTTTCACTGGGACCTTGATCTACCAGTTCTTCCAGTCGATTGGCGTTAACATCAGCCTCTATGACGCGGCCGTCTATAGCCCAATCATACTCGGGGCCTTCGCCGTCTTAGTCACATACTTCTTCGCCAAGGACATGTGGGGGAAAAGTGCGGGGCTGTTCGCCGCTTTGTTCACCGCATTCAGCTCGAGTCTCATCAGTCGAACGGAGCTAGGTTTCTTCCGGAACGAGGGTGTTGGTGTCCCTACGATGATACTGACATTCCTATTCTTCATTCGAGCAGTAAATCCCGGGAGGAGTTTGAAGAGCACGATAATCTACAGTATGATGTCGAGCATCAGCCTCATCTACATGTCGTTCTCATGGGGAAGTTTCCGTTACGCCGCCGAGGTGCTTGGATTGTTCGCCTTGGCCTTAGTGGTTCTGAAGCGATACACCCCGCGACTTTTCCTTTCCTATGGCATAACCATTGGTTTCATGCTGTACATCGGGACAGAAATCCCGCTTCTCGGACACACGTTTCTGACCGAGAGTACCACCATCGCGTTGCTCGGAGTTATGGGCATCCTCGTTGTGATGGAGCTTGCAAGGCTTGCCCCTTCCAGCAGGGGAAGACTGGGCGTCTTAGGTCTTGGAATCGCGTCTGCAGCCGTCATAATCTTTGGGCTGATAAGTACGAAGGTAGTGTCCGGTGCTTTGCTTCAGGGAAAATTCCTCGCAACGGTGAACCCTTTCGTGCGGAACAGTATTCCGCTTGTTGCATCAGTTGCTGAGAACAGGCCTTCCACGTGGGCGAGCCTATACCTCGAACTGGGCAGCCTGATAATTTTGGGTGTCTTCGGTTTCTTCTTTGCCTTTCAACGGCTTCGCGAGGGCGACGTTCTCTTGATAATATTCGGCGTAACAGGCTTCTACTTCGCGGCCAGCCTTGTCCGGCTAACCCTGATTCTGGCACCGGTAATGTCGACTCTCGCAGCGATAACCGTGGTTGAGCTGGGAAAGCCTGCGATGGATATCATTCAGCAGGCGGTCATCTTTCCCCGACGGAAACTACGCTTCACTAGTAGGGTAAGCAGGGAGTTCAGTCTGGGCATTTTGCTCATCATTCTAGTCCTCGTAGTTCCGACTTTCATCAACGCCGTTCAGTCTGCCTACACGCCAACGACAATCGCCTCCGCCAGCCTTCCGGTCCGCGCGGCCGTGCCTGACTGGCTTGAGGCTCTCTCTTGGATGAACAATAATCTGCCGCACTCAAGTGTTGTCTTCACCTGGTGGGACTACGGTTACTGGATCACCGTGAACACTGGACTGCCCACCCTCTCAGATAACGGGACAGGGAATACAACCGCAATCAAGGACATCGCGACTGGTTTCATGCTGAACGAGTCCCTCGCTGTTCAACTGATGCGGCAGGAGAGAATTACTCACGTAGCCATCTTTGTCAGTTATAACAACCGTGGGCTCTGCGGCTCAGGTGGACCGCCCTTCTGCGGATACGGCGATGATAGCAAATGGTACTGGATGGTCCGTATAGGCAACAACACCTCGATCAATACCCCCATGGGGGTTGCTAGCGTGAGTTTTAGGCAGATTATCACGGACCCATCGACAGGCGCGTCAGAATACCATCGTATCGTGACGATAGATAACAAGACAACAGATGAGAGGATAACGAGTCAAGTTGGGACACGACCCAACGTGGTCCAGATCCCAACCAGCAATACAGTTCTCGGACTCCTGATGCGAAATGGTTACCCAGGAGGAAAACCGACAGATGCGAATGATACGGGACCTCCGTCTCCCAACTTTTTCGTCCAGGACTTTGCCTCTTCCTCATCGTACGTTCTCGTTTACTCACTCAGGTACCCTAACCAGCCGTCTATGACGACCCAGCTTACCCCGGCGATTGTCAAGCCTACAGGCGGAAACACCACCATTACGGGGACCCTGACGACCTCGACAGGAAAACCCGTTGACACAACGACTGACAAAACCCCGATCATCCTAGAATATTCAGCCAGCACGGGAACCAGTTGGACTTTCATAGCGAAGGTCAATGCTACTGCAGGGCATTTCGTCTACAACTGGACCGGACTCCCTGTGGGCAATTCGTATATTCTGGTCCGGGCGAGGTGGCAGGGCGATCCCGCTCAGCTCTTGGACATTGCAGTTACCACCCCTCAGCCCCTGACCTTCATGTGATAACGTTCGCTAGACTTCTGAAATCGCACTAGATCCTTCCATTCGCTGCCGGGCGTACCTATCGTCCGGCGAGAACCTTGGAGGGTGCGGATTCCTAGTCGGGGACCCACAAACTGGACAGGTTTCTTTTAGGGTGTATCTTAAGCAGTTTGAGCATCGTCGCATCAGCCATTTCATCCAAGCTTCCTTCCCTCGCCCCCAGCCTTCTTGATGGTCCCCAAGGCCTCTTCCACCGCGAGGCTCAGAGTTTTCTCGGCTGCTTCAAAGCTGGGAGCTTGTACCTCTATCCTGTACTTTGGGGAGCCTATGGAGTAGATTTTCACTTCGCTTCCGCGGGGTTTGCGGATCTTCTTCGCGCTGGTCAGGGCTTGCTTGATTATCTCGACTCCTCCGGGTTTGTGGCAGGTTATCGATACCGTTCCTCGGACCTTCGATCTTTCAAGTCGGATCTTCGTCTTGGTAACTTCGGCTATTGCTTGAGCCCATTCCGATGATAATCCGCCNTTTACAAGGACCTCGGGGCCCTCGTCCAAGGCCTCTTCGAGGGGAGAGTAGAGTCCTCCGAACTTGTCTAGGAGAATCTTTCTGATGCCCTCAGCGTCATCTACTGATTTTTTCAGTTTTTCAGCGGCACTCTTCAGGATCGCCTCAGCTTTTCGCTCCTTCTTCCACTCCAGCATCTTCTCAGATTTTTCTCTCCCAGTAACTCGTCTGAGGGAGAGATCTATCTGGTTCCGTTGTGAGCTGACGCGCAAGACTTTCAGAACTAGCTTCTGGCCCTGTCGCGCGTGTTCCCTGATGTTCCGAACCCAGGTGGTTGAGATCTCTGAAATATGGACGAGACCTTCGATCCCGCTGTACTCGTCGAGCTTCACGTAGGCGCCGTAATCTTCGACTCTTGTTACGGTTGTAACGACCAGGTCCCCGACTTCGGGCATTAGTGGTTGTGAAGCCTGGATACTCAACTCGATTCTTCCCCAGTTCTCCTAAGGGAGGGGCTGTAATATTTCTCCTCTGATCTCTGCTTTTCCACCTTTTGGTTGAGCTAGAAGTTCGTCGCAAACTGTGCATTTTACATAGTTGCTGGTTCTCTCGAAAATTACTTGTTCATTCGCGCACTTCGGGCACTTAACTTTCAGGAATATGCTTCGGGGCTTCGGAATTAGTTCCCATCGCAAGGGCTAGGCTCCGACCTCCAGTTTTCTCAGCCTGATGCCCAGCCTCTCAATTGTATAGTTGCAGGTTCGGCATTTCAGTTTGACAAGCGCTTTCTTGGTTGTCTTGGCGGTGCGTTTCAGTTCGGGAAATTTC
>JGI25382J43887_10000271_pt1 | contig 15729 bp, 15 predicted proteins | sample GraSoi013_1_40cm_3_FD_43887 | JGI IMG/M metagenome (IMG submission 43887) | reverse complement strand
AACGCGTAGTCCCGATAATTCTCAAAGCCGGCGTTGACGGCGATCTGGGTCCGCAGGGCCACCATCTTGTCGTACAGATCCTCGAGGGCGTCCTTGTCCTGAAGCCGCCGGGCGGTGACCAGTTCCCAAACCTCCTGGCGCACGGAGCGGTCGGGTTCTTCCAGGTGTTTGGCCGCCTGGGGGAGCGTGAGTTCCTCGCCGTGGTAACGGACGGTCATCGCGCCGGTGCGTTTCTGGTAGTCCTTCATGAACAGCGCATCCTGGGTTTCCAGAGGGACGTTGGCGTCCCGGTAGAGGGCCACGTCGTTCTCCACGATGCGGTCCATCACTCCATAGAGGGCCATTGGCAGAAGCCGACGGTACGGCATGGCGAGGTAGAGAGTTTCTAGCGCATGCCACTGCGGCTTCACCCTGGGCTCGATGTGCTCGATGAACTCCTGGTAGGCGGCCTCCCGCGCCGCGTCGTCCGTCTGCCTGGTCATCGCAATGTAGCGCGTCGCGCGCTCTTCGGCGATCGCGGCCGACAGTTCCGAGATGTCGGCCAGCCACGCCTCCAACTCCTCCACTGAGGTGATGGCCCGCTCCCGTAGCGCGCCAAACAGCGGTTCGATCTGCGCCCAGTCGCCCATGTCCGCGTCCCGGGGAACGAACTCACGGGGAAAAGCCCGGCGCGGGTCAACCTGCACTAGGTTTTGCACTCTGGATCTCCTCCGACTGCCCTGAGGGGTTGTGCACGCTTGAAGCGGTAACAGTCATAGTTGCAGACGCTGCGGGGGAAATCCTCCTGCGTCGACCGAATATCGCCGCATGCATGTTCGCCTCGCGGCCCTNGCTGCCGGGATCGGTGTGGTCCTGGCGGTGCCGCCGGCCGCGTTCGGTGGTGCGGCCCCGCAACTCGTCCTGTGGATGGAACCCTCGGCGAATCTGCCCACGCTGAGCACGCGCGCGGGCGTGGCCGCCGCCCTCGATCGCGCGAAGGCAGCCGGGGTCACCGTTGTAATCCCCGAAGCCAAGACCGCCTGGGGGTTCGTCACCTACCGCAGCGAGTTCGCACCCTCCATCGGTTCGTCGACGATTTCGCGGCCGTATCCCCCGGAGTACGCCGCGCCCGCGACATGGTATCCCGCCGACTACGACATGCTGCAGGTGATCATCGAAGAAGCGCACGCGCGCGGGCTGCAGGTTCACGCGGCTGTGAACGTCTTCGGCGAGGGCTACAATCCCGCCCAGGTCGGGACCCTCTTCGCGCATCCGTCCTGGCAGGCGCAGCATGCGAGCTTCGTGTTGGGCGTGGTCCCCTCATCGCAAGTCGGACAGATCGCCTTCGCCAACCCGGCCCTACAGGAGGTCCAGCTCTACGAACTGGCGATCATCGGCGAGATCCTCCAACACTACGCCGTGGACGGCATTGTGCTGGATCGGCTCCGCTATCCTGACATTACCGCTGACGTCTCAGATGACAGCCGTCAGCGTTTTGAACAGTGGCTGGGGCATCCAGTGGCGCACTGGCCGGATGACGTCGTACAGGTCGAGGACTACCGCACCCTCCCCGGTCCTCTCTCCCCTCAGTGGGCAGCGTGGCGCGCCAGCATTATCCAGAAGTTCACATACGCCGCCTCCGTTGTGGTGCGCAGGATGCGGCCGGACGTGGCTTTTGCCGCATACGTCGGGGGCTGGTATCCACTCTATTGGAACGAGGGCGTCAACTGGGCTGCTCCGGATGCTCCCCTGCCGATTTCCTGGGCCACGCCCCAGTGGCGGGAGGCCGCGATCGCACCCTACTTCGACTACCTGATGGTGGGGTTGTACTATCCGGAAATCTCGTGGGTGGATGCCGTGCGCGAACACCTTCCGGTGTGGGCCAGCATCGAGGGCGGAGCGTACATGGCGCGGACGCTGACGGCGGGAGCCACGACCCCGGTGGGCAGCTTGCTCTTGCCCATGTACGAGGGGCAGCCAGAGGTGTTTCGTGCGGCGCTGCGCAGCCTGCGCCGGCAGAGCGGCGGCGTCATGCTATTTGATCTCGTGTTCGTGGAGCGTTACGGCTGGTGGGATCTCCTGCGACCCTAAACGTCAGGGCTGCACCTTCAGCGAGGCGATCATACCGGCCTCTCGGTGCCCCGCCAGATCGCAGTAGATCGTGTGCGCGCCGGCCCGGAGCGTCACCGTCAGCTTCTCCGTCTTTCCCGGCAAGATCGATGCGATCTTGCCGACCGTTTTCTTGGCAGGGTCGTCTATGAGGAAGGTGTGCTCGATGGATCCGGTGTTTGTGACATCGAACTCCACCGCGCCCGGCGGCACCGTGATCTGCTTGGGCTCGTAGGCGAACTCAAAGGCCTTCACCTTGACTATCCGCGGCGCGGCCGCTGTGCCCCAGCGGGGCGAGAGCGCGAGGCCCACAACCAGAAGTCCTACTGCTAGTAGTGCGGCGCGTGATCGCTGTGTCATGGTCGTATCGTCAGGGGGTGTCCGATCACCGCGTTGAACAAGTACCCCAGCTCATTNAAGGNCACCGTGGCAGGCTGNCGGTTTCCCTGCTCGTCGGTCGCCCGGGCCCGTAAGCTGTAGCTTCCGGGCTTCGCCTCCCACTCGAAATCCCACCGCACCCAAGCGCGGGGGATGTTGGGCTCGCGCAGCGTCGCCGTTTGCCACGTGATGCCGCGGTCGACGCTGTATTCCACGCGGGTGATCTTGCCAAAGGGCGACCAGGAGCGCCCGCGGATGGTCCGACGGCCCGCGGGCAACTCGCCATCCCAGGGCACCTCGAAGGCACTTTTCGGACTCTGGGTTGTCAGCACGGGACCCTTGGCTGGTGGGACGGGGGCGTAGTCGGGCCCGATGAGCACGTAGTTATCCGTATTCCACGGGGTGAAGAGCGGTTGCTCNGAGACCTCCAGGCGTCCGACCCATTTGACGTTCGCGACTCCTACCCAACCCGGAGCNAGCACGCGGACCGGGAAGCCGTGGTCGGGTGGCAGCGGCGATCCGTTCATGGCGTAGACGAGCAATGTATCGTCTTCGAGAGCCTTGGCGATGGACATCGGTCGGCGGACACGCAGTTCGTCCAGGCCTTCGGGCATGACATCTCGGGCCGTCTGCTTGAGCCCGGCGCGGTCCAAGACCTCTCGCAGGGGCACGCCCGTCCATTCGGCGACGCCGATCGCGCCGAGTTTCCACTGAGTGCCGGAAGCACGCTTTCCGTAGGCACCCTCAAAGAAGCTCCGGCCGTTCCCCGCGCACTCCACGTAGCGAATGACCGACGTCTCCGGCAGGCTCAAGATGTCGTCATAGCTGAGCTCCAGCGGGCGGGAGACACCCGAGCCCTCGACTTTGAGCCGCCATGTGCTGGCCTCGATGCGGGGCGTGCGGCTGTGGTCCCGCACAAAGAAGAGCTCGTTGGGGACGAGATACCCGCGCCCTGCCATGTTCTCCCACCGCATCTCCTTGTTGCTGGCGAAATCGTAGAACCACTCTGGGGGCGTCGGTTTGACAATCAGATCAGCGGGCGCGGCTTGACTCCCATTTCCTGCGCGTCCGAGCGTGTCAGCGGCTGCCAGCGCCGCTGCGCTTGCGGCGAGCTGCAGAAAGCGCCGGCGGGAGACCCCTAGCGCGTGAGCTCGATGCCACGCAAGTTCGTCAGCGCGTGTCTGGAGGTAGAGGGCCTCATCACGCAGGTCATCCTGTTTCATAGCACGCGCCTCCTGACCGCTGTGACATGCGCTCGTCGTCTCGAGGGTACCTCGACATTCGGTCCGCGCGGCGCGAGGTCCTGTGCGGGATCGGCTACTGCTCCTGGGCGATTCCCATGAGATGCATGCCGCTGTCGACGAAGATGGTATTGCCGGTTACCGCACGCGAGAGGTCGCTCGCCAAAAACACAGCAACATCGCCGACCTCCTCTTGGGTCACATTTCTGCGGAGGGGCGCCGTCTGCTCGGTCAAATCGCGCAATTTGCTGATGCCCTTCACCGCGCTGCTCGCCAGCGTCTTGATTGCGCCCGCCGAGATCGCGTTCACTCGGATCTGACGGGGTCCGAGCTCCGAGGCCAGGTAACGGACCTCCGTCTCGAGAGCGGCCTTCGCGACCGCCATCACGTTGTAGCCGGGGACGACCCGGTTGACGGCGTTATAGGTCATGGAGAAGATGCTGCCGCCCCCGGCGGCCGCGAGGAGCGGGGCGGCATGGCGGGCGACGGGGATCAGCGAGTACGCGCTGATGTCCAGGGCGAGGGCGTAGCCGCTGCGGGAAATCTCTGGGAACGGGCGCGCGAGATCCTCGCGGGTGGCAAACGCGATGCAGTGCGCGACGGCGTCCAGGCGGCCCCAGCGGTCCTGCAGGCCGGCAAAGACGGCTTGGACCTGCTCGTCGTTTTGCACATCGCAAGGGAACGTGGGAAACGTGGCGTGTCCGCCGATGGTGTCGAGCAAGGCGTCGAGGTTCTCTTTCAACCGCTCGCCCTGGTAGGTGAACGCCAAGGTGGCCCCTTCACGGTGAAACGCGCTGGCGATGCCCCAGGCGATGCTGCGCTGGTTGGCGACGCCCATGATCAACGCTTGCTTGCCCTTGAGCAGCACACCTCTTCCTCCTCAACGTGCGCCCGCGCGGGGAGGGACCTCCGGATTTACCCCAATGCCTCGCGGGCCCGCTCGTCTGACTTGCGGATGTAGCGCATCAAACCCAGGACACTTTGCCGGACCGGCATGATGACCTCGTAGCGCGCCCGCGCACCCGGCCCGTCGCGGCGCGCGATCGCCTGGAGAGCATCCTCGCGCGCGCGGGCGATGATGCTGGTCTCGTCCTCGCCGGCGGCCATGGCGTTTTGCACAAAGTGCAGGTTCTGGTGGAGACTGTCGTCGAGTTGAGCCAGGATGTCGTCTACTGCGTTGTGGGGGCCAAAGTGCGTGAGCAGCAAGCGTTTGGAACGGAGCCCGCGCACTTTCTGCAGCGAGTGCTCCCAGGCCGGGATGTCTAGTTCCGGCGGCGGCGTGGGGGCCCGCACGTAGTGCGAGCCAGGAAGNGCCACCCCCGCGAGATCTCCAGTGAAGAGATCTCCGGTGGTGCGATCCCAGTAGACGTGGTGATGCCGCGCGTGGCCTGGGGTATCCACGGCGGCCAGTCGGCGTCCGCCGAGCTGGACGGTCTCGCCATCTGCGAGCGCGCGGACCCGGTCAGCGGGAATGGGGATGACCTCGCCAAACAGCCGGCCCATGTCCTCGCCGTACAGCCGGGTCGCACTCGCGACGAGCTTGGTGGGATCGATCAGGTGAGGAGCTCCGATCGGATGCACGTACACCTGCAGGTGCGGGAACCGCTGCACGAGTGCGCCAGCGCCGCCTGCATGGTCGAGGTGGATGTGCGTGACGGCGATCGCCTGCAAGGCGGCGGGATCGAGGCCCGCCTCCCGCACACCGGCCAGCAAATTCTCCACCGTCGCGGTGGGACCCGTCTCCACCAATGCGGGCTGCGCGCCCAAGATCAAGTAGGCGCAGTCGACTTGGGCGGTGTTGTCNTAGTTGAGGTCGATGACGACGAGGTCATCGGCGATTTTTTGAATTCGGCTCATCTACTCATNCGGGTGATGCGGCACGANTCTATGCCGCCGATGCCCACACCACGATACTACAGCTCCTCCGCGGATGCACGACCACCCCCTGCTGCGGCACCTGGGTGCATGTCGACGGCGGTCTGCACTGTCGCAGGAATCATCCGGGGGAATTCGAAGACTACAGGACCGTCCACTCTCTGGGCGGGCTCCCTACGCTAAAGGAGGCTATCGCCGTGCGAATCAGGTTTGTGCTTGCCATGGTGGTGATCGGGACACTGCTTGGACCCCAGATGTCGTCGCGTGCCGCTACAGCAGCGGACACACTGGTGTACGTGAATGACATCAGCGACATGATTTCCCTTGATCCGGCGGTGGCCTACGAGTTCAGCGGGATCCTGGCCGCGACGAACATTTACGACACCCTGGTCGCGTTTGAAGGCGAAGACTTGACCACGCTCAAGCCGCGGCTGGCGCAGTCGTGGTTCATCCGCGACAACGGAAGCCGGTGGGCGGTCACGCTCAAACTGCGGCCGGGGGTCAAGTTCAGCACCGGCCGTCCGGTTACGGCCAAAGCGGTCGCGTTCTCCTTTGACCGCGTCATCGCCTTGAACAAGTCCCCGGCCTTCCTGTTCAAAGAGGTCGCCGGGATGAATGAAGGCGACACGATTCCCGTCGGGACGGACACGGTCGTGGTGAGCCTCCCGAAGACGGCGAGCCCGCAAGCCTTCCTCTCCGTCCTCACGTTCACGGTCGCCGCTATCGTGGATCCCGACGAAGTGATGGCGCATCAGGTGGGAACTGATCGTGGAGAGGCGTGGCTGCGGAATCACTCCGCGGGCACCGGGCCCTACACGCTGGACCGATGGGATCCGGAGTCGCGCGTGGTGCTCGTGGCCAATCCTAACTACTGGGGGCCGAAACCCAATCTCCCGCGCGTGATCATCTCGCANGTGCCCGAAAGCAGCACGCAAAAATTCCTGCTGGAATCGGGTGATGCGGACATCGCGGCCGATCTGTCCCCCGAGCAGGCGCGCGATCTGGCCACCAAGCCCAACGTCGCCGTTCAAAAGGGCAAGCTGTTGCAGCTCGTATACATCGGGATGAACGCCAAACTCCCTCCGCTGGATAATCCGAAAGTCCGGGAGGCTATTCGCGCCAGCATCGACTATGACGGGATCATCCGCAACCTGCTGCGGGGAGAAGCGCGTAAAGTCCAGACCATCGTCCCCGAAGGCCTCTTCGGCTTCAACCCCTCCGCGCCGTTCCAGCAGGATATCGCCCAGGCTAAGCGGCTGTTGCAAGAGGCCGGGAAAGGCGAGGGGTTCTCGATTGAACTGTTGGTGCCCACCGGACCGGCTCCCGGCGGGGTGAAGTGGGCGGACCTCGGGGCGAAAGTCCAAAGTGACCTAGCGCAGGTGGGCATCAAGGTGGAGATCAAGGAGACGGCGCAGGCGCAGCTGTTGAACGTCTACCGAGCCCAGAAAGGGCAGATGGTGATGATCTTGTGGGGACCGGACTTCCCTGATCCGGACGGGAATGCTACGCCCTTTGCCGACTACGACGCAAAATCGCTCGCGTGGCGGAACCAGTACAGCGATGCCGACGCCGCCAAGCTGGCCAAGCAGGCCGCCCTGGAACCGGACCTCATGAAGCGTCAGGCGCTGTACCGCCAGCTCACCGAAAAAGTGCTCCACGAGGGTCCGTATGTGATTCTCTATCAACCGCTGAAGCGGTTTGGGCTGCGCGCGAACGTGTCTGGGTTTGTCTGGAACCCGATGGCATTTGCTGAGTTCCGCACCGTCAGCAAGTAGGATGTGAGTCGTTACGTCCTAACGCGGATTGCCTCCACGGCTCTCGTGCTCGTGGGGGTGTCCGTGTTGACGTTCTTCATCGCCCATGTAGTACCGGCCGATCCGGTCCTCGCCGCGCTGGGCCAGCACGCGCGGGAGGACCAGATTCAGGCGTACCGGCACGCGTACGGACTGGATCAGCCGGTGCTCGTGCAATACGTGCAATACATGCGCCGGCTGGCCGGCGGTGACCTCGGGCTGTCCATCCGCACCCGGCGGCCTGTCGCCTACGACCTCGCTGAATTCCTGCCCGCCACCGTGGAGCTGGGCAGTACCGCGTGGTTGATCGCTCTGGCTCTGGGCATTCCGGCCGGAATCCTGTCGGCCATCTACAAGGATCGCCTCGCCGACCACCTCGTCCGGATCGCCGCGTTGGCGGGCGCGGCCATGCCGGTCTTCTGGCTGGGACTTCTGCTGCTGGGGTCCCTGTACTACCGGTTACACTGGCTGCCTGGTCCGGGCCGCCTCGATCTGTCGATTGTTCCGCCTCCGCCGCGCACCGGCGTGCTGCTCATTGATAGTCTGCTGGCCGCCGACGGCCCCGCGTTCGCGAACGCTTTACGGCACTTGGTCTTGCCAGGGCTGACCTTGGGACTCTTTTCCACCGCAGTGATCGCGCGGATGACGCGGTCGGCCATGCTGGAAGTCCTTAATCAGGAGTACATTCGCACCGCGCGGGCGAAGGGGCTGACCCGCCTCCGCGTCATCATGCACCATGCCTTGCGCAATGCGATGATTCCCACCCTGACGGTCATCGGTATCTCGTTTGGCAATTTGCTTTCCGGTGCGGTCCTCACCGAGACGGTGTTTGCGTGGCCAGGGTTGGGCCGGTACGCGACGGCCTCTGCGGTCAGCCTCGATTTTCCCGCGGTCATGGGGGTCACGTTGGTCGTGGCCGTCTTCTACACGCTCGCGAATCTCGTCGTCGATCTCCTCTATGCGAGGGTGGATCCGCGCATCCGCTATGAGTGAGCCATCCGTAGCGCCGGTCCGTCCCCGGCCGCTGCGATGGCGCACGTTCGGCCGCAACCCGCTCGTGGTGCTGGGGACGGCGATCGTGCTGGTGTTTGCGGTTGCTGCGCTCGCGGCGCCGTTGCTGGCCATACGATCGCCGCTGGCCCAGCTGCTCGATGAGCGTCTGACCCCGCCCGGAGCAGGCAGCCCGCTGGGATTGGATCAGCTCGGGCGCGACATCTTCAGCCGCTTGCTCTTTGGCGCACGGATCTCCCTGCTCGTCGGGCTGGTCGTCGTGGCGTTGGCCGGCGTGGTAGGCACACTGGTCGGGGTCATCGCCGGCTTCGCGGGCGGGTGGGCCGATCACGTCCTGATGCGCATCACCGATGTCTTTTTCGCGTTTCCCTCGTTGATCTTGGCCATGGCGATTGCGGCCGCGCTGGGCCCCAGCCTCACTCATGCCATGGTGGCGATTGCTGCGGTGACCTGGCCGGTGTACGCTCGCCTGAGCCGCGCGCAGACGTTGGTCCTCAACCGGCTGGAGTTTTTGGACGCGGCCCGCGCGATGGGAGCCCCGGATCTGCGCATCGTGTTGCGCCACATCCTCCCCAATGCGCTGGCACCGCTTGTTGTACAGGCGTCGTTTAACATGGGCGAGGCGATTCTCATCGCGGCGGGGTTGAGCTTCATCGGCTTCGGTGCGCAGCCGCCCACCCCGGAGTGGGGTGTCATGGTCAGCGAAGGACGCGACTATATCACGACGCAATGGTGGGTCCCGACGTTTCCTGGACTCGCCATCCTCCTGGCGGTGACGGGATTCAACTTGCTCGGGGACGGGATCCGGGACGTCCTCGACCCGCGGTTGCGTCGGCCCGTTTAGTCTGCGGCGCCCCCCGAAGGTCTGCTGGTGTGGACGATCCAGTCGGCCGAGGCGCCCACGAGTTCCCGCATGATGTCCGCAGGGGCGCGACCGCGAACGCGCAGGGCGTGATCCGCCCCGTCGACGGCGTGCAGGGTGGCCGTCGGTAGGCGGGCCAGCGTTCGCTGCAGCAGGTCGGGCTGCGCAAACGCGTCGCGGGTCCCTTGCATGAACAACATCGGGATTTTGATGGTGTAGAGGTGTTTGTCCCGTAGCCGGTCGGGTTGACCCGGAGGGTGCAGAGGGTAACTGAGGAAGACGAGTCCTGCCGCAGGAGTGCCGCTGGCGACGATGTGGGAGGCGATCCGCCCGCCCATGGAGCGGCCGCCGAGGAAGAGCGTCTGGGCGCGACGCCTCACCTGATCAGCCACGGCACGGTAGCAGTCTTCCAAAACCGCCTGCCGGTCCGGTACCTTGCGCCGGTCCTCTGTATAGAGGAAGTTAAACCGCACGGCGCCGATGCCCACCTGGGCGAGTCCGTCGGCATATGTGACGAGGTCTGGAGTATCCAGGGTCCCGCCTGCCCCGTGCCCCAGGACCAGGTAGACTCCGCCGTGCGCGGGATGATGCCAGGCTGCGGACACCGTGCCCCCGTCCCACGTGATCCGAGAACGTTCAGAGGGCATCGATGGCGACCCCGCGCCGAAGAACTGGGGTGGGTTAGGCGCGAACCTCCTGCCTCTGGAACAGCACGTAGCTCCCCGCAAACAGCAGTAGCAGACCCGCGACTAATCCTGTGAACTGCGGCCAGGCTAACAAGAGGCTCTGGCCCACCGGGAGCGGAGTTCCGAGCACCGCGCCCTCCAGCTGTGTGATGAAGATGGGCCCCAACGAGCGGACCGCAGGGTTCAGTAGCGCCAGGACAATCTCCGCAAACAGCGTGTTCGGCGACAGTCGCGACAAGAACAGACTGAGACGAATGTGGGCCAACGTTTCCGACGGGCTCCCCGAGTACGCGGGGACGGCGGCGGCACTAATCACTTGCACTACCATGTCCCAGAAGATGGCGAAGAACAGCCACACGGCGATGGCCGCCAGGGCCGAGGTCGCAGTTTGGCGGAAGATCACGGACAACGCGATGGCCAACGCCAGCCAGATCCCCGCATACGCCCACGCCGTCAGCAAGAACAAAAGCCCGCGGGCCACCTCCTCCACGCCGGGAACCACGCCCAGCACCAGCAGACCCATTCCCGTGACCAACAGCCACAGGGCGAGCAGGCTGACCCCCAGCGTGAACATCGCCGCGAGGAACTTCCCTAAGAGCAGTGCGTCGCGGTAGATCGGCTGCGACAAGACGCGGCTGAGGGTGTGCCGGTTGTGTTCTCCGTTGATCGAGTCGAACCCGAGCGCAATGGCGGCGAGCGGGAGGAAGAACCCTAAGAAGGCCACAAACGACGGCAGCGGATCCTGGGCGGTGGTGAACAGCTTCAAGTACAAGTACGGGTCTTCGGCCACCGAGGCTTTCAATTGACGCACGGCCCCGTAGGTGGCCCCTAGCGCCGTGAGGAAGATCAGGCCCTCGAGCAGCTGCATGCGCACGCTGCTGAGGTGGTCTGCGAGTTCTTTCATCACGACGGCCCAGAGCCCCGTCCAGGGAGAACCTTCACGTCTCACGCCCCACCTCCTGGAAGTACCGCGTGTAGACTTCGTCCAACGATGGCCGCTCGAGTGTCAGGTTCACCAGGTCCGCCCCTTTGCCCACGACCCGGCGGGCGACCTCGGCCCGGCAGTCCGCCTGCGCCTCCAACGTAAATGATCCGGGCCGCTCTTCCACCAGGTTGCGGACGCCGGGGATCCCGCGCAGGACAGGCTCCACGCCATCGGGCCGCAGGACCTCCACGCGGATGCGATACGCGCCGCCGAGCACGCGGTCGGCCAGGCTCTCAAACGTTCCTTCCAGCACCATCTTCCCCTGGCGAAACAGGCCCACGCGGTCGCAGACGGCTTGGACTTGGTGCAGCAGGTGTGAGGATAAGAGCACGGTGATGTCCTGCGTGCGCAATTCGCGGATCAGGCTTAAGAACTCCATGGCCGCCTCGGGATCCAGGCCGGCCGTCGGCTCGTCCAGGATCGCGATCTCCGGGCGCTTCAGCAATACCTCCGCCAAGCCGAGGCGCTGGCGCATGCCGCGGGAGAACGCGCCTGTGCGGCGGTCGAGCACCTTGCTCAGTCCGACGCGAGTGAGGACCTCCGCGATGCGCCCTTCCGTCTCCGCCCGAGGGAAGCCGTTGAGCCGGGCGGTGTAGCGCAGATTCTCCTGCGCGGTGAGCTCGTCATAGAAGCCCACGGAATCCGGCAGGTAGCCGACTCGTCGCTTGACCTGGAGCGGGTTGCGCGACGGGTCGTGCCCCAGCACGCGTACACTACCTCTCGTCGGGTCGGTCAACCCCAGGAGCATGAGGATGGTCGTGGTCTTGCCCGAGCCATTAGGTCCCAGCAGGCCGAACACCTCGCCGCGCGAGAGGGTCAGGTTCAGCCCCTCGACCGCGACGACCGGCCCGTAGTGTTTCGTGAGGTCTTGGGTCTCAATGACGGTCGTCATCGCCGCCCATACCGGTTNACNGCGAACGTGACCACGCCTAAAGCGACGGCGACCAGCAGCACCCCGACCAGCCCCCACAGCGTCGAGGTCTGCACGGTGATGCGAAAGTCCGCAGAGGACGACACATCGCCGGCGTTGGCCGAGATTGGGAGCATGTAGTCGCCGGTGAGAGCTTTCTGAGATGGTTTGATGGACGCGGTTACCTGAGATTGGTCGTTGGCGGGAATCTCGTCAATCTTGTCCGGAGTAAACTTCACTTCCCATCCGGACGGCTCGGAGGCAGACAGCGAGACATTCCGGGCCGGGGCGCTCCCCGTGTTCTTGATCACGAGTTTGAGGGGGGTCGCGCTTCCCGCCGTCGCGCGGCCGGAGAGCCGATCATCCGGGGTCGTGACGCGCAGTTCGGGGCGACCCGTAATTTCGAGGCTCAGCTTCAAATCTGCGCTGGTCTCCCCTCCGCGGGCCCGAACGGTGAGCGGGTAGGTGCCGGCGCTCACTTTGGGAGGGATTGTTACCTGCGTATCGAGGTCTCTCGACTCCCCGCCTTTGATCGGAAAGCTCGCGACTTCTTGACCCATCGTTGTAAACGTCACTCGAAACCCGGGTGGCGTCTCAGTGTCCAGGTTCACGAGGATCTCTTGGTCGCTTTCATTTNTCAGCGTGAGGCGATACCGGAAGCTCGACGTGGGCGCCCCGCGCAAGACCGGGAGTTCCGCGTCCAACGACAATCGACGCGGCAGGACGCTGCCCAAGGTCAGTTTCAGCGACAAAGTGGCCGACGCGCTCTGGCCGCTGGCTACGATTTGCACGTCGTACTCGCTAGCCTTGGTCCCCTTGGGCGGCTCCAGACGCAACGTGACCGAACTGTCCTGGTCGGGATCCACGAACACCGACTCCACGACACGGCCAGCACCCAGGAACGTGGCCTTCCACCCGCGGGGCAGGGTGGGAACCCGCAGCGTCACAGTCTGCGGGGGAAGTCCGAAGTTTTTTACCGTGAGGGTGATGGAGAGCGACTCGCCCAGACGGGCGGATTGCGACGGGAACGGAGTGGAGATGCGCAAGCCCTGGAACGCGGCCCACGCCGGCAGGGAGCCGACGCCGAGAAGCGCTGCTGCGACCAACATGACGACGCGCACACGGACCATCAGTGACCTCCTAGAAGATGAGAATATGACAATGCCACCACACGAGGGTCTCCGGGTTGAAATTGTAACACCGGCCCGCGGGTTGAAAAGGCCGGATTGGCGATTCCGCTGACGTAAGCGACTGGGGGACCGAGACAAGTTCCCCTGGCGACACATCACCCCGTGGGATGGGTCCAGGGGGTGGCGGGTGCCCGTCTGGTATCCTAAGGAGGTGCCAGTGGCGGGATGACGGCGTTAGGGAGATCGGTGCGAGGCCGCGGTGGGGGATCTCAGCTTCGGACTGTCAACGCTGGTGACGTTGCTGGCGATGGTTGAGCCGGTGGGCGTCGTGCCGGTGTTTTTGGCGTTGACCCCGGCTGCGTCGCCGCAGGCTCGCCGGCGCATTGCGTGGCGCGCGGTAGTCGTCGCCTCGGCCATCATGGCCCTCTTTGCGGCCGCGGGGCCCGCCTTGCTGCGAGCGCTGCGCGTCTCGATTGAGGCGTTCCAGATTGCTGGCGGGGTGTTGCTATTCTTGATCGCGGTGGACATGCTGTTTGCACGGCGGTCCGGGACGCGCGAGACGCCAGAAGAAAGTGCTGATGCGCTCGCGCGCCAAGACGTGAGTGTGTTCCCGCTCGCGATTCCCCTGCTCAGCGGGCCGGGAACCATCACGGCGACCCTGCTGTTAGTCGGGAACGCCGGCGGCGATCCCCGCAAGATCATGATGCTCGTGGCCGCGATGGGCGTCACGATGGTCGCGACCCTGGGCGTGTTGATTGGGGCGGAGCCGGTGCGCCGCGCGCTCGGCGTGACGGGGATCAACGTCTTCACCCGCGTCATGGGGATTCTGCTGTCGGCGCTGGCCGTGCAAATGATCCTCAATGGATGGCGGGGGATCGGGAAGTGAGCGCGCGATTGATCGCCGGCCTAAGCGATCGCGTCGATCGGGATCGGCAGGGTAATCTGCAGGGGTGAGGGAAATCTAGCGACGACGATGGCGACATGGGAAGTAGGGTCTGCGAGAATGAGCCAGCGGGAGCCAGCCGGGACGGAGATGCTCCGCGTCTTCGCCGCCGGGCTGTTGGTTGCCCTCGTGGCATGGGCGCCGTACTCGGTCTTACGAAGCGGGCCCCCAACGGTCACGCAGCAGGCCGAGGTCCGCGAAGGCCCGTCAGAAGCGCCGCCCGCGGTTCGACTGGCACGCCCTGTGGTCACCGCACCGTCGCAGGGTCTGGCGGGAGTACCCGCAGGACGAATTGTCCTAGCCTTTGGCCGGTTCGAACGTCGCGCGGCCGCGCAGGCACGGGCCCGGTTGGTGCGCAGCAAGGGATACGTCGCGCGGGTCGTCCAGACAAGCGCGGCCTATCTGGTCGTGAGCCGGCCGTACCGTAATCATGCGGAAGCGCGGTTCTGGTCTGGGATCTTCGGTAGGCTGGGTCTGCAAGTGACCACGGTGACGCGGCTGGAAGCCGTTGTCCCCCACGTGACTGCCTTTGATGCTCCGGCTGCGGATTGGCGGAGGACAAAGGCGCGGTCTTTTGTTGTTCCTGCGTAGAGAGCCACAGGGCCGCACCTAGCCAGGCGCACGTTCCCCCAGTGGCATTGGCCACGCGTCGTCTTTCTCGTCTGCGTCCTTCTCCCGCGCAAGGGAGTCTTCGACGAGGAGCAATCCGCCTTCACCGCCGTCGATCGACTCTGAGGAGCGCGTCCAATACGCGGGGCCATCGGGTGGGAAAAAAGGAACCGGACGGGAGTCGAACCCGTCGCTCCGAGCACCTGTTCACTATCAGGGCCAGGGTGCGCCCCTACACTACGGTTCCGTTCGGCAGCCCCGCCGGAGAGAAAATGCCGCTCCAGCAGTGTTTAACGGCTTCCCCCCACCGCGTCCTTTCGGCGCTCCGCCAGTTCCCGAACTTTCTTGAGGGTGTGGCTAAATGGCTCCATCCCTTTGGTCATGGCATCTCGATGGTCGGGTGAAATCTGTCCGATCGCTCTGTGTATGAACTTGAGACGTGTCACGCCGCCTTCCGCCGTCAGCCGGTACTGCAGGTGTGAAATGGCCGGATACGACATGAAGAGAGGCCCNCAAATTTCCAGGAGCGTGGGCGGCTTGATAACTTGCACGTGCCCCCAAAAATGACCGGTGTTGTTCCCAAGGTCCCGGTACCAGCGGCCACCCGGCCACGGCTCGAGCTTCATCGGCAGCGGCGCCTCCGGCGCCCCCTCGTGGCGCGGCCCGAGCTGCTCCAGCAACGTCTCAAACACAATCTCGACCGGCGCTGCGATTTCCACATCCTTGCTAAATGCGAGCTCGTGGATCCCTTGCTCCGCAATAGGTGTCAGCATTGATCCTCCTCCTCGTCTTTGACTAATCAGTTGCGATTTGGGCTAGAAAGAACTCTTCCAACACGGGGACCACGGCAGCCGGAACAAGATCATGGCCTTGACCGCCCAGAGTGCGATGTCGACCATCAGGCAAGGCCTCGGCCAATGNNTGCGCNGCGTGACGCATCACCTCAGGACTTTCCTCGCCATCTATCACGAGGGTGGGTACTCGGACGGANGCNATCAGCNCGGNCGGCAATGACCCGAGGATAGTCGATTCGTAGACCAAGGTGTGTGCCGTTTTTTCCAGCGCTGGCCTGAAAGGCGCCTTTCGCATCTGAGCAACGACTGGCGCTGGTATGCCCACGCCCTCTGTCTGGAAAAGCTCGACGGCATCACCTCGGCGCCCCGCTGAGATTAGCTCCGTGAGCCGGGGAGCGAGATTTCCCGCCTTACCTCCTGTCGG
>JGI25382J43887_10000268_pt1 | contig 15780 bp, 12 predicted proteins | sample GraSoi013_1_40cm_3_FD_43887 | JGI IMG/M metagenome (IMG submission 43887) | reverse complement strand
ACAGAGCGCTGGAGAATGCGCGTGTATCAAGTCGACGGATTCATTCGCGGTAAGCTCTAAGATTCTGTTTCGAATGAGCCGCACGACCATAGCTTCGCGCAAGATTGGCCGCCGCCGGGAAATGGCCCACTCAGAAAACTTCCCACGGAACGGCGTCCTGCGATAGCTGATATTTTCCACGACGGTTTCCACCGCGTCTGGATCATCGACCATCTGGAGGGGGCCGGTCAGAGCCTGCGGACGAAGTCCCAGCCGATACTGCGCAGCGATGAGGTGAAGACTTCGGATGCTATAGCCGGTGTGCACGGGCCAGGAGTGATCGAGCACATGGAGGACGCGCAGTGGCCGCACGGTTTTTGCCGGCGCCTTGCCCGGCAGTGCTTCCGTCTTCATTCCCGATCCCACGAAATCTCCCCAGTGTCCTGGCAGTTGCTTTTTGGCGGCGTCCAACGCAAGAATGAGTCTTCCGGCACCATTTGTTACTACGCTTGATTCTGTAATTTTTGCCGTGGCGGCGCCCATATTCCCGAAAGATCGCCGCGGAAGCACTTTACACAGCCGACCAGCGATGCGAGATTGACCATGCAAAAATAGAAAGCCAGAGAAAGAAGCTTGCCGATTTTGTTTTCGGGCCGCCACTTCCAGCCAATCAGCGCGAGCGCATAAAAAGCGGCCTGCAGAATGGCGGCAGTTTTGTAAAGCGGAGACCGCCAAAGCGCCAGGCTTGACGCAAAGCAGAAAATCATAAAGAACGGCGCAAACCAACGCAGCACCTTGTGCGATACCAGCGAGAACCAGTGGCGCGTGTTGCGCAAAGGATTCAGCACTTCAGGAACCCGGCGCAACGCATTCAAGCTCCTGCTGATNATGCGCACCTTGCGGCNGTATTCCTGGCTGAAATTATCAGCAGCCTCCTCATAACACACAGCTGACGGCTCGAACACCCCATTATAGCCACGAGCGATAATCTGCAGCGGGTTCAGGAAGTCGTTGATGTCGGTAGGCAAGAGCGGCGAATAAAGTTCGCGGCGGATGGCGTAAATTGCGCCATCGCCGCCGACCACCGAGCCAAAAAGGGATTCCTGCTTCTTCAAATACGTTTCAAGTTTCCAGTAGAGCCCTTCGGACTCCGCAGAAGATGATCCCGAGTCTTTCTCGGAGTACCGCGCGTTCCCGACGACATAGCCGATCTTGGGGTTTGAAAAATGTCGAACGAGATGACGAATGGCATCAGGTTGGTATAGAGCGTTGGCATCAGAAAAAACCAATATGGTCCCACGCGCCTGCGGTACGGCGTAGTTCAACGCCGCACTCTTTCCCAATCTTTGATTCTGCCGAAGCAGCCGCACGCCCAGCCCCTCTGAGCCCCGGACGATTTCGTCGGTTCCATCATCGGAACAATCGGAGACAACAATGACCTCCAAACGTTCCGTTGGGACTGCAAGCCCCAGCGAATTCTCGATCTTGGCAGCGATTACCGATGCTTCGTTATAGGCAGAAATGATAAAAGAGACGGATGGCTCATCTCCATCGGAGAACTTCTTTGGCTGAGAAAAAAAGTGCGCAAGAATTCCAATGAGAACCGGATAGCCAACGTAGACATATGCTAGCAGCAAAGCGCAGAGCCAGAACACATATTCAAACTGAAATTCCATCTTTCACCAGATTCGAAGTCCTACGCGCCGATTCGGGCCTAATTCTTGTTGGGGGAGGCTGCCGGCACGGCCGCCTGCGAGGGCATAGCCGTCGGCCGGCCCACCGCGACTTTCAGCGAACCGTCTTCTGGATCGCGGTAGCTGATGTAAATTGTGTCATCCGGCCCCACACCGAGGGAGCTGTAACGATAAGGCTCACTACCGGCACGGGCAATGATTTGAATGTGCCATCTGGTCCCGTCCCAGTACGCGTGTTTTAGTGTGCTACCATCATCGTAACTAATGTGCGGATGGCCCGCGTGGTCAAAACCGAGACTGCTCAGATATCCGATCCAGCTTCCGAGCGGGAGGACATCGTCCACCTTCTGGACCACCCAGCGGTCGCCCTGCTGCTCGGCGTAACGAAGTTCCTTGTCGCTGAAATAACTGACGTGAAGTATCCCCTGGGCATCTACGCGAAGGCAATTGCCCATGCCGCGGACGCCTTTCGAAGAATCTCTCCCTATAGAGTCGATGAAACTCACCTGCCATTCTTTGCCGTTAAATTGAGCAATTTTGAGTTCGCCAGTCGGGAAAATACTGTAGCTGACGAATGCCGTTCCCTGACTATCCACGACCGTCGAATTCCACTTGCCGGCTTCCCCGTCAAAATCGATGGTGCGCGCGAGCCAAACCCCATCCTGCAGGACGGCCGTTCGGATGTGATAGTAGCTAGTGCCGTTAGGAGCACGCACCTGATACCACGAAACGTAGGGCTTGCCATCGGAGGAGACAGCCAGCGAACACGTGTATTCTTTCGCGCCTCCAGGAGAAATTTCCAGATTTATCCAGCGCTTTCCATTCCAGTAGGCATACTTGAGATTCGTCCAATCCGGATAACAAATATGCGGATTGCCTTCGGAATCGAGAGCAAGGCGCGTCGTGGCATTCCCCAAATTCTTGTCAATTACCAGCGTGTACCAGCGGGAGGACTCTGCCGAACGAAAAGCGTATTTGACGACATGGGCGGTATTATCCGTGTAGCTGACATGCACGCTTCCGCGGCCATCTACGGCGAGCGATGTGAATCTTGCTCCCGTGTCAACTTTTTCAAAACTCCAATTCCATGATTGCGCGCCAGCGGAACGCGCTGTTATACTGAACAAAAGCAGGGCAAGCGACGCCCGAACACAGCATCGGCCAAAATGCTTCAACATAAATTTGGACAGCTCCAGCATACTTCACTCCCAGTTTGAGACTTCTCCAAGTCAGTCGGCATTACGATTTGATTCACAGCACCTTGAATCACGAGGGTGTCCTCCGTCACGTCGACCGGTTCCGTTTGGCTCGGCTGAACCGGGCGGGCGGTCCGCATCTCAGTCTGATAAATGACCTTGAGGATGACCACCATGGCGACGAGTTGATAGTAGAGGTCAAAATTAGCGAGCCCGAGGAACGCCCCACTCACAAGAAAACCAAAGAGAGAAACCTCAATCATGTGAGTATACGGAACCATCCAATGAGTAGAGGGTGACCGGAGGGCTCTGCGTCGCAGATTGAACAGGCTCGCCCAGCAACTCGCGCCGAGCGACAGATAGAGACCGAGCCCCACGAAACCCTGTTCTTCCAATGTCTGGAAATAAATACTATGCGGACCCGAAGAGAGAAAACCACCGGGCAGCGGCGCTGGTTGGTAGCGCTGAAACAATTCGACGTTGGGGAGCGCATTGAAGGAGCCACCGGTAATGGGGTAATCCTTCGCAAAATTCCAAGAGGTTTCCCAAGAGACGAGACGCTGTTGCCCGGACATATCTACATCGCCGCGTGCCAGGCCGGTCATGCGGCTCATCCACTGCGACGGCGCAAAAGTGATCACCGTGAAGAAAGCCAAGGCAACCAGAAAAACGCCAACAAGCTTGTAGCGCGACTTAAGCGTGAGAACGAAGAGCACTGCGGCCAGCCCGAGCAGGCCACCACGGGAATAGGTCAGCACCACGGAGAGAACACCGCAAGCAAAGGCCAAATGCAGAAGCCATCGGTAGGCGCGCCTATTTTCGTCACGAGCAAGGAAAAAAAGCATGGGGAGAGACATATTGACGGCCAGAGCGAATGAGTTGTTGTCGGCAATGAAGGAATCCGGTGGCCCCCAGACGGGAAACTCACCACCGGTGCGCAATCCGAAGATGGCGCCCTTGATGGCGAGGAGACCAAAGCTCATGGCGGTAACCAAGACGAGGGATTTGAGGCGCTGATGGGAGGTCACCAGCAGGATCATGGCGAAAGTGATTAGCAAAACCTTGCTGACGCGCACCCACTCGAGCTTAGCGTCCAGAAGGTGGCCCTGGAAGAGCGGAACCTGCATAGCATGGAGAAACGTGATGCAAAACCAGATCCACAGACCGGCCAGCAAGAACGTTTCGGTCTTCATAAACTTCTTGTTGACGTTGGATGTAAATAGGCAGCCGGCCAGAGTGGGAACGGCAATGACCGCAGCAACTGGGAAGTCATACATGAAGCCCCAGGTGTAGCGATGAGGGTTGAAGAAGGTGACCCACGTCCACATCAAGATGCCGAAGTACGGCCGAAAAAAACTGATCGGTATGGAAATCGCAATGATGATGAACAGAATCACATCACGCATCGGGATCCCCCAATGCGCCGCCGATGCTGACCCGAGCGGGAACTTCTTGAGGGCCAGAAGAGCCNGCGAGCGGAACATTCAAAGTATGAAGNTCTTCGGGGCGCAGAAACGCACGGCCAAGATCGAAGGCAAAACGTGCCAGAGAACCATCGAAGCCGACCTGCAAGCGGCGCAGTTCGAAAGGATTGACCTGGGGAGTGTTCACGCCTGGGACGGTGGTTACGGCGGAGCGATATCCGCAGCGCGAGAGCATTCCCAGGGCTGCCGGGCTGCAATCGGAAGCTTTGCCAAAAGGAAAAGCAAAATCCAACACAGGATTTCCAAGTTTTTTTTCAAGAAGGCATTTGGAGGCGGCAAGCTCGTGCTCCAATTCCTCAGGCGCCAACTGGCTCACCACCGGATGGGTGAGCGTGTGCGAGCCGAAGGCAACTCCCGCCTGATGCATGGTGTGAATTTCTTCCCAGGTCAAAACGCGGCTGGAGAGCGCATTTTGAGGNAGACCAATCTTATTCTCCAGCAGGTGGCAGCATTGCCGACGCTGGCAATTGGGGAGTGTGCGCAGGAGGGCAACAACTTCGAGCGCCGCGCGCAGTCGATCTTCCGGGGAGTTCAACTGGAAACGGCAGAGACCCTGGAGATCCAGTTGGAGTTCGCCGCTGGGGGCCACCGTCATAGCCAGGAAAACGCGGTCATACCAGGCGACTTGGCCCGTCTCGACGGACTCAATTGTCAAATAAATTATGGCCGGCAGGCGGAACTTTTGCAAAATCGGAAAAGCAACTGTGTAGGCGCTGCGATAGCCGTCGTCAAAGGTGACAACGACTCCGGGTTCGGACTTAGCGCCGCTGCTCAATTCACAACAAGCTTCGTCGAGGGAAGCGACGCGATAGTTTTCTCGAATGAAACGCATCTGCGCCTCGAAGAGTTCGCGAGTAGGCGCAACACCAAGCGGATTTCCGGACTCACCAATACCGTGGTAGCACAGGATCACAAATTTGGGAGTCCTGACGCGTTCGAAGCGAGGAAATGGAAGCGAAGAGTCCGGATGAATTTCATAGGACTTGGCGAGACGGCGGGCGAGATTCAAGGCTCCGCTGTAGTGCATGCCCTTAATGACGATTCCCCGCCAATCGAGCAGGGGCTTGCGCGGGATGGAAGCGTCCACCCAAGTCTGGCTCTCGGGCCGGAGACCGGGGAGTCCCTGTGTTGAGGTGCGATCAACCTGCACAGACACTCTCCATAGATCGTTCCAGGTGCTGGCGATGCCAAAGTTCCAAAGCCACCAAATACCAAAGAATCTCGCCGTAAAAATGGGCATCCTTCCCGCGATGCAGCTGCAATAGTTGGTCCAGAAATGCGGGGCGGAAGTAGCCTCGCTGCCGGGTGCGTGAATCCGTCAAGACGTCCGCAACAAGCGATTCCAACCGGGGATCCTGCAGAAACCATAGCGCGACAGGCACACCGAAACCATGTTTTTTCTTGTAGAGGACACTGTGCGGGAGGATATCCTTCATGGCTTCTTTAAAAATGAAACGCTTTTCAAAGCCCCGCAACTTCAGCGCCGCGGGGACGCGTCCGGAAAGCTCAGCCAGCTTGAAATCGAGCAGCGGAAATCGCGCGCGAACGCCTGCCATTTCCGCGGTGCCGAGCACTTTGCGGAGATCGTTGTCGGCCAGAGTCATTTTGACGTCGAGGTAAAGCAGGCGGTTCAAATCGTCATCTGCCGCAGCGGAACGAAAGTGTTCTTCGGCGATGTTCAGCCAGGTTTCCGGCGGAGCGCTCTCCAGCAGACCTGGTTCAAACATTTCCTGTGGTGGAGTGCTCAGCAGAAGTTGGTAAGACATAATGCGCCGCGGGAGCGGAATGTTGGCGCGCCGGACATAACGCCGAGGCAGACTGAAACGGCTCTCATTTTGCGGGAGCAACGAGGTGATCGGTTCGATGAATCCCTTGCGGAGGAGGGCTGGGACATACTGGTAAAGCGCGAAGCGTTTGTCAGTCGCGTAACGCTCGTTGCCTGCGAAGAGTTCGTCACCTCCGTCGCCCGCGAGCAATGTGGTCACGCCGGATTCCCGCGCCATGCGGGCGCAGTGGTAGGCGCCGATGGCGGAAGAGTTCGCGAAGGGCTCGTCGTAATACTCCATGATTTTCGGTATGGCGTCGTAGGTATCGCGGGAGGTAAGGCTGAGTTCGTGATGGTTGGCGTGGAAATGTTCTGCCGTAGTGCGGGCAAACCCAATTTCGCTGTAAACCGACTCAGTAAAGAAAATCGAGTAGGTGTTGACAGGAGAGTTGCGCTCGTTCATGAAGGCAACGACGCTGCTGCTGTCAGTGCCGCCGCTCAAGTAGGCACCCGTCTTTTCCGGAGCGAGATCCGTCAGATGATGCTGGACCGCCGAGCGTATCCCTTCGCGGACTTCGCGAGCCCAGTGAGCCGCGTTGCGATTGCCGCTCTCACGGTATTGCAGATCCCAGTAGCGAGTCTGGCGTATTTGCCCGTCTTCGTACACCAGGCAAGTCCCGGGGCGAAGCTTCTCGATGCCTTGATAAATCACCATCGGCGCAGGGACGGCGCNGAAAAGCATGTACTGCACGAGTGCGGCTGGATTCACCGCCGCCGGCGCTTCCTGNGCATGGCGAATAGCTCCCACCCGCGAAGCAAAAAGAAGGCGATCACCTTCCTTGCGCCAGTACAAGCTATTGACACCGAGACGATCGATGGCGAGAACGAGGCGGCAGTGCCTTTCATCCCAGAGAGCGAAAGAGAAAACGCCATCCAACAGTTCGACGAAGGANGCTCCACGCTCCTGATAGAGATGGGTCATCAATTCAGCAGATGTGAGAGCAGTGGGATCGAAGTCTCCTGCTTTGAGCAGCCTGGTAAGTTCCGGGCGATTCAGTAGCTCGGCGTCCGCGGCGATGCAAATTCCGGGAATGTTCGCGACCTGCTGGAAATCCCAACGACGGGCCACCGCCAGAGAAACGGAATCGGCACCCGGCGTTTGCTGGGAGGATTCTTCGGGCAAGACAAAAGCGGCGAGCATAGCTCTAATGCCCGCCGGACTCAGTGTCCGGCCCGGTTCGCAGATTCCACAAATGCCGCTCATCTGGTCTCTCTAGGCTGCAAATGTTTCTTTCCACTTGCGGAACATTAGGACTGACCAAAGGTGCGCCGATCGGTCATAGTGTCCGCGCTGATGCTGATCCCAAATCTTTCGAAGAAAACCTGGATCGAGAATCCCGTCGTTCGAATCGAAGAGCGTTTTTTCCGTCATTTCCTTGAGTTCCTGGCGGAACCACTGGCCCAGCGGAATAGCGAAGCCCTGCTTGCGGCGGTGAAGAATTTCGTCCGGGAGCATAGAAGACATGGCTTTCTTAAAAATGTATTTACCGGAACGGCCATTCAGCTTGAGAGACGAGGGAATGCGCGCGACTTTTTCCATCAACTGGTGATCGAGGAGCGGAGCGCGAACCTCGAGAGAAACGGCCATGCTGGCGCGATCGACTTTAGCGAGGATGTCGTCCGTCAAATACGTCTTAATNTCCAGGTACTGGATTTTCGAAAGGAGGTCATCCGTATCGGCGCGGTTGTAATGTTCACGGAAGACGTCCAGGGTGTTGTATTCGCCGAGGCTCTTCTGAAATTCGGGCGTAAACAGCCGCTGCTTTTCACCGGGACGGAAATAGGAAATCGAATTGAAATAACCTTCGAGCGGCGTTTGCGAGAGGCTCTGAAACGTGGCCTTGCCGCGAACGAAACGAGGAGCCCAGGCAAGNGCGGGATACCAGCGGCCAAGCGGGCCGAACACAGCCGACCTTACGAATTGCGGCACTTTGCTGCGCAGGCGGTTTTCATAGTAATCCAGCATGTAGCGGCGATAACCTGCAAGATTTTCGTCGCCACCGTCGCCGCCAAGAGCGACCGTCACGTGGCGCCGCGCCACTNTGGAAACGTAATAAGTGGGAATAGCGGAGGAATCGGCGAACGGTTCGTCGTAATGCCAGACCAACTTGTCCATGATCTCCAGCGCACTGGGCCGGACAGTTTCTTCGTGATGCTCCGAACGGAAAAGTTTAGCAACTTCGCGCGCGTACCCGGCCTCGTTGAATTCCTTTTCTTCGAATCCGATCGAACAGGTGGTTACAGGCCGCTTCATGAGGCGGCTCATGGTACCGACAACCGCGGAAGAATCGATGCCGCCGCTCAAGAAGGCGCCCAGGGGCACGTCGCTCATCAGGCGCACGCGGGTTGCTTCGCACAATTCGTGCCGCAGCAGTTCGCACCATTCATCCTCGGTACGATTTTCCAATTCGGCGAACGAGAGATCCCAATAACAAACTTCGCGAATATCGCCCTTCGACGCAACCAGATAGTGGCCCGGCCGAACTTTGCGAGCCGCGCGATAGATGGTCTTCGGCGCCGGAATATAGCCGCATGAAAAGTAGTCGCACAGCGCTTCCCGATCGATTTCGCGGGGCATGCCGTCGGCGGCGAGCAATACCTTGAGCTCGGAGCCAAAGATGATGCGTTTGGAGTCGGCCGAATAGAACAGCGGTTTTTTGCCCACGCGGTCCCGCGCGAGCAGGAGCGTTCTCTCTTGCGAGTCCCAGAGCGCGATGGCAAACATTCCGCGGAGGCGGCGGAAGCAGTCCTCGCCGTACTCCTCGTACAGGTGAACGATCGTCTCGGTATCCGAACGTGTGGCGAAATGGTGGCCGCGGCCTTCGAGTTCATGCCGCAGTTCNGGGTAGTTGTAGATTTCCCCGTTTAACATAACCCAGAGCCTGCCGTCCTCGTTGGAGATCGGTTGGTGGCCACCGGCCAGGTCAATGATGCTGAGTCTTCGGAATCCGAAGCCGATGCCTTCGCCGCAATAGATGCCCTCGTCATCCGGACCACGGTGAACGATGGTTTCGTTCATCCGGTGGACGACTTCCTGGGGAAACGCCTCGCGGCGCTCATATTCGAAGATGCCGCTAATTCCGCACATGTGCGGTATCCGTCCTTGTGGCCGCGATCCGGCGGCGTGCNGCGAGATCGAGATAAAAGCTGCGGTAGCTCTCAAGCATGCGGCTCAAGCTGAACGACTCGATAGCCTGGTTCCTGGCCGCCGTGCCCAACTGGTGAATGAGGGCTGGATCCCGCGCCAGGAGATTGAGCCGGTCAGCAAGCCATTGGACGTCTCCTGGTGTGAACAAAGAGCCGTTGACGTTCTCTTTGATGATTTCCGGATTGCCTCCCACATTTGTTGCGAGGACGGGCAAGCCGGAGGCCATGGCTTCGAGCAAAGTATTGGACATCCCTTCCCCGAGTGAGGGGAGGACGAAAACGTCCATGGCGTTGAGCAGCTCAGGGACGCGGTTGGAATCGCCTGCAAAACAAACACTGCCTTCAAGAACATTCGTTGCGAGGGCCTGAAGTTTTTCGCGCTCGGGTCCGGAGCCAACCAGCAGCACACGCACATCGATCCCGCTTCTGGAGANNAGCGCAGCCGCTTTCAAAAGCGTTTGGTGATCCTTGATGGGCACCAACCGGCCAACAGANCCAACNACGAAAGACTTCTCAGGCAAGCTCAATTCTTTGCGGACGGCGACNCGNGCTTCCCGGCACGGTGCGAAGCGCTGGGTATCCACGCCGTTGTAAATCACGCGCATGCGCTCCGGACGGATCCACGCCTGGCGCGCATGAAAATCGCGGAGTTCCCGAGTGACGGCGAAAACCGCATCCGTCATGGCNTAAGCTGTGCGGCGAAAAATGCGGCGGCGCATCTGCAGGCCGGCGAACATGTCCACTTCATATCCATGCTCGCTATGAACAACAACCGGAACGCCGGTCAGTTTAGCCGCCAGAACAGCTTCGATCGCTCCCCAGTTGCGCGTGTGCACGATATGAGGGCGGTATTGGCGCATAATGCGAGCCAGCCGGAAAACGGGGAATTGCAACTTGAGGTCAGAGCTCCCTGCGACGTACATCTTTTCCTCGGAGAAGAACGACCGCACAAAGTCCGTGTCGAAACCCCGGGTTGTACAGATGCGGTGTTCGAACCCCTCGCCGAGCCCGGCGATCAGTTTCAGAATACCCATCTCCGCGCCACCGCGGCCCATGTAGCTGATGACGTGCAGAACGCGCAGACGATTGCCATCTTCAGGAGCCGGACCTGTGAGGACAGCATGCGAAGCAGTATCGCGTTCCATTTCTGCTTGAGTCTGCATTTTCAGAGAATCCGCACCAGTCTCCCACGCGTGCCGGTCACCGGAGATTTAACTGCGTTTTGTTCCGATCATGGAATCCAGCGTACAACACGCGGTCCCAACTTCTTCGTCAACCACAATGGCAAGCGGCTCCAGGCCTTAGTCGCAACTTCAAATTTGGGGTTGGCAGGAGAAAAGTTTGGAGCGGTCTTGCGCATAACCAGAAAAAACTGGTAGTCCAGGTCTGTNATCTTGGGATTCCACTTCTTCTTGAAAGCGTAAGCTCCGGTCCCTTTCTTGCTGCGACCAAAATCAAAAGTATTCATGCCGGATTGCGCGGCAAATTTCATCAGCTCCCACCACAAAAAGTTGTTGGCCGCCAGATCGCGCGCCACCGGGAGGCCTCCGATGTAATAAGGGTGCATGGTGTCGCGAAAAAGAAAAGACACCGCACTTGCCACGGGTTCCGAGCCTGCATACACAACGAGCACATCGATCTGCTTGCCAAACTCTTGAAGAAGATTCACGAAAAGCGAACGTGGAAACACCGGCGTGCCGAGACGGCGCATGTTAATTGCAAAAAGGCGGTAGAACTCGTCCAGAAGTTCGGGGCCGCGACGGACGTGCAGATCNGCCTTTTCCGCTTTGCGAATCATGTAACGGATATCTTTGGGAAGTCCCTTCAGAACCGCTTCCNGGTCCTTCGAGAGTGTCATGGAAAAACTGGAATAGCGCGGATTGGGAACAAATTCCGGCAGGGTTCCGCCGGCCGGATTCCGCAATTCCAGATAGTCCACTTGTTGCTCTTGCGCGCGCCGTTTTAGGAATGCGAGCAGAGCGTTTCCAGCTTCCAGGTCCTCAGCACAGATGCCGCCGTAGGAAGCCAGCGGTGAGGAGACCAGGCACCGGCCCACCATCCAATTCGAAACCATGAAAACGGGAGCAATCGCGACGATCCGTCCATCGCGCTCTCCGTAAACATACTGGGCTTGGTGCTCGAATGTTTTTTCCACCACGCGCTTCCATGCCATTTGGTGGAAAAACGTTCCCCCGGGATGCTCCAAGACGAATCGATCCCAGCGCTCCGCATCCTGGTTCTCAAACGCGCGCACCACCAGCGCCGCGGATGAAACTGAAGGAGCAGGAATCGGCGAGTTCACCGTCTGCAAACTAGGTGATGTCATCTTTCATTCCGTGCGCAGAAGCATGATTACCAGCGGCGCGCGCCGGCGAGGCNTTCTCGTACTTTTCAAACAACCATGATTCTTCCGCCCCGAGGTAGCCCGAAAGCATCTGCCGCTGCTCTGGAGAGGGCTCGCGATAGCCGTGAATGATTTTGCTCAAGATGCTTTCGTCAATCCCCAACTCCCGAGCCAGGAAGTTTTGGCGGACCGCGCTNCGAAAGAGTTGAAGTTTTAGATTTGGATACATCTTATCGCCTCAAACTGTCCAATACAGTTNAAGCTGTATTGGAGAGAATCCACAACGAATGCANAAAAAAATAGGGACCTGGCCGGAAATTCGCCTCAGCTNTTGCTGGAACCATACCCATACCCGTAGTAGTCCTTCCTGCTAACATCGGTTGCATTAAACACCAAGCCGAGCAATTTCTTTGGATCGAGCGCTCGTGCAGTCTTCTGCAATGTTTCCCGCTGTCCGTGGTGCGCGCGCACAACCATCAAAACACCGTCGCAGGCCGCGCTAATCAACTCAAAATCGGCCAGGGGAAGAATGGGCGGCGTATCGATGAGAATGACTTTAAACAGTTCGCTGCAGCGCGCGATGAATTCCTGCCAGTGTGTGCCAGTGAAGAGTTCAGGTGGAGACGACAAGACTGTCCCAGCGGGCAGAACGAACAAGTTCTTTTGATTGGTCGCCACGATGGCTTCGTCCGGGGTAACCTCACCCGCAAGAACTTCCGCCAATCCAGGCGTGCTCGGATGGTCAAGCATCGAGGTAAGCCCGCAGGTTCGCAGATCAGCGTCGATAACCAGCACACGTTGCTGCGGAAGCTGCGCGTAGCACAAGCCCAGATTCATGGTTGTCAGAGTCTTGCCTTCGCCAGGCAATGAACTGGTGACCACGATGGACTTGAGGCCGGTTTTTGCCTGGGCGCGCATGAGTCGTGTGCGCAATCCACGGTAGGCCTCCAATGCGGCCCTCGATGCCTCGCCCTGATGGAGAACCAACCGCGCCCCGTTCCCATTACCTACGTGGACTTGGCGGCACTCATTGAGACGTGCGTCGGCCAATTGCGTGCCGGAAGCTGGCCCCTGCTTGAGCGACTCCAGCATCTCCTTGACGTCCATGTCCTGGTTCGCAAGCTTCTGCTGCGTCCACTGATTGGCCTTCTGCGTTTCATTGAAGAACTTGCTCATTTATAACTCCATTGTGGAAGTGCGGCGCAGCTTCATGGCTTGGACTAAAACGTCGACAGCCGACTCGATGACCTTGTCGCCCGCAGGATCTTTTTCATGCGCAGCGTTTACCGCCACGGCAACTTGTTCCTTGATGCTCATTTCCGGGCGAACTTCATTCACCTCGGGCACGAGAGCACGGCGCTTCTTCATGGCATGAATCAACAGGTCAAGCGCTGACCCGATGACTGCATCTCCCACTACTTCTTTCCCGCCAGCCCCGTTCCCGGAAGCTGCATCCCCTACTTCCATCTCCGGTTCGATATGAGTCTCGTTCAATCCGAGCTCGGTCGCTGCCTGTGCAACGATAACCAGATCAATCACTGGCCTGTGCGCTTTGCAGCCAATTGTCAGGCACGCATCGCAAAGCAAGTTCACGAGCCGGGGAACGCCCTCAGTAAGCCGGACAATCTCTTCCAGCACCTGGATCGGAAATGGCGAGGCCGTACCACGGAAGCCTGCGGAATGCAACCGCTCGGTAATATAGGCGCGCACCTCGGGCAAGCTTAGGGGCCGCAGCGAGCAGCTGCTCGCGACCCTTTGCCGGAGGGCCCGCAATTCGGGTTTCCGGAGCAGGCCAAGAAGCTCCGGCTGGCCGCACAAAACGATCTGCAATAGTTTTTCCTGGTACGTGTCCGCGTTGCTCAGCAAGCGAATCTCTTCGAGGAGTTCGGGAGTCAACAAATGTGCTTCGTCTACCAGCAAGAGCGAGGTGCCGCCCTTTCTCTGCGTCTCCAAGAGCATGCGCTGAAGAGCGGCGAGGCGCGCCGGCTTACTCGTAGATGCGCATGGAATCTCGAATTCCGAGAGGAGCATTTCCAGGAATTCCTCGCGGCTGAGAGTCGGATTAAGAATGAATGCCGACGAGATAGGATGATTGTTAGTGGCTCTTTCGGTGAGAATCTGGAGTGCCGTGTGAACAACCGTGGTCTTGCCCGTCCCGATGGGCCCGGTCATCAAGACAAAGCCCTTGCGGCGCATGACCGCTTCAACCACTGTGGCCAGCGCAGCGGCATGCGGTTCTGCGAGGTGAAAGAACCTCGGATCCGACGTGAGCCGAAAAGGCTCTTCCCGAAGATTATAGAAAGTGGTGTACATTTTCTCGTTAAGCTACGAACCGCGAAATCACCAAGCCGAAGGCCACGGCCGCTACGGCAGTGCCGGCCGTCAAACTCGCGATGCGCCAAAGGGCCCAGGCGTGTTCCTTATCGCTGGTAATCATTGGAATCCCCGCGAGCACTGGCTTACCAAAGATTTGCGCCGCTTCCCTCTCGTGCCTCACGGATTCATCGCTGACTTCAACGAGGAAGGCAACCCCGACGCCGCACATCAGCCCGAAGAACAATCCACCGACGATCATGATTCCGCGTCTTGGTCCTGCGGGCCCATCGGGTGGAATGGCTGGGTCCAATACCTCAAAGCGCTCTCCGGCTTGATGCGTTTCCAACTCGCCTGCCATCACGGCGTCCAGCTTCTTGGCCTGGAGCTGATTATAATGGTTGCGTATGGACTCGTAATCACGCATTAGCCCGGCGATCTGTTGTTCGAACACCGGAACTTGTTGCAGCTTCCCAACGTGGTATTGGATCTGCTTTTCCAGCTCGGTCTGGACCTTGGTTTGGTCCTCGATATCCTGGTCGAGTTTGTTTACTTCGGCTTCCACGACTGGATTGTGAGCTTGGTGCGTCGGCGTGCTAAACTGCGGCTCCGGAGTGTCAGTCACAGTTTTCTCGGACTCCGCCTTGACTTTCAACTGATTGACCTCATTGCGCAATTTGCGAACATCCGGATAATTTGGCCCGTAGCGAACCTGCATATCCTTTAGCTGCGCCTCCAATCTCTGCAGTTGCGTCTGATAAGGTAACTTGGAGGAACTTGTCTGCTGATCGAGATCGATGGTCCGCGTAGACATTCCAGCCATGGATTGGATGTACACCTTGCTCTGGCGATCACGGTTTACTTGATCCTGGCTGTTCCGCAACTGATCCCGTAGTGAGTTCATGGCTTCCAGGTGGTACTGCTTGGACTCTGGCAGGTCCATGATGTAACGGCTCTTGACGTCCTGCAAAAGGTGCTCTTTCTCTTCGAGTTGACGCTTCGTTTCTTGCAATTCGGTTTCGAGAAACTGGGAGGTTCCATTGAAATGTGATTGCCTGGCCTTGAGGTTTCGCTCGATGAACAACGAGGCGAGCCGATTAGCGACACGTGCCACTTGATTCCTATCCGTGTCCGTGAAGGCGATGCGAAACGCGCTGAGCCGCTGTCCTCCGGAGTCCACCACTTCAATGCTCGTCGACTTCTGCATGCGGGATATGAGCTCCTGCTCGGACAACTTGTCTCGTAATGCGGGATAGAGATTCATTTCCTTGGTGAGCAACCCGAGCTGCGTAGGCGACATCACCTCCTGGCGGATGGTGGTGAGACGGTCCGCCACAGTGCCGCTCACGCTCGTTGGAACTACACTGTCGGGCACCTTCTGAGGGTCAACGAGAATGACAGTTTCTGCTCGGTAGATGCTCGGTAGGCGCAGGGCAACCACGGCAATACAGACCGAGATGCCCAAAGTAAGCAGGATAATCCACAATTTGCGGCGGCGGGCTAGATCTAAATACTCTCGAATCTGCGTGTTAATACCTGCCTCGCTGGAGGCGGAGAATGCTGGTTGCTCGTTCAAAGGTATTCCTCCAGGTGGCAGGTGATGCCGTCAACAAATTGCCGACACCAATTCCTATGCAAGCTATCTTCCAGAAGTTGGATGAAGAAAGAGGTTGGCGCTCCAAATTTAACTGCTGTGTTTTCANATATTTACAAAATAGAGCGGCACGTCAGTTCGTTGCAGTCAGCCGCCAAGCCGTGGGGGAGGGAAACTACTTTCTCAAATGTCTCTCCATATTCC
>JGI25382J43887_10000267_pt1 | contig 15782 bp, 16 predicted proteins | sample GraSoi013_1_40cm_3_FD_43887 | JGI IMG/M metagenome (IMG submission 43887) | reverse complement strand
TCCCCATAGAACGACGGGATCGTCGACACCCGTACGTCGATGGGCCGCCCATCCACCCGGGTCTGGAAGCTGCCGTCCTGCGGCAGGCGCCGTTCGGCGATGTCCATGTTGGCCATGATCTTGATGCGCGAGACGACCTGGGCCTGGACATACTCCGGCAGCGTGCCTCGAGTCAGCAGTACGCCGTCGATCCGGTAGCGGACGCGGAGGTGCCGCTCCTGCGGCTCGATGTGGATGTCACTGGCGCGCCGCCGCACCGCCTCTTCCATCAGCCGCGTCACCAGCTTCACCACCGGCTGCTCGTCGGCCAGCCGCCGCAGCCGCTCGAGGGTCATCTCCTCGTCCACGACCGCTGGGCGCGGCAGATCCCGGACGAGCTCCTCGGTCGCATCGAGAGCCGGATATTGGTTGAGCGCGTATTGGAAATCCCGCACCGTAGTGACGGCGATCTTCACGTCGAGTCCCGTGTGGCGGCGGATGTCGTCGATGGCGACCACGTCCAAAGGATCCACCATGGCGACGGTCAGCACGCCGTTGTCTTTGGCGATGGGGATTGCCTGAAGGCGGCTAGCTAAGACTGAGGGCAAAACCTGCAAGATTTCCTCGCGGAGGGGGAGGCTGGTCAGGCGCACGAACTCGATGCCGATCTGCTTGCTGAGTAGCCGTCCGACATGCTCCTGATCCACGACTCCCATATCCAGGAGCACTCGGCCCAGCCGCTCTCCCGTGGCCCGGTGAATCTCCAGCGCCCGCGCCAGTTGGTCGGGGGTAATCAGTGACTCGGCGAGAAGGAGATCCCCGAGCTGGCGCCGGCGGCGTCCTACGCCATCCGAGGCCGCGTGGCGACCGGATTCCTGATCGGCCATCGAACCACCCCGTTTCCACCGCACCATGCGCGGGGAAATACGCGGATACCGGACCGCCACNCATACGAGCGTCGGGTATCCCTGGGGGCGTCAAACAAGGCTACTGATCGACGTAGACGACGCGGAGGAGCTCGTCGATCGTGGTGGCGCCTTCCAGTACCTTGAGGATACCATCATCCGCCAACGTCTTCATCCCCTCGGCGATGGCCTGTTGGCGAATTTGATCGGCGGAGGCGCCTTTGAGGACCAACTCGCGGATCGTCTCGCCCATGGGCATCAGTTCAAAGATCCCATAGCGGCCCTTGTAGCCGGTCCCCTTGCACCGGTCGCAGCCTTTGCCTCGATAGAAAAGGATCTCCTCGCCTTGCTCCGGCTTCAACCCCAGGCGGTGCAGGGCCTCGACTGGCGGGGCGTACGATTCCCGACAGTTGGTACAGATTGTCCGGGCCAACCGCTGCGCCAGGACTCCGAGGACTGATGAGCTGATGAGGAACGGCTCGACTCCCATATCCACCAGCCTCGTCGCCGCGCTCGGGGCGTCGTTCGTGTGAATCGTGGAGAGAACCAAGTGGCCGGTGAGCGAGGCCTGGATCGCGATCTCCGCGGTTTCTTTATCGCGGATCTCCCCCACCATGATGATGTCGGGGTCCTGCCGCAGAAACGAGCGCAGCCCGTTCGCGAAGGTTAATCCAGCCTTTGGGTTCACCTGCACCTGGTTCACGCGCGGGAGCTGGTACTCGACCGGGTCCTCGACCGTGATGATGTTCTTGTCGGTTGTATTAATCTTGTACAGCGTAGAGTACAGGGTCGTGGTCTTCCCGCTTCCGGTCGGCCCGCTGACCAGAATCATCCCGTATGGCTTGGCCGCCATCCCTTCCCACAGTTCCAACGTTGCTGGGGTGAAGCCCAGCTTGCCCAGCCCGAGTCTGGTGCTGGACTGGTCCAAGATGCGCATCACAACCTTCTCCCCGAACACCGTGGGGAGCGTGGACACGCGCAGGTCGTATTCCTTGTTTTCAATCACGACGTGGATGCGCCCATCCTGGGGAATCCGGCGTTCCGCGATGTCCAGGTTGGCCATGATCTTGATGCGCGACACGATGGCGGCCTGCAGTTGCTTGGGGGGTGTCATCACGTCGTGCAGCAGACCGTCAACTCGGTACCGGACCTGTACGCTCCGACGGTGCGGCTCCATGTGGATGTCGCTCGCGCTGTCGCCGATCGCCTGGCTGATGATGAGGTTCACGAGGCGGACGACTGGAGCCTCTTCTGTCAGCGTGCGCAGTTCCTGGACCGAGATATCTTCAGTCTTCTCGTCGGCAATGTCGATGTCCGTCGTCGCCGCTTGGCGCATCGCCTCTTCAAGATCCACGCCACCGCTGTAGTACCGGCTGATGGCAGCCATGATGTCCTCCTCGGCTGCCACGACCTGCTCAAGTTCCAAACCCGTCACCAGCCGGACATCGTCGAAAGCCACGACGTTCAACGGATCGGCGATAGCGAGCTTGAGCTTCCTCTTGGTCTTCTCGATTGCCAGCACTTTATGGCGGTGCGCGATGTGCTGCGGGATCGCTTTGACCACGTCGGGATCGATCTCGATAGATCCCAGCTGCACATAGGGCAAGCCCCACTGAATGGACAGGACCTTGGCCAGATTCTGCTCGGTCAACGCCCCCTGTTCGACGAGGATGCGGCCCAGATGCCCACCGGAGCGGTGCTGCGTCTGGATCGCTTTGTCGAGCTGCTCGCGGGTCACCATCTTCTCATCTAAGAGGATCTGCCCCAGCGATTCGGTACGGGCCCTGGCCCGATGCCCACTAGCACTAGGGGCCGCCGCTTTAGGCGGCGGCGTGGGCGTCGTCTGGGGGCGTACGGACGCCCGGAGTCCGGCCCGATCCTTGGTCGCGGGTGGCTGGGGCTTATCGGTTGTCGGCGGCTCTTTGGCCGCAGGAAGCGTCGGCGGGTCGGCCGTGGACGTCTCCGCAGCCGGGGGTGGTTCGACCTTCGGCGGCGGGGGAGCAGCGGATGCGGGCGGCTGCCTGACTGGAGGCGGGGACACCGGCGCGGGTGGCTCGCCATTGGGAGCGGCAGGCGGAGGCACCGGCATGCGAGGCGCCTTCGGCCCCGCCACCTCCACAGCCCCGCGAGGGCGCGGTGCGCCTACCGTGCGATCGATGCGCTCCTGGACTTTGGATGCTTCCCGGAGTTTGCCTAGTTTGATGTACACGTCCCGGAGCGCGGTATGGATTTCCGCGTCATCGGGAGCCAGCTCTGAGGCTTTCTCATACGCGTGGCCGGCCTTTTCCCACCGTTCCTTGGCAACGTGCATCTCCGCCATGGCCACGTAGACCATGACCGCCGCCCGGGGCACGCCGCGCTGCACGTACAACGAGGCCAGACGCAGGTAGGCCACGGCGTCNTCGGGCGCGAGTTCCAGAACTTTTTTGTACGCGTTGACGGCGTCGTCGAATTTCCCGGCACCTTCCAGCTCCCGGGCATGGTGAAATGTCACAGCCCGCTCGAGCGTGCTGTCGTGCGCCGGAATCTTCAGGCGTGCTTTGAATTCTGCAAGATCGATTGCCATCGTTGCCTCACCTGCGCATCCGGCCGCGCCGTCTGGTCCTTACAGCTGGTTAGCCACGGCTTGGCGGATTTTCTTCATTTCGATCCGCACACGTCCCAGATTCGTCCCCTGATTGCCGACGACGGCGAGCACGGCATCCGGACCGACGAGCGTGACGGCCACAGGACCCTGCTCGTACTCGATCAGGATGGACCCAAGGGTTCCGAGCTTCAGCGCATCCCCCATCGATTCCGAAGCCACCAGGCTGCTGGCGGCAATCGCGCCGACCGCATCGGCGTCGAGCGCGTCAGCCGACGCCGACTCGATCACGAATCCGTCACGGCCAACCACGAGCGCGGCGGTGACCCCGTCCACTTTCAGAAGCCCGTCGAGGATGCCCCGCAGCCCCGCGCCCACGACCTCCACCACCGCGCCCTCGCTCCCCTCCGTGTCCGCTGGCCCGTTGGCGTGTTGTGATGCCGGCGCGACGACTGACTCTCCCTGCTCCGGCCGAATGGCGTGGCCGGTGACTGGTTCGCTCACTCACCACTCTCCGGTCCCGGCCGNGGTTACATGACCCCGGCGTTGAGCACCGAGGCAATTTCCGGCATGAAGCGGCGGAGCTGCAACCGCGCCTTGCCGACGTTCCCGCGGGGGTTGATGACGATGCCCACATAATAGTCCTGCCCGGCCATGGCCAGGAGGATGATGTAGCGCTCCGCCACNAGCATNACGTGGTCGATCGGACCACCATCGACTTTCTGGCACATGTANTCGAGCACTTTGCTGCTGATCGCGCCTTCTTGGGCGATCTCCTCGACCGAGAAGTTAGGATCCACCTTCAGGGACTCGATGGCGGCGCCATCCATGCCGACCACGACCGCGCCCACCAACCCCTCGATCCCGCCCACCAACGATCGCAGTAAGTCCTTTACGCTGCCGGCCATCTTGGCACCTCACTCACTCGATCCGCGACCAACCTGGAGCGGCGATCTTCCGCCCCCGGTGTCCAGGGGTGTGCCGTCTCCACGCCGCCTCACCCTGCCTTGCCGTCACTGCGGGCGGACTCGGCCTCCAAAAGCAGGCGGATCCCCTGCAGCCGCAATCCTTCTTCGTCGATCAGGCGCTTGATCCGCCGGATCAAGTCCAAATCGCGCTGGCTAAACAGCCGATGCCCCCCCCGCGTCCGCGCCGGGCGGAGTAGGCCGTACTGACTCTCCCATGCCCGGATCCGCCGCGCATCCACACCGGTCAGCCGGGCCACGGTGCGGATGGGGTAGATCGGGAGATCGGGTGCCACCACGCTCTCCTCGGTCTTCACGTCGAGTCCTCCCCTCACATCAACGCGTGCCATTAGACAGCCTCCGGGTGCATTGTTTCTCGCAGCCGACGCAACGCAGCGTGCATGACGCGCGATACGTGCTTTTGCGAGATCCCTAGCTTCCGCGCCGCTTCCGTTTGGGTCAAATCCAAGTAGAACAAGTAGTAAATCACTTTGCGTTGCAGGCCCGAGAGTCGCTCGACGGCATCGGTGATCAACACACGATCTTCGACCGCCACCGCCCCCGCTCCGTGCTTGGTCGAGATACGGTCGCGTTGGGCAATCGGGGCGCCGTCATCGCTCTCGCGCTCCTCGTCCAACGACACCAACCGCAGCGATTCGCGCGCCTGCAAGACCTCGGCGACCTCTCCTTCGGCCACCTGGATCTCCCGCGCCACCTCGGCTGAGGTGGGGGGTCGGCCAATGCGCTGGGTCAAATCGGTCATCGCTCGCGCAATGCGGTGGTCCATCTCGTACAACCACCGCGGGCGCCGCACGGTCGTGCCCTGATCACGCATGTAGTGCCGGATTTCCCCGGCGATCAGGTGGCGCGCGTACGTCTCGAACTTCACACTGCGGCCGGGGTCGAAGTTACTGACGGCATTCATCAATCCGATGTAGCCAATCTGGTGGAGGTCATCGGTGGGGATCCCCGAGCGCCCATAACGGCGGGCCACCTGGTGTACCAGCGGCATGAACAAGGTGGTCAGGCGGCCATGGAGGTCTATCGCGCGTGTGGCACGGTAGGCGCGAAACAACACGCCGATGTCGTCTGCGGGAGCGACCTCCCGGACTTCCTGCACCGCAGCTCTGCGTCCCATACGCACGCCTCCTTAGTGATGCCCTGGGCAGAGGGGCACCAATGCTCGGGTACCTAGCCGTGCTCAACCAGTTGACCGGGTTTTAGGAGGGCTGCCGGAGGAGGGAGGAAACAAAACGCCTCGTTCGGCAACCCGGCCAACCTTCCGGTGATCGCCACCGGCAGGCCCCGTAGCTTTGCGCCCCCAGGTCACCCTGGGTTAGCCTTTATCGCGAGGACTGGTTTTGAATTCTAACAAACTGCTGAACAATTTGCAATATACCACACAGTCCTCAGAACTCCTCCTGGGCGAGGCTCCCCCTCCCTAACTTCCTACGCTAAGACTCCCCGCTGGTTCCATGGAGATTTGCAGCAACTTACGTGCCAAAACCTCCCACCCAGGGACAAAAGTACCTTAGGTACTTAGGGACTAATGCAAGATGACCGAACCGAGTCCGGAGGCGAGATTCGTTATCTCGGGCGACGGAAGGGCGCTACCGCGCGTCCACACCCGACGGTGATGGCGCGCGAAGTCTAACTGCTACTGAGGCGGCGATACAGCGTCATCACGTTGTAAACATACCACTGGGTCTCGGAGAACGGCGGAATCCCATTGTACTTACTGACCGCATGGTGTCCCGCGTTGTACGCGGCCAGGGCAAGTTGTGGATCTCCCCCGAACCGGTCAAGCGCTGCGCGTAGGACCCGCACCGTAGCGTACACATTTGCGATCGGATCGGCTGGGTTGATGCCGATCACTTGCGAGGTCTCGGGCATCAACTGGCCCAGTCCGTACGCCCCTGCCGGAGACCGGACATCGATCTGAAACCCCGATTCCACAATGATCAGCGCCATGACTAATCGCGGATCCACGCGGTACGCCGAGGAGTAGTGCAGCACACTGCGAGCGATTGCCTCGACCTGAGTACTCTCCAGCCGAGGATTGTACCAGCGGATCACATACGCATAGGCATCCAGATTTGGCTCGCCCGTAAGGACGGCCTCTTTGTGCACGGACGCGGCCCGGAGCCACTGTCGAGCGAGCAGCACCGTTTGTGGCCTGGGACTTTGGCTCGCTCGGATGAATGCCACGCGCGCTTCTTCCGTATTTCCCGCTTGAGCGTAGGCCGCTCCTAGCCAGAGCGCCACCTCACCNGACGGGTGTAATGCCATCGTTTGTTCAAACGCGGCAATCGCGCTCCCCAGGGAGCCTAGCTGGAAGTAGGAAGCTCCTAACCACCCCCACGCGTCGGCGTCTTTCGGATGCTGTGTGAGGTAGGTCCGAAACGCAGCCACAGCATCTCGGTACTGCCCGGCTAGGTGGGCCTCTCGGCCGACCTCAAACTGCGAGGCCGCCCCGGCGGCAGGGGCGTTCCCCACNACGGCGGCAAGCAGANCGAGCGCCGCGATGAAATGGAAGTGCGTCCCGAAATCCTTACCCCCCGTGATGGTGCGCATTACGGGCTCCGAGTTCGCTATGCCCGTCTGTACCTCTCGTAGTCGCCCTCGGAGGCCTCCGGCACGGCGCAGCCGAGCCAGACGCCGGTTCTCCTCGGACCTCGTACCTAAGCCTTCTGGCGAGCTTGGATCCGGTCGATAACGCGGGCGCGCACCAGCCGCTCGAGTCGGCGCACCAATTTGGTAGTGGGAAATTCCTGCGAGGAGAGCGGGTCCACGAGAATCGTGTACATCCCAACCAGATTCCCACCCAGGATGTCGGTGAAGAGCTGATCGCCAATCAGCGCGGTCTGGCGGGCGGGGATCCCCATGATGGTCATTGCCCTCCGAAACGCCCACGGAATCGGTTTCACCGCCGCGAGGACAACCGGGATGCCCAACGCTTCGGCGATGGCCCGAGGGCGATCCCGGAAGTTGTTTGAGACGATGCACGCTTTCAAACCCGCGCGGCGCAGCCGGTCCACCCACTGCCGGACGGCCTCGGTGGGAGCGGGCGCATCCCAGGCGACCACGGTATTGTCCAAATCGAGAACGACGCCACGAATCCCATCCTGGACCAGACGTTGGGGATCGACCCCGACCACGGAGGTCACGTAGCACGCCGGCGTGAGCCAGCGGAGGATCACGGAAGCGATCGCTGACGGCGGATCGCGGCGAGGTGTTCTTCATAGGTGCGGCTGAACACATGAGAGCCATCCGCGCGTGCGACGTAGTACAGGTAGTCTGTCACGGCGGGCGTCAAGGCCGCCTCGATCGCGGCCATGCCTGGATTCGCGATCGGCCCGGGCGGCAACCCGATATGCCGGTAGGTATTATAGGGTGAGGTGACATCGAGGTCCTTGNACGTCACAACAGACTTGTGCCGCCCTAACGCGTAGAGGACAGTCGCATCGACTTCGAGGAGCATGCGNCGGTGNAGACGGTTGGACAACACCCCCGCGATCAGCGCCCGTTCCTCAGGCAAGCGGGCTTCGCGTTCCACTAACGATGCCAGGGTGATGATCTCGCGGAGCGACCCGCGGCCCCCTCGCGCCTCCCACCGGGGCACCACTACCTGCCCAAACCGCCCTAAAAATACGCCGACCACGTCGCGCGCCGACAGGCCGCGGGGGATCTGGTACGTGTCGGGGAGGAGAAAGCCTTCGAGCGATCCCCCCACCGCGCCGTCGAGAAATGAGAATGTGTAGAGATCAGCCCCGTGGCGGACGACTGTCGTCAGCGGCTCGCGGTCGCCCAGCCCTTTGTCCACCAAGACGTCGACGACCTCCGCAGCGGTGAATCCTTCCGGAATAGTGACCGCATGCAGGAGGACCTGGCCGCGTGCAACGACATCGACGATTTGCAACAGGCTCATCGCGGGGGACAGGCGGTACTCCCCCCCTTGCAGGGAGTGACTGAGGCCACGGATCTTCACGGTGAGAAGGAAATCGGACGCGCTGCGGATGATCTCCGCATCACGCAGAATTTGCCCGATCGCGCTCGATGTCGCCCCGGACGGGATGACGACCACGCGGGGAGCACCAAACAGGTTGACCGGTCGAATGGCGGCGGCGACGACCAGGACACACAGTACCAATACAAAGAGACCCACGCGGATGGCACGGGGGGGAAGTTCAGGAGGGAACAGGGGGGACTTGCGCACAAGCTGTGGCGGCAGTTACATGACCCGCCGGTTGCCGTTCTCCTTCGTACCACCGCCGAGACGCTTGCCCGGTAATTCATCCCCGACGATCTCGACGTCGTCGTACTCCTCGGTCTCTTCGATCGCGGCTGCCACGCGGCGAAACTCGGCCTCATCTTCCACCGCGACCAACGTGTCTCCCTCGACACGGAATACTTCGGCGGGTTCCTCATTCTCGGGTTGCAAGATCGCGTATCGTTGGCCGTCGACCTCGACGATATCGACGAGATTGAATTCATGGGTGGTCCCGTTCTCGTCGAGCAAGGTGATCGCTTCGCCACGTTCTGTCACATGGACACCCCACGTCGGTCGTTCATCTCGGTTCCAGCACCCGGTCTCAACGCGCGCTCACGACGATGCCGACCGAGATCGTGACGCATCGCCCGTGAGCGTAGCACCGGCTCCGGGGAGGTGTCAACGCCTGCGGTCGAGGTAGGTTTGCAGCATGATCGCGGCCGCCACGGCATCGCGGACCGCTCGACGCCGCCGGCGGCGCATGTCGGCGGCAATCAGTGAGCGTTCGGCCTCGGCTGTCGATAAACGCTCGTCTTGCACGTCTACGGGAACGGATACAGCCGCTTGTAGCTGCAGGACAAACTTTCGTGCGGCAGCTGCGGCGGAGCCCTCCGTTCCGTCCATGCGCAACGGCAACCCGACCACGATGCGGTCCGCCTGCACCGCATCCAGCCGCGCCCGGATTTCCGTGATGACCTGCGACCAATTCCGGCGGGTAATGACCCCGTCGGGGAGAGCGAGTGCTCCCCCGAGTTGGGAGACGGCCACGCCGATGCGTTTGTCTCCGAGGTCCAGAGCCAGAATCTTCACAAGGTCGGTGAGCTGACCACGAGAGTTATCACGGCGATGCGTTTGCGCGCTGCAGCAGCGATCGCAGGAAGGCCGGATCGCGACCGCGGCGCACGAGGTCGGCGATGCGGGAGGCTTCCGCCACGCCCCCCTGCCCGAATGTCGGGCGGCCGCCGCCACTACCCCCGTAGTCAGCGGTCAGCGCACGGACCAAACGCCCGGCATCAAGTGACGACGCTGCCGCCGTTCGAGTCACAACGACCGCGCCCGTCACGGGCGAACCCAGCACCACGGCGCCGACCTTGTGTTCTTGGTCAAGCAGAGTCCGAAGGCGGTCGGCCTCCGCCCGCAACTCCTCCGGGTTTGTTGCGGAAACCTCGGCAAACACAAACGTAATGCCGTCGACCTCGACCATTGGCACGGCCTCGGCGCTGGCGCGCGTGCGTGTGCGCGCGGCGCGGAGCTCTCGCTCAAGTACTTCTACCCGCTCGATCAACTGCCGCGCCCGATCGGGCACATCGTCTGGCGTAGCGCGCAGCCGCTCACTGACCGCACGCAACGTATTGTCCAACCGCTCAAGTAGCGCAGCAGTCCCCCGGCCGGTGACCGCCTCGATGCGTCGGGTGCCGGCGGCTACGCTTCCTTCCGTGGTAATCTTGAACAGCCCCGCTTGGCTGGTGTGCGACAGATGCGTGCCGCCGCATAACTCCTTGCTGTACTCACCAATTGTGATCACGCGCACCCGCTCTCCGTATTTCTCGCCAAACAGGGCCATGGCGCCCAGCGCCAGGGCCTCCTGATAGCCCATCCAGCGGGCGCGCACGGGCAAGTCGGCGAGAACGCGCTCGTTGACTTGGCGCTCAACCGCCGCGCGTTGATCGGCGGATAACGCGGTGGGATGGGCGAAGTCGAAGCGCAACCGGTCGGGAGCAACCAGCGAGCCCGCTTGGCGGGCTCGTTCCCCCAGAACATCCTGCAGCGCCCGGTGCAGCAAGTGGGTCGCCGTGTGATTACGCATGATGTCCTGGCGGCGCGGAATGTCGATTTCCGCATGCACTGGCTGTCCGACGCGGACGCTCACCCCGCGGACCAAACCCCGGTGCACGATGAGCCCGGTTACGGGCCGCTGTGCATCGGTAATCTCGACCACCCCGCGAGGCACTGTGAGACGCCCGGTATCCGCGACTTGGCCGCCGCCCTCAGGGTAGAAGGGCGTCCGATCCAGGATCACTTCGACCTGGGCACCATCGGCGGCCTGGGCCACGCGGAGGCCGTCCACGAGCAGAGCGAGAATCCGCGCACGTGCGGTGTGCTTTGTATATCCCACGAACTCGGTACTCAGCCCCTCTTGAACGAGCTGGGTGTACAGGCGATCGTCAGGTCGAGGGCCAAATGCTTGTGCCGAACGCGATAGCTCGCGTTGCGCGGTCAGTGCACGCGCAAACCCCTCCTCGTCGACAGTCAGTCCCCGCTCGCGGGCCACATCGCGTGTCATCTCCAGGGGGAAACCAAACGTATCGAACAGACGGAAGACGTCCTCGCCGGATAACACGGTGCTGGATGCCTTCTGCACTTTAGCGATCAGCTCTTCCAGACGCTCCATCCCGGCGGTCAGCGTCTGCGTGAACCGCTCTTCTTCCTGGCCCGCCGCGGATTGAATGAACGTGCGCTGCCGCCCCAATTCCGGATACACCTCCCCCATCTCGTCGACCACCGCGCCGGACAGGTCGGCCAGGAACCTCCGGCGCACACCGGCGGACCGGCCAAAGCGCATGGCCCGCCGCATGATCATGCGTAAGACGTAGTTCCGGCCTTCGTTGCCCGGGGCGACGCCATCGGCCATCAACATCGTCATGGCGCGTCCGTGATCGACCATCACCCGGTAGGCAATGCTGTGTTTCTCGCGTTCCTGGTCGGTCTGACCGAGAATACGCTGGAGGCGATCCAGGAGCGGAGTAAACAGATCGGTGCGGTAGTCATCGGCGACCCCGTGCAAGACGGCCGTGAGGCGCTCTAAACCCATTCCTGTGTCCACGCCGGGGCGGGGCAGTTTCACCCGCGTGCCGCCGGGCTGCTGATCAAACTGCATGAACACGAGGTTCCACAACTCGAGCCACCGCGCGCAGCCGTTATCCAAGGCAACGCTACAATCCGCCCGCCCGCACGTGCAGGCTTGGGGACCCCAGTCGTAATGCAGCTCGGAGGTCGGGCCGCAGGGCCCCACGTCGGCCATCATCCAGAAGTTCGTCGCGTCTCCCATCCGGAGGATACGTGACGCGGGCACGTTCATGGCACGCCAGCCAGCGGCGGCCTCATCGTCATCGGTGTGCACGGTGATGACCAGACGCTGGGACGGAACGGCGTACTCCCGCGTCAGCAGATCCCAAGCGTAGGCGATCGCGTCCCGCTTGAAGTAGTCCCCGAAGCTAAAATTTCCGAGCATTTGGAAGAAGGTGTGATGCCAGGGGCTGGGGCCCACGTTGTCCAGGTCATTGTGCTTGCCTTGCACACGCATGCACTTCTGCAGCGTTGCGGCCCGAGTGTATGAGCGCTGCTCCCGTCCCAAGAACACGTCTTTGAACTGCACCATCCCCGCGTTGGTGAACAGGAGCGTCGGATCTCCGCCTGGCACCAACGAAGAACTCGGCACCACTGTGTGTTCTCGGGTGCGAAAGTAGTNCAGAAACTGCTCTGCAATTCGCTGCCAGGTGCGCCCCGGTCCGCTCATCAGCTCATCTCACAAAGACAAACACCTCTCGTCGCCAGGGACGAGAGGTGCGCTCCCGCGATACCACCCTCATTCCGGCCGTCGCACACCAACTTGGGTGCGGTCGGGCCGGCTCTTGTGTGCCGATCACGGGGGCAACCGACCTGCTTCGGAATGGCGAGTCCCGTCATCGCAGGTGCTGTAATTCGTCTCTCCCAATGTAGGCTCGTGCCTCCGTCCTGTCAAACTACTCGCGATCACGAGTGTGTTTTCACATCCGCCGCAACCTCGGCCAGCAGCGCCTCCGCCACGCCGATGGACTCATCCAACGCCATGACTGCCCGGTCCAGCTGCGCTTTCGTAATGATCAGCGGCGGCGCGATGCGAAAGGTCGCTGGGTTATTGAGGCTGTAAAACACGATGACGCCGCGCTGCAAAGCTTCCGCTGTCACGAGCAGCACGAGGTCGGGATCCGTAAACTCCATGCCCAGCAACAACCCCTTGCCTCGGACCTGCCGGATGATCCCTGAGTGCCGTCGGGCAACCTCGGTCAGGCGGTCCAGCAGGTATCCCCCGAGTTCTCCGGCGCGCTCGGCCAAATGCTCGTCTTGAATGACTCGGATCGTCGCGATACCCGCAGCACAGGCCAACGGATTTCCCCCGAACGTGGACGAGTGCAAGTACGGGTCCGACTCGAGGGCCTTCCACACGGAGGGACGCCCGGTGAACGCGCCGATCGGCACGACGCCCCCGCCGAGGGCCTTGGCCATCGTCAGGATATCCGGCACCACGCCCCAGTGCTCGCAGGCGAACATCCTCCCCGTGCGGGCCAGTCCGGTTTGGACTTCATCGAGGATCAGCAGGGCGCCGCGCCGGGTGCAGATCTCCCGCACGGCGGGCAGGTAGGTGTCCGGGGGGATAATCACCCCGTTCTCCCCCTGGATGGGTTCCAAGATGACCGCGGCTGTGCGCGTGGTGACTGCGCGGTCCAAGGCGTCAATATCCCCGAACGGGACATGGCGAAACCCCGGGACTAATGGCTGAAATGGGGTCTTGTACTTATCCCGCCCTGACGCCGACAGCGCCCCCATGGTTTTGCCGTGAAACGCACCTTCGGCCGCCACGAACTCTGTCCGCCCAGTCGCGAGGCGGGCGAGTTTCAAAGCCCCTTCATTCGCCTCCGCGCCGCTGTTCGCAAAGAATGTGTACTGCAGATCGCCGGGGGTGATCTGGGCAAGCAGCTCAGCGAGATCCGCTTCGCCTTGGCGGGGCATGGCCCGCACCGACATCGGCATGCGGTCCAGCTGCTCCTGCACAGCCGCGATCACGCGGGGATGGCGGTGCCCCACGTTGAAGACCGCCGGGCCTCCGGAACAGTCGAGGTATTCCTTTCCATAAATATCGCGGATGACCGCCCCACTCGCCTCCCACTCCGTCGTCATCACGTCGGCGAACCGATACAGCTTCGCGAGCCCGGCGTTGATGTACCGGGCGTACTTGTCCAACGTGGCCTGGACGATCTGTTCAGGATGCTCCGGTCGCATTCGAACCTCCGCTCAGATACTCTTGGGCACGGCGCACGACCTCCCGCGTTTCTTTGTACTTGATGCGGGCGATCGCTTCGTCAATGGGCACCCACTCACAGGCCACGAACCCTTCCTCTGCCTGCGGGCGGGGCTCTTCGCCACCCAGGAACTCCAGGAGAAAGTAGTGGACGGTCTTATCGTAGTACGTGTTCTCCGACTTCCAGTAGAAGTGATAGTGCTCCAGGCCCAGGTCGGCGACGACCCGCACCCGGGAGATGCCGGTCTCCTCCCGCACCTCGCGCAGGGCGACGCCTTCCGGTGTTTCTCCTTCCTCAATCGTCCCCTTGGGCAGCATCCATTTGCCGCTGGTGTGCTGCAGCAGCAGCACTAGTGGTCGGCCATCCTCGCGGCGAAACACGACCCCCCCAGCGCTGTGGGCCCGCTTCACGAGCTTGCGGGTGCTGCTCCCTGTGGTCTTCACGCGACGCGCACTCCTCAGGTCCCCGGCCTGGTGAGACACATCACCGCCCTGCTCCCAGCAGCTCTCGCACGAGTTGACTCACCGTGTTCCCATCGGCTCGGCCCTTCACCTTAGGCATCACGACCGACATGACTCGCCCGACCTCCCGCGGGTCTGTCGCGTGCACCTGCGCGATAGCCTCGACGACGATCTGGCGGAGCTCGTCGGTCGCTAGGGGAGCCGGGACGTACTCGGTGAGAATTGCTAATTCCAGGGACTCCTTGCGGACGAGGTCGTCACGACGGCCTTTGGTGTACGCCTCAATCGCTTCCCGCCGCCGTTTCATCTCGTGGCCCAGCACCTCGACAATTTCCTCGCCGGTCGGGGGGCGACCGCGCTCGATCGCCAGGTTGTGGATCGCCGCCCGCGCGAGACGAATGGTCGACACGCGCACGGCATCCCCGGCCCGCATCGCCTTCTTGAGGTCGGCCTCAAGCCGATCAGCAAGCGTCATCAGCGCCTCATCTGTCTTGTGGCCCGTGGCACCCAAGAATGACAGAAGGGGGACCATGGTCCCCCTTCTCCCTCACCGTTCTTCTGCCGTATACCTGGACACCGAGAGGGGTGCAGCAGCGGCATCGGCTTGATCCCCGGGACGACCTTCCTACAGGCCGGCGCCGCCGCGCCGCTTCCGGCGGGCTAGCTTCCGCCGCCGTTTGGCGCTGGGGGATTCGTAATGCTCGTGCCGTCTCGCGTCCGTAAGAATGCCTGACCGCTTCACCTGCCGCTTGAATCTCCGTAGGGCACTATCCAAACTCTCGTCCTTGCCCACCCGTACTTCCGTCATCTCCTCACCTCCTATATCGCCATCCTGCCCGCAGAGCGCAGGAGACGTCGGAACATGAGCCATTATAACACTCGGCAACAGGGGCATTCAAAGCCGCCGTATTTTGGGGATCACGAATTTGTGTGCGGTGTGCGTGTCCGAGAACCGGACGACTTTCACATCCACCAGCCCGGCCTTCCGTCCTCCGGCCAGGACATCGGCTTCGGTAATCTCCTGGACGCCTTTGGGGCGCCACGACCCACAAGCCGCCCGCCGGGGCGAGGGCGCGTCTGAGAGGGTCGAGGCGCGATAGCACCGAGCGGCGATCGGCCTGCACGAAGATCGCGTCCTGGCCCGCGGTCATGCGGCCCCCGACGTGCGTCCGCGCGCGCAGTTTAGCAAGAAATCGGCATCCTTGATGTCCACCACGGCCACTTTGGCACCCGGTTTGACGCCGAGCTTGTCGAGCAGCGACTTCGGGTGCAGAATCCTCTTCGCCCACTTCTGGGCGCGGACCCCCAACACGAAAGTTGCAGCCCCGCCGGAGAAGTGGATCGTGAGCCGACCGTGTCTCACCCGCACGGCGGTCATGCCCGTGTAGGGAATTGCGAGGCGGAACACGCCGCGGAAGATCAGGGCGTCGGTTTCAAGGTAGGCCCTTCCCTTCGACTCCCGCCCGTCGCGGGTAGCAGTGCAATCAGCTTGCAGTCCCACGGTGCCTCTGCCCCTCCCCGCACTCCGGGTACGACCACCCGGTTCCGCTCCTCCCCC
>JGI25382J43887_10000265_pt1 | contig 15789 bp, 13 predicted proteins | sample GraSoi013_1_40cm_3_FD_43887 | JGI IMG/M metagenome (IMG submission 43887) | reverse complement strand
CCGCCGGTGAAGCCGTGAAGAGTCGGTGGTTTCTATGAAGCCGTTCGACTTCGACCGGCTGCTCGTGGCGGTCGCCCTCGCGCTGCTGCTGCTCACGCTCGGCGCGGCAAGGCCGGGCGAGGCGGCGCCGGGCAACGATGGGTTCATCGAGGGCTATGCTGCCGCCGTCCTCGAGCGGGACTTCGGGCTCGTCGCTCCATCGCTACGCGTGCAGAACGGCGTCATCACGCTCGCGGCTGCCGACGTTCCTCAAGGAGAGCGCGAAAGAATCCGCGAAGCCCTGGCGCGAATCCGTGGGGTAGCGAGGGTCGAGATCAGCGATCAGCCGGTCCCGCCAGCGACCCCGCCGGCCGATGCGGTCCCGGCGCCCTCCAAGCGGGAGCCGCCCCGCGTGCTCACCGAGCTGCAGACAGGCCTGCTGCCGGGCGGGCAGCTCTTCAGCCCGCTCATCGCCGATCCGCGCTGGCCGCACTTCGCGGCCTCGTATCAGTACTACCTGAACGACCGGGATCTCAAGAATGTCGGGGCCGTGAGCTTCGGCGAGACCGTCACGCTCTATCGCGATCGATTCCGCGGCGTCTGGTGGGAGCTGGGCATCCAGGCCGGCGTCTTTGCCGTCTTCGATCTGGACGCCGTATCGAAGGACCTGGTCAACGCCGACTATCTCGTGGCGGCGGTGGTCGGGGCTCGTTACGGCAGCTTCTCGGCGCAGGGACGCCTCTTCCACCAGTCGAGCCACGTCGGCGACGAGTTCCTCCTGCGTAACCGCGTGAAGAACCGGATCAACCTGAGCTACGAGAGCGTCGATCTGAAGGCCTCGTACGATTTCAGCGACGCGTTTCGCGTGTACGCGGGCGGCGGCTATCTCTTCGATCAGGAGCCCACGAACCTGGCGCCGTGGTCCGCCCAGTACGGCGTCGAGTTTCGCAGCCCGTGGCCCGACCGCGCCGCCGGCTGGCGGCCCATCGCGGCCCTCGACGTCCAGAACCGCGAGGAAAACGACTGGCACACCGATGTCTCACTGCGCGCCGGCATTCAGATCGACAGCGTATTGGTGACGCGAAACCTCCAGCTCCTGCTCGAGTACTTCCGGGGCCACTCACCCAACGGGCAGTTCTTCCGGAACAAGCTCGACTACATCGGCCTGGGCGCCCACGTGCACTTCTAGCCGGCTGCGGCGTAGATTTCGGGGTTCCAGCAGCTGGGCTCGATGATGAACACGCGTGACGACATCATTGCATCCAGCGCACGACGCCGGCCACGCCGTCGACGGCCACCGTGGCGCCGTGCGGGATGCGCCGCGTGGCGTCGGCAACGCCGAGGACCGCGGGGATGCCTCGCTCACGCGCGAGCGAGGCGAGATGCGAGGTGCTGCCGCCCAGCTCGGCCACGACGCCGGCGACGCGTGCCAAGACCGCGGTCAGCGCGGGCCCGGCCACCTGCGTGACGAGGACCTGGCCCGGCTCGACGTGCTCGAGGTCGTGCTCGCTGAGCACGATGCACGCCTTGCCCGCACCCCAGCCCACACCGGCGGGCTGACCGCGCAACGCCGGGTGGCGCAGCCACAGCGCATCGGGCGCCGGCGCGGGCTCGATGCGCAGCGGGCGCGCCTGGAGGATCTGCAGTCCGGCGTCGCCGAGCGCCCACTCGACCTCGACCGGGCCACCGAGGAGAACGTCCGCTTTCATGGTCAAGCGCGCGAGCTCGATCGCCTGAGCCGCGTCGAGACACGGTGCGTCCACGAGCTCGCGCGCGACGGCGTGCGGTCGCGGCCCGTCATTGCCGGCGCGAACGAGCCGGTCCTTGCGGCCGGGCTCCACGCCGGCCAGCGTACCGTCGCGCCGCACGACGAAACGGTCGGGCACGACCTCGCCCTGAGCGACTGCGGAGCCGAGGCCCCACGTGCCGGTGATCAGCACGTCGCCCTCGGCGGTGCGGCTGAGCGCGCCTCCGGCGGCGCGCGCGGGAACCAGATCCTGGATCAGCACGGCCATAGCGGTCGCGGCCGGATCCACGCCGTGCGTTTCCATGTAGTGGAGCGCGCGCGTCGCCCACAGCGCGGCCCAGCACGCGCGGACGGCGGTGATCAGGTCGGCGTCGGTCCCGATGCCCAGAAAGGTATCGAACTGGCCCGCGAACGATGCGGACGGGGTATCCTCCAGCAGCGCTGATGAGCGCACGGCCACGAGCGCGCCCGGCTGCGCGGTGACACGCGTCCAGGCATCGCTCAGCGCCGCGGCCACGTCAGGCGCGAGCGGCACGCGCTGGAAGGCGAGCCTCACCTCGAGCGCCAGTCGACGCTGCTCGAAGCCGTCGGCGGCCACGACACGCCGCGCGCTCTCTTCCACGCCGGCGGCCGCCAGCTGCGCGCGATACACGGCGGCGGTCAGGCACACGCCGTCGGGAACCGGCAGACCGCTCCGGCGCAGACGTGCGAGCGTGGCCGTCTTCGGGCCGACCCGATCGGGCGCCGTGTCAGACGAATGGGCGAGATCGACGACGTAGCCGTTCATTTCTGGCCGACTATATATCAGGAGACGCCATGACCGACCTGAGGCTCGCCATCCGTGATCTCGTCGTCGCCAACCGAATCCTGGCCAACGAGGACGTCGTCGACGCGTACGGCCACGTGAGTATCCGCCACCCGGCCGACCCCACGCGGTACCTGCTCGCGCGCTCGCTCAGCCCGGAGCTGATCGAGCGCGACGACATCATGGAGTTCGAGCTCGATGGCACCCCGGTGGGCGACACGCGCCAGCCCTATCTCGAGCGCTTCATCCACGGCGCGATCTACGAAGCGCGGCCCGACGTCCAGGCCGTCGTGCACGCCCACGCCGAGGCAGTGCTGCCCTTCACGATCACGCCAACGCCGCTGCAACCGGTCATCCACTCGGGCAGCTTCATGGGCGTTCACGTCCCGGTGTGGGACATCAGGGACGATTTCGGCGACACCAACCTGCTCGTCGCCAACATGGCGCACGGCCGTGACCTGGCGCGATGCCTCGGCGCCGACAACGTGGCCTTGATGCGCGGCCACGGATTTGCCGCGGCGGCGCGCTCTCTCATCGAGGTCGTCCGGATGTCCGTGTACGTGCCGCGCAATGCTCGGGCCCTGCTGGCGGCGACGGGACTCGGTCCGGTCAAGGCGCTGTCGCCGGGCGAGATCGCTGCCCGCGCCGCCGGCTACCAGCCGCACTCACCGGAAACGTGGCGGGCGTGGGAATACTGGGCCAGGCGCGCTGGCTGCGGCCATATGCTGGCCAGGCGGCCCGTCAGGTCCGCGACGAAATCCAGGCGGTGATTCACCCCTCCGGCACGATGACGAGCCGGAGCACCCGCTCGGGCGCGCGCTCGTAGTCGGCGAAGGCGGTGGCCACCCGCTGGAGTGGGTACTCGGCAGTGACGAACGGCGCGAGATCGATCGCTCCCGAGGCGGCCAGCGCGATGCACGGCTCGAAGTCGCCGCTGGTGAGCGCGCGCGCTCCGTAGATCGTCAGCTCCTTGTAGTACACCGGGAACGTCGTGAACCCTTCCACGGGCCGATGGCTGATGGCGTAGAGCAGCAGCCGACCGCCCGGGCGAAGCATCTGCATCGAAAGCGCCAGCAGCTCGGAGCTGCCCGCGGTGTCGATGACGACATCGGCGCCGTCCCCGGCGGTCAGCCGCCCGACGGCGGCGGCCGTGTCCTCGCCACCGCCCAGCACGTGATCCGCGCCGAAGCGCCGGGCGAGATCGAGCTTCCACTGGCTACGCGAGACGCCGATCACGCGATGCGCGCCGGCCAGCTTCGCCAGCTTGGTGTGGAGGAGTCCGGTGGCGCCCTGCCCCAGCACGACCACGGTATCGCCGGCGGCGATTCCGACGCGCTGCTGGGCGTGACGCACGGTCGCCATCGTCTCGATGAGCGTCGCCGCGGCCAGCGGCAGGTGCGGCGGCAACGGGTGGACGTAGCGCTCGGGGAGAGCGACGTGCTGGGCGAGCGTACCGTCCATCTCGCGGCCGAGCAGTCCGGCATTGCGGCAGAGATTGCCCTGTCCGCGCCGACAGCAATCGCACGAGCCGCACGCGATGATCGGATCGATGACGACGCGCTGGCCAGCGGAGAGCCGCCGGACGTCGGCGCCGACGGCATCGACGACGCCGGTCGCTTCGTGGCCCATCACCCGCGGGTATTGCACGCCCGGATGGTGGCCGGTGTAGATCGCGAGATCCGTGTGGCAGAGGGCCGTCGCCGCCACGCGCACGAGCACTTCGCCGCGCCCGGGCGCCGGCACCACACGGTCGACCAGTGCGAAACGATGCGGAGCATCGAGGACGGCCGCGCGGCTAGTGAAGCTCATCGAGGACTGTGGCTCATCGAGGGCTGTAGACGCTCATTCGCGACTCACGTGAATGGGGAGGTATCGGAGGGGGCGTCTCGCCCCCTCTGATGTGATCGATCACATGACGACGGTGATTTCTTCGACCGGGAAGTTGGAGATGATCTCCGTCCGATCGGGGTGGACGATCAGCATCTCCTCGATCCGGACGCCGAACTCGTACTTCTTGCCGTGCTGGGTCTCGAGCGCGAAGACCATGCCCGCCTTGATCTCAAGCGGATGGTCCAGCGACCAGATCCTCGAGATGACCGGCGGATCGTACTGCGCGACACCCAGGCCGTGGCCCCACAGATTGGCCGCCGCCTGGTCCTCTTCGTCGTAGCCCCACGCTTCCTTGGCCGACGGCCACTTCAGCGCGATGTCGCGCGTCGTGACGCCCGGCCGCACCGTGTTGATGGAGTCGTAGAGCCACTTGAGCCCGGTCGCGTAGTAGTCCTTCATCTCCTGCGTCGGCTTCTTGCCCACGCAGTACGTGCGGTAGTAGCACGACTTGTAACCGTTCCAGGTGAGCGCAGCGAGGTCCATGAAGACGATCTCGCCCGGCTTGATGATCCGGTCCGAGAAGTTCCGCCAGTTCGGCCACGTGTTCGGCCCCGACGAGACGATGACGTCCTCGACGTCCTCCATGCCCGGGATGCGGTAGAGGAATTCCATGATGTGAGCGGTCACCTGGTTCTCGGTGAGGCCGGGCTTGAGGAACCGCATCGTCTCCCAGTGGGCGGCGTCGCCGATGGCCCCGACGATGCGCAGGCACTCCTGCTCGTCCTCGTTCTTGATGGCGCGCGCCTCCATCATCGCCGTCATGCCGTCGGCCCACTTGACCTTCGACTCCTGGAACTGGTTGATCATGTTGATATCGATGAAGTCGACGCCCAGCATCGTGTCAGCGACCTGGTAGCGGTTCATCTCCTTGACGATGGCATCGGTGAACTTCTTCACCTGCTGCTTGGACGCCGGCCCCGCCGCGCCCTTGATCCATGCGTAGGAGTAGCGGATGTTCTCCTTCGGAATCCAGGGCGCGTGGCGCTGGATCTGGAAGCCGATGTCGCCCTGCTCGAAGAGCACGGGCGGGCCGTCGCCGCAGAGCAACGCGTAGCGCAGTCCAGGCTTGAGCCGGTTCCAGCCAGGCGTGAGCGTGCTCGTCACGTAGCGCACGTTCTCGTCGTACATCAGGAGCAGCGCGCCCAGATTGTGGGCCTTCATCCGCTCGCGCGCGCGCTCCAGCCGATACTTGCGCAGGCGGTCCCAGTTGACGCGCTGTTGCCAGTCCACTCCCACGGTGCCGAAGTTCGCCATGGTGCCCCTCTCGCTTACTGCCCGTTCAGCGTCTCGATGACCTTGACGACGACCGCGAGATCTTCGCCGCCGTGGCCCGCCTGCTGCACGGTCGCGTAGAGGCGCTCGGCCACGTCGGTCAATGGCAGCGCGGCGCCGGCGGAGCGGGCCGCGTCCTGGATCAGGTGCAGGTCCTTCATGAACAGATCGAGCTTCATCTGGGGAGGAAAGTCGCCCTTGACGATGAGAGGCCCGCGGACTTCGAGCATCCGCGACGCTGCGGCGCTGGTCGTCAGCACGTCGAGGACGAGCGCGGGGTCGAGACCGGCCTTCTTCACCAGCGTGAGTGCCTCGGCCGCGGCCGCGCTGTGCAGCGCGACGAGGAGGTTGGCGGCGAGCTTCACCACCATCGCGTGGCCGGCCCGCCCGACGTAGACCGCGCGAGGCAGGATCGTCTCCAGCACGGGACGCCAGCGCTCGTAGACGGCGCGATCGCCTCCGACGATGACGATACCGTCGCCGCGGGCGACCTGAGCGCTGGTACCGCTGATCGGACAGTCCAGGAAGCCGCGTCCCCGCGTCTCGGCTTCGCGCGCCAGACGCTCGGTCAGCGCCGGCGAGATCGTGCTCATCTGCACCACGACCTGGCCGGGGCGTGAGCCCTCGAGCACGCCGCCGCGGCCAAGAATCGCCTCTTCCACGGTGGCGAGCGACGGCAGCACGGTGCAGACCATCTCCGATGCGCGGGCGACCTCGGCCGGCGAGGCCGCCGACTTGCCGCCACGGGCCACCACGGCGCCCACCTTGTCGGGCAGGACGTCGTAGCCCACGACCTGATGGCCGCCCGCCAGCAGGCGCGACGCAATGGCGTGCCCGAGCAGCCCCAGCCCTACGATTCCGACGGTGGCCACCTTTCCTCCTGTTCGAGCGCCGGCTTCGCCGGCGCAATCCCCCGCTCTGGGGGAGGTCTCGGAGGGGGCCGTAGAGGCCCCCTCCGACGTTAGCAGTATCGGCAGGGCGGGAAGTCGCGCGAGTACACCGGATTCTTCAGATAATCGTCCGGCTTGTAGGGCCCGAACTGCGACACGTTGGGGAACGTGTGGACGACCGTGTTCTGCAGACGGTCGCCCACCTTCTCGACCTTGCGTACGTAAACGTTCTGGATCGGGTTGCCGAAGTCGTCGAAGCGAATCGGCCCCCGCGGCGCGTCGGACAGGTCGGCCTTGCGAAGCGCGGTCAGGAACTTGTCGACGTTCTCGATGTCGCCTCCGGTCGCCTCGAGCGCCGCCTTCAGCGCCTGGCCGGCCACGTACATGCCCTCGGAGTAATACGACGGCACCTGCCGGTACTTCGCCTCGTAGGCGGCGGCGAATTTCTTGTTGGCCGGCGTCTGCAGAGCGGCCGAGTAGTGCAGCGCGGTCACCACGCCGAGCACCTCGTCGCCCATCGTCCGCAGCACGTGCTCGTCGGTGAAGGTGCCGCCGCCGATCAGCGGGATGCGCTCCTTCAGGCCGGCGTCGGCGTACTGCTTCGAGAAGCGCAGCGCGTCGGCGCCGGAGAACACGCAGTACACGGCATCGACGTCGCGCCGGAGCTGGGCCAGATACGGGCCGTAATCGGGTGTGTTGATCGGGGACCAGAGCTTCTGCACGACCTGGCCGCCGGCCTCCTCGAAGGTCCGATGGAAGCCGGCCGCCACCTCCCAGCCGAACGCGAAATCGTACCCGATGATCGCGATCTTCCTGTACTTGAGGTTGTCGTACGCCCACTTGCCGAAGGGGTGCGAGGGCTGCGAGCTGGACCAGCCAGTGCGAACGATGTAATTGCTGCGCTTGCGCTGCGTGATGTCCTCGGAGGAGACGATCGGGAACACCGTCGGGACCTTCTTGCCGTCGACGTAGGGCGCGATCGCGTAGCCGATGGCCGCGCTGATGGGGCCGACGATGACGTGGACGTTCTGACTCTCCACGAGACCGCGCGCCTTCGTCAGCCCGGTGGCCGGCTTGCCCTCGTCGTCCTCGGTGATGAGCTTCACCTCGCGGCCGGCCAGCCTGTACTTGTGCTCGTCCAGGTACATCTCGAAGGCGTTGGCCATGTCCTTGCCGTTGGGCGCGAACGGTCCGGTGAGCGAGACGATGAATCCGACCTTGATCGGCGCCTTCTGGGCCGATACGTCGGCGACGAGGATGGTGGCGAGCGCGCCGAGCGCCAGGAGGACGAGGCCAAGGCTCTTGCGCATGCAGATCTCCTTTGGTTCGAGCATCAGGTCCACGAGGCGGAACGGGCCGTATCGGTCGCCAGCAGCAGCGTGGCGACGCTCGAATCGAGGTGACCGCGGTGCATCTCGATGGCGACGACGACCGTCGTCGCGGCGTCCAGGCCGAGCATCCGGCCGTATCATACGCCAGATCGGCCGTAGTAGGATCAGACCGCATGCCCGGTCAGGACCTGCGCTCGTTCGTCGCCGCCTATGACGCCCGCCATCCCGGCGACGTCGTCCGGGTCGGCGAGACGGTCGGTCTCGAGCACGACATCATGGCGGTCGTGCTCGAGTACGAGCGGCGTCGCCGCTACCCGATCTTGTTGTTCGAGAAGGTCCGCGACCACGACATCCCCGTCGTGGCCAACGTCGTGGCCAGCCGGCGGGCGCTCGCCTTCGCCCTGGACGTCGACGAGGGCAGGCTCGCCCACGAGTACGCGCGGCGGATCAAGGAGCGGATCAAGCCCGTGATCGTGCCCGATCCGCCATTCCGCCACCGCGTGAGCACCGGCGACGCCGTCGATCTCGGCGCGTTGCCCATCCCGACCTACTTCCCCGGCGACGCCGGCCGCTACCTGACGGCGGGAATGCTGGTCGCTCGCGACCCCGACACCGGCGTCGAGACCGAGGGCTACCACCGCTTCCAGCTCAAGGGCAGGAATCGCATGGGGGTGAGCCTCCACTCGCGCCGGCGGATGTTCGAGTATCAGCGCCGGGCGGAGGCCCGCGGCCAGGCGTTGCCGTGCGCCGTCGTGCTCGGCCTGCATCCGCTGGTCTCCATGGGCTCGCTCGCCTACCCGCCGCCGGACGTCGGGAAATTCGAGGTGGTGGGTGGGCTCCTGGGCGAGCCGCTCGAGATCGCGCCGTGCGCGACGGTCGACGTCCAGGTGCCGGCCACCGCCGAGATCGTGATCGAGGGTGAGATACTGCCTCACGTCCGCGAGCCCGAAGGTCCCTTCGGCGAGTTCACCGGCTATTTCTCACGGCGCTCCACCGAGCACGTCTTCGTGGCCACGGCGATCGCGCGGCGCGAGCGGCCGTGGTTCCAGTCCATCGGCTCCGGTCGCGCCGGCGATCACATCACGACGCTGGGGCTCATCCGCGAGGCCGAGATCTGGAACGCGCTGAGCCGGACGATCCCGAACGTGACCGGCGTGCACGTGCCGCTCTCGGGGACGTCGTCCTTCATGGCCTACGTGGCGATCAAGCAGGGGCGGCCGGGCGAGGCGAAGCAGGTCATTCCCATCGTGCTCGGAGTCGATCACTACCTCAAGCTCGTCATCGTCGTCGACGACGACATCGACGTCTTCGACGAGTCCGACGTGCTCTGGGCCGTCGCGACACGCATGCAGGCCGATCGCGACCTGGTCACGATCTCCGGCAGCCTCGGCGCGCTGCTCGATCCCAGCGCCGACGAGCGCGGCGTCACCGCCAAGCTCGGCATCGACGCCACCCGTCCCTTCGGCCAGCCCTTCGCCGAGAAGCTCGTGATGGATCCCGAGCGCATGGCGTGGGCGCGCCGTCTCGTGGAGAGACTGTCATGACCCGACGCTACATCGACCTGTCCGTCACCGTCGACGATCGCACCATGAGCCCGCCGTCCACCAGTTTGAAGGTCGAGGTGACGCCGCACCGGCGCGGACCCGGCTTCTGGCAGGTCTCGAGCGTGCATCAGAGCCTGCACACCGGCGCCCACATCGACTCGCCGCTCCACGTCTTCAAGGACGGCATCACCACGGCCGAGATCTCGCTCGACCAGGTCATGGGCGAGGCCATCGTCGTCGATCTGTCGTTCGCCGGCGCCAATCACAAGATCACCGTCGACGACCTGAAGCGCGGCGGCGCCGATCAGGTGAAGAAGGGCGACATCGTCCTGCTCCGGACGGACTGGACCGACAAGATGTACGGCAAGTGGCCCGACTACTTCACCCAGTCTCCCTACTTCCCACCGGAGTCCGCGGAGTGGCTGGTGGCGAAGGGGCCGAAGAACATCGGGTTCGATTTCTTCGAGGAGTACTGCGCGCGCCTGCCCGAGTTCACCTCCGAGGATTTCCCGATGCACCGCGTGATCCTGGGCGCCGGCGTCGTCATCATGGAAGGCCTGACGAGCCTGGGCGCCCTGCCGAAGCGTCGCGTGGACTTCGCCGCGCCGTTCTACAAGATCGCCGGGACGGAAGGCGCGCCGGCGCGGTTCTTCGCCGTCGTCTAGTGTGACGCCCCGGCGGTGAAGGTGGGCGCGGCCACGCCGTCGATGATCACGTCGACGCAGGCCGCCCGGCCCGCGCGCACGGCGCGCTCCAGCGCCGGCGCCAGCTCCGCGGCGTGCTCGACGTGCTCGCCGTGGCCGCCCAACGGTTCGACCACGCGGTCGTAGCGCGTCGGCAGCAGCTCGCAGCCCACGGCGCGCGAGGCGCCGTACTGCTGGAGCTGGAGCTGGTGCTCGGCGTTCCAGCGCGCGTCGTTGCCGACGACGGCCACGATCGGGATCCGGTGGCGCACCGCCGTATCGAACTCGAGCGCGTGAAAGCCGAAGGTGCCGTCGCCCAGCGTGGCGATCACCGTGAGGTCCGGTCGCGCGAGCTTCGCGCCGAGCGCCATCGGCACGGCGCTGCCGATCGATCCGGCCGGGCCGTTGATCAGCCGGTGGCGAGCCTCGAGCCCCGCCTGGCACCACTGGCCGAACTCTCCGCCGTCGCTCACGAGGATGCCGCCCGCCTCGAGCCGCGGCTGGATCGCCGCGCAGACGCGCAAGGGATGGAGCGGCGTGGCTGACGATCGTCTCAGCTCATCCCACGCCGCCGGCGTCGTGCTCCGCGCATCCGCCACCTCCTTCGTCCACGTGCTGCGCTGCCAGACGCGCTCCCCCGCCGCGGCCACGAGCTGACGAACGACGACGCTCGGATTGGCGGCCAGCGCCAGCGCCAGCCGGTCGCTCGACCGCGGCGGCGCCACGTCCACGGCGATGAACCGGCACCGTGCGGTGAAGGCCGGTGGCGCGCCGAAGCGCAGCGTGAAGTCGAGCCGCTTGCCGAGGAGCAACACGACGTCGGCCTCGCCCACGCACCGCGTCGCGCCGCGCAGGCTCGGATCGTTGACGCCGCGCGGGCTCTCCATCAACAGGGCCGGAATCCCGGTCAGCTCACTCAGCCGTTCGATCTCGCTCCAGCGCCGCCCTCGCCCCATCGCCGGGCCCGCGATGATCAGCGGACGCTTGGCCTCGCCGAGGAGGTCGAGGGCTTGATCGAGGAGCACGCCGTCGGTCTCCCGCGACCTGGGCGTCGACGGCGAGGACCGCGGCGCCGCGGTGACCCGCGCTTCGAGGAGATCTCCGGGCAGGCTCAGGTGCACGGGCCCCGGTGGCCACGCCGATGCGAGCGCCAGGGCCCGGGCCATCTCTTCGCCCATGCGCTCTGCGCTCTCGACCAGCCACGCCGCCTTCACCACGGGCCGCGCAGCACCGACCTGATCGATCTCCTGGAACGCGCCGCGCCCGGCCTGGGCGCGAGGCGCGTGGCCGCTCAGCAAAACGACGGGTGACTCCGACATCAACGCGGTGTAGAGCGCCGAGACGGCGTTGAGATGACCGGGCCCGGCCGTGACCAACGCCACGCCGGGCTCTTCCGTCATGCGCGCCCAGCCGTCGGCCATGTGCACGGCGGCCGCCTCGTGGCGCGTGTGGATCAGCGTGATGTCGCGACCGACCGTCGCGTCGTAGACGGAGAGGATCTGGTTGCCGGACAGCGAGAACAGATGGCGCACGCCGGCCGACGCCAGCGTATCCACGAGCAGATCGGCGCCGCGCGATGTCATCGGAGTCGAAGTCTACCTCGATCGCGTGTATCGAACATGCGACATCGACTCCGAGCGGGCGCCGAGTAGAATGCCGGCATGGGAACGTTCCGCGTCGACGCGACGGTGGCAAATCTGGCCGAGCCGTCGTTGCGCGTCACGGTGGCGCTCCTGGTCGATACCGGCGCGACGTGGACCACGCTGCCGGACGACATCGCCGCGCACATCGGCGCCGCGCCGCTCGGGACACGTCGAGTGCGTCTCGCCGACGGACGTGTCGAAGAATGGCCCGCGGCAGCGATTTACATCATCCTGGATGGTCATGAAGGCCCGACGTTCTGCCTGATCGGACCGCGAGGTGGGCCGTCCCTGCTCGGCGCCGTCACGCTGGAGGAGCTCGGCCTTGCCGTCGATCCCGCCGCCCGGCGGCTGGTCCCGGCGACCGGCTACCTGATGTCGCTCGCCGTCTGATTCGCTACTTCGGCCCGCGGAATCCGTAGCGCTCGATGGCCCACGCCTTCTGCTTGAACTTCTGCACCTTGCCCGAGCCCGTCAGCGGGAACTCGGCGACGATCTCCACGTGCTTGGGCACCTTGAAGTTGGCGATCTTCCCGCGGGCGAACTCGACGATCTCCTCCCGGGTCAACGTCTCACCTGTCTTGGGAATGACGAACGCCATCACCGACTCGCCCATGACAGGATCGGGAACACCGACGATGGACACGTCGAGGATCTTGGGGTGGCGCAGGTAGAAGTTCTCGATCTCGGCGGGATAGGTGTTGAAGCCGCCGACGATGATCATGTCACTGAGCCGCCCGGTGATCCTGAGATAGCCCTCCGCGTCCTTGACGCCCATGTCGCCGGTGTGGAGCCATCCCTCGCGGATCTTCTCTGCCGTGGCGTCGTCCTGCTTGTAGTAGCCGAGCATGAGGGATGGGCCCTTGACGCAGACCTCCCCCTCTTCGCCGGCGCCGAGGATCCGGCCGCTCGCGGGATCGACGATCCGGTCCTGGAGCTCCGGCGTCACGCGGCCGACCGTGCTCACCCGCTTGTCGATCGGATCACCCAGGCGGGTGAAGTGCGTGCCGCCCGTCGCCTCGGTCAGGCCGTAGACCACGGTCGCGTCCATGCCGAGCCCGTGCTCGCGATCCAGGATCCGCGTCATCATCTCGATCGGCACGGGAGCCGCGCCGATCGTCCCCGTGCGCAACGAGCGGAGATCGAACTGCTTGAAGCCTGGATGACCGAGGATGGTGATGAACATCGTGGGCACACCCGAGAAGATGGTCACGCGCTCGTCCTGGATGAGCCGCATGGCCGCCTCCGGCTCGAACGCGTCCATCAGGACCTGCGTCGAGCCGGCCAGCGTGTTGGCCACGACGCCGCCGAGCGCGCCGAAGATGTGGAAGTAGGGCACGGCCACGAGGTACCGATCGTCGGCGGTCCACGCGTGCAGGTCGAGATAGACGCGCGCCTTGTACCAGAGCGTGCCGTGCGAGAGCAGGCAGCCCTTGGGGTGGCCCGTGGTGCCCGAGGTGTAGAGCATCTCGGCGGGATCGTCGGGCCCCACGCGGATCCGCTCGAGCTCACCGGACGCCACGCGCGAGCCGCGCTGCTCGACGTCGGCCCAGTCGAGGCAGCCGGGATCGCGCTCGGCGCCGAGCACGATGACGTGACGGAGCTCGGGAAATTTCGGGCTGTACAGTCGCCGGTCCTGCCGCCACATGACGTCGGGGACGACCTCGCGCACCAGCTCGTTGTAGTTCACGCCGCCCGGCGCGAAGCGGTCCATCATGACGAGCGCCCGGGCGTCCGATTGGCGCAGGACGTACTCGACCTCGAGCGCCCGGTAGCGGCTGTTGCACGTCACCGTCACGGCGCCGATCTTGGCCAGCGCGAAGTTCACGATGTTCCACTCGATGCAGTTCGGCATCCACACGACGACGTGGTCGCCGGGACCGAGGCCCACCGCCAGGAGGCCACGCGCGAAGAGCTCGGCGCGCTCGCGCAGCTCCCGATACCGGACGCGCTGACCGCCGGCGATGACGGCCGCGGCGAGGGGATGATGCTCGGCCGCCTCGTCCAGGATCTGGCCGAGCGTGAGCGGCGTGGCGGCGGTCACGGCTTGTTCTTGCCGAGCCGCTCGAAGAGCTGCTGCGTCTTGCCGAGCGCGGGCCCCAGCTCCTCCTTGCTCATCCCACGCTCCATCGCCGTCTTGAGAAACGTCCACAGCTTCTCGCAGAGCAGCAGCGCCCCGTCGCGGTCGCCGTCGTCGGTGAGGCGCTGGATCAGGGGGCTCCGGGCGTCCACGATTGCCTCGAGCGCGCGGACCAGCGGCCCGCGCGTCTCGTCCTGCCGGTCTGCGCCGACACCCTGAAAGCCGAGCGCGCGCAGCAGCGGGTCGAGCGACTCCTCCCACATGCCGCCGTCGACGCGCCGGATGCCCAGCTTCGTGTAGCCCCACCAGAGCCGGCGCTCCAGCTCCTGCCGCCGCTTCGGCGGAATCCCCTCCTCTGGGATCGTCCCCAGGAGTGTCTCGGCGCGGTCAAGCGCGGCGAGGCACTCCTCCTCCTTGCCCTCCTGCATCCGGCGGATCGCATCGGCGGTCAGCTGGCCGACCTCGCCCCCGAACGTGGCGGCGAGCATCTCGCGGAACGAGGCCTGCAGCGGCAGGGGGCAATCCTCGTCGGCCTGCGCCTCCTGCAGCAGCCGTCGCGCGACGTGGAATTCCTGGCGCTGCAGCAACGCGTTCGCCGCCTCTTCATAGGTCGGCCACAGCGCCCCGCGCGCCGTCCTGAGCGCGTCGCGCAGCGTCTCGTCATTGGCGCCGACGGTGATACCGCTCTCGAACCAGGCGATGGCCGCGCGCAGCGTATCGATCCGCTCGTCGGCGTCGCTGGAGCCGACCTGGACTCGTGCGAGCAGCGCCTGTCCGGCGTGGAGAGCGAGCTGCGCCATGTGACGCTGCCAGGCGGCCCGGTCCTCGGCCGGCGCCGACATGATCGCCTCCTCGAGCGCGCCGCGAGCGCCATCGACGTCGCCCTGCTCCTGCCGGGCCAGGCCGATCAGGCCCCAGAGTCGCGCCGTCTCACCGGCAGAGAGCCCACCCCTCCCGAGCGCGGCGGTGGCCTCGCTCTCGACGAGCGCGTGCTGCTTGCCCTCCCACAGCGCGTAGATCCGATCCGACGGTGACGAGACCGCCGGGCGAGGGGCGGGCTGAGCGGGTGCCGGCGCGGAAGCCGGCGGCGCAGCAGCCACGGGCGGCTCGAAGATCTCGACGGAACCCGCTTCGACGACGTCGGAGTCGACGTCCGCCGGTGCTGGCCGCCATCGCGGCGGTTCGGACGGTGGCGGCGTGGCGAGGGGCTCGTTCACGGGAAGCCGGGGCGCCGGCGCGGATGGTGGAGGTGGCGGCGCCACTGGCGGTGGCGATGGAGGCGAGGCCGCAGGAGACAAAGGTCGGGGCGGAGGCGGAGGAGACGGAGCCGACGGAGGTGCGGGCGGCGGTGGCGGCTGGAGCCGACGGGGCGGCTCGAGCGAAGCCGCCTGAGAACGCAGCAGTCGCTCGATCGGAGGCTCGCCTGATGGAGGCTCGACGGCGGCTGCGGGGGGTCGCAGGAACGGGGACGACGCGGTGACAGGCGGGGTTGGCGTGACGAGCGGCGGCCGTGCCTCGCGCGTGGGCGCGGGCGACGGCGCCGCGCGTGCCTGCGGCGATGGATTGCGCGCCGCGACGGGTCGCCGCGGATGGCGTGGCCGGGTCGGCGCCATCAGCTCGAGCACGCCGAGAACGAGCAGCCCGCAGGCGAGGAAGGCGGCAACGAGGACGAGCGCTTCCTCGCTCAGCATGAGACCTGGACAGGGCCGCGCTCGGCGAGTGAGCGGTAGGCGGCGAGCACGATCGCGAGATCCTCACGGCCGGCGGCGCCGTCCATCTCGTCCGCCTTGCCCCGCGCGATGGCGTCACGAAACGCCGTCAACATTCCCTCGTATCCGCGGGTGTCGCGGCGAAACCAGCGCACGCTCGGACGACCCCCGCCGCTGACGATGACGAAACGACCGCGGTTGTCCGCGAAGCAGCTGGCC
>JGI25382J43887_10000263_pt1 | contig 15803 bp, 11 predicted proteins | sample GraSoi013_1_40cm_3_FD_43887 | JGI IMG/M metagenome (IMG submission 43887) | reverse complement strand
GGTGGAGAACTCGAGCGGAAAGCGCAGGAGACGCACGGGTCCCGCCACGGGGTGCGCCATCTCCTGGACGACGTCGGCCGCTCGGACCGCCGGTTCGGCGAAGGTCTCGGCGTGGGAGAGGACGGGCGCCGCCCACACGCCGCGCGGCACCAGGTGCTCGACCCATTCGGCGGTCGTTCGCGTCTTCAGCACCGGCTCGAGCAGGCGGGCGATCTCCTCGCGCGCTTCGAAGTTGTAGGGCACCGTCGCGTAGGGCGCCAGCGCGGGCAGGTCGAGGGCCTCCTGGAGCGCGCGGAGAGGCGAGATCGACAGCGCGAGATGCCCGTCCCTGGTCTCGTAGATGCCGTAGGGGCCGGGATGGAACATGCTGGCCAGCGGGGTAGGGCTCTTTTGCATGCGGGCGCCGTTGAGGAAGTACGTGATGATCTCGAGCTGCAGATCGAGCCCGGCGCGCAGCATGCTGACCTCGACCTGCAGCCCGCGCCCGGTGCGACCGCGCTCGAGGAGGCCGGCCAGGACGCCCAGGGCCAGCAGCGCCGCGCCGTGCTGATCGACCACGGCGGTGCCCACGGGCGTGGGCGGCTGGCCGGCCCGCCCCGAGATGCTGGCCAGCCCGGAGATGGCCTGCAATAACAGATCCTGGCCGGGCCGGTCGCGATAGGGGCTCGACTCGCCGTAGCCGGAGGCCGAGACGTAGATCAGCCGCGGGTTCAGCGCGGACGCCGCCGCGTAGTCGAGGCCCAGGCGCGTCATCACCCCCGGCCGGAAGTTCTGGACGAGCACGTCGGCGCGCTCGATGAGACGCCGGGCCACGGTCTGGCCCTCGGGCGACTTGAGATCGAGGGTGAGGCTGCGCTGGTTGCGGTGGGTGGCCAGGTAGAAGGCGCTGACGCCGTTCAGGAAGAGGTCGCACCCCGACCAGTTGCGCTCCCAGAGCGTCCCGCCCGGGGGCTCGATCTTGACGACGTCGGCCCCGAGGTCGGCCAGGAACTGGACGCCCGACGGCCCCAGCAGGAACTGGGTGAAGCTCAGCACGCGGACGCCGGCGAGGATGCTCAGCCCGGCCGGCTCGCTCACTCCACCACCTTGAGGATGTGGGTGGCGGCGGCCACCACCTCCCCGCGCTGGTTGGTGCAGGTGACGCGGGCGAACGTCTTCCGCTCGGCCTCCTTCCGCTCGACGATCTCGTACTCTACCGTCACCGTGTCGCCGATGAAGGCCGCGTGGGGGAAGCGGATCCGGTCGTAGCCGTAGGAGACGATGGTGCCGCCGAGCCCGGCGCAGATCTCCGTGGATGCCCGCGACATGTAGCCGATCAGCAGGGCGCCGTGGGCGATCCGGCGCCCGTAGCGGGTGGCCCGCATGTACTCCTCGTCGACGTGGTTCGGCGAGAAGTCGCCGCTGATGCCGGCGAACAGGTAGACGTCCGACTCCCCCACCGTCTTCCGTACGGTCACCTTCCGACCCACCGTGAGCGCGTCGAATGCGTCCATAGCTCAGCTCCTCAGATTTTCAGGCCCTTGACGACATACTCCTGGGCGAACAGCGTGACGATGAGGGCCGGGCCGATGGCCATGACCGCGGTGGCGCTCATCAGGTGCCACTCGATGCCCGTCTCGTGGACGAACTGGGCCATGCGGACGGTGAGCATCGTGGTCCGGCTGCCGGTGAGGATCAAGGCGAAGAGGAACTCGTTCCAGGTGTAGAGCCAGGACAGGATGAAGAGCGCCACGATCCCCGGCGTGGCCATGGGGAGCGCGATCCGGATGAACGCCCCCCAGCGCGAGCAGCCGTCGATGTACGCCGCGTACTCGGCCTCGGGCTCGATCCCATCGAAGAAGCCCTTCATGATCCAGGAGAAGAAGCAGATGTGGATGGCGATGTGGGGCAGGAGCAGCCCCAGGTACGTGTCCAGGATGCCCATCCACTGGGTGAGCAGATAGAGCGGGATGACCCAGGAGATGTAGGGGATGCAGCGGAAGAGGTAGATGAGGCCGAACCAGAGGTTGCTGGCGGCGCCCGAAAAGCGGGAGAGCATGTAGCCGGAGGTGATGGTGACCGCCAGCGAGAAGACCGTGGCCAGCGTCGCGATGAGCGCGCTGTTGACGAAGGCCTCCTTCATCTCCGGCTTGGCCAGCGCCTCGGCGAAGTTGCCCAGCGTAAACTCCGTGCCGCGGTGGACGTAGAAGACCCCGGAGGCCGGGCGGATCGCCGTCAGCACCATCCAGGCCACCGGCAAGACCAGGAGCAGCGTCACCCCGGTGACCGCCAGCCCGAAGAACGCCCGCTTCCACCCCGGGGCTATCGCGACACCTCCACCACGTAGCTCAGGACTTTGTAGAGCACACCGCCCACGACCATGATGATGCCCGCGCCGATCATGGAGGCCGCCGCCCCCAGATCGAAGTTCAGGTACACGAAGGCCTGCTTGTAGGCGTAGATGCTGAAGACCTCGGTGGAGCGCGCCGGGCCCCCCTTGGTGATCGTCCACACGATGTCGAAGACGCGGAAGGCGTCGATCGTCCGGATGGTGATGCAGACCATCAAGACGGGTCGGAGGAGTGGCAGCGTGATGTTGCGGAACACCTGCCAGGGGCCGGCGCCGTCCATCCGCGCCGCCTCGTGAGGCTCGACCGGCAGCGTCTGGAGCGCGGCCAGGATCAGGAGGGTGAACCACGGCGTCCACAGCCAGATGTCGGTCCCGATGACGATGGCCAGGCTGGTCCACCGGCTCACCAGCCAGGCCACCGGCTCCAGGCCGAGCGCTTCGAGGATCACGTTGGCGATGCCGAACTGATCGTTGAACATCCACGTGATCATGATCGCGGCCACCACGGGCGGCACCATCAGGGGCAGGAGAATGGCGGTGCGGACGAGCCGCTGGCCCCGGAAGCGCCGGTTGATCAGCGTGGCCAGCCCGAGCCCGGCCAGGAGCCCGCCGCTCACCGAGGCCAGCATGAAGAGGAAGGTGTTGGGCAGGACGGTGCCGTAGAAGAGCGGGTCGGCCAGGATGCGGCGGTAATTGGCGAGCCCGACGAAGGTCTTCTGGGGGTTGAAGAGGCTCCAGCTCCGGAAGCTCGCGTTGGCGCCGATCAGGATGGGCACGATCTGAAAGGCCACCAGGATCACCAGGGCGGGGAGGATGAGCGCGAGCATGAACCGCTGGCGCTCCCCGAATCTCCCCCGCCGGCGGGGAGCGAGTGTCGTTGCCGTCGCTGGTTCAACTGTCGTCCGAAGCGCCATCGAAAGGATCGCCGCTTTCGAGCGCCGGCTTCGCCGGCGCAACCCTATTGGGGAGGTTCGGAGGGGGCCGCGAGGCCCCCTCTGACTATGGATCTCGGAAGGGGGGCGAAGCCCCCCTCCGAGTTCAGCTCCGCGCCGCGATCTCGCTCATCATCTTCGCCCCTTCGGCCAGCGTCGGCTTGATGGCGTCCCGAGGGCCGGTGACCGCCTTGACCATGTGGTCGATGCCGGTGGCGAAGAATTCGGGCCAGCGGGCGAAGTAGAACGCGCCGTGGATGATCTTCTCCGACTCCACCGTGGCCGCCCGGAACTTCCGGAACACCGCGTCGGTCTTGATGAGCTCCTTCTGGACCTCCTCGTTGGGCGGAAAGCCGCCGGTGGTCTTCCAGAGGTCGACCTGGGCCTCGCGGTTCAGGTTGATCCAGTTGAGCAGCTCCTTGGCCATCTTCTTCTTGGCCGGGTCGATGTGGCTCGGAATCGCCCACGCCCAGGCGTCGCGCCAGGCGATGGACTTGAACTTCGCGCGCGGCCCCATCGGGAACGAAGCCACGCTGATCTTCCCGGCGACCTTGGACTGCTTGGGGTCGTTGAACTTCCCGTACAGCGTCGTGTCGGCCATGGTGATGGCGGCGTCGCCGGCCATGAAGATCGCGTTGGCGTCGTCGCGCGAGTAGCCGGGCTGGCCGGGCGGCACGATCTTGTGCGTCTTGATGTTGTCCCACCAGAACTCGACGGCCTGCACCGCCTCCGGCTCGGCGATCGCCGCTTTCCAGCCGTGCCGGCCGAGCTCCTCGTTGCGGCGCTCGTGGATCGGCAGCATGAGATCACCGCCGTTGGCCCAGATGGACCAGAAGAAGGTAAACCAGCCGTGGGGGTACTTCATGCCGCCGGCGAACCCCCACTTGACCTTGCCGTCCTTCTGGAGGCGCTGGCAGGTCTTCACCAGGTTGTCCCAGGTCCGCGGGAACTCGCTCTCCTTGAGGAGATCGGTGCGATAGAAAAACGTCCCGATCGTCTCCACGAAGGCCACGCCCGTATCCTTGCCCTCCCACACGAACGGCGGCTCATAGAGAAACCGGCTCATCTTCTTGATAGCGGGCACGTCGTCGACGGGCTCCAGGTAGCGCCCCCAGAGCTGGCCCCAGTCGTCGTTGTGCCAGATGACATCGTACTGGCCGCCTCTCGATGTCAGATTGGCGGTCATCTTTTCGACGTAGACTTCGTATGAAGTCGGTACCAGCGTGAGCGCTACCTTGTGCTCGGTCGCCCAGACCTTCATCCACTTGATCGAGTTCTCGTGGATGGGGTGCGGCATGTAGCCGATCTTGAGGTCCATCTGCTGGGCCCCAGCCGGGGCCGCGGCGCCGAGGCCGAGCGCCAGGCCCCCGCCCACGGTTCTGAGGAACGTCCGTCGGTTCACGGTGACGCGCTGCTCGCTCATCTGGCGTCCTCCTCTGGCGCGGGAGGTTCGTATCGGGCGGTGGTTGGAGTGCAAGGCATAGCATCTCCGGCCGCACGCCCGCAACTCGAAATTTGCCCGCCGTTCGCATATCTTCGAGAGGGGGTTGCAAGGACAACCATGACGCCCCGGACACGCATCGGCCTGGCGGTCCTGCTGGCGATCGCCTTTCCCACACCCCGTGTCGGCCACGCCGAGTGGTGGAAGGAGCCGCCCGCCAGCCGCCTCGATCAGAAGATCGTCGATGCGTCGGGTCAGACCGCGGCGCGGCTCAGGTGGGACGACGGCTCCATCCAGGTCAGGGCGCGGGCCACCACGGACGGGCCGCCCGCGCCCGATCAGGCCGACGAGCGAGCGCGGGCGCTGGACGCCGCGCGCCAGCGCGCGCAGCTCAAGCTGGCGGAGATCGTCGAGGGGGTGACGATCGACGGCGCCACCGACGTGAAGAACGCGATGGCCAGCGAGCCGACGGTGCGCTCGGCGGTGCAGGCGCGGCTGCGGGGCGCCGTGATCGTCAGCGAGACCGTCGGCGACCGGTCCGACGGCTCGGCGTGGGCCGAGGTCGCGCTGGAGCTGCGCTTGCGGGGGACCGGCGGCCTCACCGAGCCGGTCGTCGCCTGGGCGGCGTCGCGTCCCGCCAGCCCCTACCGCCCGGATCCCGGCTTCCGCGTCGACGAGCCCTACACGGGTCTCATCGTGGATGCGTCGGACGCCGGTTTCTCGCCCGCGCTGGCGCCACGGCTGATCGAGGAGGGCTCCGGCGCCGTCGTCTTCGGGCCGCAGATGATCCAGTTCGCGGCCATGAGCCAGCAGGGGCCCGCGGGATACGCGGTGGCGATCAGCGAGGCGCGCCAGAACGGACGCGTGGGCGCCAATCCACTCATCGTCCGGGCGACCGGCGCCGCGGGCGAGCGGCGGGGAGACCTCCTGCTGGCGCCCAAGGATGCCCAGCGCGTGCTGGCGGCCGATCGCGGAGGGCGTTTCCTGGGCAGGGCGGCCGTGGTCGTCGTCCTCGGCAAGGAGCAGCGCGAGCTCACGGTACCGCCCGGCAAGCGCCACGCGCTCGTCATCGGGATCGACGACTACCCGCAGGGGTCCCCCAGCGGCGACGCCAAGCTGAGCTATGCCGTGCGCGACGCGCAAACGCTCGCCCAGCTCCTGACCCGGGCGCCCGGGTTCGGCCCCGACGGCGTCACGCTGCTCGAGAACGCCACCCGCGACCTGGTGATCGGGGCGCTGCGCGCCTTGCGCGCGCGGGTGAGCGACGAGGACAGCGTGATCGTCTTCTTCGCGGGGCACGGCGCGGTGGGGCCGGGAGGCGACGGGCGCCTCCATCACTACCTGCTTCCGCACGACGGCCAGCTCGCCGATCTCGCAGGGACCGCACTGATGGACGATCGCCTCGAGGAGCTGATCGGTCAGCTCCCCACCCGGCAGGTGGTCGTGCTCCTCGATGCCGGCTACGTGGGCGGTGGGACCGGGACGATGCGCGCGCGGGGCCTCACGAATCCTTCCGCGNCGCCGCTGCCGAAGCCACCGATCGAGGCCGGCGTCGGGCGCGTCGTCATCTCGGCCGGCACGCCCGATCATCCGGCGTTCGAGGACGACCAGCGGGGTGGTCTCTTCACCTCGTTCCTCGTGGAGGGCCTGCGCGGCGCCGCCGATCTCAACGGCGACGGGGCCGTCACGGTGCTCGAGCTCTACCAGTACGTGGCTCCCCGCCTCGGAGACTACGCGTGGCGGCAGTACCACGTCGAGCAGACGCCCCTGCTCGAGATCCGCGGGCCGTCGGGGGAGATCGTGCTGATACGGCGGTGAGAGATGCAGCCCTAGATCAACCTGTCGAGTACCTCGGCCGGGACCATCCGGCGCAATCCGGGATGCGCTTCGAGCAGACGCGCGATGTCCGCCAGGTCCTTCTGGCGCTTGCTCGGGCGCCGGGACGGATCCAGGACGGCCCAGATCTTCCCCTGGAGAACGTCTTGGAGATGGGCCACCGGCAAGCGCACACCCAAGACGTCTCGCACCGTGGCCCGGTCCACGAACGCGCCGTACCTCTGGTCGGTCTGGATCTGCACCCTGAGGTCGGAGCCAGGCTCCGAGACATTCAGGCTGTGGGCAAAACGTTCCACTCTGAAGGCCCCTCGCATCAGGCGCTCGACCTGGGGAAGCTGGTCGACGGCGACGGCGAGGTCCAGGTCGAGGCTCACGACCGGTTCGACGTACGCGTTCACCCCCTGGCCGCCGACGACGCAATATCGGATCCCGTGATCGCGCAGGATGGCGATCAACCGATCGAGGAAATCGGTCGTGTCCGCCGTCACGGTCTTCCAGAACGCCAGCGCGCGCATGTCAACTCGCTCCCTACGATAGCAGGAGACCACGGCGGTCGTCATAACCCACGTCGGGCTGGCGCCTGCGGGTCGGGCGGCTGGTCTACGCCGTCGCCGGGGCCGGGGCGGCGGTGGGACGCGTCCCGATGGGCTCCTCGCGAATGAGCAGGCTGAGGCCGGCGGCCAGGATGGCCATCAACGCCGCGGAGACGAACGCGCTCGCATAGCTGCCCGTCCACTCGAAGATCCAGCCCGCCAGCGCGGCGCCGAGCGCGGCGCCGACCTGGTGGGAGAAGAAGATCCAGCCGCTGAGCTCGCCCACCGAGTAGCGCCCGAAGATGTTGGCGGTCAGCGTCGTCGTCGGCGGCACCGTCGAGATGTAGTTGAGGCCGAAGAGGGCGGCCCACACGTGCAGCGAGGGCACGTTCCACACGTAGAGCAGGAAGATCAGGGAGAGGCCGCGGACGAAGTAGTAGAAGGCCAGCGGCCCCCGGCGCCCGAAGCGGTCGCAGATCCAGCCCGAGCCGACGGTGCCCATGATGTTCATCGCGCCCATGACCCCCAGCGCGGCGGAGGCCTGGAAGGGCGTGAAGTTGTGCTCCAGCGCGTGGGGCATGAAGTGGGTGAGGACCACGCCGTTGGAGGTGTAGCCGCAAACGAAGAAGGTCGCCATCAGGAGCCAGAAGGGCAGCGTCTGGGCCGCGTCCACGACGGAGACGCGCTCGGCGGCGACGGTGGCGGCGGCCTGCGCCGCGCTCCGGATGGATCCGGCGGCGCCGTAGGGCCGGAGCCCGCGATCCTCCGGATTGTTGCCGATGAGCCACAGGCCGACGGGGAGCACGAGCACCAGGAGGCCCAGGCCCAGCCAGAAGTAGCTCGTGCGCCAGCCGTACCAGACCGTCAGGGCCATAGCCAGCGGGATCACAACGAGCTGTCCGGCCGACATGCCGCCCGCCGCGATCCCGATGGCCAGCCCCCGCCGCGCCTCGAACCAGCGGGCCACCACCGTCGAGCCGGTGGTTATGGCGACGCCCCCGGCGCCCAGCGCCATGAACAGACCGGCGGTGACGTAGACGTGCCAGAGCTGTTGCACGAAGGCCGATCCGAGCGAGCCGAGGCCCAGCAGGAGCAGGGCGCTGCCGATGACGGCGCGGGGTCCCCAGCGATCGGCCATCCGTCCCACCAGCGGCCCGGCGGCGCCGAGCAGGAGCAGGGAGATCGCGGCGGCACCGGACAGTGCGCCGCGGCTCCAGCCGAACTCCGCCTCCATGGGCTTGATGTAGACGCCGAAGACGGAGCGAAGCCCGGAGGCGGCCATCATGCAGAGGGTGAGCGCGGCCAGGACGACCCAGGCCGGGTGCAGGCCACGCGAAGAGGTCATGGCGTTGGGATGGTAGCGGAGCCGCCGACGATTCTCTAGTCGGCGACCCGGATAGGCTGAGCCAGGATCTCGGAACAGTCTCGCGTCCCTGGTTCGGTTTTAGCCGTTTCGAGCGCCGGCTCCGCCGGCGCAATCCTCTGGCAAGGTTCGGAGGGGGCCGTGAGGCCTTCTCTGAGTATGGGTCTCGGAGGGGGTAACGTCCGCCCCCTCCGATGAACTAGTCCGCGACTTGAGCCCCGGCGGTGCGGCGGAAGACGAACTGGTCCCCCTTCGCGTCCACCGTCACCGTGTCGCCCTCGCTGAACTCGTGCTCGAGCAGCTTGAGCGCCAGGGGGTCCTGGACGAGCCGCTGGATCGTGCGCTTGAGCGGCCGGGCCCCGAACGTGGGGTCGTAGCCCTCGCGGGCCAGCAGTCCCCGGGCCGCCTCGGTGACCTCCAGCTCGATGCGCCGGTCAGCCAGCCGCTTGCGGAGATGGCCGAGCTGGATGTCGACGATGCGGGCCAGCTCCTCGCGGCCCAGCGACCGGAAGATCACGACGTCGTCGATCCGGTTGAGGAACTCCGGCCGCAGCGTGTTCCGCAGCTCTTGCATGAGCAGCGGCCGGACCTTCTCGGGCTGCTCGTACTCGCGGAAGATGTGCGAGCCCAGGTTCGAGGTCATGATGACGACCGTATTGCGGAAGTCGACCGTCCGGCCCTGACCGTCGGTGAGCCGCCCGTCGTCGAGGAGCTGCAGCAGGACGTTGAAGACGTCGGCGTGAGCCTTTTCGATTTCATCGAAGAGGACGACGGAGTAGGGACGCCGACGAACGGCTTCCGTGAGCTGGCCGCCCTCCTCGTAGCCGACGTATCCCGGCGGCGCCCCGATGAGGCGGGCCACGGTGTGCTTCTCCATGTACTCGGACATGTCGAGGCGGATCATGGCCCGCTCGTCGTCGAAGAGGAACTCGGCCAGGGCCCGCGCCAGCTCGGTCTTGCCGACGCCCGTGGGACCCAGGAAGAGGAAAGAGCCGATGGGGCGGTTGGGGTCGCTGAGGCCCGAGCGGGCGCGGCGCACCGCGTTCGACACGGCCCGGATGGCCTCGTCCTGCCCCACGACCCGCTGGCCGAGGCGCGCCTCCATTGACAGCAACTTCTGGGTCTCACCCTCGAGCAGCCGGGTGACCGGGATGCCCGTCCACTTGGCCACCACGGCCGCGATGTCTTCCTCGTCCACCTCCTCGCGGAGCATGCGCCCGCGCTGGTGCTGCCGGGCGAGCTGGGCCTCCATCTCACGGAGCTGCTTCTCGAGCCCGAGCAGCGTGCCGTAGCGGAGCTCGGCGGCGCGGTTGAGGTCGCCGCGGCGCTCGGCGTCGGCCATCGCCTGCTTGGCGGTCTCGATCTCCTCCTTGATCTTGCCGATGCGGGTGATGCCTTCCTTCTCGGCCTGCCACTGGGCCTTGAGGGCCGCCGACTTCTCTTTCAGCTCCGCCAGCTCGGCGTCGATGCGGCCCAGGCGCTCGCGGGCCCCNGGATCGTCCTGGTCGCGGGCCACCGAGACCCGCTCGATCTCGAGCTGCATGATCCGCCGCTCGATCTCGTCGATCTCCTGCGGCATCGAGTCGATCTGCATCCGGAGGCGCGCCGCCGCCTCGTCCACGAGGTCGATGGCCTTGTCGGGCAGGAACCGGTCGGCGATGTAGCGGTGGGAGAGGATGGCCGCCGCCACCAGGGCGGCGTCCTTGATCTTCACCTTGTGGTGGACCTCGTANCGCTCCTTGAGCCCCCGCAGGATGGCGATCGCATCCTCCACCGAGGGCTCGCGCACCATCACCGGCTGGAACCGGCGCTCCAGCGCGGGGTCCTTCTCGACGTGCTTGCGGTACTCGTCGAGCGTGGTGGCGCCGATGCAGCGCAGCTCGCCCCGCGCCANCGCCGGCTTGAGCATNTTGGCGGCGTCCACCGCGCCCTCGGCGGCCCCGGCCCCCACCAGCGTGTGCATCTCGTCGATGAAGCAGATGATCTGGCCCTCGGACTCCGTGATCTCGCGCAGCACGGCCTTGAGCCGGTCCTCGAACTCCCCGCGGTACTTCGAGCCCGCCACCATGGCGCCGATGTCGAGCGCGATGAGGCGCTTGCCCTTGAGGCCCTCCGGCACGTCGCCGGCCACGATCCGCTGGGCCAGACCCTCGACGATCGCCGTCTTGCCCACGCCTGGCTCCCCGATGAGCACCGGGTTGTTCTTGGTGCGCCGCGACAGCACCTGGATGACGCGCCGGATCTCCTCGTCGCGGCCGATCACCGGATCGAGCTTGCCCTTGCGGCCGAGCTCGGTGAGGTCGCGGGAGTAGCGCTGGAGCGCCTGGTACTTGTCCTCCGGATTGGGGTCGGTGACTCGCTGGGTGCCGCGGACCTCCACCAGGGCCCGGTAGATGCCGTCGGGGGTGACGCCGTTGGCGGCCAGCACGCGGCCGGCGGCGCCGTCGCGGTCCTGGGCCAGGCCGATCAAGAGGTGCTCGGTGGAGACGTACTCGTCCTTGAGGCGTTCGGCTTCCGTCTGCGCCCGCTCGAGCGCGACGCGCAGACGATCGCTCGTGTACTGGCCGCTGGCGCCGCGGACCTTGGGCATCCGCCCCAGCTCGGCCTCCAGCGCCCGCTGGATGGCGTCGGGCCGCGCACCCAGCTTCCCGAGCAGCGGGCCCACGACGCCTTCGCGCTGCTGGATGAGCGCGTGCAGCAGGTGCTCCGGCTCGANCGCCTGGTGGCNCTGCTGGTCGGCCAGCGACTGCGCGGCCTGGAGCGCCTCCTGGGCCTTGACGGTGAGCTTGTCGAATCGGTTCACACGCGACTCCTCATCCCAGCCAGGCGCGCGGGTTGTCGCTCCGCTGCGCCTGGAGCTTCTGATAGTGATCCCGCTCGGCCGGCGTGAGGTCCGCGGGCATGACGATCTTCACCTTGACGAGCTGGTCGCCGGCCCCGCCGCCTTTCACGCGCGGCATCCCGTACCCGGGCAGCCGGAACGTGCGGCCGCTGGAGGTGCCGGGTGGGATCTTCATCGAGACCTTGCCGCGCAGGGTCGGCACTTCCACGGTGGTGCCGAGCGCCGCCTCCGGCGCCGTGATGGGAAGCTCGAGGTGGAGGTCGTCGCCCCGGCGCTCGAAGAGCGGGTGCCGGGCCACGGTCACGACCAGGTAGAGGTCACCACGCCCGCCCGGCGCCCCGCCGCCCTCGCCGGCTACGCGCACGCGCTGGCCCGTGCGGACGCCGGCGGGGATCTTGACGTCGAGCTGGCGGCGCGCGCGCTGCCAGCCGCCGCCCTGGCAGGTCGGGCAGGGCTGGCCGCCGACGTGGCCCGAGCCCTGACAGGTGGGGCAGGGCTCGTTCATCTCGAACGTCAGCGTCTTGCGTGCCCCCTGGAACGCCTCGTCGAGGGTGATCTCCACGGTGGCCTGGACGTCCTGGCCCGAAGCGCGGGCGCGGCCGGCGCGGAATCCGCCGAGGAAATCCTCGGCGTCGCGGCCGCGGCCTGCCCCGTGGCCCATCCGGACACCGAGATCCCCGAAAATCGTCCGGAAGAAGTCGGAGAAGTCGCCGAGGTCGCCCGGGTCACCGCCGTACTCCACACGGAAGCCGCCGGCGCCGGGACCGGGCGCGCGCTGGGCGTAGCGGTGCCAGTCGGATCCCAGGCTGTCGTACCGCCGGCGCTTCTCGGGGTCGGAGAGAACCTCGTACGCCTCGTTGATCTCCTTGAAGCGCTCGCCGCCGTCCTTGCCCTTGGCCACGTCGGGGTGGTATTTCCGGGCGAGTCGCCGGTAGGCGGACTTGATCGTCTTGTCGTCCGCGTTCCGGTCGACGCCGAGAATCTTGTAGTAGTCCTTGAATTCCACCGCCATAGGGTCAGAGGCGGCCGATCCAGCCGGCGCCCCCTCAAGTGAAGTGTAGCAGACGACTCCGTTTTGGCCGGGAGGCGGGCGGGGGTCGTCCTTGACGGAAACGCCCTGGCCCGCGTATATGGTGACACCTCGAGGCCGCAACCAGAGAACGCCGGAGGATCACATGACACGTCGAGCTTTTTCCTTGATAGCACTCCTTGCGCTCATGCTTCCGGCGGTCCCGGCCATGGCGGCGGGGGCCCGGTGCCCCGAGATTCTCCAGAAGCTGGGGAACGACGTGGCGGACGCCGTCTGCTTCGAGAGCCCGGACCTGACCACCAACAACGTCCTGCCACCGCCGGCTGGGCCGACCACGCCGGCCAACAACTCGATCCCGGGCCTGCCGGTCTTGGCTTTCACGCCGGTGACGGACCGGGGCGTGATTTCGCCTGATCCGCCCGATCGCACGCCGATCACCAAGCTCGTGCCGGGGATCCAGGTCCAGGGCCGGTTCGCCGACGATCCAACGGGCGAGGCACGCTTCCTGCTCCGGCTGCCCGACGACTGGAACGGTAAGCTGGTGGTGGCCGGCGCCTCGGGGACCCGAAGCGAGTTCAACGGCGACTTCGCCTGGAGCGACTTTGTTTTACAGAAGGGTTACGCCTACGCCTCGCAGAACAAGGGCGTCCTCAACCTCCGGCTCTCGACCGCGGCCGACCCGCTGGCCTGCCGGCTGAACCCGGGCTCTCCCACCTTCGTGCACTTCTTCGACAACGATCCGGCGAAGCCCTTCACGCAGTGGCAGGAGTTCATCGTGGATGCGGCCAAGCTGGCGCGTGACGCGGTCAAGATCCGATACGGCCAGCATCCGCGCCGCACGTACGCCGTCGGCACCTCGAACGGCGGCTACCAGGTGCGGCGCGCCATCGAGGAGGCGCCGGATCTCTTCGATGGCGGGGTCGACTGGGAGGGAACCTTCGTCGATCCGCATGGCCCCAACGTGCTGATCGACCTGCCGCCCGCGATCCGGAATCTCCCCGGCTACGTCGCGTCCGGCTTCGCCCCGACCAGTGAGGCGGCGCAGAACATCCGGGCCGCGGGCTACCCGCCCGACCTCGTCAGCGGGGCGGTCTCGCTGTGGGTGCTCTACTCCAATGCTTTCTGGGAGGTGACGTTCTGCCAGTGGCAGAAGCGGCTCGATCCGACCTACGACACGTACGGGGCGGGAGCCGGCAACTACAACTACGTCGCGCGCACCGCCGTCTCGGACGTGGCGGACGAGTTCGCCGCCTTCGAGACCACCGGGAAGATCAAGAAGCCGCTCGTGACCGTCGCGGGCACGATGGACGCCCTGTTGCCCATCGACCGGCACGCCCGGGCCTACGCGGCCAAGGTGGCCGCCTCCCGCCGGGGTGACGACGATCACCGCCGGTCCCAGTTCCGCCTCTACGAGGTGCAGAACGGGAACCACATCGAGACGTTCAAGAACGTCTTCCCGCAGCTCGAGTTCCTNCAGCCGCACGCTCAGCGCGCGTTCGACCTGCTGGTGGACCACGTGGAGAAGGGCGCGAAGCTGCCGCCGGACCAGTGCATTCCCCGCGGCGGCGTCATCTCGCCGAACCCGGCGCAACCGGGGCAGTGCGCGGCGCTCTTCGTCCCCTGAGGCCTCGCCGGGCCTCACGTCAGCGCCCGCCCCAGCGGGGCGCAACCTGTTCGAGCGCCGGCCTCGCCGGCGCAATCGATTCTGGGGGGAGGTTTCGGAGGGGGCCGTCGAGGCCCCCTCCGATGCTTATCCGCGACCCACGGTGAACGCGACGTAGAGCGACATGGGGCCGCGCTGCAGGAGCACGGTCAGGCGGTCGCCTTCCTTGACGTCCTTGGTCAGTCGCTCGAAGTCGGCCATCGAGCGGACCTTCTGGCGGTTGATCTCGCGGACGACATCGCCACGCTGGATGCCGGCCTCCGCGGCNGGGCCGCCGTCCTCGATGCGCGTCACGACCACGCCCTCGTTCGACCGGAGNTTGAGCTGGCGCGCGATCTCGGGCGTGACCGGACGGACCTCCAGGCCCAGCAGCGAGCGGGGGCCCCGTCCGCTCGGCCCCCGGGCCTCGCGCTCGTCGGGCGCCTCGCCGATCTTGATGTCCAGGGTCTTCTCGTTCTGGTCCCGCCAGACCTTGGCCTTGGCGACGTTGCCCGGCGCCGCCAGCCCGACGGTGCGCTGCAGATCGGCCGGGCCTTCCATCTTCTTGCCGTCGAACTCCAGCAGGATGTCGCCGGGCTGCAGACCGGCCTTCTGGGCGGGGCTCTCGGGGACGACATCGGAGACGAGAACGCCCTTGGCGTCCTTGGCGCCGAATGACTTGGCCAGCTCGGGGGTGAGCGGCTGAATGCTGACGCCGAGCCAGCCGCGCGTGACCTTCCCCTTGGCCTGCAGCTCGGTGTAGATCTTCTTGGCCATGTTGGAGGGGATCGCGAAGCCGATCCCCTGGCCGGTCGTCACGATGGCGGTGTTGATCCCGATCACCTCGCCGGCCATGTTGACGAGCGGACCGCCGGAGTTACCCGGGTTGATCGCCGCGTCGGTTTGTAGAAAGTCGTCGAACGGGCCCTGGCCGATCTGCCGCGCCTTGGCGCTGATGATGCCGGCCGTCACGGTGGCCTGCAGGCCGAACGGCGAGCCGATCGCGATCACCCAGTCGCCCACCTGCATCTTGTCGGAGTCGCCCAGGCGCGCGAAGGAGAACTTGCCCTTGCCGTCGTCGAGCTTCAGGACGGCCAGGTCGGTCTTCTTGTCCATGCCGACGAGCTTCGCCTTGTGCTTGTTGCCGTCGAGCGTGATGATCTCGATCTCCGTCGCCCGCTCGACCACGTGGGCGTTGGTGAGCGCGATGCCGGAAGGATCGACGATGACACCGGAGCCGAGGCTGCGCTGGGGGANGCGCTCGGGCAGCTCGCCGAAGAAGCGCCGGAAGAACTCCTCGCCGAAGTACTCCTCGAAGGGGGTGCGCCCCGGCGGCCCTCCGCGGCTGACGGTATTGATGTTGATGACGGCGGGCTTGATCAGCTCCGCCACCTTGGCGAAGCTGCCCGTCTGCATCGGCATCTGCACGGGAAGGATCGGGGCCTCCTGGGCGGACGTCGCTCCCCCCGACGAGCGTCCCAGCTCGGCCCGACCGGTCCTGAACGTGCCGAGCCCGACGCCGGCCAGCAACGCGATGACGAGCCCCACGACGAAGGTTCTCGGCTTCACCTGCCTCATCCCTGCGCCTCCTCCAACTTGTCGCCCGCCAGGATCCGGCGGAGCCGCTCGCCCTCGAGCGTCTCGACCCGCTTGAGCTCCGTCGCCCCGGCCACCAGCAGCGCCTTCTTGGTGGTGAGGACCCCCTGGACCCGGTCGTGGGTCCGATCGAGGATTTCGCGGACCTCCGAGTCGATGGCGCGCGCGGTGTCCTCGCTCCAGCCGCGCTCGCCGCCCCAGGGGACGCCGGCGCCCCTGAGAAAGAGCGGCGGGCGCTCGCCGAACGTCGCCAGGCCCA
>JGI25382J43887_10000262_pt1 | contig 15815 bp, 13 predicted proteins | sample GraSoi013_1_40cm_3_FD_43887 | JGI IMG/M metagenome (IMG submission 43887) | reverse complement strand
GCGACTATGTGCATCGGCGTCGGCCAGGGGATCGCGCTGATCGTGGAGCGGTGCTGATGCCCGGCTACGACCGCGTCCTGGTGGAGATCGCGGGCGGGATCGGGACGGTGACGCTGAACCGGCCCGAGAAGCTCAATGCGTTCGACGGGGCGCAGTGCCGGGACCTGCATGAAGCGCTGCGGATGCTCGCCGGGAGCGAAGCCGTGCGCGTCATCGTCATCACGGGCGCGGGCCGGGCCTTCTGCGCCGGGGCGGACCTGAGCGTCCTCGGGGCGGATGGCGCTTCCCTCGTGGCGGCAGGCAAGGACGTGGCGTTGACGATCCGCTCGGCGCCGCAGCCGGTACTGGGGGTCGTGAACGGGCCGGCGGCCGGAGGCGGTGCGAATCTCGCGCTCGCCTGCGATTACCGCATCGCGTCCGATCAGGCGTCGATCGGACAGGTGTTTCACAAGCTCGGCCTCGTGCCTGACTGGGGCGGGAGCTTCTTCCTGCCCCGCCTCGTCGGCACGTCGCGGGCGCTCGAGCTGGTGTGGAGCGCGCGGATGGTCCCCGCCGGCGAGGCGCTCGCGCTCGGGCTGTTCGACCGCGTGGTCCCCCACGCAGAGCTCGGGACGGAGGCCCGCCGCCTCGCGGAGCTGTGGGCGGCCCAGCCGGTGGCGGCCGTGCGCCGGGCCAAGGAAGCGCTGTACGCGAGCGAGGCCAGCTCGCTTGCCGCTATGCTCGATCTCGAGATCGCCCAGCAGCAGGAATTGTTCGCCACTGCCGAGGCGCGCCAGCGCATCGGGGCGGCGCTGTCCCAGAGGAGTCACTGATGGTGCGCAAGCTCAACAACTTCGACGAGTGGATCGACTACTTCCGCTACTGGCAGGATTCGATCGGGCTTCCCCAGGGAGAGCTCCGCAACTTCAAGTTCGATGCGAAGTTCGGAGACCAGGAAGTGCCGCACATCGAGTTCGGGCACTACAAAGGTCAGCGCAAGTGGCCCAGCGTGATGCACATCCCCGACCAGCGGATCAGGGACGCGTTGCTCAACCTCATCGTCTACCAGGGCGACACCGAGTTCGCCTCGGTCGAGCAGCAACGGACGCTGCTGCAGCACGCGCCCTCGGACTACGACCTGCTGTCGCTCATGCGGGTGATGACCGAGGAGATGCGCCACGGCTGGCAGATGTCCTACCTCTTGTGCGNCCACTTCGGGGATGAGGGCAAGCGCGAGGCCGCAAAGCTGCTGGAGCGCCGGGCGGACGAAGGCGAGCGGCTGCTCGGCTCCTTCAACGAGCTGGTGGACAACTGGCTCGACTTCTTCACCTACACGCAGTTCATCGATCGGGACGGCAAGTTCCAGCTCACCATGCTCTCCACCTCGGCGTTCGACCCGCTGTCCCGCTCGATGATCCCCATGCTCAAGGAGGAGTCGTATCACCTGGGCACGGGGAACAACGGGCTGCTGCGGATCGTGAAGGCCGGGGCGATGCCGCCCGAAGTGATCCAGCGCTTCTTCTACAAGTGGATTCCCACCGCCTTCGATCTGTTCGGCACCGACAACTCTTCGTCGGCGCACTGGGCGTACGTATGGGGGTTGAAGGGGCGCTACGACGAGCGGGACAACCAGACTGAGCCCGAGAAGTCAAAGCTCAACGAGTACAGTCGCGAGCTGTATCGGCAGGAGATCAGCAAGCTGGTCGAGCGGCTGAATCTCTTCATCCCGGAGCGCGAGCGGCAGCTCAGGGTCCCGGACACGAAATTCAACCGGAAGATCGGCGTGTATGCGCACCAGATGTACACGGTGGACGGCCAGCCGATGGACGACGCGGCGANGCACCAGGAGCACCTGAAGACGGTGCTGCCCCAGCCGGAGCACTACGCGATGGTGCACGACATCGAGAAGGAGCCGGGCTGGATCGAGCCGAAGAAGGCGGACAGCTTGCTGAAGTGAGCAAGGCGCTGGTCATCGGGCACCGGGGCGCGTCGGGGTACGAATACGAAAACTCGCGAGCGGCGTTCCGGGCGGCCCGCACGCGCGGCGCGGATGCGGTGGAGCTGGACGTGCACGCCGCCGCCGACGGCGCCCTCTTCGTCCATCACGACGAGGTCGTGAGCGGGACGCACATCACGCGCTCGAGCGCCGCCCAGGTGCGGACCCTGCGGCTCCCGAACGGCGAATCCGTGCCAACGCTCGAAGATGCGCTGGCGGCGATCGATCCGGCACTCGAGGTGTTCGTCGAGGTGAAGTCGCTCCCGGAGCGGTTCGACGACCGCCTGCTCGCGGTGCTCGAGGGCGGCTCCCACCGCGGCCGGTGCGCAATTCATGGCTTCGACCACCGCATCGTGAAGCGGCTCGGGCTCGCCCGGCCGACGCTCCCGCGCGGCGTGCTGCTCGCGTCCTACCCGCTGCGCCCCTTGGACGCGCTGGAGGACACCGCCGCCACGGTGCTGTGGCAGGAGCAGAGCCTGATCGACGCCGCGCTCGTGGACTCGCTGCATCGCGCGGGGTTCCGCATCTACGCCTGGACAGTGAACGACCCCGACGACATGCGGCGCCTGCTCGCCCTCCAAGTCGATGGGCTCTGCAGCAACTTCCCCGATGTCGTGCGGCGGGCCGTGGACGGCGCCGGCGCATGACGGCGCGGCGCGTCGCGGTGATCGGTGCGGGCACCATGGGCCATGGGATCGCGTACGTCGCGACGCTCGCGGGCTGCAGCGTCGCGCTCACCGACAGCCGTCCCGAGGCCATCCCCCCTGCCATCCGGCGCATCGGAGACCTGTTCACGGGCGGCGTGAAGCGCGGGAAGCTCGGGGAAGCGGACGTCGCCGCCGCGGCCGCACGGTTGCGGGCGGATCGCGACCTCGGCTCGGCGGTGCGTGAGGCCGACGTCGTGATCGAAGCCGTGGTGGAGGATCTCGGCGTCAAGCAGCGCCTCTTCGTGGAGCTCGAGGGCGCGGCGCCTGCGGACGCACTGCTCGCGACCAACACATCGTCCCTCTCCGTCGCGGCGATCGCGACCGGGATGCGTCGGCCCGGTAGGCTCGTCGGGATGCANTTCTTCAACCCGGTGCACGCGATGAAGCTGGTCGAAGTNGTGCAGCCCGCGGGCGCGGAGCGCGCGGCTGTGGACCGGGCAGTGGAGCTCGCCCGCGTCTTCGGCAAGGAGCCGATCGTGGTGCGGGACACGCCCGGCTTCGCCTCGAGCCGCCTCGGCGTGGCGCTCGGGCTCGAGGCGATGCGGATGCTCGAGCAGGGGGTGGCCAGCGCCGAGGACATCGACAAGGCCATGGAGCTCGGCTACAACCACCCCATGGGCCCGCTCAAGCTGACCGACCTCGTGGGGCTCGACGTGCGGCTCGCCATTGCCGAGTACCTGTACCGCACCCTGGAGGAGCCCCAGTTCGAGCCGCCNAGGATCTTGCGCGACAAGGTGGCCAAGGGAGAGCTGGGGAAGAAGACGGGAAAGGGGTTCTACCGCTGGAGCGGGTGAGGTAATACTAGATTTCGCTCGTGTCCCTGACCCGCATCACCGACGTCCACATCCACATCCAGCCGTGGCGCGAGCTCAAGCCGCAGGTGCTCGAGGTGTTGTGGCGCGGCAAGGAAGCCGAGCGGGACCGGATGATTCAGCTGATGGAGGATCCGCGCGTCCTGCTCGAGGTCATGGACCGCGCGGGAGTGTGGCGGGCGGGCCTCGTGAACTATCCCTCGCCCGACGTCATGGGCTTCACCGACGCCACCAACAGCTTCGCCGCGACGTACGCGCGCGCGAACCCCGAGCGCCTGCTCCCGTACGGAGGCGTGCACCCGCGGTTCACNAGGGACGCGCGCGGGGACGTGGACCGGCTCATCGATCTCGGGATCCGGCTCCTCAAGATTCATCCGCCGCACCAGGGGTTTCCGGCCAACGGCTACACCGACGGCCTTGAGGCGCTGGGCGCGATCTACCGGCGCTGCGAGGAGCGCGGCCTGCCCGTGATGGTCCACACCGGCACGAGTATCTTCCCCGGCGCCCGCTCCAAGTTCGGGAACCCGATGGAGCTCGACGACGTGGCGATCGATTTTCCGGATCTTCCGCTCGTCATGGCGCATGGCGGCCGGCCGTTGTACATGGAGGAGGCGTTTTTCATCCTGCGACGACACCGCCAGATCCGGCTCGACGTCTCCGGGATTCCGCCTGCCCGACTGTTGGAGTACTTTCCGCGCCTGCCCGAGGTGGCCGACCGCGTTCTCTGGGGAACGGACTGGCCGAGCCCGGGCGTCAAGGACATGCGGCAGAACATCGACCAGTTCGTCGCCCTGCCGCTCAGCGACGCGCACCGAAAGGCGATTCTCGAGACCAATGCGCTGGCTCTGTTTCCTGCTGCTCGCTAGCCCGGCGGCTGCTCAGGCACGGGCCGCCGACCCTGCTCCCCCTGCTCCTAAAGCACTCCGATTCGATCTGGCAGCTATTGCCGCCACGCGCGACTCGTTCGCTTTCTTCTTCAAGGGGGTCGAGCGGGGCTATGCGGTGTGGCAGTACGAGATCCGCCAGCTCGAAACGACCCAGGAAATCCTCTACACCGCGCATTCCGAGTTTCGACCGGTGGAGGAGGAGCGGCTGCGCGTCGTGCTGAACCGGCTCACGGGCGANCCGATCGCCACGTTCCACCATATCGATCTGTTCTCGCCCGCGAGCGATACCGTGATGGTCGAGCACGACCTNGAGGTGAAGGGCGGGGAGATCGGCGGGCGGCGCCGCGTGGGCACGCGGAGCGGGGCGGTTAAGCTCACGCGCGTGAGCCGGCCCCTGCCCCCTGGCACGGTGCTATCCGACTACAGCCTCTTCGCCGCCGCAGTCACGAACGCTGTTCCCGGCGACTCGCTCGCGGCCCGGGCGTACAGCGAGTTCGGCGACTCGCTCGCGACGCTCAGCTTCGTGGCCGAGACACCGGTCACGATCGAGGTGCCCGCGGGCCGGTTTGAGGTCCTGCCCCTCAAGAGCGGCGGCTTCCGCGTGTTCACCACGCGCAGCGGCGTGCGCCGCGTCGTGAAGGGCGAGACGCTGGACGGCGCCTTCTCGTTCCAGCTGGCCGCGACGGGGCCCGTCGTCCCGTCGCCCGAGTGAGCATGCGTTGCATTGCGCTCGTCGCCGCGCTGCTCGCCGCGCAAGGCGGCCGGATCAGCTACGAATCCTTCGCCCTGCCCAACGGGCTGCGCGTGCTGTACTCGGAGGACCACTCGACGCCGGTCGTCACGGTGGACCTGTGGTACTACACCGGCGCTCGCAACGAGCGGCCGGGCCGCTCGGGCTTCGCCCATCTGTTCGAGCACATGATGTTCCAGGGATCGGCGCACGTGAAGAAGAGCGAGCACTTCCAGCTGGTGCAGCGCGCCGGCGGCACCCTCAACGGCTCCACGCACGACGACTACACGAACTACTATGAAACCATTCCGTCCAACCGGTTGAACCTCGCCCTCTGGCTCGAGGCGGATCGGATGCGCTCGCTCGCCGTCACCCAGGAGAACCTCGAGAACCAGCGCGCCACGGTGAAAGAAGAAAAGCGGCTGCGCGTCGACAACCAGCCGTACGCCCCGACGTTCCGGAACGCGATCCTCTGGCCGTTCGACAGCACGATGTGCTTCGCCTACGCGCACCCGAGCATCGGCTCGATGGACGACCTCGACGCCGCGAAGCTCGAGGACGTCAAGGCGTACTTCAGCACGTATTACGCGCCCAACAACGCCACGCTGGTCGTGGTGGGCGACTTCCGCCCGGTCGAGCTGCGCCGGCTCGTGAACCAGTACTTCGCCGACATTCCCAGCCAGGCGCCGCCGCCAGCCGTGAGTTGCCATTACAAGTTGGCCCCGGGCCCGGCGCGCCGCGACGTCGAAGACGAGCACGCCAACCTGGCGGCGGCCTTCCGCATCTACCGGCTGCCGCCGCACACCGATCCCGACATTCCCGCCATCGAGCTGCTGAACGTGATTTTGGGCCAGGGCGAGAGCTCGCGCCTGAACGTCGNCGTGGTCCGGCGGGACAAGGCCGCGCTGCAGGCCGGCATGTTCGCGTTGACCGAGCGACGCGGCCCCGGCGTGCTCGTCGCCTTCGGCATCGCGAATCAGGGGGTCGCCGTCCAGGCGCTGGACAGCCTGATCGGGGCCCAGCTGGACAGCGTACGCAGCGCCGGCGTCACGCCGGACGAGCTGACCCGGGCACGGAACGCCTTTCGGGCCGACTTCATTCACGAGCGGGAGACGAGCTTCGGCCGGGCGGAGGCGCTGCAGCACTATAGCCTGTTTCACGGGTCGGTGGCGGAAATCAACAGCGACCTCGACCGCTACCTCGCCGTGTCCGCCGCCGACGTCCAGCGCGCGGCCACGAAGTACCTGGACCCCGCGAACTCGGTGGTGGTCATCGTACGGCCGAAGGCAGCGGCGGCGGATTCGGGGGCCACGAAGTGAGAGCTGTGGACCGATGGAACGTTGGAAAGGTGGAACGACTTCTGGTCCTGGCCGTCCTTCTGTCCATCGTTCCATCCTTCCCTCTGGCTTCCCAGGCCTTCCCCACCCAGCCCCCGCGCCCCACCCCGCTCTCCCCCGTCCGCTTCCCGCCGTTCAAGGAGGCCGCGCTCGCGGCCGGGCTGCAGCTCGTCGTGGTCGAGCACCATGAGCAGCCCGTGGTCTCCGTGAGCCTGAGCTTCCGCGCTGGCGGGATCTATGACCCGCTCGGGAAAGAAGGGTTGGCGGAGCTCGTCGCGGAGCTCCTCACCAAGGGCACGACGAGTCGCTCCGCCGAGCAGATGGCTGCCACGATCGAAGGCGTGGGCGGCAGCCTTGCGGCGTCCGCCAGCGAGGACTTCCTCACGATCTCGGCCGACGCTCTGAGCGATCAGGTCGAACTGGTGTTCGACCTGCTGGGGGACGTGTTGCGACACGCCACGTTTCCGGAGAGCGAGTTGGCGCTGGCGCGCACGCGCGCGCTCTCGGCCCTGGCCCTCGAGCTGTCCCAGCCCGCGTCCGTCGCCGGCCGGATCTTCGCCAAGGAGATCTACGGCCCGAACCCTTACGGGCGCGGCGCCACGCGCGCGAGCTACAACGCGGTCACGCGAGACGACGTGGCCCAGTTCGCGGCGGACCGGCTGCGTCCGGCCGGCGCGCTGCTCGTGGTAGCTGGAGACGTCACCGAGCTGCGGGTGCGCGGGCTCGTCGAGCAGGCGTTCGCGGGCTGGCGCGGCGGTCCGCCGGCAGCGCGGGCGCTGCCGCCGCCCCCTGCGACGGCGGCGACCGACATCCTGCTCGTGCACCGGTCCGGATCGACGCAGGCGAACATCGTGCTGGGTAATACGACCATCCTGCCAACGGATCCTGTGTACTACCCGGGGCGGATCGCAACCCAAGTGCTCGGCGGCGGCGCCGACTCGCGGCTGTTTCTCATCCTGCGCGAGCAGAAGGGCTGGACATACGGCGCCTACGCCAATCTGCGGCGCTACCGAGGGCTGGGGTATTGGCAGGCGACCGCCGAAGTACGTAACGAGGTGGCTGACAGCGCGCTGAGCGAGCTGCTGCGTCAACTGGACCGCATCCGGACCCAAGCTATCTCCGACTCCGAGCTCGCGGCCGCGAAGGGATTCCTCGTCGGCTCGTTCCCGCTCACCATCGAGACGCCGAGCCAGATCGCCGGACAGGTGGCGAACGCCAAGCTGCTGGGCTTGGGCGACGACTACTTGCGATTGTACCGGGAGCGGTTGTCGGCGGTCACTCCCCTCGCGGCGCGAGCAGCGGGCGCCCGGCTATACCGGCGCGGGGCGCTGACAATCGTGGTAGTGGGCGACGCAGCGCAGCTGTACGACCGGCTCAAGGTGATTGCGCCCGTCCGGCTGGTGGACGTCGACGGCAAGCCCCTCACGACCGCCGAGCTCACCCCAAAGGCGGCGCCGGTGTCGCTCGACCCGGCGCAGTTCGGTCCGCACATAGACAGTTCGCGCGTCCTGTTCCAGGGGAACCCGGTCGGCACGAGCGTGGCGACGGTGCGGCGCACCGCCGATTCGCTCGTCTACACCGAGCACAGCAATCTCGGTGGAGGCGCCTTTCAACAACAGGTCACACTGGTGCTCGACCCCGCGGATGGCTCGAGCCGCCGGCTCGACCGCGTGACGATCCAGCAGGGGCAGCGCAGCGAGACGCACCTGACCTACTCCGGCGGCCGGGTGAAAGGGCGGAGCGCGACGTCCCAGCCGGACGGAAGCACCAAGCCGTTCGACATCGACACGGTGCTGCCGCCGGGCACGATCGACGAAGACGCCGTCGCCTTCTCGGTGCCGGCGTTCCCGCTCGAGTCGGGGAAGAGCTTTGCCGTGAACTTCTTTTCGCCGAGCGAAGGCATCGTGAAGCTGCTCACGTTCAAGGTCGGAGCGCAGGAGAGCGTGGTCGTGCCGGCCGGTACGTTTCAGGCGTACCACATCGCCGTTACAGGGTCGCGCGTGCCGTTCGTGATGTACGTGAGCGGCACCGCGCCGCGCCGCGTCGTGAAGACGGAGTATGTCGGCCAGCCGCTCGTCGTGGAGCTCGTGAAGTGACCCCCATGCGGAGGGACGTGATGCGTAACCCCGAGTATCTGCTGGTCGCGCTGGCGATCGGCTGCGCCTCGGCGGGCGCACGCCGTACCGAGACAGCGAATCCGGCCACCCCCGCCCCCCCCGCGCGGGCCCCGGTGTCGCAGGCGGCCGCGGAGAGCGCCAGCGTCGACCGAGCGCAGTACCCGTCGACGTATCGCCGCCACCCCAATCCACCGGTGCTGATTCGGAACGCGACCGTGATGACGGCCACGGGTCAGGAGATCCGCAATGGGTCGATCGTGCTCCGGGATGGGCGGATCGTCGCGGTGGGGGAGAAGGCGGACGCGCCGGCCGGCGCGGTGGTGGTGGACGGGACCGGGAAGTATGTCACGCCGGGATTGATCGACGACCATTCGCACCTCGGCGTGTACGCCGCGCCCGGCACCGATGCGGAATCGGACGGCAACGAGGCGACTAACCCCGTCACGGCGGAGGTCTGGGCCGAGCACTCGTTCTGGCCCCAAGACCCGCAGATCCCGTTGGCCATCGCCGGCGGCATCACGACGATCCAGGCGCTGCCCGGCTCGGCGAACCTGATCGGCGGCCGCAGCGCGATCCTCAAGCTCATTCCGGCGCGGACGGTGCAGGAGATGAAGTTCCCCGGGGCGCGGTACGGCCTGAAGATGGCGTGTGGGGAGAATCCGAAGCGCGTGTACGGGCGGCGCGGCGGCCCCTCGACCCGGATGGGCAACATGGCGGGCTACCGCACTGCCTTCAGCCAGGCGGAGGCGTATCGCCGGAAGTGGGACAGCTGGAACAAGGACAAGAAGGGCGATCCCCCGGAGCGCAACCTGCGGCTCGAGTCGCTCGCCGAGGTACTGCGCGGCAATATCTACGTCCAGAACCACTGCTATCGCGCGGACGAAATGGCCCAGATGGTCGATCTGGCGCACGAGTTCGGGTTCAAGATCCGGTCCTTCCACCACGCGGTCGAGGCGTACAAGATCGCGGATCTGCTCGCGAAGGAAGGGACGTCGGTATCGGTGTGGGCGGACTGGTGGGGGTTCAAAGAAGAGGCGATGGACGGGATCCAGCAGAACGCGGCGCTCAACCAGCAAGCGGGTGGGCGGCCCCTGCTGCATTCCGACAGTCCGAGCGGGATCCAGCGCCTGAACCAGGAGGCGGCGAAGGCGATGTACGCGGGCCAGCGGGCCGGGATACCGATCACTCGCGATCAGGCGCTGCGCTGGATCACGGTCAATCCCGCCTGGACGCTCGGGCTGGATTCGATCGTCGGCACGCTCGAGCCGGGCAAGATGGCCGATGTCGTCGTCTGGTCGGGCGACCCGTTCTCCGTCTACTCGAAGGCCGTCCAGGTCTACAACGACGGTTGGCTCGTCTACGACCGCAACGACGCGGCGCACCAGCCTCGCACCGACTTCCAGCTGGGGCAGGTACCCGCGCCCGGGAGCGACCGATGATTGCCGTTCTCCTCGCGCAGATGATCGCCATCACGGGCGGGACCGTGTATCCCGTCTCCGGTCCCAAGATTGCCAACGCGACTGTGCTGATTCGCGACGGCAAGATCGCGGCCGTCGGGACCAACGTGAGCGTCCCGACGGACGCCACCCGCATCGACGCGGCGGGCAAATGGGTCACGCCGGGGCTGATCGACGGCGGCGGCCAGATGGGGCTCGTGGAGATCGGAGCGGTCGCCGGCACGCGCGACGGCAGCCTCGCCACCGACAGCGTCGCGGCTTCGTTCAGCGTCGCCGAGGGGCTCAATCCGGCGTCGGTGCTGATTCCCGTCACTCGCATCGAAGGGATCACGACGGCACTCGCCGCTCCGGTGGGGCATCTGATCAGCGGCCAGGCCGTGCTGATCGACCTCGACGGCGCCACTATCGAGCAGATGCTCGTCAAGTCGCCGGTGGGTCTCGTCGTCAATCTCTCCGAGGCCGCCAAGGACGAAGCCGGCGGGTCGCGCGCCGGCGTCTCGGCGCGGCTGCGCCGGTTGTTGCGCGACGCGCTCGAATACGAGCGCCGGAAGGTGGACTTCAGCCGCGGCCAGATGCAGCCGCTCTCGGCGGCGGCCCCTGACCTCGAGGCGTTGCTGCCGGTGCTGCACGGGCGGCTCCCGCTGATCGCGGATGCCGAGCGCCGCAGCGATATCGAAACCGCGCTGCGCCTGGCGAAGGAATTCCAGCTGAAGCTGATCCTGGCCGGCGCCGCCGAAGGGTGGGAGATCGCCGGGGAGATCGCGGCCGCNGGCGTGCCGGTCCTCGTGCAGCCGCTCGACAACATCCCGTCTTACGACTCGCTGGGCGTCCGCTACGAAAACGCCGCGCTGCTCGNGAAGGCCGGCGTCAAGGTGGTGCTCCTGGAGACCGACACCCACAACTCCCGTAACCTGCGCCAGCAGGCGGGGAACGCGGTCGCGTACGGCATGTCGTGGGACCAGGCGCTGCGGGCGGTGACGCTCTCCCCCTCAGAAGTGTTCGGGGTTGCCGATCGGTACGGGTCGCTCGAGCCGGGCAAGGTGGCGAACGTGGTCGTGTGGTCGAGCGATCCGTTCGAGTTCACCACCGGCGTGGAGCACGTGTTGATTCGCGGGAAGGAGATTCCGCTGAAGAGCAGGCAGACGGAGCTGTTCGAGCGCTACAAGAAGCTGCCGCCGACCTACTAGGCCGCTGGAGCGCTCGGTTTCGGGTGAACGCTCACCTTGAAGCGCTTCTTGTTCTTGTGCTCGAACTTCACTACGCCGTCGACGATGGTGAACAGCGTATCATCGGAGGCCCGCCGCACGTTCAACCCGGGATGGAACTTCGTGCCGCGCTGCTTGACGATGATACTCCCCGCCGTGACGAACTCCCCGGCGAAGCGCTTCACGCCCAGATACTTGGGCCCCGAGTCGCGGCCATTGCGCGAGGAGCCGACGCCTTTCTTGTGAGCCATGCGTTCCCTCAGTCCTTGAGCTTCACGTCGGCGATCTTGACTTCGGTGAACGGCTGGCGGTGCCCGGCGTGGCGCCGGTACCCGGTGCGGCGCGCGAACCGGTAGATCTTGATCTTCTCGCCCTTCCCGTGGCGCACGACCTCGGCCGTCACTTTCGCGCCCTTCAGGAGCGGCTTGCCGGCGTGCACGTTCTTGCCGTCGCTCGCCAGCAATACCCGGTCGAACGTCACCTTGCTCCCGGGCTCGCCCGCGAGCAGCGGGACCTTGATGGTGACGCCGGGCTCGGCCTTGAATTGCCGGCTGCCGATCGCGAAAATGGCGTAGGTCATGGGTGGCGGAACCTAAATGGCGCCAATTGGTTAGTCAAGGTCGCCGCGGTGCGTAGAGGCACGCGTAGGGGCACGGCAGTGCCGTGCCCGTACGCCGTGCCCCTACGCCACCGCATACTGTTCGGTCACGTCTCTCCCGGCCGGCTTCGCCATCATCCGGAACTCGTCGAGCCGCATCATCGGGTCGTCGCGCACCTCCAGCTCCAGCCCCGTTTGCTTCTCCAGTTGCCGCAGGAAGTTAGGCTCCTGCTCCACGAGATACAGCGCGACTTCGGGGTGCAGCCGTACCGCGAGCTGGCGCTCCTTGTGCTCCGCGCCGGCGCGCTTGAGCGAGCGCTCCATCCGGCGCACCACCACCTCGGGCCGAAACACCCGTCCGGTGCCATTGCACGTCGGACACTCGGCGGTCATCGAGTGCCACAGCGACGGGCGCACGCGCTGGCGCGTCATTTCGATGAGCCCGAGCTCGGAGACGGCAAATGCCTTGGTCCGCGCGCGGTCGCGGCCCAAGTGCGCTCGCAGCTCCTGCAGCACCTTGTCGCGGTTGCCGCGTGACTCCATGTCGATGAAGTCCACCACGATGATCCCGCCGATGTCCCGCAGCCGGAGCTGGCGCGCCACTTCCCGGGCCGCCTCGACGTTCGTCTTCAGGATGGTGCTCTCCGGGTCCTTCTTCCCCGTGTAGCGGCCCGTGTTCACATCGATCGAGGTCAACGCCTCGGTCGGCTGGATGATGAGGTAACCGCCGGTCGGCAGCTCGACGCGCGGGAGGAAGAGCTTGCGGACCTCCGCTTCGATGTCGTACTCGTCGAACAGCGGGGCCTCCGCATTGTACNGCTTCACCCGTTCGATCAGGTCGGGGTCGATCTGCTTCAGGTACTGCACGATCTCGTTGTGGAGCATCTTCGAGTCGACCAGCAGCGAGTCGACTTTGTCGCTGAACAGGTCGCGGATGATGCCCCGGGTGAGGCTGGTTTCGCGCTGCAGCAGCGCGGGCGCGCGCACCGAACCGGACTTGCGCTTGATCTTTTTCCACAGCCCGTAGAGGTGATCGATCTCGCGCTTGCAACTTTGCTCCGTCAGGTCTTCGGCGACCGTCCGGATGATCCACCCGCCCGAGTCTTTGGGGACGAGCTTGCCGACCATCTCGCGGAGCTTGGCACGCTGGTCGCGGTTCTCGATCTTGCGGGAGACGCCGACTCGGGAGGCGAACGGCATGTAGACGAGGAACCGACCGGCGAGCGACACCTGGGCGGTGACGCGCGGTCCCTTGGTACCGATGGGTTCCTTGATGACCTGGACGAGCTTGGCCTGCCCCTTCTTCAGCTCGTCGGCGACGTTCGGCAAGCGGCGCCGCGACCGGCCGCCGCCTGCCCCGCCGTTGCCGTTCTCGTCATCCGGGTCGTGCGGCTCGTCTTCGTCTTCCGATTCGATCAGGTCGGAGGCGTGGAGGAACGCGCTCTTTTCCGTCCCGATGTTGACGAACGCCGCTTGAATCCCCGGCAGCACCGCGTCCACCGTGCCGAGGTAGATGTCACCCACCATGCGGCGGGTGTCGGGACGATCCACCAGGAGTTCAACAAGGCGGTCGTCCTCCAGGATGGCCACGCGGGTCTCCCGCGGGCTCCCGCTGATGAGTATTTCCCGTTTCAAAGCATGTGCCCTCGATCCCGCTCGGCCAGCAGCCGGTCGGGATCCTATTGTTGTCCCAACAGGAACGCATTTCGCGCAGATTGACGGAGGAGGCGCTGGACCGATTGGACGGACGGCGGAGCCGCGGCGCACTCACGGCGCCCAAGGCAGCGAGCAGTCCTGAAGCCCAATGCATACTCTAAATGTAAGTGGGCTTGCGACTTACGTCAACAGCCCCGAGATTGCAAGGTGTATGATGCGCCCACACAACGGTTTTCTCAGCCCGGGGGTTCTCCTGACAGGCATGCTGCTCGGCGGGGGCGCCCCAGCGGCGTCCGGCCAAACGATCTCATACCCGCCGGCGCGCAAGAGCGACGTGGTCGACGATTACCACGGGACGCGCGTACCGGACCCGTACCGCTGGCTCGAAGATTCGGATTCGCCCGAAACCCGCGCGTGGATCGACGGCGAGAACCAGATCACCGAATCGTATCTGTCGCAGATCGCCGAGCGCGCGACGATCCGGCAGCGGCTCACGCAGCTCTGGAACTATCCCAAGTACGGCGCGCCGTTCCACAAGGCGGGGCGGTTCTTCTTCTTCAAGAACGACGGCTTACAGAACCAAGCGGTGCTGTACAAGCAGGTGTCGCTCGCAGCCGATGCCGAGGTGCTGCTCGACCCGAACGTGCTTTCCCAGGACGGGACCGTCGCGCTCTCCACACTGGCGGTGTCGGAGGATGGGCGGCTGCTCGCCTACGGCACCTCGGCGAGTGGGTCGGACTGGGAGGAATTCCGCGTGCGTGACATCGCGACCGCGCGCGACCGGTCGGACCACCTGCGCTGGATCAAGTTCTCCGGCGCCTCGTGGACGCACGACGGCCGCGGGTTTTTCTACAGTCGCTACCCCGAGGCGGCGGACAAGGCGCTGACGAGCGTGAACCGCTTCCAGAAGGTGTACTACCACCGCCTCGGCAGCGACCAGACGCAGGACGTCCTGGTGTACGAGCGCCCCGACCAGCCGGACTGGGGGTTCAGCGCCGCCGTGACCGACGACGGGCGGTACCTCGTCATGAACGTGTGGCTCGGCACCGACCGCCGGAACCGCGTGTACTACCTCGACCTGCGGAGCGCCACACGCCCCAAGGTCACGGGCGCGGTGGCTCGTCTGCTCGACGACTTCGACGCGAGCTACGGCTTCATCGGCAACGACGGGCCGGTGTTCTACTTCCTCACCGACCTCGATGCCCCGAAGAAGCGCGTGATCGCGATCGACACTCGGCAGCCGGAGCGCGCGCGCTGGCGCGAGATCATCCCGCAGGGCGAGGACGTGCTCGAGGGCGTCCAGATCATCCACGATGTGTTCGTCGCGCACTCCATGCACGATGCTCATTCGCGGCTGCGGCTGTTCGGGCTGGACGGCCGGTTTCTCAAGGACGTCGCACTGCCCACCCTCGGGGCTGTGGCGTCGATCTCGGGCGAGCGCAAGGACGACCAGATGTTCTACGCGTTCACCTCGTTCCTCTACCCCACGACGATCTTCCGGTACGACTTCACAGCGGGCACGTCGAGCGTCTTCAAGGCGCCGGCGATCGACTTCGATCCGTCGGGCTACGAGACGAGCCAGGTGTTCTACGCCAGCAAGGACGGCACGCGGGTGCCGATGTTCGTCACCCACAAGAAGGGCATCAAGCTCGACGGGTCGAACCCGACCTATCTCTACGGCTACGGGGGGTTCGACATCAGTCTCACGCCCAGCTTCTCGGTGAGCCTGCTCGCGTGGCTCGAGCTGGGTGGTGTATACGCGGTGCCGAACCTGCGTGGCGGCGGCGAGTACGGTGAGGACTGGCACCAGGCGGGCATGCACGAGAAGAAGCAGAATGTGTTCGACGACTTCATCGCGGCGGCCGAGTATCTCATCGCTCAGGGCTATACGACGCCGGCGAAGCTCGCGATCGGGGGCGGCTCGAACGGGGGCCTGCTCGTGGGGGCGGCGATCACGCAACGCCCGGAGCTGTTCGGCGCCGCGCTGCCGGCCGTCGGTGTGATGGACATGCTGCGGTTCCACAAGTTCACGATCGGCTGGGCCTGGGTGACGGAGTACGGCTCGGCGGACAGCGCGGCGCAGTTCCCCTATCTCTACAAGTACTCGCCGCTGCACAATCTCAGGGCCGGGACGCGGTATCCGGCGACCTTGATCACCACCGCCGACCACGATGATCGGGTGGTGCCCGGGCACTCGTTCAAGTTCGCCGCGACCATCCAGGCGGCGCAGGCGGGCCCCAAGCCGGTGCTGATCGAGATCGAGACCAAAGCGGGGCACGGCGCCGGCAAGCCAACCAGCAAGGTGATCGAGGAGCAGGCGGACCGGTGGGCGTT
>JGI25382J43887_10000261_pt1 | contig 15822 bp, 14 predicted proteins | sample GraSoi013_1_40cm_3_FD_43887 | JGI IMG/M metagenome (IMG submission 43887) | reverse complement strand
TATTTTGTACCGAATCCCTTCGCTTGTTAGATATTAGGTAGAGAGGTCCCAGTATAAAACTAACATGCCTCCGAAGAGCCCGAACCGACGGAGAAGATCGATTGACCCTGCTTTGTACTGCGCAAAAGTCATACTTGGATGGATGGGTCAGTTTCGCTTTTCTTGTTAGAAACAAAAGAGTCGAAGGGTGGGTTTCGAAAGATAAGAGCTAAAGCGATACCATACCTTGGGGCGGGATCGAGGGGCTGTCGGCTAGCCAGGTCTAGAGGACAATATCCTCAATGCGTCCGGACAGGCCGCGTGGCTTGGGAGCGAATCGTCGCGCCAGGAACCCACGAAATCGCAGGTTCAAATCCTGCCAGCCCCACCATAATTGAACCGATCCAACTAAAGAAAAGTCGAGGTTGGACGGGAAATAAGTGAGGTGGGAAGCCATCGCTCTTCCGGTTGTTACGTCTTGCGGAAATTTGCTATGTTCGACCGCGAGTGCGTATGAGTCGAGAAAAGGAGGAGGGATGCCAACCTCGATTGTTGGAGCGATTAGCTAACCGTCAGTGTCCCTTTTAGGCTCAAGAAATCGCTGGATGCGAGCTTGCTCTGTGGGGACGAGAAGGTCACTGTTGTGCTCCCATTGGTTGTCAGCGAGGTGCTAGCGTGTCCGATCAGGATTAGCATTCCTGAGGAGCTGCCTGATGCCACCGTTGCGTGAACAACGACCACTAGGCTGTGTTGATTGAAGATTCCGGTCCCGTTAACACCAGTGTAGGTTGTGGAGCCGATCTTCAGCGTGACGCTCGTTACGTTGAATTGCACGATCGCGTCATTCTGATTCACCACTTTCGATGATATAGTAACGGTTGCGTGGAAGGTCGGAGATGATGCTTCTGGCGTATCGCTGACGAGCGCAGGTATCATTTGCGTTGGTGGAACTGAGGGTGTTGCACGGTCACCGACCGTTGTTGCGTTACCGGAGACATTGATGGATAGGGAACTTAGTTTCGTTGAGCTAGCTAACGGCTGGTAGAAGGAGTGAGTTGCGACAGCTGCGAAGGCGGTGGCCGGGATGATAGAGAGTAGTAGAGCTATTGCCAATAGTCTTGGGATAGCCATCGATATTTCCTACTCTTAGGGGCTGGAAGGTCCGACTTAACCCAACGGATTTGAACGACCTGTACAACCCAGTTTAACAAGCGTAGAGCGTCGCTCCAAGGTGGTGTGAGATATTCTTCGATATAGGACAGATGGGAATCAATCCACAGGTATCCGTTACGCTTTCAAGACTGCTATGATCCAGTCCCGGGGTTCGTGATTCGCCCCGACTGGCAAGAGTGATTGTCTCTAAGACAAAGAGGGGGGTTGGTCCTGGTCGTCGATTTTTTGTATCTGTGTTGGACGAGTTCGTAGCGCCTGATGTAGGCGAGACTCGCTTAGCAGAATCTTCTGGACATAACGTACCAGAAGGTTCCGTAGGCCGCTGTTGCTGCGCGCTTTCTTTCTTCGAGGCGTACGGTCGTGAAGGATTCGCGGGCTCTCGCATACCTCCTAGTGAGGCTTGTTGAGCCTTCTCTGACCAGGACCCTCGTTGCGTTGTTTTCCTTCATGGCCGTATTTCCTCGCCGCTTTGGCTACTGGTCCTGTATTTCACTCAACGATTTGGACAGGAGAGTGGCTATGAGTGATTTTGTCAACTGATTGTGACTAGAAAAAGTAAAATGATCGATCCCCCTTGCTTTGGCTAGGCTGAAGCATAGAGAACCAGGCTGAGAAAAAACCGGGTAGTTTGATGTGAGAGGCTTTGTTCGAGTCTAAGCGGTTTGGAAAGCAACTGCAACCTGAGGTAGTGGGGAGCCGTCCGTCTGAGTTGTCAAGGTATCGTCCGTGTAGATTATCGCTGCCAATCCGTTAAGCGGGTCGATCGCGTCTTGGAAGTCGTCTAGTAGGTTCCGTGTCCCGCGTGCGCAACCGGTGCCGTTGGTGCATATGACGCCTACGTGGTTTGGATGGGCGGTGACGGTGCTCTGTGAGAAGTGGGATCCGCTGTCTTTGCTTTGTGCCATGTACACATTCCAGACAGCCGTCGGGTCATCTTTGCTCGAAGCGTTTGTTCCGTAATACACGTAGTCGACTGTGTTGCCGCGGGCTGCGATCCATGGAAAGACCGCCGTGTTAGCGGGGGATGTATTCACAGCAAGTGGACTGGTCCAGGTTTGGCCTTGGTCTGTTGACTTTGAAATGAAGACGTGGTGTGCGTCTGACCAGCCGGCATAGAGGGTCCCGCTGAGCGGGTCCACGGCCAGAGCTGGGAAGACATTGTTCAAAGCTACGTTGACGGTTCCTGAAAAGACTAGGTGTGGAGCCCAGGTCTTGCCCATGTCAGGGCTGACGGTCACGTAGATGTTGTTGAAGTTCGCGGTTGTTCCCTTCTGCAGGCCCGAGACGCCGCTCGCCCATATTGTGTAGACGTTGTGTGTGAACGAATCCGCGATGAGCTTGCCCTGGTCGTTGTTGAAGGTAGAGTTTCCGGTAACACCCTTCTGTCCCGTGATCGGGTCTGTTACGCGGTGGAAGGTGAAGCCGTCATCGTCAGAACGTTGTACGTGGATCAGGGTGCTCGATCCCGAGTCGTGGTAGGAAATGTAAACGTGCGGTCCGTCCGACGTTATCCACTGACGGTCGGACTGTGTTGTGTCGATGATCTGGCCGGTGCAATGCGAGAAGTTGTTCGACATGTCAGCGTTCGGGCATGTGATTGCCGAAACTCCTAGCTGGGTGATGCGGGTTTGCGGGTTGAAGAAGAAGATGAGGGTGGAGACATGCAGTGTGCCGGTTGAGCCAATGTCAACATCCGCATCGCCGCCGCCACCGACGTTGTTAGCGAGGTTCGCGTCTATCGTTCCTTGGAACTGTGGTACTTTTCCGAAGCCTCCTGTCCATGTGTTGGTGAAGAACTGGGTCCATGATAGTGCCACGTAAGCTATGGTGCCGTCGGGTCCGATGGAGAGTTCCGGTTCGCTGTTTCCGTCAGGGCGTAGCAATGGAATGTTCTTGAAACTAAGACCGGTACTGTTTGTGCCGTGGGCTGCGACAGGTATGGCGAGGTCAAGATCAGCGCTATCGTGATCGTTGTGATTGCTCGTTTCATACTATATTCCTAGTGGCTTTCGAGGATCGTTTCCTTATAGGTTTTCCCGGCGGAAGATTCCTACAGGAATATAGTTGTTGACGTGTCACGCTGGAGACATCTCACAATAGGGACGAATGGTCATTGGAGAGTAAACAGAAGATCCGCAATATTGGATTCCTGTGGGACCTGAGAGAGCCGCTCCCTAAAATCAGATCGAAAGACAAAGTCACGATCAAAGCTGCTACACCGAAAGACGAAGGACGGCTGAGAAAAATTGTACTCGAAGGCTACCTACCTGAGTGGTCGTGGTGGGTTAGGAACATTGGTGGAAAGAAAAAAGCGCGCGCTGATCTGATGTCTTATGTAAGCGAGTTCTTGCGAGACCGCAAGAAGCGTATTTTCGTAGCAGAGGATGGTGAGAAAACGATTGGGTTCTGCGGTGCTGCGAAGTATGATAGAGGTACCGGGACGATCGGTTACGGGGTCGCGGTTCTGCCCGGTTTCCGCAAAAGAGGGATCGGTTCAATGTTGCTACTGACAGCTCTTAAGTGGCTGAAGAAATCCGGGGTAAGATTCGTAACGTTGGAAGAAGAGACTTTTAGCTTTGCAAACAAAGACAGTCCTGCAACCTCTCTTTACAAGAGCCTCGGAGGAAAGATAATCAGTGATCACATTTTTTCACTGCTACAGGTATCAGAAGAATAAGGAAGACACTTCCTCCGACAATTCCTGCGAAGTAAACGTAGATACACGGTTCAGCTAATACCTGCCAGTCGATACTGGGTCCGGTAGCAACGCCGTTGGAGCCGCAGCCGTATGGAGTCTGATAGGTAGCAACGCCATAGGTCACCGCGGCGAGAACCGCCGTAGTGAGGAGAGCCAAGACGAGTGTTTTTCGACGGGCGAATATACTAGAGAGGCGCATCTCGGGTGAGACTTTCAGCAATCCTTTTATCAGTTTACTCTCAGCTTGCTACTATCTTGAAGATTCTACAGGCTTCCGCAGGTAGCGTTTCCGCCCTCTTTCTAGTTGTCATGATGGTAACCTCTGCGAGTGCAGTGCCACTTCTCAGCGTGGGTAGCAATGCAAATTATCAGTTGAACGCGTCGATCCAATCAAGACAGAGCTGCAACGCAACTCCTGCTAGTTACAACCAGACGGCATGCGGTCCCTATCAGCCAAGATCACTTGTCAGCATAAACGACAACGGAACCTGCGTTTCGTCCTCCACCTGCTACTACAATCCTCCTTACTACCCATACTACTTCCCCTTCACAGTACAACTTGGAGCAACTGTCATGTGGTTCAATTATGGCAGCATACCGCACACAGTGACCTCCTCGTTGACAAACAAACCTGGGCTTCAAACCTTTGACTCTGGACCCATAGCCCACTATGGTTGGTTCTCGGTAACATTCACAACGGCTGGTAATTACACCTACTATGATACGAGTTATCCAGCGCTGCGGGGCAACTTGATCGTGTCTAGTGTTGGGCCAATTCCCGCTCCTATTTCGTCGTCTTTCATGCCTACGATCAGTCTCGACGGTTCCATAGGCTGGACTGTCAACGGACTTGACAACAGTGTAGCAGTCCTCAATGTCAGCCACCAAGTAAGCATCATCGCATCGGCCGGTCCACTGAGCTTCACGCCCGTAACCGAGACCGGGAGTTTCTCTCAGTCAATTAACCTCGCCACTCGCGTCGAATCCGCCGGGACCGCCACGTCAGTGATCCTCGGCATAATCCAGAAGATGCTCGCCTACTATCCAGGATACTACGGCTACTACGGTTATGGTTATTCTTCAGGGCTAGGCCAATTGCTATCATCGCAGAAGGAGGTCTACACATTCTGGTGGGTAAACGGTCCCCTGACGAACGGCCAACCAGTTGAGATCCTAACCGGATATTCTAGTGTTACTGGAAGCGAGACTGTAAGCCTGGGGCCCGGCAACAATCGCAATGCGTGGATTGTCGAGTCGACACTTTCACAGTCCATTTCAACCACCTCCCCGCCAGTGATCACTGCCGGTGGATCGAGCGATTCCAGCTTCAAGCTGGACCTGCGGTTTGACTATGACCAGGCGAGCGACCTGCTTCTCAAATCGAGTGCTGTGGTTTCGTTTACGTCCGTTCAGACTCAAGGATACAATCCGGGCGATTATCTCTGTGGACCGTCAGGATGCTTCCCCGTATCCAACCAAGTTACCGTGATCCATCACATGAGCGCAAGCATCCCCGTCACCCTCCAGCTCACGTCGACCGACCTAGACCTGTCCAGGAGGGATCCTCAGGGATCAACAGGAAACGGACAGACCTCTCCTGCTATACCACTACCTCCAACCATGTCCCTCTGGGTCTACGCCGGTATTGGAATAGTGGGAGCTGGCGCAGTGGGGACGATTGCCTGGCTGCTTCGAAGACGTACCAGAATCAGAGCTCCGGTAGAACAACCTGGACCCCTCCCGGGTCCAAGCCCTGCTGTTACTAGCGCCTAGTACGTTTGTCCCGTCATTTCTGACATGCGCTAGCGAGGAGGGACTTGAGAGGCCATATGGTCTTAGCAGGAACCGTGTTCCCCGACTGCGACCCCCAAGGTTTCAAACCCGTCTTGTATCTGACCTGTCAGCCCNAGAATCCGTCAAACATTGGCTTCCCCTCTAACGGCCAACCAAGCGAGGAAGAGACCCTACAAGCGAAACCTGGTGGCCGTCGGTCTCCTATTGCTCGCTCTTGGAGCNTACACGATATACGATTCTAACTCCGCAAGCTTGTACCATTCAACCTTCAACCTTCTCCCATCCAAGTTCTTCAAGATAACAGACAATCTCAAAGACACCGCAACTCTCAACGGGCAGATCCGGGAAACCTCCGGGAGGACCATAACCTTCCTCATCATGAACAGTCAGCAATTCGCGAACTTCCAGGTTGGACAAGGAAACACCAGCCTCTACTCGGTCAAGGACTCTGCTTCCACAAGCGTATCTTTCTCATTCCCGTCGGCGGATACTTACTATCTCATCTTCCTCCACGGGTCAGGATACTTGAACGCGACAGAGACTGTAGATTTTCAGAGAACATATCTTGCACTGGCTAGATTCGAATTTTTTTCCGGAATAGTTCTCGTGGGTCTTGGAGTCCTAGAAATATTCTGGGGGCTGCGCCCGCGCAGGCAATCGGGAGCATCCTATGGGCAGCCCTGACCCTAGCAGTTCGAAACCTGGGAAACTACGACTGTTGCTCCGCCATCTTCCTTTCATAGCATTCATGGCCGGCTTCGGACTCTACTGCGTCTTTCTACAGTTCGAAATGTCCGATGCACTGCAGAGGCTGTATCTCACCCGGATCTTTTTCCAAGTAGCGGTAGCGGCGTTTCTAATCGCGGCCATGAAGAATGTTCTGGGAGTGCGGACTTTAGGCCTGTTCGCGCCGGCCATTGTGGCCCTGGCCTTCCTTGCGACCGGGCTGNTACTCGGCCTCGCGCTCTTGACTGTTACCCTTGGAACAGTGCTTCTCACCAGGGCCTCTTTGGTAAGAGAAAGGGTTCAGGAAGCGCATCGGGTCGCGATACTGGTCACTATTGTTAGCATAACGATCGCTTCGATCGCCATTCTTGGTCTNCAATTCCAGCAACATCAGTTGTTCTTCGCAGTGCTGTTTCCGGTCCTGATCATTGGCTGGATTGGAGAACGCTATGTGGAACGGGTCGACAGGGTTGGATGGGAGGACCCTACAAAGGAACTGCTCTGGACGGTCGCAACAATAATCGTCTCGTTCATCGTGATAATACAGGACCCGTTGATCAATCTTGTAATGTTCAACCCCGTCTTCTGGTTCCTGCTGGTCTTTCTCAACTGGCTGTTGGGAACCAGGGTTCGGTTCCGGTTGAGCGAGAGGTTCCGTTTCGGNGGAGTAAGGCNTTATTTTCTAGCGGATAATGCTGTTCAGGGCGACTTCGGCGATGATGTGTTAACGATGACTGTGAGGAACCGGGAGTTCGTCGGCAAATACAACTCAGCCGGACTGATGGCGATGTTGACCAAGGACGCGGTGAAAGGCCTCCTTCTACCACTTGGGGTGCCAATGTCAGCGACGTACCTGGTACTCCGTGAGAGATCGGAACTTGGCAAGTTCAAGGAATGGATGAAGCAGCACGAGGTCTTCGCGCTCAAACCCTCCTCCTCCTACGGAGGCGAGGGAATAATGCTCGTCAACGGCAGGCAAGGAGACACGTATCATACCAACATGGGACCGATGAGTTCTTCCCAGATCGAAACCCATGCTTTCTCTATACTTGAAGGACAGTTCCACGGTGGAGAGAAGGACACTGCAGTTGTCGAGGAGCTTCTTGTGCAGGACGAAAGCCTTCGCGAGATAGTACCGCTTGGGCTAGCGGACATCCGAGTCATCTCATTCCTCGGATACCCAGTCATGGCGATGATGAGAATACCAACAAGAGCGTCTGGGGGAAAAGCGAACATTCACTTGGGGGCGGTCGCGGCTGGAGTCCGAATCTCGACCGGTGTCATATTCCACTCCGTCTGGGCCGGGCTCCCATCACCGGAACATCCCGACACCGGAGCACCGTTGCTGGGACGGCGAATACCATTATGGGATGAGATTCTTGAAGTGGCAGCTGAAGCTCAACGGTTGGCGGGGATCGGCTACGCGGGGGTCGACATAACCTTGGACTCTAAACGAGGACCGGTCGTCATGGAGGTAAACCGGCGGCCTGGACTCGAGATACAGAATGCGAACGCTGCAGGATTACTGCGACGCCTGCGGTTGATCGAACAATTACCCCGTCACGAGCTTTCAGTGGAAGAACGACTCAGGATCGTCCAGAAACTCGACCGTGAAAACTGGGGAATACAAACAGGCAAACCATCGACTACCCTCGGATCCGGCGAAGCGCCGCTCAGCTCACCAGAAGACTTTGAAGGTCACAAGACAGGGACTACAGTATAGCGAGCATTCCAGGACCATTGATGATCCCATAACCATACCAGGGATCGTGAGGCAGCAACTGGCCCGACGCTTTCATCGATCCCAGAACCAGCGCGTTCTTAACTGCCATGACGTTACCTAGCGCTCCCGGGCGAAGCGCGGGCCGGGCTTGCAATATCAACGCGAGGATTCCCGCAACTATAGCAGTTGCAGGACTGGTCCCGGTAACCGTCACATAATGAGCACCTGGAGCTGTGGAGACAAGCTGGACCCCAGGCGCCACGACCTCAGGCTTGAGATTAGGATCAGTCCGGTTTAGGCTCGCTCCTACCGACGAGAAGGGCGATCTGACACCTCTCGAGTCAACCGCGCCCACGGCAATCGCCAAAGGAACCTGGGCCGCGGTCGAGACATCGTATGCCAAGGGATCGTTGCCAGCTGCCACCACGACGAACACGCCTCTCGACACTGCCCAAGTGACCGCGTCGTAAACCGTTATGTCAAAGAAATTGGCTGACCCGCTTCCGAGGGAGAGAGAGATAATGTCAGCACCGTTCTTGCCTGTTCCGTAGGGATCCACGCAGAACCTGATCCCCTCAGCCACGTTCTGCGGACTGCCCAGCCCGGCCAAGTCGAGAGCTTTCACAACTATCATGTTCACTCCAGGCGCCACTCCCCGCAGAGAGCCGTCTGCAGCAATGAGTCCAGCCATCGCGGTACCGTGTCCTCGGTCATCGTATGGGTCAGATTTGCCATTGACGAGGTCTAGCCACGCAACGAGACGAAGGTGTGAAAAATCAGGATGGAGAATATCTATCCCGCTATCGACCACGCACACTGTAATTCCGGTCCCGGTCAAACCTTGCGAGTTGAGCTGTCTAGCTCCGGTCATTGTGAAGGCCCACTCTGACCTCTCAACGTGCGGCCCGACCAGAGCGAGGATGTCAAGTCTACCACTGACGGTGAGGGCTCCGGATGAGCCGAGTATGATCAGGAGTGAGACGATTACGATTTTTCTGGCGCGGGCTCGTCCAGAATAGAAACGAGCGGGAAGAACACCAGGGGAAGACAAGGAAAAATCAGACTCTTCTCGAGTAGAGCCGAGAAAGCCTCCCTGCCCGCTTTAGGATAATGTTCCCTTGCAAGAAGATCAGGCGTACTCAAAAGCGTCGAAGTTGTGCTTGGCCTGGGCTAGATCCTCAGAGCTAGCGAGCCTGTATATGTCCTCTCACGCGATGCTGCAAGCCTGCAAGCTCAGGACAATATGTTCAGGGCAATCCGTGAGCTGCTGCTTCTTGCGCGTGGAGTTCGTGGTATGATTCAACAGCTTCTCTCGCGACGAAGGCCAGAATGATTCCGGTCGCAAGATAGTCGGCCCACCACAGTCCCAGAAAATATTCCGCGAGGAGTCCACCAAGAAGAGCTGTCGCCATTAAGATGCATGTGATGGACGCTATGGCGTCCATTGAGAGGGATAAAGATCGGGTCTGGCGGCCTATCTGTTTCTTCTGAAAGTAAAGATAGGGCATCACAATGAGAGCTGCAACGGCAATTATGATTCCAAGCGGCGAGCCCTCCGGCCGCAATCCCGTAGTGTACGAGTAGACCGCGGTGAAACCAATGGCGGGAATAAGAGCGAATAGAAGGGCGCTCGTGAATTGTTCAGTTCTATTGGTGTCGTTTAGGCCACCAGCGTTCGAAGAGTCCCGGCGCAGACTCCTCAAAACCACGAGGCCAGTGATCAACTCTATCAGACTATCACCGCCGAAGGCCAATAGGGCGAAGCTACCAGCGATCAGCCCGACTCCGATAGACCCCAAGACTTCAATTGTCATCCAAGCTGAACTGAAGTATTCGACTCTGATCGCGCTTCCGATCCTTCCATGCCTCCATGATTGATGGGCGGTGCTGCAGCAGCATGAGGCACAGTTGGAACAATCCGCGACTGTTTGACAGCTCTCGCAGGATGTTTCGGAGCAACCACAGGTCTGGCATGCCAAAGACGAATAAGTTCCGAAGGACATCGAGAAAGACTCGCATCTAACTGATCCTCTCGGCTTATTTCCTTAACGCTGGAAGCCCAGGTCAAGAATGGTAACCATAGATCAAGGTAGTCTGGAAGACAGGCGGGAGATCGAGAGACTCATCGCTGAATACCACGCTTCGGAAGGCCTGACACCGATCAGGGAGAGAAAAACCTGGGCTGTCGACCAACAGCTGTGGGGCCAATCCCTAGGTCTACTCCTAGTCGCTCGCGACAAGGACACGATCTTGGGTGTGACCTTAGCAGTTTACACCCCTTCCGCAGAACTTGGGCGCGTTATGACTGTGAATGATTTCTTCGTAAGACCTGAACACCGGCGGAAGGGAGTCGGTCGAGAGCTTGCGAAACATTTGATTGAAGAATGCAAACGGATGAAGATAGATGAGATCGGGCTCGAAGTTCTCCACGGGAACAAAACTGCAGCAATCTTCAGGAAATTGGCGGGCCTCCAACAGGCAGATCGTTTTCTCTTCAAAAAGAAGCTGGATATCGGTAATGATTATTGGCCCGCAAAGCCTATTCGTTCCCTTCGCAACTTAAAGTGATAGATGCGGAAACGATTCTGGACTCTCGCAATGTCTCTCCTCATTGTTGCCGCGTCAGCATTAGCCTATTTTCCATTGAACCAACAGCCATCTAATCGCCATCCCGTCTCCTGGGAGAATGCGATTACAATCCTCAACACGAATAAAGTGATGAGCGTCTTCCAATCGCACCACTTGGATGTTACATTGTCATTGAAGAACGGAACTGTCGTGACGACAAGGGAACCAACCATCGACGCCATATTCCATGAAATCCAGAAATGCGGCGACCTATGCCAAAGCATCCAGGAATGGACAGAATAGAATGATTCGTGAACGCGTCGGCTCCGGTTAGACCCCTCCGAGCCTTTGGAGATGACAAGAAGTGGAAAGTGAGCCCCAGCCAGTAATCAGCTGGAAGAGCGTTATCGGATTTGTAGGATGGCTCTTACTGTTAGCGGGAGCCTTCGTCGTCGTATTTGGCTGTAGCAGTTTGACAGGCGACTCGTGCAGTCCACGTTTGGTTATCCGGTCCTTGGCCGCGACGGGTGCTGGAGCATTCCTCCTACTGGCTAGATGGGTCGTTTGGGGAGACGAGGATGGATCAAGAGGAAGATCCTCTCCTAAGTCCAGATTGAAGCAACTTCTGCAGAAAACAGTTACCTACGCAATACTCGCAGTTCTCTTAGCAGTGTTCCTGGTTATCGGATGGGCCTAGAGTTGTCAGGCTGTTTTTCGCTTTCTTGGCGAGAGTCCTGCGATCGCGAATTCGCACATATTAGGCTGAAACCTAACTAGGTGGTTGTCTTCGTCTTCACCGTTCGACGCAGAAGAGAGAGGGATACAATCGCGGTCACGATTCCATAGAGGACGTGGAGCACAAGTGAGCCTCCAGCGAACGTTGCATTGGTCAGGTCTTCCGGGACAAGAATCCCTGTAACCGGGACGTAGACGACTACCCAGATTGTTATTCCTGCGAGCACGCCGACCCAGATGGCTTTCTTAGTTGTGCTCAAGGATAAGCTCCGGAGTGCTGCTGTCGCTCCGAGGAAGAGTGAGCCTGCGATTATTCCTACTAGGAAGTGGAGTGTCCATCCTCCTAGGACGGAGGAGTCGCCAAAGCCCATTTTCCTGGCGATGGTTGTGTAGAAGAGTTCCTGATTCATCGCTATTGCACCAATCTCTCCAAGAATGCCTAGCATGATTGATCCGAGAAAACCACCAATCGCGCCGGCTCTCAGCCCTTTGGATACTGAATAGGTAATTGGCTGCATGAAGTCGGCTAGTCCGATGCGTATTAAAGATGGTTGAAGCCGTTATCTTGAACTAGCGCAGACTTTCAGCGATGGATAGTATCAGCCTATGGTCTTCGAAGATCCTGCAATGAACTGGCTTTTGGATTCCGGAGACCCGTCGGTCTACTATCTCACTCTCGCAGAGATTCTGGACAGACCTTCGGACTCTAAGGAAGTTCTGGAGGCGAAGAAACAGATTCCTAGTGGGCCGATTGTAAAGGCCCTCCTCTCCGGTCAGCGGGTCGATGGTGGTTTCGGGGTCCATCCCTACCAGAAATGGACAGGTGCACACTGGCGTTTAGTCTCTCTTGTCGAGCTTGGAATACCCCCAGGATTTCGGCCGGCAGTTAGGGCAACGGACCTTGTCCTGAAGTGGTTGCTTGGTGAGGCTCATCTTCGCAATGTTCCCGAGATCAATGGACGATATCGGAGATGTGCTTCTCAAGAGGGTAACGCGTTGGCAGTGTGTAGCCGGATGGGTCTCTCGGAAGACCCGCGGGTTGTGAAGCTTGCCGAGTCGCTGGTCGAGTGGCAGTGGCCTGATGGCGGATGGAACTGCGACAGGAGGCCGTCGGCGGATCATTCATCGGTCAACGAATCCCTATCGACTCTCTGGGGTCTCGTCGAGTACCAACGAGCGACGGGAGATCGAGATTACTTGAAGCCGATTGAGAAAGCGTCGGAGTTCTTCCTTCAACACCATCTCTTCCGCTCAGACCATACTGGTGAGATCATCCACCCGAGCATGGTGGAACTTCACTATCCACTGTACTGGCACTGCGACATTCTACAAGAACTCACGATACTCACACGAGCAGGAAAACTAGATGACCCGCGGACCAAGGAGGCGCTCGATATTGTGGAGAAGAAGAGGGGTCACGATAGACTGTGGCATGCAGACGGTTATTACTGGAGTATGAGACGGACACCACTGACCAAAACGAAAGTAAACGTATCAAATGTGGAGATCGCGGATTGGGGACGAAAAGGCCCCAACAAGATGATAACACTAAACGCCCTACGAGCCCTCAAAGCCGCAGGACGAATCGAGATCGGATAGGAGTGACACCTCTCCAACCTAAGGACAACATCTGTCTAGAATTTGGAACCGGAGACTTGTAATTGCATTCCATGATCTGATGGTTACCAGCAGGTGTCCTCCACCGTCATGACCGCGTCGGAAGTGTGCTCGTGATCGGCATATTTCCGAGGCGTGGCGGTGCGTAGTCGGCTGGTTCGTGAGGACACGATCTTCACGTCAAGCTCTACTTCTTCGATTTCTAGTTCTCCTATCTTTGTCTCCCTGTATGTTGTCGCAATAAGCCTTCCACAGGCACTACACACGTGAAGATTGACTCGAGTGAGTTTGTGGAGGTGCTTGTTAGCTTCGGAGGCTTCTTCTTCCTTCACCTGCACTTGCTAGATCCCAGGTCTTAGGCTCGTGGGACATCACGCACAGACCTCGATAGACCGATTCTTTGCTAGGATGTGAGCCTTCGAAAACCCGTCTGAGCTGGTTCCCCTGCAACAAGTTCTTCGGAGGCTGGAACACGAACCTGCACAGTCCTCTCTTCGAGTAGAGACCTCCTCGATGCCTCTAGGAGTCTCACTACTCCGGCTCCGATGCCTCCATCGGACAGGTTCGAGTAGGGTTCGGATGCCGAGTTATTCTCAACGCATCTGGCGAAGTGGATGATCTCTTCCTGCAACGTGTTGCTTGGAACGGCGGATATTGTCTCTGTCTTGTCAGATCGTTGAAGGACCAGCTTCTGATCTAGACAGTCTAGCCGGGCGACTGCTTCGCTTCCCACCACGGTGACATCTCTGTGCTTCTCGGAATCCAGCCAGCTGAGCTCGATGCTTGCGTTAACTCCGTCGATGTGTTCAGCTGTGATGAAAGCGACCTCGTCGCCTGCTCCGCCTCTGTAACCTCTACCTCTGCATGAGATCTTTGTAGGCCACGTGCCTAGAATGTTGTTGCATATATCGAAGGGATGCGGGCCCAGGTCCGTTATCACATCGCGGTCTTTTTGGGGTGGTAGGTAGCCGGTCCATTGGAGGCGGAGATAGTAGATGTCTCCTAACATTCCGCTTTGGACTATGCGTCTTAGCTCGTTGAGTCCGTTGTTGAATCTGTGAACGTGTCCGACGGCAAGGACTCTGTGTTTCGCCTCTGCGAGTCTAACCAGCTCATCAGCCTCCCTTGACTGAAGAGCTAGGGGCTTCTCGACGAGGACGTGTTTTCTTGATCGGAGAAAGTTTGACGCAACTTCGAAGTGCGTGTTATTTGGTGAGCAGATATGAACGGCGGACGTCGCGGAATCGGACAGTAATCCGTGATAGCTCAAGCGATAGTCTAAGGGGCCAAATTCTCTCATGCATTGCTCAAGCATAGAGGGTGAGTTGTCAACGACGGAGCATAGGTTAACTTGGCCGGTAGTGCGGGACACATTCAGGATTTCCCGTATCACTTTCTTCCCCCAATAGCCCGCGCCGATCACGGACATATTCACTGGCATCATGTCTGACAGGTAACTGATGCTCTTTCGATATAACCGGGGCGTCTATGAAGGAACACAAGTTACCACATTGGGTTACAACCAAGGTTCGCTACAGGAAGTTACTTTTGTATTGAAAAAGATGCACCTGGACTTTTGGTCCTGAGAATCGTCCCTTCTTTGCGTTAGAGAGTCATCTGAAAGGAAAAAGAAAGCGAGATGGTTTGATGGTCGGCTTTGGTCACAGCAGGCTGACCGTAACTGTAACTGTTGCCGAGTGCGATATTGTTCCACTGTTCGCTGTGAGAGTGATCGTGTAGGTTCCCGGTGTTGTCAGTAGAGAGGATGAGACGGTCATTGTTGAGGCGCCTGTTCCGTTTGCGGCGAGAACCACACTGGCTGGGCTGAAGGATACCGTTGGCTCTACAGGGGAAAGTGATGCGGTTGTATCCGATGGGGCGATCGAGGCCGAGAGATCANCAGTTCCAACGAAGTCATTGAGGCTGCTGAGAGCTATTGTTGCTGTTCCTGAAGATCCGACTGGGACCGTCATGGTCGTTGGGCTGACTGACATGCTGAAATCCGGGGGTGCGCCGGTCGAAATTCTCCATGCTGTGAGCGGGTGCAGTTCCCATGCTGAGTATCCGTGTCCCGAGCTTGAGGGTGGGTGCCATGTTACGAATCCCTGAACATCTATCTTCTGGCTTGAGCTGAGCTTGTCGAGTGTTGAGTTGTCGCAGGCGGTTCCTGCGCCACAGTAGCCTGCGGCCATCCAGTCTCTATCGATCTCGAGCCTGATGCAAATCTTCGGATTAGGATCCTGTAGAGTCTCACAATTGCCCGTGTACTCTGCTGTGTCCTGGAAGACCCCGTAAGCGTTGCAGAAGGTTTGCCCGCCAGGATAGGGACCTCCACCGTTCGTCGGCGTATACCTCTGTCCACATTTCCCGCCTATCGCCCCGTCTTGGACGATCGAGCCTGTTGTCAGTGAGATTCCATGGATCTCTACGAAGGTAGGAGCCATTGTGCCGTTGACATTAGGGGCCATGCATGGTGGATGGAGGGAGGACTCGTCGGTCCCGTTGAGGACTCCGAACGGTCCACCAGTTTCAAGCGCGCCTTGTGTTGACGAGTTGAAGTGGTCCCCTATGACCTGGTGGACAGTTGCCAGTGTCGCTTGACAAGTTACATTGGGGTTCCATGACGGGAAATTGCCTGGAGTAATCGTCACTCCGTTGGCTGAATGTGCGGCGAACAGGCCTGCAGAGACTGCCAAGGCAGCCAAAAGCAAGGTCGCGGTAATTGGTAATGTCCTGGTTCGCTTGCGATGGGTTTGAGTTGTGGTTTGCAGTGATGTTGCCATCTCTATTTCCAACAGAATGGAGGCGG
>JGI25382J43887_10000258_pt1 | contig 15868 bp, 12 predicted proteins | sample GraSoi013_1_40cm_3_FD_43887 | JGI IMG/M metagenome (IMG submission 43887) | reverse complement strand
CTGCTCACGCTCTTCGGTGGGATGAATACGACCAAGGACGCGACGCGCAGCGACCGCTAATGTAGAATACGAGCGTTTGACCGACGGGGGGTTAGCTCAGTTGGGAGAGCGCGGCGTTCGCAACGCCGAGGTCGAGGGTTCGAATCCCTTACCCTCCACCAGTTGACGCGATCCGGGCCGGGAACACCCCGGCCCGTTTTCGTCTCGCGCCCGCCTCAGGCCCTCTTGGCGGCCACGGGCGGCTTCTTCGCCGCGACCGGGCGCCGCGGGCAGACCTTGTGGTACCAGGTGGTGCCCAGCTTGATATGGTTGCCGTTGCGGCGGATGCGCAGCTTGCACTTCGGACAGGTTCCCATGCGCCGTATTATACAGAGCGCATGACCGCCGAGGGCATGAGCGACTGCCTGTTCTGCCGGGTCGTGGCCCGGAAGAGCCCGGCCGACATCGAGTACGAGGACGACGCCGTGCTCGCCTTCAAGGACATCTATCCCAAGGCGCCGGTGCACCTGCTGATCGTCCCCAAGCGCCACATCGCCTCCATCATGGCGATGGAGCCCGGTGATGCCGAGGTGATCGGCCGCTGCCTGCTGGCGGCGCGGAAGCTCGGCGAGGCCAAGGGCTTCGCCGAGCGCGGCTACCGNNTGAGCGTCAACTGCGGCCCCGAGGGCGGGCAGCACGTCTACCACGTGCACTTTCACTTCCTGGCGGGGCGGCGTTCGGGTGCCTAGCCACGTCATCGACTTCGAGCTGTTCGGCGGTCAGTTCGCGACGCCCGAGATGCGCGCTCTCTTCGACGAGCGCGNGATGATCCAGCGCTGGCTCGACGTGGAGGCGGCGCTGGCCGCCGGCCAGGCCGAGCTCGGCATCATTCCCGCCGCCGCGGCCGACGCCATCGCGCGCGGCGCCCGCGTCGAGCGACTCGACCTCGACGCCGTCAAGCGCGACCTGGCCGCCACCGCCCATCCGATCGTGCCCATCGTGCGCGCGCTGGAGCGGGCCTGCGGAGAGCANGGGCGGTGGGTGCACTGGGGCGCCACCACCCAGGACATCATGGACACGGGCATGGTGCTGCAGCTCCGGGACGCCCACGTCATCCTCCGGCGCGACCTCGTNGCAATGGTCCGAACGCTGAGCGATCTGGCCGCCCTCCACCGCGACACGGTGATGNCCGGCCGCACCCATGGTCAGCAGGCGCTGCCCATCACCTTCGGCTTCAAGGTGGCCGTCTGGATCGGCGAGCTCCTCCGCCAGATCGCGCGGCTCGACCAGACCGCCCCGCGCCTGCTCGTCGGCGAGCTCGCCGGCGCCGTCGGCACGCTGGCAGGCTTCGGGCCTGGGGGCGAGGAGCTGCAGCGGCGGGTGATGGCCCGGCTCGGGCTCGGCGTCCCCGTGATCGCCTGGCACGCCTCGCGCGACGTGGTGACGGAGTGGGTAGGGCTGCTGGCGCTCATCGGCGGGACGCTCGGGCGGATCGCCAACGAGGTGATCGAGCTCAGCCGGTCCGAGGTCATGGAGCTGGAGGAGCCCTTCACCCACGGCAAGGTNGGCAGCTCCACCATGCCGCACAAGCGCAATCCCGCCCACGCCGAGCGCGTCGTCGCCATCGGTCGGCTGCTCAGGGGCCTGGCCGGCGCCGCGCTGGAGACGATGGTGACGACGCACGAGCGGGACATGNGCGCGGGTCGCGCCGAGTGGGCGCTGGTGCCCGAGGCCTGCTGCCTGGCCGCCGCCGCCGAGCACTGGACGCTCCACATTGCGCGGGGCCTGCGCGTCAATCCCGAGCGTATGCGGGACAACCTCGACCGGCTGGGCGGTCTCGTCCTGTCCGAGCCCGTGATGCTGCGCCTGGGGGCCACGCTCGGACGCAGCGCCGCCCACGACGTCGTGTACGAGGCGGCCATGGCCGCCTGGGAGGGCAAGGGGAGCTTTCGCGACCTGCTGCTCGCCGATTCGCGGGTCGCCTCGACGATCTCGGCTGCCGAGCTGGATCGCCTGCTGGATCCCGCGGCCTACACGGGGCTGGCGGGAGTGTTCGTGGACCGCGTGCTCGGCGACGCGCGGCGCCTCAGCGGCTAGCCGCGCGCCGGAGTAATCGCCGTTCGAGCGCGGGCTTCGCCCGCGCAACCTGTNCTGGGGGAGGTTTCGGAAGGGGGGCGAAGCCCCCNTCGAGGGACCTAGCCGGCCTTCGACTCCAGCGGCAGCCCGGCGTTGGCCCAGCTGCCGAGCCCGCCCTTGAGGATCCGCACGTCCCGATAGCCGAGCCGCCTCAGCAGGCGCGCCACCCGGGCGCTGGTCGCTTCGTCGGGTCAGGTGCAGTAGGCGACGACCGTGCGGTCGGGCTCGACGGGAAGGCGGGCGCTCCCCGACTCCAGCGCCTGGGGCGTGACGTGGAGCGAGTTGGGAATGCGGAGTGGACTCCGGGCGTACGTCGTGGCCTCGCGCACGTCGAGAATCACGGGCTGGTGCGGTGACGTCTCGATGAGCTTCATCACCTCCGACGGCCGGATCCTGAAGCGGTTACGCTTCCAGCGCAGCCCGAGGAGGCCGCCGTAGGCGCCGAGGCTCACCGCGATCATCCCGGTCGCCACCAGCGTCCAGGGGAAGGGCACGGGCGGCGGGTTCTTGATCTTGTCCGCGTTCTCGGCGCTGAGCCGCTTGACGTCGGGCATCTCCGGCAGCAGCCGGTTCGCCTCGGCAAACGCGGGCTCCGCCCGGCGATGGTTGCCGGAGAAGAAGTCGCTCAAGGCGGCCTGCCACGCCTGGTTGAACCGGCTCGGCTCGTCGAGCTTCACCCCTGTCCCCTCGAGGAACGCCCGCACCGCCTGAGACGGGATCACGAAGTTGAAGCCCTGCACAATACCGCCCTCCGCGCCCGCGGCCAGCGTGACGAACGTGAGGACGCCCACGACACGCCCCGCATCGTCAACCACCGGACCGCCGCTGTTGCCCCAGGCGGCGGGCGCGTCCGTCTGGATGACGGGCTGGCCCGCTCGATCCTGCTTGAAGCCGGAGACNGCGCCGTTCGTCACCGAGGCTTCCATCTTGGCGGAGGCGTTGAGCAGCTCGTGAGTCAGCACGATGCCCGGGAAGCCCAGGATGTGGACGCGGTCGCCGATCTGGAGGGCATTCGAGTCACCCAGGGCGAGCGCCGGCATGTCGGCCGCCTCCAGTCTCAGGAGGGCGAGGTCCTGACCGGACATCTCTTCGCCGGCGACCGGTGGACTGTACTTGGCGACGGTCGCGGANAGCCGAACGCCGTTCGAGAGGATGACGGAGATCGAGGGGTCGAGCTTGACGTCGGCCACGCGGCAGCCCGGGCGCGCGGCCTTCTGCGCTTGCTGCGTCCGCAGCCACTCGGGCGGTCGGAAGGCGGGTGAGACGACATGGGCGTTGGTGATCACCGAGCCGCTCGGATTGATGAACCACCCGGTGCCCGTCTCGCGGAAGGCCGGCGGCGTGACCCTGACGTCGCCCCCGCCCGCACACTTCAGGTGGACCTCCGACGAGACCTCCGAAACCACGAGGGCGACGGCGGGCTTGGCGCGCAGCAGCGCTTCCTGAACCGAGACCTCAGCGGCGTCGGCCGTCGTCGAAGCCAGCGCCAGGAGGCCGGCCAGCAATGCGCGACGCATCGAGCGCATTCTATACACTTCCGGCCAAGGGCCCGACCCTAAAAGAACAGGGCTCCAGGGGGTTGCCCTGGAGCCCCGAGCGTCTGTCGCGATGTCGACTACTTCAGCGTGGCGATCGCGGCCTCAGCCTTCGACTTGGCCGTCTTCATGTCGCCGGCCTTGCAGGCTGCTTCGGCTTCCCGGACCAGCGTCGACGCCTTGCTGATGTCGCCCGAGGGCTTTGCGCCTGCGAGCGACCGCGGGGTCTGGACATCCTGCCCACGCGGGGTCTGAGCATCCTGGCCACGCGGGACCTGGACATCCTGCCCACGCGGGGTCTGAGCATCCTGACCGCGCGGGGTCTGAGCATCCTGGCCGCGCGGGGTCTGAGCATCCTGGCCACGCGGGGTCTGAGCATCCTGGCCACGCGGGGTCTGAGCATCCTGACCGCGCGGGGTCTGGACATCCTGGCCACGCGGGGTCTGAGCATCCTGGCCACGCGGGGTCTGAGCATCCTGACCGCGCGGGGTCTGAGCATCCTGGCCACGCGGGACCTGGACATCCTGCCCACGCGCGCCGGCGAGCGACCGCGGCGCCTGGACACTGCGCGGGGTCTGGACATCCTGGCCGCGTGGCGTCTGAGCATCCTGACCGCGCGGGGTCTGGACATCCTGGCCACGTGGGACCTGGACATCTTGACCTCGGGCGCCCGCGAGGGACCGCGGCGCCTGGGCGGACTTCTGGTTCATCAACTGCTTCGCCTTGGCAACCTCGGGCGGGCACGGCGCCGCCGCGTCGGCCATCGGGATGAAGGCGATGACCGCCGCCACACTCATGATCGTCGCAATCAGTCTNTTCATCGTCTCCCCATTTCTTTCAGGATTTGGTCTGACCTCACTTCGAGCCGCCGCTTCCGNGCCGTCCCACCTCCTTCGCCGTCGAGTCGTAGGCACAGCGCNACCGTGCTGCTCGGCCCCCTGTAAGGCAAGGGNGGTGCCAGGGGCCACGATCCAACGAGAGGACNGCTTTTCAGATACTTACGACGACCAGACGAANGGGGGACTGGGCGTTGTGCCCGGCCAGGCCGCGCGCTCCCNTCCGGCATTCTGCCCACCTGCTGTGATAGGCTTGGGACCCTCATGCTTCGGCTGACGCGCATCGCGTTTGCGTTGCTCGTCCTCCTGGTCTTCAGCGCGTGTACGGTCGGTCGTTCGATCCCGGTCGCGCGCGCCCCCGCCGGTCCCACTCGCCACGTCTTGCCCAACGGCGTTCGCGTCGTGGTGGAGCGGCATGAGGCCAGCGACGTGGTGGCGCTGCAGCTCTGGGTCCAGGCGGGCGGACGGGACGAGACGGCGNCGGAGCTGGGGCTCGCGCACTACCTCGAGCACATGCTGTTCAAGGGCACCGCGACCCGGCCGGGCGGCTTCATCGACCGCGAGGTGGAAGGCGTCGGTGGCCGCATGAACGCGGGGACGTCGCTCGACTACACGTATTANCACTTGCTGCTGCCCGCGNGCCGCGCGCTCGTCGGGATCGACATTCTGTCCGACATCAGCGTGAACGCCAGCCTCGACGACGGCCAGCTCGAGCGCGAGAAGCGCGTCGTGCTGGAGGAGATGCGCCTGGGCGAGGACGCGCCGATGCGCTTCCTCTTCCGGCAGCTTTACGAGGCCGTCTTCGACGGCCACCCGTACGGGCGGCCCGTGATCGGCCGAGCCGACCTGATCCGCGTGCTCACCCGCGACCAGCTCATGCGCTTCTACCGGCAGCACTACGTGCCCGAGTCGTTCACCCTCGTCGTCGCGGGCGCGGTGAGTCCGCCGGAAGTCCTGGAAGCCGCGGCGCGGACGTTCGGGCGCCTGCCCCGCAGCGGCGTCGGGCGCCTTCCGGTGTCGCCGGTGACCGGGGCGCGCCCGAAGAACGTCGAGCTGGTACGCCCGGGGACGTACGCCTATCTGGGGCTCGCCTGGCCCGCCCCCCGGCTCGATCACGCGGACACGCCGGCGGTGGATCTCCTCGTCGCGATCCTCGGGCAGAGCCGGTCGTCACGACTGACCCGATCGGTGCGCGAGCGGCTCGGCCTCGTCAATACGATCTCGGCCGGCTACTCGGCGCTGGAAGGCGCCGGCGTCATCACGCTCACGGCGCAGCTCGATCCCGCCAACCTCGCGCGGGCCGAAGCCGAGATCCTGAAGGAGCTCCGCCGCCTGCGCGAGCAGGGGGTCGGGCGGGCGGAGCTGGAGCGGGCTCTCACGACCGAGGAGGCTCGGCGGGAGTTTCGGGCGGAGACCGCCGAGGGGCGGGCCTTCGTGCTGGGCCATGCCGAGACCATCTGGCGCCTGGAAGAGGAGCTGGCCTACACCGACCGTCTGCGCTCGGTGACGCGCGAGCAGATCCACGCGGCGGCGCGCCGCTATCTCGATTCGGAGCGCTTCGCCAGGGTCGTGTTCGTGCCCAGCAGCGCTCGATGAGCGGTCGGCGCGCGCTGNGCTTCGGACTCGCTCTGGCGCTGGCGTTGCCGACCGTCGCCGAGGCCCAGTCCGCCGGCGTGAGCCGCTACGTGCTCGCCAACGGCGTGCGCGTGCTCGTGCGCGAGAGTGGCGACGCCGGCGTGGTGGCCGTGTCGCTCCAGGTGCGAGCCGGCTCGCGCTTCGAGACTGCGGAGACGGCCGGAATCACGAATTTCCTGCATCGCGCGATGCTGCGCGGCACGGGTCGCCGGAGCGGGGAGCAGCTCGTGGAGGCGGCCGAAAGGCTCGGTGGCAGCCTGGACGCCTCCGGCGAGGTCGAGTACGCGGAGGTCCGCGGCAGCGCGCTGGCCCGCCACTGGGAGGCGCTCCTCGGCCTGGTCGCCGAGGTCGCGCTCACGCCGACGCTGCCGGCGGACGAGGTGGAAAAGGAGCGCCGGCTGATCCTGAGCCAGATTCAGACGCGCGAGGACAACCCGTTTCCGCTCGCCTTCGATACGCTCCTGCGCGAACTCTATGGACCGCACCCCTACGGGCTCAGAACCCTGGGGCGTCGGGAGAGCGTGGCGGCGCTCGGGCGGGAGGACCTCCTGGCTCACCACCGGTCCATCTATCGGCCCGACCGGCTCGTGCTTGCCATCAGCGGGCGCATCGAGCGAGACCGGGTGAGGCGGACGGTCGAGCAGCTCTTCGGAGGGCTGCGGATCGTCGCCGAGCGCCCCGTCGATGCTGCACCCGCTCCGGCGCCCACGGGCGTGCGGCGCGTGCTGGAGAGGCCGGCGCAGCAGGCGCAGATCCTCGTCGGCTACCTCGCGCCCGGCCTCAGCGAGCCCGATTATCCGGCCGTCAAGGTGCTGGCGGCGCTGCTCGGCGGCGGCATGTCCGGCCGGCTCTTCGTCGAACTGAGGGACAATCGAGGCCTCGCCTACCAGGTCACGGCGCTGAGCCCGCCGCGGGCCGGGCCAGGGTTCCTCGTGGCATACATGGGCACCGCCCGCGAGAACATCCCGGCGGCGGAGGCGGGCATGCTGCGGGAACTGGAACGGATCCCCCCGGAGGGTGTCGGCGAGGAGGAGGTCGCCCGCGCCAAGGCACACGTGCTGGGCAGCCTCGCCATGGACCGCCGCACCAACGCGCGCCACGCCTGGTATCTGGCGTTCTATGAGGTCGTCGGCGCGGGCTGGGAGTTTCCCGAGCGCTACGCGCGCGCGGTGGAGGCGGTGACCGCCGTGGATGTCAGGGCGGTCGCGCAGCGATATCTCCGGCGGCCCACCACCGTCGTGCTGGAGCCCCGCTGATGCTGCCGCTCAAAGACGACGTCCCGAGCAGCACGTTCCCGTTCGTGACGGTGGGCCTGATCGTCGCCAACGTCGTGGCGTTCCTCTACCAGGCGTCGCTCGGGCTGACCGGCGATCCCCGCGCGCTGCAGGCGGCGCAGGAGTTCATCTTCGAGTTCGGCGCCATCCCCTGCCGGCTCACGGGCGCCTGCCGGGCGCCGGCCGAGTTCCCGCACCCGGCCCTGACGATCTTCACGTCGATGTTCCTCCACGGCGGTTTCTTCCACGTCGCCGGCAACATGCTCTACCTGTGGATCTTCGGCGACAACGTGGAAGACACCCTGGGGCACGGGCGCTTCCTCCTCTTCTATCTTTTCTGCGGCCTGGCCGCGGCGCTGGCCCAGACCGTCATGAACCCCGCGTCGAAAATCCCCATGGTCGGGGCCAGCGGCGCGATCTCCGGGGTCCTGGGCGCGTATCTGCTGCTCTTCCCGTACGCGCGGGTGCTGACGCTGATCACCTTCGGTTTCTTCATCCGGTTCGTCCACATCCCCGCCGTCATCGTCCTGGGGTTCTGGATCGTCGTACAGTTCCTGAACGGGGTTCTTACGGTCAGCCTGGCCGGCCCCGAGGCCGGCGGCGGGGTGGCGTGGTTCGCCCACATCGGGGGCTTCCTGGCGGGGATGGCCGTCGTCTTTCTGCTCCGGCTCTGGCGGCCGACTCGCCTATAATCGGGGGCTATGGCGACGCGAATTCGAATCGACCGACTGCTGGTGGAGCGGGGGCTCGTCGAGAGCCGTGAGAAGGCGACCAAGCTGATCCTCGCCGGGGACGTCTTTGTCGATGGCGAGCGGGTGGACAAGGCCGGTGCCCTGATCTCGCCGGAGGCGGAGGTCGAGCTGCGTGGGCGCTCCCCCTACGTCAGCCGCGGCGGCGAGAAGCTGGTCCACGCGCTCGACCACTTCAACGTTCCCGTGGTGGGCCGGATCTGCATCGACGTCGGGGCCTCCACCGGCGGATTCACCGACTGTCTGCTGCAGCGCGGGGCCGCCCGCGTCTACGCCGTGGACGTTGGCACCGGGCAGCTCGATGCCCGCCTCAGGCGGGATCCGCGCGTGGTCGTCATGGAGCAGACCAACGCCCGCGCGCTCGACCCCCGTATTTTCCCCGAGCACCCTTCGCTCGGCGTGATCGACGTGGCCTTCATCTCCCTGGAGAAGGTCCTGCCGGCCGTCTTCGGGGTCCTTTCGCCCCGGGCCGACGTGATCACCCTCGTCAAGCCTCAGTTCGAGGTCGGGCGTGAACTGGTGGGCAAGGGCGGTGTCGTGCGCGACCCGGCGCTGCATCGGCAGGCGGTGGGCCGGCTGGCCCGGTACTCGGTGCTGCGGGGCTGGCACGTGCTCGGGGTGACCGCCTCGCCGCTGCGCGGTCCCAAGGGCAACCGCGAGTTCTTCCTCCATCTCTGCACGCACGGCCGTACCGTCGCCAACATCGAGACGATGATCAGCCGCACCGTCGAGGCGCTTGCGTGAACCGGCAGTGCGGTCCGCCGGACGGCCCGGGGGCTGGGGCCACCGCGTCCGAGGCGAGCCGATGATGGCTGTGCAAGCCCCAGCCCGTCGCGGGGCGGGGGCCCCGCCGTGCGAGGCGAGCTTGTGAAAAGGGTCGGCATCGTCGCCAAGCCGGACGCCGGCGAGGCGCGCGCCGTCGTTGGGCGGCTGATCGAGTGGCTGGGAGCGCGAGGCCTGAAGGTCCTGCTCGAGAAGGAGACGGCCCCTCTCGCTCCCGATGCCGGGGTGTCCCAGGCGAGCCGGACGGAGCTGCCCGGTCAGGTGGACTTCCTCATCGTCCTGGGGGGCGACGGCACGCTGCTAGCGGTGGCCCGCGCGGTCGGCGACCTGGGCATCCCGCTCCTCGGGGTGAACCTCGGTGGGCTCGGCTTCCTGACGGCGACGACGCTGGACGAAATGATCCCGGCGCTGGAGGCATTCCTCCAGGGACAGATGGTCATCGAGGAGCGGATGATGCTCGCTGCCCGGGTGCGCCGGAGCGAGCGATCGGTGAGCGAGCTCCTGGCCCTCAACGACGTCGTGATCATGAAGTCCGCCATGAGCCGGATCATCGATCTGAGCGTGTCGGTGGAGGGGCAGTCGGCCACGGCGTACCGGGCCGACGGGCTGATCATCGCGACGCCGACGGGCTCCACCGCCTACTCACTCTCCGCGGGCGGCCCCATCCTGTTCCCGACCATGGACGCCGTGGTCCTCACGCCGATCTGCTCGCACACGCTGACCGCGCGGCCGGTCGTGCTGCCCGGGACCCAGCGCATCGAGGTGACCCTGTTCAGCAATCAGGAGGTCATGCTCACCGTCGACGGGCAGGTGGGCGTTGGGCTCCGAGAGCGTGATACCGTCGAGGTGCAGCGAGCCGCTTCCCGGATCCGCCTCGTCCGGTTCCCGCAGAAGCATTTCTTCTCCGTCCTCCGCACCAAATTGAAATGGGGAGAACGCTGAGCCACATCCCCTGAAGGCTCGCGGGGGGCCGGGGCGGGGAGCCCTCGTCGACCACGCTGGCAACACTTCGCGCGAGGCTTTCTTTGCCGCCCTGCGTGCCACGATCCCCTGAAACACGGATTCCGAGGGCTCCCCGCCCCGGCCCCCGGTCTTCGAGCAGATACGGCTTGAGCGCCCGCGCCTGATCGAGCATCATCCGGGCAGCATGCTGCGCGAGCTCCGCATCCGGAACTTCGCCGTCATCGAGACCGTCACCGTCCCCTTCGCGCCCGGCCTGAACGTTCTCACGGGCGAGACCGGCGCCGGCAAGTCGATCCTCATCGACGCCATCCTCCTGATCCGGGGGGAGCGGGCGCAGTCCGACGTCATCCGGACCGACGCCGAGACGGCGACCGTCGAAGCGGTCTTCGACGTGGTGGGCAATCGCGCGGTGGCGGCCGGGCTCGAGGAGGCGGGGCTCGCGATCGAGGACGATCAGCTCGTCATCCGGCGTGAGCTGGCGCGCTCCGGCCGGCACCGCGCCTTCGTCAACGATTCCCCGGTGACGGTGGGGCTTCTCGAGCGGTTGGGCGATCACCTGGTGGAGGTCCACGGTCAGCACGAGCACCAGAGGCTCCTCGAGCCGGCGCGCCAGCTTGAGCTGCTCGACCGGTTCGCCGGCGCCGAGGGGCTGCGCGAGCAGGTGGCCCAGCTCTTCGCGAAGTACCGGGCCGCCCGCGAAGGGGTCGAGCGGATGCGCGCCGCCGAGCGCGATCGGGCGCAGCGCCAGGACCTCCTGCGCTTTCAGGTTTCCGAGCTGGACGCCGCCCGGCTCCGTCCCGGCGAGGAAGAAGAGCTGCGTGCCGAGCGAATGCGGCTCCAGCACGCCGAGCGGCTGGGCAAGGGGCTGGCCGAGGCGTCCGCGCTGCTCGTCGACGACCAGGATGCCGCGGCCAGCCGGCTCACGCGGGCCGCCCGACTCTTCCGGGATCTCGGCCGGCTCGACCCCGGGTTCGCGGCGCCGGCCGATCTGCTGGATGCGGCCGCGGCCCATGTCGAGGACGTGCTGGTCGCCGTGCGCGCGCTGCGCGCGAGCGTGGATGCCGAGCCGGGGCGGCTGGAGGCGATTGACGACCGCCTGGACGCGCTGATCCGGCTGAGGCGCAAGTACGGCGACACCGAGGCCGCGATGCTGGCCTTCCGGGAGGTCGCGGCCCGCGAGCTCGAGCGTCTGGAGCATCACGAGGAGATTGTCGCCGCCGAGGAGCGGCGCGTGGCCGAGCTCAGAAGCGAGCTGCTCGCGCGCGCCGGCGCGCTCTCCGAGGCCCGGCGGGCCGCCGCCGGGCGCCTGGCCGCCCTGATTCAGCGGGAGGTCCGGGCGCTGGGCATGGAGCGCGGCCGCTTGGAGATCGCGATCGACCCCGCGGGGCCGGACGAGGTCACCGCCCGCGGGCTCGACTGCGTCGAGCTCCGCTTCTCGGCGAACCCGGGCGAGGAGCTGCGGCCGCTGGCGCGGATCGCCTCGGGTGGCGAGCTGTCGCGGACGATGCTGGCGGTGCAGGCGGTGCTCGCCGCCGCCGACCGCATTCCCACGATGGTCTTCGACGAGGTGGACGCCGGCATCGGGGGCCACGTCGCCAGCGTCGTCGCCGACAAGCTCGCGGCCGCGGCGGCCGGGCGCCAGGTGCTGTGCGTGACGCACCTGCCCCAGATCGCGGCGAGAGCGCAGCATCATTTCCTGGTGGTCAAGGGCGTGAGCGGCCGGCGGACGCGCGCGGCCGTCACCGTGCTCGAGGGCGCCGCGCGGGTCGAGGAGGTNGCGCGGATGCTCGGCGGCGCCGCGCCCTCCGACACCGCGCGCCGCCACGCCCGGGAGCTGCTGGGCGGCCGGTAGCTTGGTCGGAGGGGGCCGTCGCGGCCCCCTCCGAGACCTCCCCCAGGGAAGGATTGCGCGGGCGAAGCCCGCGCTCGAACGGTGGTACTCCGATACACCGGTAGCGGGGGCCGAAGCGCGAAGGGGTCGAGTTCCGCCCCTGTATAATGGGGGCTGGTCATGCTGAACGTTCTCCTCCGGAAGGTCTTCGGCACCAAGCACGAGCGCGACATCAAACGGATGATGCCGGACGTGCAGGCGATCAACGGGCTGGAGGCGGAGCTGCGGGCGCTCGACGACGCGGGGCTGCGGGCGAAGACCGACGACCTGCGCAAGCGTCTGGAGGGCGGCGCCGCGCTGGACGAGCTCCTTCCCGAAGCGTTCGCGGTCTGCCGCGAAGCGGCGCGGCGCGCGGTCGGCATGCGGCACTTCGACGTCCAGCTCGCCGGCGGCATGGTGCTCCACACCGGGAAGATCGCCGAGATGGCGACCGGCGAGGGCAAAACGCTGGTGGCCACGCTGCCGGCCTACCTGAACGCGCTCCCCGGTCGCGGCGTGCACATCGTCACCGTCAACGACTACCTGGCCAAGCGCGATGCGCAGTGGATGGGCCCTATCTATCACGCGCTGGGGCTGAGCGTCGGTGTCATCCAGCACGAGGCCTCCTTCCTCTACGACCCCACGTACGTCACCCCCGACATCCGGCTGAGCGCGCTGCGCCCCTGCACGCGCCCGGAGGCCTATCTCGCCGACATCACCTATGGCACCAACAACGAGTTCGGCTTCGACTACCTGCGCGACAACATGCGCTTCACCAGAGAGGAGCTGGTGCAGCGCGACCTGCCCTACGCCATCGTCGACGAGGTGGACTCCATCCTGATCGACGAGGCGCGGACGCCCCTCATCATCTCGGGGCCGGCCGAGGAGTCGACCGAGCTGTACTACAAGATCGACCGCATCATCCCGAAGCTCCGCCGGGCGGCCACCATCGTGGAGGGCAAGCTCTCCGAGGTCGAGGAGCAGAAGGAAGGCGATTTCATCGTCGACGAGAAGTCCAAGGCCGTGGCGCTGACCGAACAGGGGATCGCCTCCTGCGAGCGGCTGCTCGGCGTGGACAACCTCTATGATCCCAAGCACATCGACGCCCTCCACCACATCCAGCAGGCGCTGAGGGCCCACGCCCTCTACAGGCGGGACGTGGACTACGTCGTCAAGGACGGCCAGGTGATCATCGTCGACGAGTTCACCGGCCGGCTCATGCCGGGCCGGCGGTGGTCCGACGGCCTGCACCAGGCCGTGGAGGCCAAGGAGGGAGTGCGGATCGAGCGCGAGAACCAGACGCTCGCCACCATCACCTTCCAGAACTACTTCCGCATGTACGAGAAGCTGGCGGGCATGACGGGGACGGCCGAGACGGAGGCCGAGGAGTTCGCCAAGATCTACAAGCTCGACGTCACCGTCGTCCCGACCAACCGTCCGCTCATCCGCATCAACAACCCGGACGTCGTGTACAAGACGGCGCGGGAGAAGTTCAACGCCGTGGTCGAGGAGATCGTCAGTTGCCACGAGCGGGGCCAGCCGGTCCTGGTCGGCACCATCTCCATCGAGAAGTCGGAGCACCTCTCCAAACTCCTCAAGAAGCGCGGGATCAAGCACGAGGTGCTCAACGCCAAGTACCACGAGCGCGAGGCCGAGATCGTGGCCCAGGCCGGCCGGGAGGCCGCCGTCACCATCGCCACCAACATGGCCGGGCGCGGCACCGACATCCTCCTGGGTGGCAACCCGGACTTCCTGTCGAAGGAGGTCCTGCGCAAGAAGGGGCTCGACCCGGCCACGGCGCCGGCCGAAGCCCGCGCGGCCGCGCTGGCCGAGGCGCGCCGCATCACCGAGCCGGAGCACGAGCGGGTGGTGACCTTGGGCGGGCTCCACATCATCGGCACCGAGCGCCACGAGTCGCGCCGCATCGACAACCAGCTCCGGGGCCGCTCCGGCCGCCAGGGCGATCCGGGCTCGTCGAGGTTTTACCTGTCACTGGAGGACGACCTTCTCAGGATCTTCGGCTCGCAGCGCGTCCAGAAGATCATGGATCGCCTGGGCATGGAGGAGGGCGAGCCCATCGAGCACAAGCTNGTGACGCGCGCCATCGCCACCGCCCAGAAGCGCGTCGAGGCCCACAACTTCGAGATCCGCAAGCACCTGCTCGAGTACGACGACGTCATGAACAAGCAGCGGGAGATCGTCTACGGCATGCGCCGCCAGATCCTGGAAGGCGAGAGCCAGGCCGAGACGATCGGCGAGTGGATCGAGGACATGGTCGAGGCCACGGTCGATGCCTACGCGCCGGCAGGGATCCATCCCGAGGACTGGGACGTGGCCGCGCTGAACGAGGCCCTCAATCGCCAGTTCGACGTCCGCGTTCCCGCGGCCCGCTACCTGGAAGCCACCTCGCGCGAGGGGCTCGGCCAGCTGGTGGGTGAAGCGGTGCAGGAGCGCTACCGCGAGCGGGAACGCGAGCTGGGGCCCGAGCTGCTCCGCGCGCTCGAGCGCCACGAGATGCTCATCGTCATCGACCAGCAGTGGAAGGACCACCTGCTGTCGATCGACCATCTCAAGGAGGGCATCGGACTCCGGGGCTACGGCCAGCGTGATCCGCTGACCGAGTACAAGCGGGAGGCCTTCGACCTGTTCCAGGACATGGCCGAGCGCGTGAAGTCCGCGGTGGTGGAGCGTCTCTTCAAGGTGCAGATCGTTCGNGAGGCGCCCATGGANCTGCCGACGCTGGCCGCGTGGGCGGANACNCGGGAAACGCGCGGGGAGACGCCGGCCGAGCCGCGGCGCGCCCCGGTGCCGTCGGCGCCGCGCACACCGACGGGCGAGAAGCTCGGGCGTAACGATCCCTGCTATTGCGGCTCGGGCAAGAAGTACAAGAAGTGCTGCTACCTCAAAGGCGCCTGATCCGCCGCCACATTTAGGGCTCGTCGCTCGTTCGCGCCCCATCCCTGGTACTTTTTCTTTGGCCGCAGACCACTCCGCGTGCTACAAAACTCTATGCGCCTCGAGTCGATCACGCTGCACGGCTTCAAGTCGTTCGGCGAGCGCACCGAGATCAGGGTGCTGCCCGGGATCACGGCCATCGTGGGGCCGAACGGCTGCGGGAAGACGAATTGCGCCGAGGCCGTCAAGTGGGCCTTAGGCGAGCAGAGCGCAAAGTCCCTGCGCGGTCAGAGAATGGAAGACGTCATCTTCCACGGCTCGGCCTCCCGCAAGCCCGTGGGGCTGGCCGAGGTCGAGCTGATGTTCAGCAACGACGGCGAGCTGGCCGTGCCCTGGAGCGAGATTGCGGTCAGCCGCCGCCTCTACCGCACCGGCGAGAGCGAATACCTCCTCAACAAGACGGTCACCCGGCTGCGCGACATCCTGGACCTGTTCGCCGGAACGGGCGCCAACCCCCGGGCCTACTCGGTGATGGACCAGGACAAGCTGAACCACGTGCTGACCGCGAAGCCCCACGAGCGGCGCATCTTCATCGAAGAGGCCGCCGGGATCGCCCGCTACAAGCAGCAGCGGAACGAGACGCAGGGCAAGCTCGACGCCGCCCGCCAGAACCTGCTCCGCGTCAAGGACGTGATGGACGAGGTGAAGCGGCAGCTCGGCTCCCTCGAGCGCCAGGCCAAGAAGGCCCAGCAGTACAAGGCGCTCGAGCAGGAGCGCCGCGATCTGCGCCTGGCCCTGGTCGCCGTCGACTACGCGACGCTCCTGGCCGAGGGCGGGCGGCTGGAGGCGGACCTCGTGGCCCGGCGGGAGCGCGAGCAGACGCTGCGCGTACGCCTGAGCCAGCTGGCCGCCCGCGAGGCGACGCAGCGGGAGGCGATCCAGGAGAGCGATCACCGGCTAGCCGACCTCCGGCAGTCGCTCCAGAAGGTGCAGGCGGAGCTGGAGCGGCTGCTGGAGCGCCGGGAGCAGATGGGCGTGCAGCTGCGGGAAGCCGCCGAGGAGCGGGTGCGGCTGGACGAGGAGATCCGGGTGACGACCGAGCGGCTGGCCGCGATCGTCGGCGAGCGCGAGGCCACTCGGGCCGCCCTGGCCGACACGCAGCGGCTCGTGGCCGAGCACACGCGCGCGGCCCAGGAGCTGGAGGTGCTGGTCG
>JGI25382J43887_10000256_pt1 | contig 15932 bp, 18 predicted proteins | sample GraSoi013_1_40cm_3_FD_43887 | JGI IMG/M metagenome (IMG submission 43887) | reverse complement strand
ACGCCGGCGTGCGACAACAGCGAGATAGGCGAGTGAGATCGCCCGACGCTGAATAGGCTCGCGAGCGCGATCACGCCGAAGCCGAACGCGGCGTTCCAAACGAAAAGCGTCGTCGCGACACCGGCGGCGTGGGCACGCGCGTCGAGGTCACCAGACGGACCAGAGCGCTGCGGTGGGCGCAGGCGCCTGCGCCCTGAGATCGCTCAGGCCCGGACGCGTATCCCGTCGAGCCGCGCGCCGACCGGATGGACCTGCTGCTCGGTGAACGAGGACATGGTGACCGCGCGTCCTTTCCCTCGGACCCTCCATCCGTCCTGGCCCTCGACGACCGCGGTGTCCTCGTCGATCCCCAGGCCGCGGCACCCCGAGGGCCAGATGGAGATCCAGTGATCGACGCGTTCGGCCGGGAAGCGCGAGAGCAGATCGAAGTGCGGGATGACGAAGTGGCCGGGCAGGACCCCCAGGCCGTCGCGCATCTCGATCCGGCGCGGCATCCCGCTGTCATCGAAGTCATCGGGTGCGTAGCTCTTTTCGCCGAGCATCATCGCCCCGGCGCTCGAGCCCGCGAGGACCGCGCCGTCACGATGGCGCCTCCGCACCGCGTCCCAAAACGGTGTGCCCTCGAGCACGGCGATCGCGTGCTGCGGCCGGCCTCCCGAGAAGTACATCCAGTCAACGCCGTCGAGGGCGTCGACCCAACGGCGCTCGTGGGCATCCTCGCGACGGAGCACCATGACCGGGCGCACCTCGGCGCCGAGAGCCGCGAAATGTGCGATCCCCATCTCTGACCAGCTCTGGGGCGTCTCTTCCAGGCCTGAGGCGGTCGGAACGATGGCGACGCGCGGACGACGTTTGGGAATGCTCTCGAGGATCTCTCGATCGAGATCATCCATGACCGGCGTGAACTCGCCCGAACCGAGGAGGACGAGCCGGCCGCGCGTCAAGGGCGACTCGCGACCAGCATGGCCTTGCCGTGGAAGCGCTTGTACATCCGGTCGAAATTCCGGCGGCTGCGCTTCAAGCGCTCGTCGTCGGAGAGCGACTCCCAGACGCGGTGCGCGTGACGGCGCGCGCATTCTCCGCCGAGCGCGACCACGCCGTAGCCCTTCTCGCGGACGGCGAGCGAGACCGCAATGTCGAGATTCCGATAGAAGCGGTAACGCTCGTCGAAGCCACCGATCTCGAGGAGGACCTTGCGCCGCGCGGCCACGCAGTAACCCTGCATGGCGTCCACCTCGCCGCCGGTCGTCTCGTCGAAGTGTTTGAGGTCCGTCGTGCGTAGGCCCCACGGACCCGCTAGCCCAATCGCGGGATCGGCGAGCGCGCGGTCGAGGGACGTGAAGAGATCGGCGGTGAGCTCCACCGAGCAGTCCAGCTCGAGGATGAGCCGGCCGCGGGCGACGCGCAGGAGCGCGTTGCGCGCGGCGCCCTCTCCCAGGTCGCGGTCCGCGAAGATGGCCTGAACGCGATCGTCTTTCGCCGCGAGCCCCGCGAGGCGGTCCTGCGCCTGGGCGCCGGAACCGGAGTCGAGGACGAGCACCTCGCTGTTGGACGGAAGCCAACGCAGCACGCCGGCGAGACAGCGCGCGAGATCGGCGGGGTACTCGCGCGTGACGATCGCGACCGACCACGGTCGCGCCTCCGGCGCGTTGCGATTGTCGGGGAGGTCTTTGCCGGATGAGATGGTCCGGCGACTTCGGGCGGCAATTCGCCGGTCCGCCCGAGATACGAGCGCGCGATCCGCGGTCTGATCCTCGACACGGTAGCTGTCGAACGTGCCGCGGAGCCCATCGGCGCGCTGGTAGTCGCGTGTCGCGCGGGCCGCGAGATGCTCCTCGAAGGATGCCAGCACCTCACGCGGCGCCATGGCGTGCTCGCTCGCGACCGCCGCCAGATCGAGACCGAGGACCCTGTCGGCCTCGAGAAAGACGTCGAGGCGGGCTCGATCCGAGATGTCGGGATCGACCGCAGAGCGATAGAGCCACGCCAGCGCAGCCGGCAGGTTCAGATCGTTCGCGAGCTCGCGGCGGAACAGCTCGAGCCACCCCACCCGAAGCGCGTCGTTGGTGGTGTCGCCCTCCGGCAGCTGGGACCAGCGGCGGATCCGTTGACGCAGGTGGTCCAACGCCTCCGCGGCCTGATGCAGCGCGCCGAGCGAAAAGTGCATTCGCGTCCGGTAATGCGTGAGAAGCGCCTGGTAGCGGAAGGCGAGCGGATCGATCTCGAGCTCGATCATCTCGTCGACGGTCATCGTGTTGCGCGCGGACTTGGCCATCTTCACGCCATCAGCGAGGAGGTGCTGCCCGTGCACCCAGTGCCGCACCGATGGATGGCCGAACGCCCCCTCGGACTGCGCGATCTCGTCCTCGTGGTGCGGGAAGATGTTGTCGACACCGCCGGTGTGCAGATCGAAGCGCTCGCCGAGGTACTTCGTGCTCATTGCCGAACACTCGATATGCCACCCCGGGAACCCCGGCCCCCAGGGCGACGGCCACGCGAGCGACCGGCCGGGCTCGGCCTTCTTCCAGAGCGCGAAGTCGGCCGGATCGCGCTTCGCAGGATCGACCTCGCCGCGCACGCCCTGCTTCAGCGCCTCGCCGACGTTCCCCGAGAGCTTCCCGTATCCGGGAAAACGCTTGACCGCGAAATAGACGGTCCCGTCGACGTCGTACGCGAGCTCCGCGGCGATGAGCTTCTCGATGATGGCGACCATCTCGGGAACGTGTTCGGTGGCACGGGGGAAGTGCGCGGCGGGAAGGATCCCGAGCCGCCGCTCGTCCTCGTGGAAGGCGGCCTCGTAGAACTCGGCGATCTGCTGGGGCGTCTTCCCCTCGGCGAGAGCGGCCGCGATGACCTTGTCCTCACCGCGGTCGACGGCGTCCTGCCGCATGTGCCCGACGTCGGTCACGTTCTTCACCGCGGTCACCGCGTTGCCGAAATACCCAAGCGTGCGGCGCAGCCAGTCGGCGAGCAGGTACGAGCGGAGGTTGCCCAGGTGGACGGGCCGGTAGACCGTCGGCCCGCACGTGTACATGCGCACTTCGCCGGGCCGCTCGGTGGTCAGCGGGACGACGCGGCGCTGGAGGGTGTCGTAGATCTGAAGCTGCACCGGCCTCCCCTCACGACAGGGTACGACCGGTCAACAGTCGAGGGGGCGCTGCCCCCTCGGACCCCCGTGCGACCTCCAGGGCGCCGCGCGCGCGCCGAGCCTGTCCTCGATCACCGCGACCGCGCGGTCGAGCGTGCCGAGATCGCCTTCATCGAGATCGGCGAGAAGCCGTTCGATCGCCTCGATGCGCATGGCCCGACCACGTTCGAGGGCGCGCAGGCCCTTCGCGGTGGCGTGGACCCGGACCACCCGTTTGTCGACCCGGTCCGTCACCTTCCGCGCGACCCCGGCGCGTTCCATCTCGCTGACCAGGCGACTCATGGTCGGTGGCCGTACCTGCTCCGCCGCGGCAAGGTCGCCGAGGGTCTTCGGTCCGCTCATGAGGACCGAGAGCGACGAGAGCTGTGCAGGCGAGACGCCGGTGAGGGGGTCGGTCGCCGAGCGCGGCGCAACAGGTGGATCGCAGCGGAATGCAGCCGGTCGGCGACATCGCGCTCCCGGCGCCTTGCGTCGGTCGGCACGGCGTGATATTAGTTAGCAAGGCTAACTAATTGCAAGCGGGGAGGCTCGAGATGGCGGACGACCTCTTCACGGCTATCAAGGGCGGCGACGCGAAGGCGGTGGAGCGACTCCTGGACAGGGACCGCGGCCTCGTCGATGCCCGAGATGAGCGCGGCCTTTCCCCGATCCTCGCGGCGCTCTACCGCGGCAGACACGACATCGCGACAGCGATCCAAAAGCGCGGGCCGAAGCTCACGGTGTTCGAGGCGGCGGCGGCCGGCGACCTGGCTCGGGTCCGTGAGCTCGTCGAGCGCGACCGCGCGCAGGCGAACGCGACTTCATCCGACGGCTACTCGGTCCTTGGCCTCGCCGCGTTCTTCAAGAGACGCGATGTCGTGCGCTTCCTTCTTGAGGCCGGCGCTGACGTGAGGCCAGCATCGCGCGCCGGCGGGTTCACGCCACTCCACTCCGCTGTCGCGACCGACGCGGGGGCTTGCGACGCTCTGATCGTGCGCATGCTGCTCGCGAAAGGCGCGGACCCGAACGCGAGAAGCCAGTCCGGCGGGACCCCGCTGCACACAGCCGCCTTCACGGGTGACCGCACGGTGTTGGATCTCCTCCTCGAGCACGGAGGGGACCCGTCGATCAAGAACGAGCAGGGAAAGACCAGCGCGGAGGTCGCGCGCGAGCGCGGAAATCCCGAGGTGGCGCGTCTGCTAGAGGATCGTTTGGCCCAGCGCTGAGGCGACGAGCTCCACGGCGAGCATCGCGGTCCGGTTTCCCTGATCCAGGATCGGGTTGACCTCGGCGATCTCGAGCGAGCGAAGCTTGCCTGACGCGGCGAGCATCTCCATCGCGAGCTGCGCCTCGCGGTAGGTCAGGCCTCCGCGCACCGGGGTGCCCACGCCAGGCGCCTCGTCCGGATCGATCGCGTCCATGTCGAGCGAAAGATGGATCCCGTCGCCCCGCGAGGCGACCGCGATCGCCTTCTCCATCGCCGCGCTCATGCCCATCCGGTCGATGTCGGCCATCGTGATGGCCGTCACTCCCGCTGCTTTGAGGTTCTCTTTTTCGCCGGGGTCGACGCTCCGCAGCGCGATCACCGTCGAGCTCCGACCATCGACCGACGCGCGCAACGCTTTCGGGAAGGGCTCATCAACGAGCCCGAGCGCGACGGCGAACGGCATGCCGTGGACATTGCCTGACGGGCTTGTCCGCGGTGTGTTGCTGTCGCCGTGCGCGTCCATCCAGATCACGCCCGGCCGGCGGCCGGCCCGAGCGATGCCGGCGAGCGTGCCTATCGACATCGAGTGATCCCCACCGAGGATCACCGCGACGCCAGCGGCCCGCTCGATGTCCGCGACCACCCCCGCGAGGTCTTCGGCGACGCGGACGATCTCCTCGACGTGGTGCGCCGGAGCAAACCCCATCCGCGCAAGATCGCGCTTGTCGAGCGCGCGAAAGTCCTTGGTCGCCCCCTCGTCACGGTCGGCGACGCGAACGTTGCCGCGATCGCGGACCGCGTAACCCAGGCCCGCGACGCGGTCCCGGAGCCCGGCGTAGCGGATCGCGGAAGGCCCCATGTCGACGCCACGGCGATTACCGCCGAGGTCCATCGGGACGCCGACGATCTCGACCGATCGGCTCACGCGGGCGCCTTCGATCGGGGCTGGAAGATCGCAAGGATCACGCCCTCTGCCGCGAGCTCGTCCCCGACCAGCGTCCGCACATTCACGCGCGCGAAGCCGCGGCGCATCTTGTCGACCTCCGCGACGAAGCGCGCGGTGTCGCCGGGCTTGACCATCCGTTTGAAGCGCATCTCCTCGATCCCGGCAAAGAGCCCGAGCCCGTCACGGTATTCGGGGTTCGCCATCGCCATCACCGAGGCGACCTGTGCCATCGACTCGACGAGGATCACGCCCGGCACGATCGGGTTCCCCGGAAAGTGGCCCGGCTGATACCACTCCTTGCCGGTGAAGGTGTGCTCCGCGACCGCTCGGACGCCTGGCTCGAGCTCGGTCACCCGGTCGATCAATAGGAATGGATCGCGGTGCGGGATCAGCGCTTCGATGCCTGCTCTGTCGAGCGTGCCCATTCGCGCGGAGAATACCGGCGGAACGCGAAGCGGCCTCCGAGCGTTAGTCAGATTGATCCATGCGGACCCGAACCGAAGACCTCCTCCCCGACCTCCGCATCCTCGCTCTGGCGGCCGTCGCCACGGGCCTGGCGCTGTGGCTCGCGCTGTCCGCCGTTCGCCTGTCCGGGGCGGACACGCCGGGGGCCGCTCCGCAGATCGCTCCGACGCTCGACTCTCCGAGCGCCGCACCGCTCGTGCCGGAAACCGCCCCGGCCAGAGGCACCCCGGCGACGACCCTGTCGCCCGTCGAGGCTCCCCCGCGGCCGGCGCCGACCGAGGCGCCCACCGTCGCGCCCGCAAGGTCGCAGGCTCCGGCATCGCCGGCCCCCACGGCTCCGGGCAAGGTCGAGCCGTTCCCGGGCAACACCCTGGACATGCCGATCGACCCGCCGCTGGGCGCCGCACCCTGGGGACCGCCGCTCCCTTAGCCCGTTAGCGCATCCACTCCCACGGTGTCGATGAGGTGGGTGGTGACCTGTCCGGCGCGGAAGAGGTCGCTCGCCAGGATCTTCTTGTGAGCCGCGATGTTGGTGCTGACGCCGACGACCGTGAATTCGTCGAGCGCGCGCTGCATGCGCGCCACGGCCTCGGCGCGGTCACGGCCCCAGGCGATCACCTTCGCGAGCAGCGAGTCGTAATAGGGCGGCACCTCGTAGCCCTGGAAGCAGTGCGAGTCCACGCGGATCCCGGGTCCCCCCGGCGGCATCCACGAGGTGAGCACGCCCGTCGATGGGGCGAAGTTCGCCTCCGCATCCTCGGCGTTGATGCGGCACTCGATCGCGTGACCTTGGACCCAGATCTGCTCCTCGCTGAATGAGAGGAGCTGGCCCGACGCGAGGGCGATCTGCTCNTTCACGAGGTCCATCCCCGTGGTCATCTCGGTGACGGTGTGCTCGACCTGGATACGCGAGTTCACCTCGATGAAGTACGCCTTGTTCTGCGCGTCGACGAGGAACTCGAACGTCCCAACGTTCCGGTATCCGGACTGCACCGCGGCGTCGACCGCGAGCTTCGCGATGTCCTGACGCAGGCTCTCGCTGATCGATGCGGATGGCGCCTCCTCGATCATCTTCTGATTCCGTCGCTGAATCGAGCACTCGCGCTCGCCGAGACAGATGCCCCGGCCCGTCTCGTCGACCGCGATCTGCGCCTCCACGTGCCGCACTCCCTCGAGGCAGCGCTCCANGTAGATGCCGTCGTCACCGAACGACGCCTTCGCTTCGCCGGACGCCTGAGGCCAGAGGCGCTGCACCTCGCTCGGCGAGATCGCCTTGCGCATGCCGCGGCCGCCGCCGCCGGCCTTCGCCTTGAGCATCACCGGATAGCCGATCGCCTCCGCGACGCGGAGGGCCTCGGCCACGTTNCGCACCGGTCCGTCCGAACCCGGTATGACCGGCAGGCCCATGCGCTTCATCGCGAGCCGCGTCGCCGCCTTGTCGTGGAATCGCGCGAGCACGTCCGACGGCGGACCGATGAAGACGAGCCCGTGCTCCTTACAGACCTCGGCGAAGTCGGCGCTCTCCGAGAGGAACCCGTACCCGGGGTGGATCGCCTGCGCACCGGAGAGGAGCGCGGCGGACATGATCGCGGGGATATTGAGATAGGACTCGCGCGCGTTCGCGGGCCCGACGCAGATCGCCTCGTCCGCGAGGTGTACGGGCAGGCTGTGTGCGTCGGCTTCGCTGTACACCGCGACCGACTGGATGCCGAGCTCGCGGCACGCGCGGATGATGCGTACCGCGATCTCGCCGCGATTCGCGATGAGGACTTTGTCGAGCGCGGTCAATGCGACTCCGGCTGCACGATCGAGAAGCGATTTCCTTCGGTGTCCACCACCGTCGCGAGCGTGATGCCCTCACCCGGCCGGGCTTCGGGTCGCTTGGTGACCTTCCCGCCCGCTGCGGCGACCGCCGCGCACGCGGCTTCGATGTCGTCGACGTAGAAGCCCAGGCCCGTGTCCCGCTCGGCCGTATCCGCGCCACCATGCAACGCCACGGTGGCGCCGTTCTGGATGAGCTCGATCCAACCCGGCGACTCGTAGCCGAGCGTGAGGCCGAAGACTCTCTTGTAAAAGGACGCTCCGCGCGAGACATCCGCGGCCGTGAGCATGAAATACGTCTTCGTGACCCTCATCGCTCTCCTCCCTTGATCAGTGGCAGCGCCTGCCGCAATGTCGTTTCGTCACTGACGTTCGCGGTCGCCGCGTCGGGGAGGATCCGTTTGACGAGCCCGGTCAGGACGTTCCCGGGCCCGAACTCAACGAAGACGGACACGCTCTCCCCTGCGGCCCGCCGTACCGAGGCGACCCACTGTACCGGAGACCACACCTGCTTCTCCAGCAGCGCGGGCATCTCGCGCACGTTCTGGTGAATGGCCGCGTCGACGTTCGCGACCACCGGATACCGGAGCGCGCTGAGGGTCGTTACGCCGATCGCTTGCCGCAGGCGCGGCGCGACCGCTCGCATCGCTGGAGAGTGGAACGCGGCCGATACGCGCAGCGGCACGACGCGTTTCGCGCCCGCTTCCTTCAGGACATCCGCCGCGCGCGGCAGATCGACGCGCGGCCCCGACACCACGACCTGCCCCGGCGCGTTGTCGTTCGCGACCACAACCGCNGTTCCCACAAGGGCGCGCGCGACCGCGTACGCATCGAGACCGATCACCGCGGCCATCGCGCCCGCGGGATCGGCGGCTTGCATGAGCTCGCCTCGCGTGCGGACGAGCCGCAGCGCATCCGGGAGGGTGAGCGCACCCGCCGCAACGAGGCCGGTGAACTCGCCGAGCGAGTGGCCCATCACGACCTTGGGCCCGGCGAGTCCTTCTGCGGCGTCCTCCGCGGCGCGCAGCGAAGCGATCGCGGTCGCGAGCAGCGCCGGCTGCGTATTCGCGGTGCGATCGAGGTCCTCCTGCGGACCGTCGAAGCACAACGCGCGCAGATCGATCCCGAGCGCGTCGTTCGCTTCTTCGAAGACGCGCGCCGCGCGCGGGTAGCGGCCCGCGAGTTCCCTTCCCATCCCAACGGCTTGCGAACCCTGACCTGGGAAGAGCCATGCGACGCCCATGAAGCGGCGAGTCTAGGAGTTGCCGTGTCCAGTGATCCGCCGCCGACCCCTCCGCGTAGGCCGGGGGGCGGAGCGAGCGGTCCGTTCGGTCCGCGGGCGCGGCTAGACTCGCCGCGGAAACGGGCGCGCGCTTCGCGATCAATCAATTGGGGAGGATCCATGCGCAGGACATTCATCGCTATCGCCACGCTCGCGTTGCTTCTCGGGTCCGGTTCGCTCGCGCTCGCGATCGGGAGCACCGACAGCCGGGCGAATCAGCCTCAGGTCGCCGGCGATGGATCGAGCAACACGAGCGCTCGATTCCCGACGAACAAGCAGAACGAGCCCACCATCGCGGTCGACCCGGTGAACGGGAAGCTCATCGCAGGTGCGAACGACGAGCAGCTCCAGCCGCCATGTGGGCCAGGTCCGGTCCGCGGAGCGTCGGCCCCGGCGAACGACTGCTCGTTCTTCCCGAATGTTGGAACGAGCGGCGTCTACACGTCGAACGAGGGCACGACCTGGACGAATCGCGGGCTTCTGCCCGGCTACAGCGACAGCGGCGGCTCGCTCGTGTCGGACGGCGACCCGGTGATCGCGTTCGGCCCCAAGCCGGACGGGGGCGGCTTCTCATTCGCGAGCGGCGCGCGCGCCTACTACGCGAACCTCGCCTCGTTCGCGAGCGGGGCGGCGAACGGCAACCAGGCCCCGGAGCTGCTCGCCGTCTCACGCTCGGACGACGACGGCGTGACCTGGCTCGCGCCGGTCATCGCTGCCGGTGGCCACGGTTTCAAGTTCAACGACAAGGAAGACATCTGGGCGGACAAGAATCCGTCGTCGCCATTCTTCGGCCGCGTCTACGTCTCCTGGACGCAGTTCCGGGGGAGCGTCTTCACATTCTTCGGCGAGCCGATCATGGTCACGTTCTCGGACGACGGTGGCGCGACCTGGTCCAAGCCAAACCAGCTCTCGGCTGCGCACAACAACGGCACCGTCGGCGGTCGCCAGGGGTCCGCGGTTCGGACCGGGCCCGACGGCACGGTGTACGTCTTCTGGGAGGACGGGGATAACAAGATCGGGAACAAGATGGTGTTCGCGTCGTCGACGGACGGCGGCGCGACCTGGACTCGTCCGAGCGATATCGCGCCCGTGCGCGACATCGCCGACCCGATCCCGGGAGCGAACTTCCGCACCGACAGCTTCCTCTCGGCGGCCGTGGACCAGCGAAACGGCGCGGTCTACGCCGCGTGGTCCGACGCGACCGGCGGAACGGGTCACATCGTCGTGACCAAGAGCACCGACGCGGGCGCGACGTGGAGCACGCCGAGGACGGTCTCCGCCAGCTCCAACGGGTACGCCTTCTTCCAGGGCCTCGACGTGGCTCCGAACGGACGCGTCGACGTCGGCTACCAGGCGCTGAAGGTGCTGGGGAGCGCGACGACCTACGGGACCGGCAACGCGAAGATCGATAGCTACTACACGAGCTCGAACGACGGTGGAGTGACCTGGTCCGGACCGACCAAGGTCTCGACCATGTCGAGCGATCCAGCAGCGTCCGCGCAGAACAATCTCAGGCGGCAGTTCTGGGGTGACTACAACACCCTCGTGTCGACGACCGCCGCCGCGTACTTCATCTACACCGATAGCCGCACTGGCGCGGGCTGCCCCGCGGTCGACGCGTTCCAGCACGGGGTGGATGGCTCCGGTCCCGCAACGGCGAAACCGGCACCGCCAAGCGCGTGCGCGTCGCAGTTCGGCAACACCGACGTCTTCGTCTCGAAGATCACGCCTTAGCGACACCGCACCCGACCGACGCCCCCGGCCGCCTGGCGCGACCGGGGGCGTCGCACAACCAGCGCCTGGTGAGACGCGCTCGCTACCAGATCGCACACGCGTGGCGGACATCATCTGGCGCCAGTGGCACGCCTCGCCGAGTGGACCATCATCGAAGCGTCCGGGAAACGACACGTGGTGGGCGTCGGTCGAAATCTGTTCGGCGGCCTGGGCGTGACGCTCGATCGAAAGACCCTGGCCCGCTTCGACCAGACTCCGGCAGCGGATCGCTACGTCACGAGCGTCACCGGACACGTCCTGACCGTGTCGGCGCCGCGCGCCTCGAGCGATCAGCCGACGCTTAGCGTGGACGGAAGGCCGGTGCTCGGCAGCGAGACGACACTCTCAGCGCCGGTCACGATCGACGCCGCCGGCGCGGCGATCAGCGGGCAGGATCTCGCCCGTTATCAGCTGCTGCAGCGGCGCAACGGCGGCGGTGCCTGGTTCTACTGGATCGGCGGCGCCTCGCTCGTCAACTCGCTGCTCTATGCCGCGGGGACCCAGTGGGGGCTCGTCGTAGGTCTCGGGACCACGTACTTGATCGACGGGTTCGCGACCGAGCTCAGCGGAACGGTCCGGACGCCGATCTACGCGTTCGTCATCGACGTCATGCTGGCGGGCGGCGTCATGCTCATCGGCCGAGCCGCGCGTCGCGGCCATCTNGGGTGGTACGCGGCCGGGATGGTGTTCTACCTGCTCGACGGCGTGCTCTTCGTCCTGGTGCGGGACTTCCTCGGCATCGCGGTGCACGCGTTCGCCCTCTGGGGGCTGCTGAGCGGCTGGCGCGCCGGACGGCAGCTGCGGCGGATCGAGAGCGCCGCCCTGGTGGCCGCCGCCTAAGGGCGGCGCTTCATCGCGCGCTCGTACTCGGGGAAATAGCGCTCGATCGTCGAGAGGTCGAACTCGGTCAGGATCTGTGTGTTCGGCTCGCGCGCGAGAAGGAATTCGAACGAGCGACGAATGAGGTCGGCGATATCGCCATCGCCATACCGCTCGTGTTCCGCGCGCGAGATCCGGACGCTGTGTGTCGTCGTCGTGCGATCGCGCACGGTGACATCGGCGACCCAGCCTTCGCCGGACTCACGCACGCTCACCGCAAGGCGGTCAGCGGAGGGCAATGACGAAGAGCGCTTGGCCGTACTCCACCGGCGCGCCGCCGGCCACGAGGACCTCACTGATCTCGCCGTCCGCCGGCGCGCTGATCTCGGCGACGTGGCCGAGCGACTGGATGCCGCCCAGGACATCACCGCGCGCGACCGCATCGCCCGCGCTCCACTCACGCGCCGAGTTAAAGATCCCGACGGTCGTCGCATGAACGCGCTGGGTCTTCTCCATGGCGGCCTCGGCGTCGACAGCCGCGGCGGCTTTGCCCCCGCGGCCCCCGGCACTCCCGTGGCGGCGAGTCACCGACACGGCGAAGCCGTCGGCCTCTACCTCGATGGTCGCGCCCGCCAGTCCGTCCGGCAGCCGCAGATTCAACAGATCGTCGACGAGCCCGAGCAGCGGGTCGGTCTCGCTCATGCCTCGCCCCCGCCCATGGGGTCGCGGGTCGCTCTGTTCAGGATTCGCCGCCACCACGGCCGTGGTGGCTGGGGAGCCTGCCCGCCGCTCGGCTCGACGATCGTGCCGAACGCGCGGAAGCGTTCGTAGCGGAGCGACAAGAGGTCCGCGACCGGAACACGCGCGAGACGCTCGACCTGAGCGACGAGCGCGGTCTTGATCGCTGCCGCGGTCGCGTCGTGGTCGGTGTGCGCGCCGCCGGCCGGCTCGCGGATGAGCGCGTCAACGACCCCCGTCTCCAGCAGATCGGGACCGGCGAGCTTCATCGCGGTCGCGGCGCGCTCGGCTTCGCTCGCGCTGCGCCACAGGATCGCCGCGCAGCCCTCGGGCGAGATGACGGAGTAGGTCGCGTTCTCGAGCGCGAGGACGACATCACCGACCCCGAGCGCCAGCGCGCCGCCCGACCCGCCCTCGCCCAGCACCACGACCACGACCGGAGTCGCGAGGCGCGTCATGAGCTGGATGCTCGACGCGATCGCCTCCGCCTGGCCGCGCTCCTCGGCCTCCGGTCCGGGGTACGCGCCCGGCGTATCCACCAAGGTGACAAGCGGGAGGTGGAACTTCTCCGCGAGCCGATAGAGCCGCATCGCCTTCCGGTAGCCCTCGGGGTACGGCATGCCGAAGTTGCGTTCGATGTTCTCCTCGGTCGAGGCGCCCTTCTGCTGCCCGACCACCACGACCGGCCGACCCGCGAGCTCGGCGATGCCACCGACGATCGCCGGATCGTCGCGGAACGCCCGATCGCCGTGCAGCTCCTGGAAGCGGTCGAAGACGCGGCCGATGATCTCGAGCGCGTGCGGTCGCGCGATGTTCCGAGCGGTCTGGACGGCCTGCCATGCGCTGGGCCGCCCGGCGGCGAGCTGCGCGGCGTCGGTGACGAGACCCGCCTCGATCGCGAGGTGGCCGTTGCCCTCCCCGGCGTGACGCGTACGGACGATGCGGTCAAGCATGGACACGCTAGTGACGCGGCACTAAAGGCTCCACCGCAGGTCCTGGCCCGCGATGCGGAACGCGTTCAGAAAAAAGGCGATCCGTTCCTTGAGCTGCGTGCGGGGGACGACCTGATCGACGAAGCCGTGCTCGAGGAGGAACTCGGCACGTTGGAATCCCTTCGGCAGCTTCTCGCCGATCGTCTCGCTCGTGACGCGCGCGCCGGAGAAGCCGATCAGNGCCCCNGGCTCGGCGAGCACGATGTCGCCNAGCGACGCGAACGATGCCAACACGCCGCCTGTGGTCGGATCGGTCAGGACGCTGATGAACGGGATCCGGGCCTCGTCAAGCCGTGCGAGCGCGGCGACCGTTTTCGCGAGCTGCATGAGTGCGATGGTCCCCTCCTGCATCCGTGCGCCGCCGGATGCGGAGACGATCACCAGCGGCTTGCGCTCGGAGAGGGCGCGCTCCGCGGCGCGCGTGAGCTTCTCGCCCACCACGCTACCCATCGAGCCGCCCATGAACTCGAAGTCCATGACCGCCAGCACGATCGGGATGCCCGCGAGCGAGGCGTCGCCGGTGAGCACCGCATCCTTGTGCCCGCTCCTGGCCTGCGCCGCGGCGATGCGTTCGGGATACGGCTTGCTGTCGACAAAGCCGAGCGGGTCGGAGGACACGATGTCCGCGTCGGTCTCGCTGAACGAGCGCGGATCGGCGAGGAGCTCGACGCGCCCTGCCGCGTCGAGCTTGAAGTGGTGACCGCATTTGGAGCACACGCTCTGGTTGCGCTCGAGCTGTTTGTTGAACAGCATCTCGCCGCAGCTCGGGCACTGCGTCCAGAGATGTGACGGGAACTCTTTCGGCTTGCGGCCGAAGGGATTGCGCAGCCTCATAGGGCGTCCTCGGAACGGTACCAGCAGAGGCCAATGACGCCGGGCCCGGCACGCGCGCCGATGACCGGCCCGGCCTCGGCCAGCCAGTGCTCCACGCAGTGGAATTGAGCCTGCGCCCAGTCGGCGAGAGCCCGCGCTCGCTCCGGGTCGTTTGTGTGCATCGTGCAGGCGTTCACCCGCGAGCCGGGCGGCAAGCGCTGCTCGATCAATTCTTTGAGGCGAGCCGTGGCCTTCTCCCGCGTCCGTACGCGATCGATAGGCGCGACCACCCCGTCCTTGACCTCGAGGATCGGCTTCACGGCGAGGAGCGAACCGAAGAGCGCCGCGCCACCTGAGATACGGCCGGACCGCTTCAGATATTCGAGCACGTCCGCGGCGGCGAGGAGGTGGACCTTGCCCGCCAGACGGCGCGCTATCCGCACGCCGTCTTCGAACGAACGCCCATCGCGGCGCGCCCGCGCGCATGCGGTCCCGATAAGGGAGATCGCACCGGCCAGTGTGCGGGTGTCGACGACCTCGATGCGCGCGTCACCGATCTGCTGCGCGGTCGCCGACGCAACCGAGTACGTGCCCGACAGCTCGCTTGCGATCGTCAGCACGATCATCTTCTTCGTGCCTTCGGCGATGAGCTTCTCGTAGACCTCGCGGCACTCGCCCATCGAAGGCTGCGATGTGCCGGGCTTCGCGTCCGGGGCCGCGATCCTCCTGTAGAACTCGTCCGCCGTGAGATCGACGCCGGCGGTGTAGGACTCGTTCCCTATGTCGACATGCAGCGGCAGCGGACGGATATCGAGCTCGCGGTCCATCCCCGGCGGGAGAGACGCGGTCCCATCGATGACGATCGCGTAGCGATCGCTCACAAAAGACGCACGTCGCCCGCGAGGACGCGCTCGTCACCCACGATCAGCGCGCCGTCCTCGGCGATGTCGCGCGCGATGCCGCGCGCTGCCGTTCGGCCCTCACGCAGTACCTCGACCTGCTGACCGAGCACCGTCGCGCGCCGGCGCCATTCGTCGAGGGCCGCGCGGCGCTGGGACCGGTCCGCGACGCGGTCCAGCTCGCTGGTGAGCCGCACGAGCAGCGGAAGCCGGTCGACGGTGTGGCCGGCGAGCGCGAGCGATGTCGCGCTCTCGCGAAGATCGGGCGGGAAGTCGTCGCGACGCTGATGGACGTTTACGCCGATACCGAGCACCAGCGAACCACCCTCCCCGTCGGTCGTCGCGTGGGCCAGTGCGCCGGCGACCTTCTTCTGGCCGACCTCTACGTCGTTCGGCCATTTTAGGCGGGCACCCGTAACACCGAGTGCGTCGAGCGCGCGCGCCACCGCGACTCCGGCCAGAAGCGCGAACAGCGCCGGTTCCGCCGGCGCGGGACGGAAGAGCCACGACGCGAGGAGGCCAGCGCGCGCGGGAGCGAGCCACGACCGTCCGTGCGTCCCGCGACCGTCGGTCTGCTCCTCGGCCACGACCACGAGTGGCGGCGCTCCCGACCCAGCGAGCTCGCGCGCGCGGTCTTGCGTAGAGGGGAGCGACACGTGGTACTCGATGGCGCGTCCGAGCTCGAGCTCGAGGGCGCTCCGTACCGCAGGGATCGCGAGGAGCGCGAGGCGCATCAGCGCCCGGCGAGGATGATGGGGACGCGCACGATCTCGTCGATGTTCCCGTCGCGCGGGCTGCGTGTGAAGACCTCGGCGAAGCCGATGACATCGGATGGCGGGTCGGTGTACGTCGCGGTGATGCTGAAGGTGCCGCGCGAGGGCGCGCCGGCGGTGGCCGTGGTGATGCCACCGGCGAGGACACGGCCCGCGGTGTCGGTCACCTGCCAGATGAGATTCGCCTCGAAGACGCTCGCGTCGCCGCTGATCGTGAGCGGGCTCTTCACGCGGGAATGCGCGAGCGGCTCGCGCACCACGATCAGCCCGCGCGCCG
>JGI25382J43887_10000255_pt1 | contig 15947 bp, 13 predicted proteins | sample GraSoi013_1_40cm_3_FD_43887 | JGI IMG/M metagenome (IMG submission 43887) | reverse complement strand
AGCGTCGTCAACTGCCATTACGCGACGACGATCGGGCGCAACGGGACGCGGATTCAGACGGTGGAGCACCTCATGGCCGCCGCGGCCGGGCTCGGCATCGACAACCTCGACGTCGAGGTCGACGGCCCGGAAATCCCCGCCGGGGACGGTAGCGCCAAGCCGTTCGTCACTTTGCTGGCGACGGCGGGGCGCGCCGAGCAGTCGGCGCCACGCCGGTCCGTCAAGATCCCCTACCCGATCCGGGTGGGCAGCGGTGGGCGCTGGATCCAGATCGTCCCCTCCGAGACGCTCCGCATCAGCTACACGCTCGACAACGACCATCCCGCGATCGGCACCCAAGCGCTCACCTGCGCGCCGAGCGAGCGCATGTTCATCGAGGAGTTCGCCCCCGCCCGCACGTACGGCTTCCTGAAGGATCTCGGCTTGATGCGCAAGAACGGCCTGGCTCGCGGCGCATCGCTGGAGAACGCCATCGGCGTGGGCAAGCGCGGTGTCCTGAACGGGCTTCGCTACCGTGACGAGTTCGTGCGGCACAAGATTCTCGACCTCATCGGAGACCTCGCCCTTCTCGGTCGGCCAGTAGTGGGCCACGTCATCGCCCGTAACGCGGGCCACGCGCTGAACTTCGAGCTGGTGCTCGCGGTCCAGCGCGCCTTGGGCCTCGAGCGCCGGCCCGCCGGCGCGGGCCTGGCCGTGGTGCCGCTCCACGCCGTCCGCCGCAACGGCGCGCTCGTTCCCGCACCCGGCCTCGCCGCATTCTAGGCGCGCGTCGGAGTGACCACCGTTCGAGCGCGGGCTTCGCCCGCGCCACCACCGGGGTGGCTCGGAGGGGGCCGGAAGGCGCCGTAACGTCCGCCCCTTCCGACCGGGCGTGAGGAGCCTGTCGGGCGATTGGCGCCAGCTCACTTCGGCGAGTGCTCGCTGTTTCGAGCGCCGGCTCCGCCGGCGCACTCTCCACTGGGGAGGTTCGGAGGGGGCCGTGGGGCCGTAACGTCCGCCCCCTCCGACTGAGCTAGGCGGCTCGCGGCCGCCCGCTGGAGAGCTATAATGGCCTGTCTGCCGTATGCGTGGTGCGCGTTCCGGACTCTGTGTGCTTGCGGCGGCGCTGTGGCTCGCCGTGGGAGCGCCGGCGCGGGCCGAGATTCGTCTCAGCGATCTGACCATCTACCTCAACGACTATGAGGTGACGGTCCACGTCGTCGCCCTGGGGGCCGTGCCGCCGACGTTCTACGAATCGATCCAGAGCGGCATCCCAGCCCATGTCCGCTTCACCATCGAGCTCTGGCAGTACAACCGGTTCTGGCGCGACCGCCTGCTCACCACCCAGCTGATCGAACGCCATCTCACCTACAACGTGGTCACCAAGGAGTACCGGGTGACCTTCCTCAAGGGCGAGACGCGGCCGGTGTACGCCACCCGCGACCTGCGTGACGCCCAGCGGGTGCTCTCGGAGCTGCGGGCGACGAAGCTCACGCCGGCCTCCGAGCTCGACCCCGACGACATCATCTACGTCNGGGTCCGCGCCGAGACCGCGCTGAACGGCGAGAACACGTTCGTGGCCCGCATGGCCGGCACCGCCGAGCAGACCCTGCAGCAGTCCGACTTCCGTCGGATCAGGCGGGTCCAGTGATGCCGCTCTACAGCGACCAGGGCCGGCGCCGGCGCAACCTCGTCATCATCAGCGGGCTGCTCGTGCTGGTGGCGATCGCCAGCGTGCTCAGCCTCGAGATGCGGGTGCCGCAGCTGCCGCTGGCCTCGAACATCGTCGTCTTCGCCCTGTTCAACCTGAACCTCATCGTCTTCCTGCTGCTCCTGGTCCTGCTNCTTCGCAATCTCGTGAAGCTCTGGTTCGAGCGTCGGCAGAAGCTGATCGGGGCGAGGTTCAAGACGAAGCTCGTGCTCGCTTTCCTGTCGCTGGCGCTGGCCCCCGCGCTCCTGATCTTCATCATCGCCTCCAACTTCATCAACAAGTCGATCGAGGGCTGGTTCAAGCCTCAGGTCGAGCGCCCCCTCGACCAGGCGCTGGCGGTGGCCCAGACGTANTACCAGAACCTCCAGGCCACCGCCCTGCGCCACGCCCAGCACATCGGCCGCGTCATCGAGCTCGACGGCCTCCTGACCGAGGCCGGCCGGGAGGAGCTGGCCGCCTACCTGGTCGAGCAGCAGGAGCAGCTCGGGCTCGCCGCGCTGACCGTGTTCGGCGCCACGGGCCAGGAGCTGGTCCACGTGAAGGACCCCGGGCTCGGTGACCTCCCCACCCGCGAGGTCAACGAGAGCCAGCTCCGGCTGGGGCTGGCGGGTCAGAACGTGACCACCGTCCGCGAGCTGGCGTCGGGCGATCTCATCGAGGCGATCGCCCCCGTCTTCTCGCACGACCCCGGGCGCGGCGTCATCGGCGTGGTGGTGGTGGGCACCCACGTCTCCGAGCGGCTGGAGCAGAAGATCCGCGGTATCGAGCAGGCGTTCCAGGAGTACAAGCAGCTCAAGCTGGTGAAGAACCCGATCAAGGGCATCTACATCCTGCTCTTCCTCCTGATGACGCTGATCGTCGTCTTCTCCTTCGCCTGGTTCGGGCTGTATCTGGCTCGCGGCATCACCGGCCCCATCGCCGAGCTGGCCGAGGGCACCCGGGAGGTGGCCGCCGGCAACCTCAGCTACAAGGTGCAGGCGCAGGCGGACGACGAGATCGGGGTGCTCGTCGACTCCTTCAACCGGATGACGGACGACCTCGCCCAGTCGAAACGCCAGCTGGAGGAGGCGTACCTGGATCTTCAAGATAAGCACACCGAGCTGGAGGACCGGCGGCGCTACATCGAGACGGTGCTGGAGGCCATCACGACCGGCGTCGTGTCGCTCGATCCGCAGGGCCTGGTGACGACGCTCAACCGGGCCGCCGCCGGGATGTTCGGCCTGCACAGCGCCGCCGCCGTGGGGCGCCCCGTCGACGAGGTGTTCGGCAGCCCGGCGTTCAGGGACGTGGTCGGGCTCGTCGCCCGCATCCGGCGCGCCAAGGCCGGGGTCGCCATCGAGCAGGAGCTGCACCTGCGCCGGAGCGGCGTGAGCGTCTCGCTCCTGGCCTCGGCCACCGCGCTGCGCGGCCCCGAGGGCGAGTACACGGGCGCCGTCATCGTCTTCGACGACCTCACGGAGCTGCTCACGGCCCAGCGCCTGGCCGCCTGGCGCGAGGTCGCTCAGCGGATCGCCCACGAGATCAAGAACCCCCTCACGCCCATCCAGCTCTCGGCCCAGCGGCTCAGGCGGCGGCTGGCCCGCAACCCCGGCGACGAGCAGCTCATCACCGAGTGCACGGAGACGATCATCCAGGAGGTGGACGGGCTCAAGCGGCTGGTGGACGAGTTCTCGCGCTTCGCCCGGATGCCGGTGCTCACACCGCGTCCCACAGACTTGAAGTCGCTGGTCGACGCGGTGGCCGGCCTCTACCGCGAATCGCACCCCGCGCTGCGGCTGACCACGCGCTACCGCGACGACCTGCCCCTGCTCGAGGTGGATCCCGACCATATCAAGCGCGCGATGCTCAACCTCGTGGACAACGCCGCCGAGGCGGTGGGCGGCACCGGCGAGGTGGACATCGAGGCTCTCCATCTGCCCGAGGCGGGGCGCGTGCAGGTCATCGTGAGCGACACCGGGCCCGGGATCAGCGCCGAGGACAAGGACAAGCTGTTCATGCCCTACTTCTCGACGAAGACGAACGGCATGGGGCTGGGGCTACCGATCGTGCACGAGATCGTCACCGAGCACGGGGGCACGATCCGGGTGGAAGACAACCAGCCCAAGGGGAGCCGCTTCGTCATGGAGCTGCCCGTGTCGCGCTCCACCGCGCCCGTCGAGGCGTTTGGCGGCGCCTGAGACGAGCATGGCCGGCGAGCACATCCTGATCGTCGACGACGAGCCGGCCATCCAGGCGACGCTCCGGGGCGTCCTCGAGGACGAGGGCTACCGGGTCACCGCCGTGGGCAGCGGCGCCGACGCGCTGTCGGTCTTCGCCGACGAGGCGCCGGAGCTGGTGTTCCTGGACATCTGGATGCCCGGCAAGGACGGGCTGGAGACCTTGGCCGACCTCAAGCGGCTCCGGCCCGACGTCGCCGTGGTGATGATCTCCGGCCACGGCACCATCGAGACCGCCGTCCGGGCCACGCGGCTGGGCGCCTACGACTTCATCGAGAAGCCGCTCTCGCTCGAGAAGACGCTGCTCACCGTCGCCCGCGCGCTCGAGCACACCCGCCTCGAGCGCGAGAACGCCACCCTCCGCCAGCGGCTCGAGCAACGCACGAAGATCATCGGCGACAGCCCGGCCATCCGGCAGCTCAGCGAGCAGATCGCCACGGCGGCGCCGACGAACGGGCGCGTGCTGATCCACGGCGAGAACGGCAGCGGCAAGGAGCTGGTGGCGCGGGCCATCCACGCGCTCTCGGCGCGGCGCGACCGGCCGTTCGTCGAGGTCAACTGCGCCGCCATCCCCGAGGAGCTCATCGAGTCGGAGCTGTTCGGCCACGAAAAGGGCGCCTTCACCGGCGCGCTGGCCCGGCGGCGCGGCCGGTTCGAGATGGCCGACGGGGGGACGCTGTTCCTCGACGAGATCGGCGACATGAGCCTCAAGACCCAGGCCAAGGTCCTGCGCGCCCTCGAGGAGCAGGCCTTCGAGCGGGTGGGCGGCCGGGAGACGATCAAGGTGGACGTCCGCGTGATCGCCGCCTCCAATCGCGACCTCACGACGCTGCTGGGCAGCGGCTTCCGCGAGGACCTCTTCTACCGGCTGAACGTGATCCCCATCGAAGCGCCCCCGCTGCGCGCCCGCAAGGAGGACATCCCGCTCCTCATCGACCACTTCATCCGCGTCTTCTGCGCCGAGAACGGCAAGCGCGTCAAGGCCGTCTCCGGCGAGGCGCTCGCCTACTTCTTGGCCTACGACTGGCCGGGCAACGTGCGCGAGCTGCGGAACATGGTGGAACGCCTGGTCATCATGACGCCGGGGGACGTCATCGGCATCGACGATCTCCCGGTGCCGATTCGGCCCAAGGAGGCGCCGGCCACGGGGACGGAGGCGGGGGAGCGGTCGTTGCGGGAGGCGCGCGACAACTTCGAGCGGGCCTACATCCTGGCCGAGCTGCGGGCGAACGACTGGAACATGACGCGCACGGCCGAGCGGCTGGGCATCGAACGCAGCCACCTCTACCGCAAGATCAAGGCCTACGGGATCACGCCGCCCAAGTGACGCTCCCGGCCCGGCCGCGCCGCTGACCCTGCCGGTCTGGAACTTCGTCTGGAAGCGCGCCTATCACGACTCGGTCACGCTCATGCGCCTGACGCGGGACATGGAGGCGGTTCCGGGCGTGAGCCGCGCCGCGGCGATGATGGGGACGCCGGCCAACCGCGCGCTCCTCGAGGACGCCGGACTTCTGACCGATGAGGGGTCCCGGGCCGCGCCCACCGACCTCCTCATCGCCGTCGCCGGCGGTGACGAAGCCGCCGCGCACGCCGCCGAGGCCGCCGCCCGGGCCGCGCTGAGCGCCCACCGGGCAGCGGCGGGGCCGGCGGGTCCGCGGCCGCGGACGCTGGCCTCCGCGCTGCGGGCCCGGCCCGACGCCACGCTGGCGCTGATCTCCGTGCCCGGCCCCTACGCCGGCGCCGAGGCGCTGAAGGCGCTGCGGGCAGGGCTCCACGTCATGCTCTTCAGCGACAACGTGCCCCTCGAGACCGAGATCGAGCTGAAGCGCTTCGCGCGGGAGCGGGGTCTTTTCTTGATGGGGCCGGACTGCGGGACGGCGATCATCGACGGGGTCCCGCTCGGCTTCGCCAACGCGGTGCCACGGGGGCGGATCGGCCTCGCCGCCGCCTCGGGTACCGGGCTCCAGGAAGTCACCTGCCTCATCGCCCGGGCCGGCGAGGGCATCTCCCATGCGATCGGCGTCGGCGGACGCGATCTGTCCGACGCGGTGGGCGGCATGATGACGGAGCAGGCGCTGGCCGCTCTCGCCGCCGACGGAGCCACCGAGGTGATCGGCGTCATCGGCAAGCCTCCGGGACCGTCGGTCACCGCCCGCCTGCACGACGCCGTGAGCCGGCTCGGCAAGCGATGCGTCGTGCACTTCGTCGGCGAAGTCGCGGCTCCGGCGCCGACGCTCGGCGCCAACGTCCACGTCGCGCCGTCGCTCGAAGACTGCGCTGGCGCCGCCGTTGCCCTGGCGCGGAAGGAGCGCCCGGCTTCGACGGAGTTCACGCTGCCCGCTGCCGAGGTGCAGCGCCTCGTAGAGGAGGCGGCGCGCCCGCTCAAGCCCGGGCAGCGGTTCGTGCGGGGCGTGTACTCGGGCGGCACGCTGGCCTGGGAGGCGCTCTCCCTGCTCGGCGCGACGCTGTCCGACGTGGCGCCGGATGTGACGGGTGGCGGCAGCGGGCATCGGGTCGTCGATCTCGGCGCGGACATCTTCACGGTGGGGCGGCCGCACCCCATGATCGACGGCACCGTCCGCCGCGAGTGGATCCGGAAGGAAGGCGCCGATCCCTCCACGGCCGTCGTGCTCCTCGACGTGGTGCTGGGCTACGGCGCTCACGCCGATCCCGCCGGGGAGCTGCTGCCAGCCATCGACGAGGCGCGCGCGGAGGCCCGGGCCCACGGCCGCCACCTGGCTGTGGTCGCCAGCGTCACGGGCACCGACGCCGACCCGCAAGGCCGGGCGGGGCAGGCCGCCAGGCTCGCCGCGCAAGGTGTCGCCGTGATGCCGTCCAACGCTCAGGCCGCCCGCCTGGCCGCCCGCGTGGCGACGGGCCGCTGAGGATCGAGGATCATACTGACGATGCGAGCTCGCCTTCGCTGGCGCCGAGCCCCTGAGCGATCATGAGCCGCGGGCTCCCGCCGTCCCCCCGGCAGACGTTCGAGACCATCGCCCGCAGCATCGCCAGAGCTTGCCCCGGAAGTAAAGCGCGCTGACGAAGCTGAACACCTCGCCCAGTGGCACGCCGCCGGCCTTGCGCAGCCGGCGCGCGAGATAAAAGTCAGCGCGCCCGCGCATGAGCATCCGGGCCCGAGGCCCGCCGAGGTTCGCCGGCGACAATAAGAAAACGCGATCCATCGCCGGATNTTACCTTGCATTCGCATGCCTGGACAGCCGACGGGAATACGCGGCTCGTCTCCAGCGGCCGGCACGTGTGATCAAGTGTGATATTGTCGCACTCTCGATGAGCGACTCGGCCCGGGCGCTCCTCCACACGCGCCCGCGGGTCGTGAGCCTGGGGCTGCCGATCTTCGCCCAGGACCTGACCCGCCTCGCGGTTCCCGTCGTCCACGCCGAGTGGCGTCCGCCGGCGGCGGGAGATCCCCGGCTCCTGGCGGCGCTCGAGCGGCTGGAGCAGCGCCGAGAGATCATCGAGCGGGCCAACGCCGAGGCCCTGGCGCGCCTCGTCCACGGCGAGCCGGTCCTCGTCGACTGCCGGCCGGCGTGGGAGGCGCTGGGGCTGCCCCCGCGCACGGTGCTGCACGCGGGGCCGCCGATCGAGTGGCCGCGGATGTGCGAGCCGATGCGCGCCGCCATCGTNGGCGCCATCCGCTACGAGGGGTGGGCGGCGAACGACGACGCGGCGGCCGCGCTGATCGAGCGCNGCGAGGTGACGCTGGCGCCCTGCCATCACTGGCAGGCGGCCGGCCCCATGACCGGCGTCATCACGCCCTCCATGCCCGTCTTCGTCGTCGAGAACCGGGCGCACGGCAACCGGGCTCACGCGACCATCAACGAGGGGCTGGGCAAGGTGCTCCGCTTCGGCGCCAACGACGAGAGCGTCCTCGCCCGCCTGCGCTGGCTCGCCGGGGAAGCGGGCCCGCTGCTCGGCGCCGGGCTCCGGACGTCGGGGGGCCTCGAGCTGCGCCCTCTCATGGCCCAGGCGCTCCACATGGGCGACGAGATGCACCAGCGCAACCTGGCCGCCTCGGCGCTGCTGGCCCGCGCGCTCATGCCCCATGTCGCCCGCGTGGGGCAGAAGCANGGCGCGGTCGCGCGCCTGGCCGAGTTCATCGCCGGCAACGACCAGTTCTTCCTCAACATCGCCATGGCCGCCGGCAAGGCGATGGCCGATCCCGCGGGTGGCGTCGCCCACTCGACGCTGGTCACGACCATGGCCCGCAACGGCACCGACTTCGGCATCCGGGTGAGCGGCACCGGGGAGCGCTGGTTCACCGCGCCGGTCCTGACGCCGGTCGGCCTCTACTTCCCCGGCTTCTCGGCCGAGGACGCCAATCCNGACATGGGCGACAGCGCGATCGTCGAGACGATCGGGCTCGGCGGCGGGGCCATGGCGGCGTCGCCCGCGGTGGCCCGCTTCNTGGGCGCGGGGGGGATGGCCGAGGCGGTGGCCGCGACCGACGAGACCCGCGAGATCTGCCTGGGGGAGCATCCGCACTTCCGCATCGCGACGCTCGACGAGCGCGGCGCACCCGCAGGCATCGACGTCCGGCTCGTCGTCGAGACCGGCATCGCGCCGCTCATCAACACCGGCATCGCTGGCCGCCGGGCCGGCACCGGCCAGGTCGGGGCCGGTGTCGTGCGGGCACCGCTGGCCTGTTTCGAGCGGGCGCTCCTGGCGCTGGCCGAGTCATGACCCTCCGGTCGCTGCATCAGGGTCGGAGGTCCCTGCGCGGAACATGAGCCTCATCGTCGTCGCCATCGGCGGCAACGCCCTGCGCACCGAGGACGGCCTCGGCGCGCCGTCCGAGTGGTTCGACGCGCTGACGCAGAGCCTGCCGCCCCTGGTGGAGCTCGTCGCCGAGGGCCACCGGCTCGTCCTCACCCACGGCAACGGGCCCCAGGTGGGCGAGGAATTGCTGCGCATGGAAATCGCCAAGCCGGTGATGCCGGCCCTGACGCTCGATCTGTGCGTGGCCGAGACGGAGGGAAGCATCGGGTACGCCATCCAGCAGGTGATGGGCAATCTGCTGGGCAAGCGGGGCCTGGCGGCGCGGGTGGCGTCGGTGGTCACCCAGGTCGTGGTCGACCGGAGCGATCAGGCCTTCGCGAACCCCACCAAGCCGATCGGCGCCTTTTATCGCAAGGCGGAGGCGCTCCGGCACGCGCGCGAGCACGGCTGGAGCGTCGTCGAGGACAGCGGCCGGGGCTGGCGGCGCGTGGTGCCCTCGCCGCGTCCGGTGCGCGTGGTGGAGACGCCGCTGATCCGGACGCTGGTCGATGCGGGGATGATCCCCGTCGCCGTCGGTGGTGGCGGGATTCCGGTCTTCGAAACGCCCAGGGGCTTTCGCGGCGCCGAAGCGGTGATCGAGAAGGACCTGGCCACCGCCGTGCTGGCGGGCGAGCTCGGCGCCGACCGCGTCTTCTTCCTCACCGGTGTCGACCGGGTGGCCGTTGGCTACGGCACCCCCGCCCAGCGCTTCCTCGATCGGCTCACGGTCACCGAGGCCCGTCGCCTGCTGGCGGCGGGCGAGTTCCCTCCGGGGAGCATGGGGCCCAAGGTCGAGGCCGCGGTGCAGTTCGTCGAAGCCGGCGGGCGCGCGGCCGTCATCACCTCGCTCGACCGGATGGCGGAAGCCACCCGGGGGACGGGGGGGACGATCATTCAGCGGGAGACGGCATGAATCGCCTGCAGGGCAAGGTGGCCATCATCACGGGCGGCAACACCGGGATCGGGCGCGCCGTCGCGCTCGCCTACGCCGACGAGGGCGCGGACGTCGCGGTGGCGTGGATCGCGCGCGAGCACTACCTCTGACGCCGGCCCGGGTCACCGTTCCGGCCGGCACCGCGCGCGCCGTCACGCTGCGAGCCGGGCAGCGCCTGCGCATCATCAACGTCGAGGGCAGGCAGGTCGCCGACTTCATCGCCCTCTGCGCCGGCGACCTCACGGAGACCCTGGGCACGATGCACACCATCGTGTCGCTCCGGCGTCTCTTCCCCACCCGGGGTGACCGCCTTCGAACCAACCGCCGCCGGCCGATGCTCGAGATCACGCGCGACGACACCGGTCGCCACGACATGATCATCGCCGCCTGCGACCCCTGGCGGTACGAGTACGACTTCGGCGTCCGGGGCCATCGCAACTGCTCCGACAACTTCCTGGAGGCGCTGGCGCCGTGGAAGATCGAGCGTCATCAGCTACCCCACCCGGTGAACTTTTTCCAGAACATGAGCTATCCGGACGGTCGGGTGGAGTTCGGTGAATCCCTGGCCCGGCCCGGCGACGTCGTCGAGCTGCACGCCCTCCTGGACGTGATCGCGGCGGTCAGCGCGNGCCCGATGGACCTGAACCCGATCAGCGGGTATCGGGTCAGCGATCTCGCGTTCGAAGTCGTCGCGGGAGAGGGGGGTGGGTTCCCCCTTCCCTCCGGCCCGGCCGGGGCTCGCGCCTGAAGCCAGATGTTGACGGTGGCGAACCCCTCCCGTTAGAGTCGTTACCACGCCGTTGCCGATTCCGTCACGCTGAAAGACGGGGGATGCCAGAGCCAGAAGCCGATCGCGGGTCGCAGGTCCGCCTGCCGCTGAAGCTCAAGCTCGGCCTGCTCATCACCGCGCTGCTGGTGGTGACGGTGACGTTCCTGAGCGCCTTCCTCCTCTATCGCGCCGAGAAGAGCCTGACGGCCCAGATGACCAAGCGGGGCCTCACCATCGCCCAGCACCTCGCCAACGCCGCCAAGAACCCCCTCCTCACCAACGACGGGCTCACGCTGAACCTCCTGGTGAAGGACGCTATGAAGGACGAGGACGTTGCCTACGTGATCATCGCCGATCACGACGGCAAGATCGTGGCCCATACCGACGTCAACCGGATCGGCCGGCCAGTCGAGCGGCCCGCCGAGCTGACGCGGCCGGGCGACGACCCGTTGATCCAGACCTATACCGACCCCGAGCAGGGACGGATCATGGACTTCGCGATCCCCCTGACCTTCCGCAAGGTGCCGGTCGGCGTCGTCTACCTCGGGTTCAGCCAGAAATCCATCGCGCAGGCGCTGACGCAGGCCCGCAACCAGACGATCGCCATCAGCGTGGTCATGATCCTGATCGGGATCGGCGGAGCCGTCGGCCTCGCCGGGCTGCTGGCCCGTCCGATCCTCCGCCTGGTCGAGGGCACGCGCACGATCGCCGAGGGCGACTTCACGGTCACGCTGGCTGTCCCCTCCCGCGACGAGATCGGCACGCTCACCGAGGCCTTCAACCTGATGGCCAAGAACCTCCGCGAGAAGGAGATGATCAAGCGGGCGTTCGCGCGCTACGTGGCCCGGGAGGTGGTGGAGGAACTGTTGAAGGACCCCGAGCACCTGGTCCTCACCGGCGAGCGGCGCGAGGTGACCGTGCTCTTCTGCGACATGCGCGGCTTCACCGCACTCTCCGAGCACATGAGCCCGGAGGAGGTCGTCATGCTGCTGAACGACTTCTACGACCTCATGATCGAGGCGACGTTCCGGCACGAAGGCACCCTGGACAAGTTCCTCGGCGACGCCGTCATGGCGGTCTTCGGCGCGCCCATCGCCCATCCGGACCACACGATCCGGGCGATCCGCACCGCGGTGGCCATGCGGGAGGGGATCGAGCAGCTCAGCGCGCGACGGATCCGCGCCGGCAAGGAGTCCATCACGGTGGGGGTCGGCGTCAGCACCGGGGAGGCGGTGGCGGGCACGGTGGGCACGCAGGATCGGATGGAATATACCGTCATCGGCGACAGCGTGAACCTGGCCGCCCGCCTCGAATCCAACGCCAAGTCCATGCAGATCCTGATGAGCGGACGCACCTATCGGGACGTGAAGGAGTACGTGGAGGCGCGTCCGCTCGGCGTCGTGAAGGTCAAGGGCAAGGAAGAGGAGGTCGAGGTGTACGAGGTGCTGCGGCTCAAATGAGCGGCGGCCGGGGTCTCGGTACCCTCCTGGTGGCCGCGGCCGCGCTCGCGCTCAGCGCCTGCGCCACGGCGACGGAGTGGCAGCCCCGGCCGATCTTCCAGTCGAGCGACTTCATCGTCACCTTCGCCAGAGACGGCGACACCACGCGGAGCCTCGCCGCCCGCTTCCTCGGTGACCCCGCCAAGGCCTGGATGATCGAGGACTACAACGGGCTGGCCCGCCTCGCCCCGGGCCAGGAAGTCGTCATTCCCAAGAAGCCGTGGAGCCCGGCCGGCGTCTACGCGAACGGCTATCAGCTCGTCCCCGTGCTCGTCTACCACAACATCGCGCCCCAGGCCCAGGGCCGCCTGATCATGGCCGCCAGCACCTTCGAGCAGCAGATGCGTTATTTGAGATCTCACGGCTACCGGGTGATCAGCCTCACCGACCTGATGGAGTACGTGGCCCTGGGCCGCCAGCTCCCTCGCCGCAGCGTCGTCCTCACCTTCGACGACGGTTACAAGTCGTTCCTCCAGTACGCCCATCCGATCCTCAAGGACCTGGGGTTCCCGGCTACGCTGTTCGTGTACACCGACTACGTCGGCAACGGGCACAATGCGCTCGACTGGGACGACCTCAAGTGGCTGGCCAACGACGGCTTCCAGATCGGCGCCCATTCCAAGACGCACAGCGACCTGCGCCGCCACCCCGGGGAGTCGGACGATGAGTTCTCGCGCCGCATGCAGATCGAGCTGGCGGAGCCGCTCACCCTCTTCCAGCGGCGGTTGGGCCGGACGCCGCACGTGCTCGCGTATCCCTACGGTGGCAATAACGACGAGCTGGCGCAGAAGGTCCGCGAGCACGGGTACATCGCCGCCTTCTCCGTCCGCCGGGAGGGCAACGCGTCCTTCGTCCACCCGCTCCGCATCCGCCGGAGCCAGATTTACTCGGACATGACCCTCGAGGAGTTCGCCCGGAATCTCGACGTCTTCCACCAGGAGGCGCTCCACTGAGGGCGGGCGCCCGGGTCGGCCGGCTCCCGACGATCGGCCTGGCCCTCATCCTGGGGGCTTGCGCCTCGGCGGCAGCCACGCGGCCGCCCTTCGTCGAGCGGCTGGTGGTGGGTCACCGACAGAAGGCCGTGGAGCTGGAGCGGAGCGGGGATCTCCGGCGGGCCCTGGACGAGTGGAAGATCGCGCTGACCCTTGATCCTCGCGACGCCGCAGCCCGGGAGGGCCGGGGACGGCTCCAGGCGCGGCTGGAGGGGGCGGTGGCGAACCGCCTCCGCCAGGGGCAGGAGGCGCTGCGAAAGGGCGCTCCCCTGGAGGCACGCCGCCACTTCCTGGCGGCGCTCGCGCTCGATCCCGGGAACAAGGTCGCGTTCGAGGGGCTCCGCGACGGCGTGAAGGAGCCCCGCTTCGTCCTGCACACGGTGGCCCGCGGCGAGACGCTGGGGGCGATCGCCGAGCGCTACTACGGTGATCGCGCGCGCGCCGAGGTCATCTGGGAGACGAACCAGCTGCCCCTGAAGCCCCGGCTGGCCGCGGGCAGCCAGCTCAAGATCCCGGAGATCCCGGGCGTTCCCTTCCGGACCCCGGAGCCTCCGCGGACGGCGGCGGGCCCGCGGCCGGAGCCGACGCGAGCGGAGCCGCCGACGCGGTCGGAGCCGACGCCGCCGGCCCCCGCATCGCAAGAGCCCGTGCGGGAGGACGTAACCACGGAGGCCAATCCGCTGCTGGTGGACACCCGCGAGGCCATCGAGCGGAAGGAGTACGACGTGGCGCTGGCCGGGGTGGACAAGCTGCTCGAGGGCAGTCCGCGAAACCCGGAGTTGCTCGACCTCAAGAAGTCCATCCTCTACGAGTACGGCAAGGAGAGCCTCGACCAGAAGAACTACGACGACTCCTACCGCGCGTTCTCCCAGCTCACCAAGCTCGACGCCCGGTACAAGGACTCGGCCGCGCTGCTCCAGGAGGCGCGGACCCAGACGATCCAGCAGCACTATAGCGAGGGGATCCGCCTCTACCGGGAGGAGCAGATCGAGGCCGCCATCGCCCACTGGCGCGCGGTGCTCGAGTACGACCCCCAGCACGGGGACGCCCGGAAGAACATCGAGCAGGCGGAGCGCATTCTGAAGGCGCTCCAGGAACGGCAGCGCAAGCCGTAGGCGAGGAGACAGCCATGGCAGCGAAGCGCATGATCGCCCGCGGCGCCCGGGCCGGCCACATCGTCGTCGCGCGCCTGGCCTACGGCGACCTTCTGCTCGAGTCCCTCCAGGAGATCTGCCGGCGGGAGAAGATCCGCAACGGCGTGATCCTCACCGGCTTCGGCAGCCTGACGGACCTTTCGGTGACGGGGGTCCTGGGTCCCGCCTTTCCGCCCCGTCGCTTCTTCAACCGGCAGCGGCCGCGCGGCGTCGAGATCATCGCGATGAGTGGCGTCATCGCCGATTACCACGTCCACTGCCACATCGTCCTCGCGAACAGGGCCGGGGCCTTCGGCGGCCACCTCGAGTTGGGCTGCCGGATCCTGAGCCTCGCCGAGATCGCGATCATGCGCGTGGACGGGATCAAGCTCGCCCGGCTCCTGGACCCGGCGACCGGGCAGAAGCTCCTGCAAGCCGTCCGCGCCTATGCGCGCCGCAACGGGCGCCCCGATCAGGAAGGCAGTCTGGCGTCGGTGCAGAAGCGGCTGGCCCGGCGGCGCTGAGGCGTGACCGCGCTCCGCCTGACCGGCTGCCGCCTGCCCGGCCGCGACGGCCTCGCCGACATCAGCATCTCCGACGCCCGCATCACGGCGATCACCGCTCACGAGCCGACGCCGCCCCGGAGCAATCTCGTGGACGTCGGAGGGCGACTGGTGACCCCGGGGCTGATCGAGGCCCACATCCACCTGGACAAGGCGCTGCTCTCCGAGCGTATCAGCGCGCCCGCCGTCTCCACCCAGGAGGCGATCCGCCTCGTGGCCGAGGCCAAGCGCCACTTCACCGTCGAGGACATCCAGCTTCGGGCCCGGCGGGTGCTCGATCTCGCCGTCGCCGCCGGAACCACCGCGATGCGCAGCCACGTCGAGGTCGATCCGATCATCGGCCTGGCCGGCATGGAGGCGATGCTGCCGCTCAAGGCGGAGTACGCGCCCGCCATCGATCTGCAGCTCTGCGCCTTCGCCCAGGAGGGCATCCTCCAGGCGCCGGGGACCGAGGCGCTCCTCCGCCGGGCGCTCCAGATGGGCGCGGACCTCGTCGGCGGCTGCCCGTACAACGACACCGACGCCCTCAAGCACATCGACATCGTCTTCCGCCTCGCCGAGGCCTTCAACGTCGACGCCGACTTCCACGTCGACTTCTTCGACGAGCCCGAGCACCTGCACATCCGCGAGATCGTGGACCAGACGATTCGCATCGGATGGCAGGGGCGCGTGGCTGTGGGCCACCTCACCGAGCTGGCGGCGGTGCCGCCTTTCGAGCAGGACGAGATCATCGCGGACATCGCCACGGCCGGGATCGGCGTGATCTGCCTACCGGCCACCGACCTCTACCTCATGGGACGGCACGACGACGTCAATCCCCGACGGGGCCTCACCCCAGTGCGCCGGCTCCTCGCCAGCGGCGTGCCGGTGGCGCTCGCGTCCAACAACATNCGCAACCCCTTCACCACCGTGGGGACCGCCGACCTCACGCACATGGCGTTCCTGGCCTCCGTCGCCGCCCACATGGGCACCGNCGACGAGATGCGCCAGCTGGTGGACGCGGTGACCATTCATCCCGCCCACATTCTCCGCCTGCCCAACTACGGCCTGGCCATCGGCTGCCGCGCCGACCTCGTCGTCTGGGAGTGCGCCGAGCCCGAAGACATCGTCGCCACGCTGGCCGGGCGCGCGCTGGTCATCAAGAGCGGCCACGTCACCATCGAGCACGAGCGGCACGTCCGGGAGCGCTGGCGCGAGGGGGGCCAGAGCCCCTCGACCGTCGCNTGAGCGCGCCCGCACAAAAGGTGGCGCGGGCGCTGGATCGGGCGTCGCGNTGAAGGAGTAGTCCACGGCCACATTGAGCGCGGACCTCCCGAGCCCGGGATGTGCGATCAGCGTGGAGTTGCAACGACTGATCGGGCACGAGAGGGTCCAG
>JGI25382J43887_10000252_pt1 | contig 15980 bp, 16 predicted proteins | sample GraSoi013_1_40cm_3_FD_43887 | JGI IMG/M metagenome (IMG submission 43887) | reverse complement strand
TCATTGAGTATCCGCGGCCGTCACTCCCCGGTAGCTCAGTCGGTAGAGCGGGTGACTGTTAATCACTAGGTCGCAGGTTCGAGTCCTGCCCGGGGAGCCAACCTCTCAGACACTTGCGGTCGCCACTTTTCGTGCAATCGCCTCGGCGCTGACCGTTTGGCGCCCGACCGACTTGTCGAGCGCGTCGACCCACCGACGTCCGCGAGTAGGCACCCACTTCGCGTAGTCCCGGAGCGTCGTTGGTGGCCGGCGATCTAGTCCACGTCCTCCAGCCGGAGGTCGAGCGCCTCGCCTGGTCGGACCGCCCGAGCCCATCGGCCCTCGAGGACGTTCCTGCCCGTGAGGTTAGAGACAGTCGCTTGACGCCCGCTCACCTGACGCTCTACGGTCCACCCGTCGCCGGGAGGCGTGTCTGAAGGCCAGGGTCGCGCTCAGCAGTATCCTCCTCGCATATCGCTGACCGTGCTGCCGGCTTGCGCCGAGCAGACGCCGTCATCCTCGCCCGGTGCATTGTCGGACTTCACAGCAAAGGGTAAATGCGAGCGTCTCTTTTGGCACGCCAACCTGGGCATCTGCGAGGCAATTTGAGGAGCATCTCTCGCCGCACGTTCATCGCCTTGCTGGCCGCCACCTTCGCGCCGCGCCCCGCCAACGGGCAGCCGGTGAGGAGGACGTGGCGGATCGGATATCTCAATCCGGGTTCCTCGGCTCTCGCCCCGATCCGGCTCGATCCGCTCCGAGACGGGCTTCGAGAAGTGGGCTACGTCGAAGGCAAGGGGGTCGTCATCGAGGCGCGGTGGGCCGAGGGCGATTTCGCCCGCTTGCCCGCCCTGGCTGCCGAACTGGTCCAGCTCAACGTCGACGTGATCGTCACGGCGGGCGGCTCCGCGGCGCAGGCGGCGAAGGGCGCGACGGTGACGATTCCGATCGTGATGGTCGATCCCGGCGATCCCGTCGGGTCGGGACTGATCAAGACCCTCGCCCGACCCGGAGGGAACATTACCGGCCTCAGCTCGGCGGCTCGCGATCTCGTCGCGAAGCAAGTCCAGCTTCTCAGGGAAGCGATCCCGCAACTCGCCGTGGTGGGATTCCTGACCGGCAACACGGCAGCAGCGGCTCTCGCGATGAAGGACGCTCAGGAGGCGGCCGAGGGCCTCGGTATGCGGTTTCAGGTCCTGGAAGTGCGCGGGCCGAGTGACCTCGAGGCCGCGTTCCAGGCGCTGCCGCGAGACCGACGTCGGGCGGTGCTCGTCTTTCCCGACCCGCTCACGTTCTCCCACCGTCGACGGATCATGGAGGTGGCCGAGCAGGACCACGCGCCCTCGGTGGCCGGCAGTCGAGAGTTCGTGGATGCGGGCGGCCTGATGTCGTACGGCCCGAGTTTCCCAGCCATGTTCCGTCAGGCCGCCATGTACGTGAGCAAGATCCTCAAGGGCGCCAAGCCCGCCGACCTTCCCGTCGAGCAGCCCACGAAGTTCGAGCTGGTCATCAACCTCAAGACCGCGAAGACACTGGGCCTCACGATCCCGCAGTCACTGCTGCTGCGGGCGGATGAGGTGATCGAGTAGTCACCACGAGATGAACCTCGCCAACGGCAGCTGGGTGAGGTGCAGAGCTAAGAACCCTGACGCTTCCTCATCCAGCACCGTAGATGGGGGACACGCTGATCCGCCGTAGGTGGCCCCACCGGCTCAGTGGGCCGGACCGGCGTTTCGCAAACCGGGCAAATTGGCCGCTTCTCGTCCATTACGCGCCGTGCTGCGACTTCCGGCGCGCGAGAAGACCGCGGATCAGCCGGAGAAGCTCCTGCGGCAAGCACGGTTTGACGACGTAAGCGTCACATCCGGCATCGAGAGCCCAGTCAACGGCAAGGTCGGTGGCATGCCCCGTACACGCGAGGACCGGAATATGAGCTGTGCGCACGTCGTGCTTCAGGCGGCGCGTCGCCTCCCATCCGTCAAGAGAGGGGAGTGAGAGATCCATCACGATCACGTCCGGCTGCATCACTTGGGCGATGCGGACGGCGTTAAGGCCATCGGCAGCCGCGAGCACATGGATACCCTGCGCGGCCAAATATGACTCGTACATCTCACGCTCGGCGAGGTTGTCATCCGCAATCAGCACACGTCCGAGGCGTGGCGCGCGAGAAGCGCGGTTGTTCTTCGACGACCCGCCCGATGAGCGCTTGCGACGGGGGCTTCGCACGCAACACAGCTTACCTCCGAGCTCCCCCTCCCGAAATCGGTCAGCGGTACTAGGAAAACATTTCCCATGTCCGCTTCGTCATCGCGGTGTCCGATTACCGGGGTCAGTATGGAACAGGGCAAGGAGCTTATCTGCTCGGTCTGCAACGTGCCCGTCAAGCGCACCGCTCCAGTGGGACCGCCAATGGCGGAACACCGTGTCGCCCACCTACGATGCTGGATCAGGACGCGTCAGGGAGTGACCGACCACTCTTCCGAACAACAGCGCCAACGCCGACGTTCGAGGAGATGGCAACGTCGTTCCAGACGTAAGCGCGCCGTACTGTTCACCGGTAGCGTCCTTGTCCTCGCGCTCGCCATCCTCGCTGTTCTGGCTTTCGAGTGGCTGCTGGATCTGGCCGTGAAGTGATACCTCGGAGTCGCCATCGATCCAGGGCCGTCGGTCAGCGTCCGACGAGGGACGCGACGGTTCTGGCGAGGTCGATCGGATCGACGGGCTTCGTTAGAAGCGCCTCGAAGCCAAACTCGATCAGCCGGCTGGCGGCGTAGCGCTCCCGATGCGCGGTGACCGCAATCGCTGGGATGCTGCGGCCGTGTTCGCTCTTGAGCCGGCGGATCTGCTCGAGCAGCCAGAGACCATCCTCACCTGGCATCGTCAGGTCCGACACGATCACGTTCACGCGGACCGTCTTCATGATGGTCAGCGCGTGCCGCGCATTCCGAGCCTTCAGGACGTTGGCGCCGAACTGTTGCAGCGCGGCGCCGAAGACTTCGAGCGTGTCCTCGTAATCCTCCACGACCAGCACGTGAATGTCGGCGAGGTCGATCGCACGAACCGGGGATTCGTTGGGCGCCATGCCGGGCGCATGCGCAATATCGGGACCAACTCAGAAACGGAAGCGCTTTTCGACACTTGACGAGCGGCGTGGACGATGAACTGTTCGATTCGGAGTCAAGCGGTCACGGCTTGACACGCGGGTTGACAGGCGAAGGCGCGTGCGCGCCCTGCACACGGTGTTCGCCGAGGACGACTCGCTCAGCGAGGAGACGCCCCGGTAAGGGGGGCGCAATCGTCTCGTGCCGCTTCGCCGAGTGCGACGCTACATGAAGGGCACGGTGAGCGGGGGCCGATGCCCCCGCCCCCGTCCTACGCTACGGCGCCTGGATGGAATCGGGACCCGTGAGCGGCGGGTCGTCGTTAAAGGCCCACGCGGCACCGACGCCGCTGAGCGCGACCAGTACCAACAGCATCGCGATACCGAGGCGCTTCATCTCGTCACCCCCCCTGTCCGCATTCCTTGTGATGCGAACAAGGCGAGGCTGCAAGGCAGATGCCCGAGCCAACGGGGCCATTTTCTGAGTGCCCAGGATGGGTAAGTCCGCGTGACCATAGCTGCGTAGCGGTCTACTATCATTCTGGCGCGCCCCGTCCTGAGTGAAACCGTGGGCGCATATCCGCCACACCGCACGAACATAAGCGCCACAGCGAGCGCGTCGCCGAACTTGCGCAAGATCCTCGAGGAGGGACAAGGGCGCGTTCGAAAGCTCGACCAACCGTTGGCTTCCAGGCGTAATTTGCGTCCACGCACGCCGGCAGAGTAGGTTGGTAAGGTAAGTGTTCAGCGCCCGCCGGGGAAGCCAACGCCGTAACAGTGCCGTGAACGATTGCGTGAGAGGTCGCTGATGGGCGAACGCAGCGCGAACTGGCCGGATTGGCGGAAGCAACCTGAGCGCGTACAGCGAGTCAAGCGAACACCGATGTGGATCCGTGTGGCGGTGTGGGCGGGTCTCTTCGTCGCCTTCGCGTGGGGCGCCCGTTACTTCGGACTGCTCTAGGGAAACCGTCCTCCCAGCACCTCTTCGAGATGGCCGCGGCCGTGGGGACCGTCCCACTCGCGAGTGCCGATCGCCTTCCAGAGCACGCGTCCCTCACGGTCGAGCAGGAACGTGACGGGCAGCCCGCGCACCCGGTATTTCGTGCTGACCGCGCCATCGTGATCGAGGAGGCTGGCGAAGGTCACGCTGTTCGCCTTCATGAAGTTCTGCACTTCGCGCGCCGACTCCTTGAAGTTGACCCCGACCACGGACAGCCCGCGTCCGCGGTAATCGCGGTGGAGCCGCTCCATGGCCGGTAGCTCGTCCCGACACGGCACGCACCACGTCGCCCAAAAATTCAGAAGGACGACCGAGCCGCGGAGGCCCTCGATCGTCCGCACGGCGCCATCGACGTCACTGAGGCGGAACGCCGGCGCGGGAAGCGGCGTCGGCAGGGCCTGGACCATCAAGGCCTCGAGATGGTCGCTTCCGGCGTGCGCCGGGGCCGCCAGGCCCAGCGTCGCGGCCACGGCCACCGCGACGCCGGCCCGGCGGGCCGTCACGGCTCGCGATAGGTGAGCTTGCGGACCCATCCCGTGCCCTCGGGATGGACCTTGCCGTCCACCTCCACGTAGGCCTTGGGCAGAGCGTTGACGGGCTCGCCATCCTGCCGCGGGCTCATCATCAGGTCGCGGTTGCGTGAGAACACCACGCGGCGCTCGTCGAGATTGCCGAAGTAGTAGTTGACCTTCGCGGGATCCTTGCCGAACACCCCGTCGGCGACGGTCAGGCGGAGCAGCTGCTCGTTGTCGGCGTTCACCGGGAAGTCACCGTGGTAGAGGTCGGCGACGGCGACGTCGTGGTGGACCCAGCCCAGCCCCGGAGCGTAGAACTCAGCCCAGCAGTGATAGCTCTGGTCCTGGTCTCGGGCTCGCAGATCGGGCTTGAGGAACGAGCCGTACACGATCTGGGTCGGGATGCCTCTGGCCCGGGCGAGCGACGCCCACAGCGACTCGAAGTCGGTGCAATTGCCCGTGCGGAAGGTCAGGCAGTAGCTCGTGCTGCCCACGGGCGACGCCTTCTTGTTCTTCGGGTCCTTCACCCAGTACTCGACGTTCTCCAGCACCCAGTCATAGAGCTTGCGGGCGGCCAGCACGGGATTCGTCTCGCTGCCGACGATCTCGTCGGTCAGCTTCTTGATCTCGTTGTCGATGACGACGTGCTTGTTGGCCTCCAGATATTTCGCGAAGCGGGCACGGTCGGCGTCGGTGAGCGGGCGCGCCTTGCTCGCGTCCACCTGGTCGCGGATCTCGCGCCTCGTGAGCCCGAACGTCTCGACGATCGTGAGCTCCTTGTCCTTGGGGTCGGTGGCCTCGAGGTACAGCACGCGACTGCCTTCCGAGTCGCGATCGGTCCGGTACGCGTAGGGCGCCTCGATCTTGAGATCGCGGACCTGCTGGGCGGGATCGTTGTCCTGGGGGAGCGCCACCCAGACGCGAAGCCGCTGGGCGCCTTCCGGCACCTTGATCTTGATTTCGTTACGGACCTCGAACGTCGCCTGGCGCAGCGGCTGGGCTGCAGCGATGTCAGGGTCGAGGGCGAGAAGCGCGATGAGCGCGAACACGACGGAGAGCGGCATGGTGGTCCTCCTCACCGGATCGGTGCAAAGAGGACTGATGCTGCCCGTGGAAGCCAGGTCGCGCAAATCGGAAGGAGCGATCTGACGGCCCGATCGGTATCGGCCGAGGCGATTTGCGTTCGACCGGCAGGGGGCTAGACTCAGGCTTCGTCGCTCGGGACGGGATGGTGGGGTGGGTATCGAGGCTGACGAGATCTGGGACGCGGGCGACATGGGCTGCGGCGAGCTCGTACTGGAGCTCAGAGCGCGGCTGACCGGACTGCGGCCGGGGCAGGTGTTCGAGTTGATCGCGCGTGACCCCGGCGCCCCGGCCGACATCCCCGCCTGGTGCCGGATGACCGGGCACACGCTCGTGTCCCAGGAGCATCCGGTGTATCGCATCCGCCGAAAGGAGAACCGATGATGGCCAACCGATTCTGCGTGAGCCTGACGCACGCGAAAGACAACAGCGACAAGGCGACGGTGGCGTTCGTGGTCGCCAACGCCGCGCTCGGCTCCGGCAAGGAGACCCTCGTCTTCCTGAGCGTCGAAGGCGTGCGCCTGGCCCAGCCCGGCTATGCCGAGGACATCCGCGAAGAGGGATTCGCGCCGCTTCGCGAGCTGATGGAGAGCTTCGCCAAGGCCGGCGGCACGATCTACGTCTGCTCGCCCTGCTTCAAGAAGCGCAAGCTCGACGAGAACCGCCTGGTGGCGGGCGCGTCGATCGTCGGCGGGGCCAAGCTCGTCGAGTTCCTGTCCGACGGGAGCCCCTGCGTCAGCTATTGAGACGACCGTGCAGCCGGTCGAGCGTCATTCGTTCGCGCCCGACGCCAGCTTCGACGGGGGCGATCTCGATTGCGGCAACGGCCTGCTCCTGCTGATCCGGCAGCACATGGATCCGCTGCCGCGCGGCGGCCTGCTCGAGTTCCGATCGACGGAGATCTCGGTCGAGGCCGATTTTCCGGCCTGGTGCCGGATGACCGGCAACGAGCTGGTCTCGTGGACGAAGCGCGACAACCTCCGCAGCTTCCTGGTCTGCAAAGGCGCGCTCGCCGATCGCCGCGAGCGTCAGTCGGCGGCGCGGCCAGCGACCGTGCTCGGTCTCGACGTCGTGCCGGTCCGCATCCCGCGCACGTTGCCTCCGCCGGCACCGGTGCCGGCCATTCCTGCCCTGGCGGTCATGGGCGTCGGCAGCTGGCCACGGCCGCGCTGGATGCTGCAAGCCATCCACGATCACATGGAGGGCCGGCTTTCCGACGCTGATTTCCGTGCCACCGCCGACGATGCCACGCGGCTCGCCGTGCAGCCGCAGCTCCGCGCCGGCGTGGACGTCGTCACCGACGGCGAACAGCGCCGCGACAACTACGCGAGCTTCGTGGGCGGCCGGCTCGACAACTGCCGTTTGATCCCGCTCACCGACTTGCTGCCGCTCGTCGACCATCCGGAGGAGTTCGAGCGCGAGATGCGGTCGCTCGACGTTCCGGCCGCCGAGGTCCGGCATCCCGCCGTCTTCGGTCCGCTCGGGCGCAGCCGGCCGCTCGCTCGCGACGAATTCGAGATCGTCCGCGCCATCACCGAATGTCCGGTGAAGATCGCGCTGCCCGGCCCGTATCTGTTGACCCGGATGATGTGGATGGAATGCATCGCCGACCGCGCCTACGGCTCGCGCGAGCACCTGGCCCGGGACGTCGTGCGCGTCCTGCGGGAGGAAATCCACGACCTCCTGGCCGCCGGTGTCGCCCTGGTGCAGCTCGACGAGCCCGTGCTCTCGGAAGTCGTGTTCACCGGCGCCAAGAACATGCGCAGCTTCATGTGCGGCGCGCTGAGCGAGAAGGGCGATAGCCAGACGGAGCTCGAGTTCGCGCGCACGCTGATCAACCAGGTCGTGGCCGGGCTGCCGCGCGCGCGTCTCGGCCTGCACGTGTGCCGCGGCAACTGGACCCCCGACGAGCGCGTCGCGCTGGCCGGTGATTACAGGCCGCTGCTGGGTCTTCTGTCCAGCGTGGACGTCGGCACGCTCTTTCTCGAGCTGGCCACGCCGAGGGCCGGTGCGATGGAGATCCTCGCTGACCTGCCAGACGACCGTCGCATCGGCGTGGGCGTCGTCAACCAGAAGCGCCGAGAGGTCGAGACGGTGGAAGAAGTCGTCGCCCACGGGCGGCGGGCCATGGGGATCCTGGGCAAGGACCGCGTCCTGCTGACCCCGGACTGCGGCTTTGCGACCTTCGCCGATAACCCGGTCGCCTCGCCTCAGATCGCCGAGGCGAAGCTCCGGGTCATCGTCGATGCGGCCGAGCGCCTGAGGAAGCCCTAGCGCTCTTTGACGCGGAAGTGGGCGCGGCGGTTCTTCGCCCAGCAGGCCTCGTTGTGCTCGGTGCAGAGCGGGCGCTCCTCGCCGTAGCTCACCAGCGTGAAACGGTCCTGGGCGATGCCGTGGGCGACCAGATAATTGACGGTCGCGCGGGCGCGCCGTTCACCGAGCACCAGGTTGTACTCGTTGGTGCCGCGCTCGTCACAGTGACCCTCCACGAGCACGAGCAAATTGCCGTTCGAGCGCAGCCACGCCGCGTTGGCTTCGAGCGTCCGGGCCGCGTCGGGGCGGATGTTTGCCTTGTCGAAGTCGAAGTGGATCTCCTGCAATGCGGAGACGTCGGCGAAGTCCTTCGGCGGAGCTGGCGGGGTCGGCGCAGCCGCGACAGCGGGCGGCGGTGGAGCCGGCGCCGGCGCTGCGGGGGCAGCGGCGGGTGATTCCTGAATCGGTGTCGCGGGCGGCGGCGGAGCCACCGACTGGGGCATGCCGGTCGGTGCCGGGGCGGACGCCTGGGTCAGCGCCGGTCGCTTGGCGCAGCCGACCACGGCGAGAACGATCGCCACGATCAGAACGGGAAGGAGGATAGGAAGCGCACGCTTAGCGTTCAAGGATCTGCTCCTGGCTCACGGTGACGGGCCGGCCCCACCAGCTCTCGTCGCGGGCGAGAGTGATGTCCTCCCGGGTCACGCGTGGCGTGCCGGTGGTGCGGTTGCGGACTGAGAACCCCATGTGAGCGCCGGAGGCGAAATGGGTGGGATGGGTCTTCCACGTTGCCCACTCATCGCGGGTGGCGCAGCCGGAGCCGAAGACGAGAAGAGCGGCGGCGCCAAGCGCCGCCAGCGTGAAGTGGCGGAGTCGCATAACAAAAGGCCTCCTCGGATGTGACCGTCGTGATGCCCCCAGGTGCAAAGGATGTGCCCCATTGTCGAATCGCGGAATTCGGCACGCCAGTGGGAAAGAAGTTGCCTAGCGTCGGAACATGGCTACCCTAGCCTCGGCCATGACCGACCTCGAGGTCCTCGATCGCATCCAGCGCCGGGTCCTGTGGCTCGCGACCTGGATGGTGCATCACGCCAACGTGATTCGGCACAACGAGGACGGCATCAAGGTCGGCGGCCACCAGGCCTCCTCGGCATCCGTGGTGACGCTACTCACCGCGCTCTACTTCAAAACGCTGCGTCCCGGCGACGCCGTCGCGATCAAGGCCCATGCTGCGCCCGCATTCTACGCGATCCAGTACTTGCGCGGGCGCCTCGACGCGAAGGCACTCGGCAACCTCCGCGGGTTCGGTGGCCTGCAGGCCTATCCGAGCCGGCGCAAGAATCCCAACGTCGTCGACATCTCCACGGGCTCGATGGGACTCGGCGCCGTCCAGGCGAGCTTCGGCGCGCTGGCCGCGCAGTACGTCGCGGACCACGGCGGTGTCCGGTCGCCCGAGCGCGTCATCGTCATGGTCGGGGACGCCGAGCTCGACGAGGGCAACGTCTGGGAGGCGCTTGCCGAGGAGACGTTCGGGCGGCTCCGCAACGTCGTGTGGATCGTGGACATCAACCGGCAGAGTCTCGATCGCATCGTGCCCGACGCCCGCCGGCACCAGTTGCCGGCGCTCTTCGCCTCGTTCGGCTGGCACGTGATCGATCTGCGCTGGGGTCGGCGCGCGACCGCGATGTTCGGGCGGCGCGGCGGCGAGCGGCTGCGACGTCGCCTCGAGGAGATGCCGTACGGCGAGTACCAGCGCCTCATCCGCGTGCCCGTGCCGTCGGTGCGCAAGGCGCTCGTCGACCCTGGCCTGGATCGCTTGCTCGGTGAGGTTTCCGATGAGGAGCTTGCCGCGATCGTCTCCGATGTCGGCGGCCACGATTTCCGCGCGGTTCTCGACGCGCTGGCGGAAGTCGACCACGAGCGCGATCGCCCCGTCGTGATCCTCGCCCACACGATCAAGGGCTGGGGCCTGCCGCTCGCGGCGGATCCCTTGAACCACACGGCGTTGCTCACATCGGCCCAGATCGAGGACCTCCGGGCGACGCTCGGGGTGAAGGCCGGCGACGAGTGGGCGCCCTTCCCCGCCGGCAGCCCGGAGGCGGCGTGGATCCGCGCGTTGCCGCCGCTCTTCTCACCCCCGGTATCGGCGGCGGCGCCCGAGATCCCCGAACAGCTCGATGAAGACTATCCGGACGAGACGTCCACCCAGGAAGCCTTCGGTCGTGCCCTCGGCGCCCTGGCGCGGCGGCCGGCCGGCGACGCCATCGTCACCGTGTCGGCCGACGTGGCCGTGACGACACACCTGGCCGGGTGGATCAATCGCAAGGGGCTCTACTTCCCCGAGGCGCGGCCGAACTTCTTCGCCGACGTCGCTCAAGCCGTGCAGTGGCGCGAATCCCCTGAAGGCCAGCACATCGAGCTCGGCATCGCCGAGCACAACCTCTTCCTGTTGCTGGGGGCGCTCGGCCTCTCGCACGAGCTGTCGGGGCGAACCCTGTTGCCCATCGGCACGCTCTACGATCCGTTCGTCAACCGCGGCCTCGACGCGCTCTACCACGCCCTCTACGCCGGCGGTCGCTTCGTCGTCGTCGCCACGCCGTCGGGCGTCACCCTCTCGCCCGAGGGCGGCGCCCACCAGTCCGTCATCACGCCGAGCGTGGGCGTGGCGTTGCCCGGCATCGCGTATTACGAGCCGGTATTCGGTCGCGAGGTCGAGTGGATCCTGCTCGCCGGCCTCCGCCAGATCGCGCGCCGCGAGGGCGAAAGCCTTTATCTGAGGCTCTCGACCCGGCCGCTCGACCAGCGCATGGCGCCGGCGCCCGGCGCCGATCACCGCGCCGACGTGCTACGAGGCGGCTACCGACTCGTGGACGCGCGCCCGGACCCGGGCTGGGACGCCGAGGACAGTGCGGTGAACATTTTTGCCGCCGGTGTGATGGTGGCCGATGCTGTCGCCGCCGCACGCCAGCTCCGCGAGCACGGTGTCTTCGCCAGCNTCTTCGCGGTCACCAGCCCCGACCGGCTGTACCGGGGCCTGCGCGAGCCCGATTCCCATCTCCTCCGCCTCGTCGGAGCCGACGAGGAAAACGTGCCCGTCGTGTCGGTCCTGGACGGCCACTCGCATGCTCTGGCCTTCCTCGGCTCGGCCCTCGGCGTGCCCCAGACGGCGCTCGGCGTCGACGATTTCGGCCAGTCGGGCGCTCGGCGGGATCTCTATCGCCACTACGGCATCGACGCCACCGCCATCGCACGGGCGGCCCGGCGGCTCCTGGGGGACGCAACCACCTGAGTGGTCCGCATATGCGGACCACTTTCGCCAGGCCCGAGGCCCCGCTCGGCGTGATATCCGGGAATGTGGGATTTTCTCGGGCGGCTACCGGCAGTCCAGGCGACGCCGCCCGTCTCGACCGTCGGCGCCAGCGGCTTCGCCAGGAGCTGGCTGTCCGCGCGACGGTGGCGACCCTCATCTTCGTCTTCGATCACATCTTCGATCTCAGCACCGGCCGGGGCCCGAACCCGGTCGTCCGCATCGAGGCGGTGCTTGGCCTCGCGCTGAATCTTCCGTACTACGCGCTGGGGCGGACGAATCGGTGGCCCCGGGCTCAGGCGTACGTGCGCATGCTCGTGGACATCGTGATGATCACGGTCGGCCTGGGGAGCGTGGGCGGTCTCGATGCCGCCGGCTTCCTGGCCGTGTACACGATCGTGCCCCTCTATTGCGGGCTCGTGTTTTCGAGCGCCGCGTGTGTCGTCGCCACCGCGGTTTCTACGGGCTGCTACATCGTCCTCGTCTCCATGCAGAACGTCGGCTGGCTGCCGCGACCGATCGTCGCGCCGACGGGGAGCGCCGGGATGGCCGCGTTCAACCTCCTCATCCTGAACATCGTCGGCGTCCTCACCGCCGTCCTCTCCGAGGCCTACCGCCGGAGCCGTCAGCGTCAAGTCGCGCTCAACCGGGAGCTCGAACGGGCCAACGATCAGGCCCAGCTCCTCAATGCGGAGATCCAGCGCGCCGCCCAGCTCCGCGTGCTCGGCGAAGTCGTGGCCGGAATCACCCACGAGCTCGCCAATGCACTGACCGTCGCGTCCGGTCACCTCGGGCTCGCCCGCAAGAAGGCGGAGAGCATGCCGGACGTGAGCGCCAACCTGGCCCACGTCGAAGAGAGCTTCGAGGGCGCGATGCGGATCATCCGCAACACGCTCCAGACGGCGCGCCAGCCGGCGGCGGGGCCCGTGCTCGTGTCCGTCCCCGAGATGGCACGCCGGGTTGTGGATCTCAAGGCATACGATTTTCGACGCGATCGCATCACGGTGCACGTCGACTTTCCCGCCCAGTTCCCGGAGGTCCGCTGCCTGCCATTCCAGCTCCAGCAGGTGCTGCTGAATCTCGTCACGAACGCCCAGCACGCGCTGCGCGATGTGGAGCCGCCCCGTGAGATCCACATCGTGGGACTGACCGCTACCGACAACGTCGTCGTCGAGGTGAGCGACACCGGTCCCGGAATCCCGCCTCAGACGCTGCCACGGGTCTTCGAGCCGTTCTACACGACGAAGCGCGACGGCACCGGCCTAGGCCTCTCCATCTCCGCCGGCATCATCCGCGACCTCGGCGGCGAGATCAGCGCGGAGAACCGCGGCGGGCGCGGAGCCTCGTTTCGCATCCGAATTCCCGCCGCCCGCGCCGAGGCTCCCGCTCACTGACGGCAGGCGCCGCCGGCTCGACGGCGTGCGTACAATCGAAGGCGATGGCGACGCGCGAGCCGCATCCCTCCGCCGCGCCGTTCGTGCCGGCGGCCCGGCCCACGCTTCAGCAGTTGCGTCAGGCGGCCGCCGGCTGCACCGGCTGTCACCTGTACGAGTGCGCGACCCAGACGGTCTTCGGCGAGGGCGACGCTCGTGCGCGGGTCATGTTCGTGGGCGAGCAGCCGGGCAACGACGAGGACCTCAGCGGCCGGCCGTTCGTGGGGCCGGCCGGCAAGCTGCTGGATCGGGCCCTCGAAGAGGCCGGCATCGATCGGCGTCAGGCCTACGTCACCAACGCGGTGAAGCACTTCAAGTGGGAGCCGCGCGGCAAGCGGCGCATTCACGCGAAGCCGAATGCGGCCGAGATCGCGGCCTGCCGACCCTGGCTCGACGCCGAGATCTCCCTCATCCAGCCCACCGCCCTCGTCTGCCTCGGCGCGACCGCCGCGCAAGCCCTGCTCGGGCCACGCTTCCGCGTCACCCAGGAGCGCGGACGTTTCGTGCCGTCGTCGCTGGCGCAATACGTCCTCGCGACCGTCCATCCGTCGGCGCTGCTCCGCGCGCCGGACGAGGAGACCCGTCATCGCGAGACGCAGAGGTTCGTGGACGACCTCCGGGTCGTTGCCGAGGTTTTGTAGCGGTATAATCCGGTCACGATGACCCCGCTCGACGGCGCGCGAAAAACCCAGCTTCGCCGGGAACTTGAGGCGATGCTCGGGCGGGGCGCCGTGCTCAGCGATCCCGAAGAACTCCTCGTGTACGAGTCCGATGGGCTGACGCTCTTTCGGGCCCTGGCGGACTTCGTCGTGTTCCCCACGTCGGCCGAGCACGTGAGCGCGATCGTCAAGCTGGCCAATCGCGAGGGCTTACCCTTCGTGGCGCGCGGCGCCGGCACCGGGCTCTCCGGCGGTTGCCTGCCCGCCGAGGGCGGCATCGTCATCTCGCTCATGCGCATGAATCGGATCCTCGAGATCGACTACGAGAATCAGGTCGCGGTCGTCGAGCCTGGCCTGGTGAACCTGCACCTGTCCTGGGCCGTCGGGCAGCGCGGCTACTACTACGCTCCCGATCCTTCCAGCCAGCAGGCCTGCACCATCGGCGGCAACATCGCCAACAACTCCGGCGGCCCGCACACGCTCAAGTACGGGGTGACCACGAATCATGTCCTGGGGCTCGAGGTCGTCATGCCCGACGGCGACATCGTCTGGCTCGGCGGCAAGACGCGCGAGAGCTTCGGCTACGACCTGGCCGGAGTCTTCGTCGGTTCCGAAGGCACCTTTGGCGTCGCCACCAAGGTCTGCGTTCGCATCCTCAAGAAGCCGCAGGCGGTGAAGACCATCCTGGCCGTGTTCGAGCGCGTCGACCAGGCCTCGGCCGCCGTGTCCGCGATCATCGCGCGAGGTCTGGTGCCGGCCGCCGTCGAGATGATCGATCAGCTCACCATCGCCGCTGTCGAGGATGCGTTCGGCTGTGGTTATCCGCGCGACGCGGCCGCCGCTCTTCTGGCCGAGCTGGATGGGCTCGCCGTCGGCATGGACGCGCAGGTCGCGCGCATCGTGGAAGCCTGTCGCGATTCCGGCGCCCGCGAGGTGCGCACGGCGCGCGACGAGACCGAGCGCCAGCTCCTCTGGAAGGGGCGGAAATCAGCCTTCGGCGCCTACGGCCGCGTGTCGCCCGCCTACATGGTGATGGACGGCGTGATTCCGCGGACGAAGCTGCCCTACGTGCTCTCGCGCGTGAACGAGATCGTCGCGGGCCATGGCCTGCGCGTCGGCAACGTCTTCCATGCCGGCGACGGCAACCTCCATCCCAACATCCTCTACGACCCGCGCAAGCCGGGCGAGGAGGCGCGCGTGGTGGAGGCGGGCGCCGAGATCATGCGGCTCTGCGCCGAGGTCGGTGGTTCGATCTCGGGCGAGCACGGCATCGGGCTGGAGAAAGCCGACTTCATGCCGTTCATCTTCTCGGCTGCGGATCTGGAATTCATGCACCGACTCAAGCGTGCGTTCAACCCGACGGGCCGCTGCAATCCCGGCAAGATCTTCCCGACGCGGAAGTCGTGCGGCGAGGCCGGGCCGGTGGCCTATCGGCCCCACCCCATCGAAGAGAAGGGACTCGCCCAGCGCTTCTAGCGCGGGCGAGGAAATCGCCCGTGGATATCGCGGTTCTCGACAAGCTCCGAGCCGTCGTTGGTCCCGCCAACGTCCTCAGCGACGTGGACCTCGCTCCGTACGTCGTCGAGGGGCGCACGCCCGAAGCCGCCCTCTTTCCGGGTTCGGTCGACGAGGTGCGTGCCGTCGTCGAGATCGCCGCGGGAGCGGACGTCCCGATCGTGCCGTGGGGTGGGGGGACGGCCGCCGCCGTTGGCACGCCGGCCCCGCGCGCCGGACTCGTTCTGGGCCTGAGGCGACTCGCCCAGCTGCTCGAGCACGAGCCGGGCGATCTGACGGCGACTGTCGAGGCCGGCATGACGATGGCCACGCTTCAGTCGGCGCTGCGGGCGCGTGGTCAGTGGCTCTCGCTCGATCCGCCCGACCCCGAGCAGGCGACGATCGGTGGCGTCATCGCCGCCAACGCCTCGGGGCCGCGCCGACACCTGTACGGGACGGCCCGGGACCTTCTGATCGGCGTGACCGTCGTCACCGGTGACGGCGTCGTGGTCAGGGGCGGTGGCAAGGTGGTCAAGAACGTCGCGGGCTATGACCTGCCGAAGCTCTTCGTGGGCTCTCACGGAACGCTTGGCGTCATCGTGAGCGTCACCGTCAAGCTGCGCCCGTTGCCCGACGACGAACGGCTGGTGGCCGTGGTGTTCGATCGATCGAAGGACGCCGGCGCCGCCGCGCGCGCCGTGATGGGCTCCGACCTGATCCCGAACGCGCTCGAGCTGGTCGACGCCGAGGCGTCCCGTGCTCTCGGGCTGGACTCGGCCGTGGGTCCCGGTGGGTGCGCGTTGATCGTTGGGTTCGACGGTGTCGGCGAGCAGGTCGAGTGGCAGTGCGGCGAGCTCGGTCGCATCACGGCACCGCTCGGGGGCCGCGCCGTTCGACCGCTCCCGGAGGAGGCGTGGACGCGGCTGGCTTCAGCGGCGCGCGACGCCTTCGATCCGCCGGCCGCCGTCATGAGGCTCATCGTCCTGCCCGCCGCAGTCACTGAAGCGATCGAGCACGGTGCGAGCGCGGCGCGGCAGCGAGGGCTGAGGAGCGCGTGGAGCTGCCACGCCGGTGTCGGTGTGATCACCGCTGCGCTGGCCTCGAGCGGCGCTCTCCCCGAGCCCGGCCCGATCGCCAGTGTCTTGCACGACTGGCGG
>JGI25382J43887_10000250_pt1 | contig 15996 bp, 10 predicted proteins | sample GraSoi013_1_40cm_3_FD_43887 | JGI IMG/M metagenome (IMG submission 43887) | reverse complement strand
ACTCTGGATCTGACGCTGCAAGTCGGCGCCGTCTCCGAGTCGGTGACGGTTACGGGGGAAGCGCCGCTGATCGAGAGCACCAAGGCTGAGGTAGCGGGCCTGGTCAGTGAAAAACAAATGTCGGACCTCCCTCTAAACGGCCGCAGTTACGCCAACCTGGCGACGATCCAGGCCGGGGTGATCGCCGACTTCCATACCGGTTCCAATATTGAAAGGGGCGGACAAGCNTTTGTCGCGTTGGGACCGAAGATCTCGATCAATGGCGCGCGGCCCAACCAGGCGATGTACCTTCTGGACGGGACCGAGATCAACAGCCTGCGGTACAACAATATTCCGGGCAGCATGGCGGGTCAGTTNTTGGGAGTGGAAGCAGTCCGAGAGTTTACCATTCTGAAGAACAACTACGGAGCGCAGTACGGCCGCGGCGTCGGTGGCATCATGAACGCGGTTACGCGAGCGGGAACCAACCAGATACATGGCAGCGCTTTTGAATTCTTCCGCAATTCCAAGCTTGACGCGAAGAATTTCTTTGACGCCGGCGATCAGCCGATTCCCCCCTTCCGAAAAAATCAATTTGGAGGCAGCATCGGAGGGCCGGTGGTCAAGGACCACACCTTCTTCATGGGTTCTTACGAGGCCATCCGGGAGTTAGTCGGGCTGACCGGCGTTTCGACGGTTCCCACGCTGGAGTCCCGTGCCGGGTTGGGCCCCATCTTTGGGAATCCTTCCACGCCCGTGGCAATGGATCCGAACGTGAAGCCTTTCCTGGATCTGATTCCGTTTTCGGACCCGAAATATGATCTCGGCAACGGATTGGGCCTGTTGAAGACCTGGCGGCGGCGGCCCATTTCCGAGGACAACGGAGTGATCCGCTACGACCAGCAGGTTACCGCCAAAGACTCTTTGTTTGGCCGCCTCTCGCTCGACCGCAGTTCAATGACGTCATATGGAAGCGGTTTCATCAAGGGGTATAGCCTGGACGCTACNGGCCGCTATTACTTCGTGACCATCGGGGAAACGCGGCTCGTGAGTAACTCCATCGTCAATGACTTCCGAGCCGGCTTCGCGCGCAACGTAAACANCACTGTCGAANACATTCCGAGACTNGATCCGCGCCTCGGCATTTTCCCCGGCAGCCCACTGATGGACTTCAGCATTGGCGGAGGCGTGAGCGTCGCCGGCAAGATCGGGAGCGGCTTTCAAGAGCCGGACCGCTTTATCGACAATACCTTCGATTTCTCAGACAATGTGATTTTCAATCGCGGCCGCCACTCGATTACTGTAGGCGCCAATNTGAAACGCTACCNNGGCAATGTGGCGCAANACATCTGGGCCGGCGGGGTNATGAGCTTTACCAACTTCGCCGGTTTTTACCGCTCCGGCGCCGTCCAAAGCACCACCAGCTTGGGGATTCCTGGAACGTGGGATGAAGAGAAGGGCTGGCGGCAGACATACTGGGCGACCTATGTGCAGGATGACTTCCGCGCGATGCCGAGTTTGACCGTCAATCTAGGGGTGCGCCTGGAGCGGATCACAGACCCGAAGGAAGTAAACGGGCGCGTCGCCACGATCCTGAATCCGTGTTGCGATACCACCACTAGCAAAGTCGGCTATCCCTGGATCACCATAAAGGATCCTTTGAAACTACTCTCGCCGCGCATCGGCTTGGCCTGGACTCCCTTCGGCAACCAGAAAACGGTGATCCGCGCAGCCTACGGCATTTTCAAGGAACCGATTGGAGAGTATCTCTACGCGCTGTACTACTACACGCCCCCCATCGCAACCGTCTATTTCCAGAATGCCACGACTGGGGCAATTCCGTTCCCCTATCCGCTGGGAGCGTTACTCACCGATCCGCGCAGCCTCAACGTTGGTTCCTACGTTTTTGTAGAACCGAACGCCGTAACGCCCTATACCGAGCAATGGAACTTCGCCGTGCAACGCCAGCTCGCCAGTTCGGTCGTCGTCACGGCCACGTACATCGGGAGCAACGGCAAGCACCTTACGACCAGCTCCAATCCCAACCAGTTCATTCCCATTAAGACCTTCGATCCCACGGTGGGTTATGACCGGTGGTACACGCCTGCCGCCGGAGAACCCGGTTTTGGACAACGATGGAATCCCAACTTCCAGGCTTACCGCATGGAGACCTTCTACGGCCATTCCTGGTACCACTCGCTCCAGATGGAGCTGGAGCAGAAATACCGTAACGGCTTGCAGTACAACGTCTCCTACACGTGGGGAAAGAATCTGGGAGACGTAGGGTATGCCGGCGGCGAGGGCCAGGAGGGGCCTCAGGGTTCCCCGCAGAACTGGTACGATCGCCGAGCTGAGAAGAGCCTCTCGACGATCAACGTCAAGCACAACTTCATCGCTTCGACCACCTATGAGCTTCCGGTGGGGAACGGCAAGAAGTTTGCAGCAAATATCGGAAAGATTGGCAACGCTCTGGTGGGCGGATGGTCCTTCAACACGATTCTGCGGAGACGCTCGGGACTGCCGGCGACACCGACCATCAGCTTCAATAATTCACGCAGCGGTGGCATCCAGGCCAGCGGCAGCATCACCGAACGGCCCGACTTGAAACCGCGTGGCAACAACAACCCCGTCTTGGGCGGACCGGACAAATATTTTGACGCCACGCAGTGGATTGCGCCGCCCCCGGGACGCTACGGCAATGCCGCGCCACAGACCATCATTGGACCGGGCCTGTTCAACCTGGACTTTTCGCTCTTCAAGGGATTCCGAGTCGCGGAAGGAAAGCAGATCCAACTCCGGGCAGAATTTTTCAACATCACCAATCACCCCAACTTCGGCCAGCCCAACACGAATATTTTTTCGTCGCCTACGACTCGCGGCGCCACTGCGGGTCAGATTACCGAAACGGTGACGACGGCGCGGCAGATACAATTGGCCCTGAAGCTCACCTTCTGAGTGAGGTCATAATTTTTCCTTGCATATGATAGAGTTATAGTGTAAGTAAGTGCTTACTTACTATGAAGCGCCTCATCCTTTTATTAATAGTCGCCGGGGGTGCGCTTGGAGCCTATTACTCCATGCGGCGGCCGCCGGGACCTCTTGTGCTGACGGGAATCGTGACGACGGAGGATGTCATGGTCGGCCCGCAGGTAGGCGGGCAAATCGGCCAGTTATTGGTTAAGGAAGGCGATCCAGTGGGCCGCAATCAACTAATCGCCGTGATGGCCACGGCCGAATTGGAAGCCGATCAGGCGTATTACGCGCGAACGGTCGAAAGCATCCAGTCGCAGGTTGGGGAAAACGAAGCCGCTCTCCGATACGAGCAGCGGCAGACCGAAGATCAAATCCAGCAGGCTCAGGCAGCGCTCGAGACGGCCACGGCTCAAAGGAAGCAGGCGGAAGCCGAACTGGAGAACGCGCGGATTGTATTGGATCGAACGCAGAAATTATCGGCTGAGGGGGTGGCCCCGATTCAGCAGTTCGATCAGGCCAGGACGGCATACGATGCGGCCAAGGCGCGGCTCGAGGCTGCTGAGAAGCAAATCGAAGTACAACGTGCCGCAGTGGCAGTTGCCAATGCGAATGCCGAGCATGTCCGGGTTCAGCAGAATCGCGTTCGCACCTCCGAACGGCAGCGCGAAGCGGCGGCGGCGCAGCGGAAGCGTGCTGATGTCCGGCTTTCCTACTCCGAAGTACGGGCCCCGGTTGACGGTATCGTGGATGTCCGTGCAGCGCGCGAAGGGGAAGTCATCAACGCGGGGCAGCCCATTGTGACGCTGATCAATCTGGACGATCTTTGGGTGCGTGCCGACATTGAAGAAACCTACGTCGACCGGATCCGGCTGGGCGATCAGCTCAAAGTGCGGCTTCCGTCCGGTGATGAACGCATGGGCACGGTTTTTTACCGGGCTTTGGATGCGGGCTTCGCCACGCAGCGCGATGTGAGCCGCACAAAGCGGGACATCAAAACATTCGAGGTCCGGCTGCGCGTCGATAATAAAGATCGGCGCCTCGCCGTTGGCATGACCACGTATGTCGAGTTGCCGATACAGTCAGCCGGGAAATGATTTTCCATGAGCGATATTGAAGTTGACCTGATCACGAAACGCTTTGGGGACTTTACGGCGGTCGACGGAATTTCCTTTTCGGTCGAGCACGGCGAGATCTTTGCGCTGCTCGGACCGAACGGCGCCGGCAAGTCCACGCTCATCCGGATGCTGACGACGCTGCTTCCGGCGACATCGGGCACTGCCACCATTTGCGGCCACGATGTGGTGAAGGAAGCCGATACCGTTCGGCGCCTGATCGGCGTCATTCCGCAGGCGATGACGAGCGATATGGAGCTGAGCGTCGAAGAAAATCTTCTGATTTACGCCAAGCTCTACGGTGTTCCTCGCGAGCGCCGTAAGCGGTTGATGACCGACCTGATCGAAGCCGTCGAGCTGACGAAGTGGAAAGATAAGCCGGTGAAGAACCTTTCCGGGGGAATGCGCCGCCGCGTCGAGATCGCGCGGGGGCTCGTTCATGAGCCGCGGGTTTTCTTTTTGGATGAACCGACAACGGGTCTGGATCCGGTGTCTCGAGTTGCCGTCTGGGAAATGCTGCGGCAGTTGAAAGAGAACCGCGATCTGACGGTCCTTATCACGACGCACTATATGGATGAAGCCGACAAGCTTTGCGACCGGATCGCGATCATCGATCACGGCAAGCTTGTTGCGCTCGATTCACCCATGAAATTGAAAGCATCGATATCCGGGTCGAATATCCTCGAAGTCAGTTTTCCAACGACACCGGCGGGTTGGGAGGACCAGATGAAAGCGCTTCCCGAGGTTGAAGCCGTATCGGGTCACGATAACGTTTTTCGTGTGGCGACGCGCAACGGTCCCGCCACGACCATGGCACTGCTCGAAGCGGCCGCCCAAATCAATCTGCCAGTGCACTCTCTGTCTGTGCAGAGCACGACATTGGATGATGTCTTCGTCCACTATACCGGCCGCTTGCTCCGGGACGCGGTGCAGGAGGCGTCGCCCAGCGAGAGCTCATTCATCATGCGCAGGGGTTAACGATGTATAGAATGTTGGCCATCCTCGAACGCGAACTGCGGCGATTCCGCCGGAGCCCCGCCTTGATCATGATGTCGCTCGTGATGCCCATTGCGCAGTTGGTCGTTCTTGGTTATGCGTTTGGCGGCCAGGTGCGAAATCTGAAGCTCGGTGTGGTGAATCAGGATCATCGGTTGCCATCCGTCAAACTGCGCGAACTATGCCTGGCAGTTACGGCTAACGCCCGCACGTTCGAGACCATCGACTACAGCGACGCCGGTGAGGCGCTCGCCGACCTGCGTAACGGTAAGATCAACGGCGTGCTGACCATACCGGCAGGTTTTTCGCAGCGCGTCATTGACAGAAACGATCCTAGAGTCGCTCTAATTGAGGACAACACGGATGGATTTCGAGCTTCAGCCATGGTCGCCTCAGTCACGGGTCTGATGGCGGCCTACAATCAGCCTGCGTTCGAGCGGCATCTTGCGGCAGAGCCGAGACTCGACGTTGTCGAGGTTTATCCATACGTTCCTTACGTGCAGTACTTACTGCCGGGTTCGACAGTGATGTCGATATTCATGATGGTCATGATCGGAGGCGGCATCATCTTCATCGATGACAAAGCGCGAGGACTTCACGAAGGTTATCTCGTCACGCCGATTACGAAATTGGAGTTGATTTCTGGATTTAACCTCTCCGGAACGGTGAAAGCGGTCATGGCGGGAAGCGTGCTAATGACCATCGGCGCGGTTATTGCCGGAATTCCGAATCCTTTCGAGCCGTTGAGGATGTTCAGAGTTTTTGTGGTGATCATTGTCGCGTCGCTCGCGCTCGTCAGCATGATGTTCTTGCTGATGGTGCGCGTCAGCGATCCTTTGCTGCCGCGGGCCATGTTTGGGATCCTGAATACCTTTCTGTTTTTTCCAAGCGGCGCGGTTTATCCGCAGGAGGCATTCCCAGGATGGATGCAGGTGATCGCGAAGGTCGATCCGATGACTTACATTGTGCACGCCCTGAAGAATCTGATGCTGAAGAACACAACGTTCGCCGCGATCACATTCGATTTGGCATACCTGCTCGTCTTTACAGCCGTGGCAATGACCGCCGCGACGCTGCTGTTTAAGCGGACGTTATAAGAACGGCCACAAAAATCAAGGGCGCGGGTGGAACTCGTATTCTTTCGGCGGTTCGGCGCCGAGAAGATTCTTCGCGAAATAGTCCCAGCGTCGCCGGATCATGTAGGGGTCGTTCGCGAAGCCGTGATTGCGATTCGGCAATAACAACAAATCGAAATCCTTGTTGGCCTTGATGAGCTCATTCACGACCAGAAGCGTGTTATCGGGCGGAACGTTGGAATCGGTGGTACCGTGAGCGAGGAGCAACTTGCCTTTGAGATTCCGGGCAACAAGTTGATTCGCCTGGTTGTCGTAGTTAGTGGTGCCGTCGGGGCGGCGAACGAGCAGGCCTTGCCACTTCTCGCCCCAATCGTCTTCGTAGTTGCGATTGTCGTGATTTCCGGCCTCAGAGATGCCGACTTTGAAGAAGTCCGGGTACCGGAACATGGCATCAGCGGCGGCATAGCCGCCGCCGGAATGGCCCCAGATTCCTGCCCGATCGAGATCGATCCACGAATAGCGTTGAGCCAGTTCCCTCATGCCTGCGACCTGATCTGGAAGTGTGTTGTCGCCCAGATTTCCAAAATAAGCGTCCTGAAACTCTTTTGATCGCGACGGCGTTCCCATACCGTCTATTTCGATCACGATAAAGCCCAGTTCGGCGAGCGCCTGGGAGTCACCGCGAGCTGCAGAGAAGCTCCGTGGGCCGACACTGCCGGTTTGCGGTCCAGGGTAGATGTGATTGACGATCGGGTATTTCTTTGCCGGATCAAAGTTCGACGGTTTGTACAAAAGGCCGTAAAGGTCGGTCACGCCGTCGCGAGCTTTTACGGTGATGGGCGTTACCGGCTTCCAACCTCTTGCAAGGAGACGTGAAACGTCGGCCTTCTCCAGCGTTTCGAGAAGGTTTCCGCCGCTATCGCGGAGGACCAAGGCCGGAGGCACGTCCGGCTTGGAATACCGATCGACGAAGAAACGTCCGGAGGGAGACATCGACACGTCGTGCGACGCGTCTTCCGGTGTGAGCAAGGTGAGGTTTTTTCCGTCGAATCCGACACGGTAGAGATGAGCGAAGTATGGATCGCGCCCTTTCTCTTTTCCGGCGGCGAGAAAATAGACGAGCCGATTTGTCTCGTCCACCCTCAGGGTTAGCGAAACGTTACCCTCACCTCCTGTGATCGGATTCTGGAGGTTTCCGGTCTGGAGATCATAGAGGTAGAGATCGCCCCAATTGTTACGTTGTGAGAACCAAATGATCGCGTTAGAACGTGGAAGAAATCTCCAATTCGGACGGTTTGCCCCTCCTTCGAAATAAGTCGTGACCTTTTCGTCGATGACATCTCGGACGGTGCCTTTGACGGCGTCAGCCACTCGAAGAGTTGCACGCTTGTGATCGCGTGAAGACGAAATGAACGCCAGTTGTTGGCTATCGGCGCTCCACTCTACATCGGCAAAGGAGCCATCGCATTCGACGTGGTCGCAAAGTGACGAACGGTGGGGATCCGGAGGCATCCGNAGNCGGNTNACGCGGGCGTCATCCACGTCGATAACAACACGTTCGATCTGGAAGATCTTGTCGTCACCGGGCANCGGATACTTCCAGGCTTCGAGTGTCGGATGGCCCACAGCGGTATGGACCAAATACATTTCACCGGCACCGCGGCCGTCGTGCTGAAACGTGGCAATTTTTTTTGAATCGGGGGACCACAACAGAACCGGACGGCTGCTCCGCGTCCAGCCGGCATTGTCGGTCGCGTAGCCGAAATCCTTCACACCGTCTTTCGTGAGTTGAGTCTCCTTCCCCGAGACGACGTCGCGGACCCACAAGTTGAAATCACGAATGAATGCGGCACGCTTCCCGTCGGGCGAGAGAACGCTGTCGGCAATTTCATTCCGGTTGGCAGAGGTGCATTTCGTGCCCGGTGTGTCGCACTTCCATCGGCGGTTGCCTATGTCGAACGAGATCGCGCGGTCACCATCTTCGAAAGTAAACTGAGCGAAGGGAAGCGCGAATGGTTCGTAGTTCGTGCCGGATGCAGAAGACAGCGCAGCTGCAAGCTTCGGCTGGTCGAATGCCGGCATTCGTGTCTTTCGTGCAGGATCGACCAGCATGAATTCGGTTCCCCTCTCCGTGGTCACGCGATACCAAAAGCGATCGTCAGATAACCACACCGGTCTCGCAGGGGAATGCAACACGAGCGGATTCACGTTGTACCCTAGCAAGTTTTCCGCGCGTTTGTAGTCATTTTCGGTGAGTGCTACCGTTTGCGCCGTGCAGGGAATGGCCAGCGCCAGGATGAATATGGCGGGTGCAATTCGTCGGAAAGACATGCGAGCGCCTCCCGCACCGATTATCCCCTGATTGGGCTTCGGACCGGAAGCGGTGGCGTATCAGGAAGGCCGGCGGGCTTTGAGCACAAACGTTAGGAACAGGCGTCCCAGTCCAAGTGCGGAAACCCCGGAAATCACCAACACCACCACGATCACAGCAATATTTTCGATGACCGCAATCATTTTCGTTCCTGTCCCTCTCGTGTGATGCCCTCTCCCTGTGCGGGAGGGCAGTGGTAGGGAGCGGCCGAGGGCCGCGGCGAATAAAAACGGCGGGTGAGGGTCGCAAGTCGGAGTCAGTTCTCGAGTCCTCACCCGTTGTGGAGACGACATTCGCGCCCTCTCCCGGAGGAGAGGGCTTCCCAACCCGCGCGAGTATTTGCACTTTGCGTTCCATTTTATTTTTTGGTGGAAGTATAAGAAAATGATGCCCTTCAGCATTGGAGAAAATTGCAAAATGTGTCAAGTATTGGCGAAATTTGTCAAATGTTCGTCGGTCATGGGTTTCCGGTACGGGAGATATTGACTCGCGATGAGGAATGGAATTTTTCTAATATGAAGGCTCGAAAGGACATCAAGTGTCTCGACCGCCAGGACATCCCGTTTCCCTCACCGAATTCGAGGCCGACGTCCGCGCAGGGTTAAGCAAGGCAGATCAAAAAGAGCTGTATTCAAAGTATCTTTACGATGATCTCGGTACGGCGTTGTTCGAGGCCATTACTCTGCTGCCGGAATATGGTCTAACGCGGGCGGATCTGCGGCTGCTGGATGGGCATGCGCGAGAATTGTCGAACTGGTGCGTTAATCTCTCCACGGTCGTCGAGCTCGGCAGTGGTTCGGGCGAAAAAGCGCGGCGGATTCTTCCGCATCTGGTGAAGACCGGTCCACTGACCTATTGTCCCGTCGACCTCTCTGGTGCGGCGTTAAACCGATGTGTGCGCGACGTGGACGATATCACCGGACTGAAAATTATCCCAATCGAAGACTCTTACATCAGCGGGCTTGCTTCCGCTTCCAAGCTGCGCAAAGCGGAAACATCTATGCTCGTGTTGTTCCTCGGAAGCTCGATCGGAAATTTCGATCCGCCGGTCGCGGAGCAGTTTCTGATTGCGGTGAGAGAGAAGCTCAAATCGGGTGACGTCCTTTTGTTGGGAACGGATCTGGTGAAAGACCTCGATCAGATTCTTGCCGCGTACAATGATCCGTTGGGTTTGACTGCAGCATTCAATCTAAATCTGCTTTTGAGAATCAACCGGGCTCTCGGCGCGAATTTCGACGTGCGGCAATTCGAGCACGAAGCCCGCTACAACCTCGCAGATCAACGCATCGAGATGCACCTGCGATCGAAGTCCGATCAAGTGATTTCGATCGGCTCTGGTTTTACCGTGACTTTAAAGAAAGACGAAACGATCTGGACCGAGAGCAGCTACAAGTTTCGCCCGGAGCAGATCCGGTCGATGTCGGAGCGCTCCGGCTTCTCGTGCGAAGCGCAATGGATCGACGAGGAGTGGCCGTTTGCGCAAAGCCTGCTGCGGATCACGTCACTGCATGGGGATCGGCGTGCCGGACTGATCGAATAAGCGCATCACTCCCCAGGATGGTGTATTCGCCCGGCCGCTGAATAACACGACCTGAGTCGTGAAACCGCCGCCAGTGACATACTGTGGAAATGCAAGCTCGGTCCGCAGCGTCGGCGCAGTTTCGTCCACAGGCGGAAATGCAGAAACAACGAAATCCCCGCGTTCATTGACCCGGACTCGGAAGATGCCGGCCGCAACACTTTTAGCCGTGCCCGTTGAAATTCGGAGCACGCCTTCGAATGAGGCATCGATTTTCTCGAACCCTGGAATTTGCCCTTCCAACGTCAGAATCTGGCCGTTGCCTGGAATCGTCAGCAGGCCGGTCAGGTTGACTGACGCCCCCGATAACGTCGTCGCTTCTACAGTGACCGTAACCGGATCGACTNAAGGATTCGCGATAATGATGGCGGTCTGAACAGTTGAAGAATTTTCCGTATACACCCGATACGAAGTTGAACCTGCCGTTGCCGGTAAAACTGTTTCAGTAACCGTGATCCCGCTTTTTCGCAACGAAAAAACAGCGAACGTGCCGGGCACGTTTCCCGAATTCACCGGAACAACGCGGACGAAACCGGACTGGGTCGAAGGTCCCGTACCTGGCGATTGGAAACTGTAGTAGGCCTGCGGCGCGATGGAGTAGCTGAGGGAATTTGCGACTCGGGTTTCCTGATCAATGAACTGCAGGTCTCCGCGCATGGTTTGAGTGGAGGAGTTGATCATGACGATTTGAGTCGTCCATCCTCCGCCGTCGGCGAACTGCGGGATAATAATGGTGCCTTGGGAGATGTTCGAGTCGATTACGGGCAAAGCGCTCGCCATGAATTCGGAGCGTTCATTCGTCAGCGCGCGCATGGCTCCAACGAAGACGGGACTGGAGGAATCGAAAGTCAGGACGGCTTTCCGTGAACCGAAGTTGAAAGGCCGCTCATCAACAAATTGCGCGACGTGCGTTCCGGCAGGCACAACAATGCTGCCTTGTCCGCTGGTGGTGCCGTCCGCAGCGGTGAAGGAGAACGAGATTATCGCGTCATTCGGACCGGCATTAGCAATGGCGAGGGCAGTTCGAACGCCGCTGCCGGCATCCACATAAATGGANCCATGCTGAATCGTGGGACTCGCACGCGCAGCCGTTTCACTGATGAGGATTCCATTCTGCCGGTTGGTAAGGATCCCCACACCGTCCGCTGCCGGACTGCCGATATCGCTATCAACCAACACGTAGCCCGAGCGGAGCCGGGAGGCATTTGTGAGTGATACTCCTCCCCGGGCGTTAAACGCATACATCTGCTCCGCAGAAAGCGCGGTAATTTGATTGAGTGCATAATCGCCACGCTGGCGAGCGAACTGAAGGTTGGCGGTGACCTCGTCTTCGAAATTCACGTTCGTGCAGGTAAATGTCCCGGCTCCGGTGAAGCACTGCTTTTTGGGGTCATCGCGTGCGGCCGTACGAATCTGGTTGTAGATTCGTGAAATTTCAGACTCGAGCCATCCGCCCGTCCCTGTAATTTGGCTCAAGCTGCGGATCGTGTTGAAATACGCATTGCGCGCCGCGGTTACATTGAACGCCCGCCGGATGAGGACGTTCCTGGCGGCGCCGGCGAGAAGGGGCGTTTGCGGCCGGTTGAGATTCGAAGGGGGCCCGCCGAAGCTGAGGTCTTTATCGTTGGGGATCAGTTGAGAGATTCCATTTAGGAACCGGTACAGATCGAAATTGTTCATCCCGGTCAGGATGCCGTCCATTTCCGCCATGAAATCTTCGATAGCCAGTTGCTTCATGAAAAGCGAGATGTCGAGGTACGGAGCGATAGCCGTGGGAAAATCGGCATCCGATGCCAGGTTCATCGTNCGAATCATCGCCACCAGCGGACCAGGTTGGGGCTTATTCTCGTGTGTCTGCGGCGAGAAGAAGCGAGGCGAATAGAGCGCGGCATCAGGTCCCAGATATTCGAAATGGTAAAGCCCGGCCAGTTCATAGCTGTAGAGATAGCCGTCGTTTTCGGCGAAGACGCGTTGCAGAAAAGTCTTATCGACGGTTTCGATCAGGCCATACACGCCGTAATAGTCGCCGTTCACATATAACTTTGCGCTGACGTGCCGCTGAACCGGCACACCGAACCGGGAATAGACCTCCATCACGAGCCGGTCTTTCATCATTGAAGCGTCTTGCACGTTATTTTTCAGATTGAATGATTTCAATCCTAGGAAGGTTTGATCCTCGTATCGGTTGATATCGACGTGAAGCGAAGGTTTTATACCGCTGCGCGTAGAGCCGCCCCGCTGGCGAATGCCGACTCTGCCGACCGTGATGTTGCGCCAATGAAGATCTGCCAGGTAATAAGCATCCGATGCCGGGTTGTCCTGGATCGCCTGCCAGTCCGTCGGCTTTACATCCAACCGGATCTCTTGCAGCACGTTGACATCGAATAGATCGTTACTGGTTTGGGCCAAAGCCCCCGTGCACGAGCTAATAGCAATCAACAGCGTCACAATAATGCGCATCTCAATCCTTGCGTTACTTCTTGTAACCGATTCCGTTATGAGAATGTTGTTAAATTCTTGTAAATCACCACGGTTATTTCAATCGGGAATAGCCACAAAACTCACAAAAATGTTTCCATTCGATCCGGACCGGAATATTTGCTATTTTTCGGTTTTAAATTATCGAGACTCAGCGGAGGTTGAATGCGTCAGACATTTCTTACTTTCTTTTGTGTCGCTGCCTCTTTGATGCTCTGGTTGCCGGCCGTCGCGCAGCAGAACGCAGCATCGGATCCGATTAGCGGCACATGGTCGGGTGACTGGGGGCCCACTCGCTTCGATCGGAATCCGGTGACCGTGAATCTCAAGTGGGATGGAAAGGTATTGACGGGCAACGTGAACCCGGGCCCGAACGCCGTCGCGATCAAAAACGGAACCTTCGACGCGAAGACGAGCACGCTTCATATGGAAGCCGACGCCAGAGGCCGCGGCAATCAGACCATCCACTATGTCGTCGATGGAAAGCTTAATAAAGATACGCTGAGCGGAAGTTGGAACCATGACAACCGCAAAGGGGACTTCAAAATCACAAAGAAATAGCCACAAAGAGGCACGAGAAGCACACAAAATTTTTGTGAATTTAGTGCCTTTTTGTGGCTATTTCTTCCCCGTTCGCCAACCGTCGGCGTACGACTCTCTGGCCTGCTGGCCGTAGGGCACAGGCCCGACAGTGGCCCGAATTTCAACTTGCCTGTGACGCTCGANCGTAGGTTTGGCCGATCCGCCGCCTTCCTCGCCCCAAACGAGCATGACCTCAGTGCCNGCCGCGCTGTATTCGTTTTCGAGGATACCCAGCGACAGCATCGAGCGTTCGTTGAAGCTGTAGCTGCTGAAAGTGGATAACCCCACNATTTTGCCGTTCTTCACGACTTTGTCATACGAGAGCGACGCATAGTTGGTCAAAGGCAGATCGATACATTTATACGGATCCCCCTTCTGGAATAAAGAGGCGATCACACGCGCGACATCCTCGCCGTTCCAAACCAGCGTCACTTTCTGCCGCCTGGGATTCCTGGCTATTTTCTCGAGGGCTTCTCTTCCGGTGAAGTCATGGTCGAACTTCACCATAAAGCCATACCCGAGATCCCACGGTGTGAGGTAATAATCTTCGACNTTGTCGGAGTAGTAACTGCCGCCTAGCGACGCCGTCGCTTCATACCCGATTCCAGGCAGCCATTGCCTGTANGGTTTCATCNTTTCGCCCGAATAGACCGCCGGCATTGGCGAAGGAATCCATCCCGACTCCAACGTGTTGGTCGCGTAAGCCCTTGCGCCTACTTGCCGCANCCCAAAGTCCTTGCCGGCCTCAACAATGGCGGCACGGATCTCCTCGCGTTCCTCATGAGGTCCCCAGATTTCCAGTCCNGGTGCGCCCGACATTCCATGACGCAAAGCGCGGACCTTGCGNCCGCGTATGGTGATTTCCCCNATGTTGAAGAATTTAATGTCCGGTANCGGACCTCCGTTGAGCTTGTTGAGAACCTGCGGAGCAGCGGGNCCCTGGATCTGATATCGGTATAGTCTGCGGACGATGGGCACGTCGCGGGCAATCGACCTTTCATCTCTGGACAGCGATACGTTATAACCATCCTTCTCCGCGTGGTACTGAACCCAATTGTGAATAGAGGGGCGGCCGACGAGGAGCAGTTGCTCTTTGTCGAGGTAAAAGAGAATTCCGTCACCGATGACGTATCCGTCGTAATTGCAGCCGACAAATTGTTTNGCCTTGTTGACGGAGAAATTCGCGAAGCTATTGATGCCCGTGGCCGACAGGAGTTTGATAGCGTCCGGGCCCTGAATCCACATATCCGCCATGTGGTAGGACTGGTTGAAAAGAACGCAGCTTTCCTTCCAGGCACGTTGTTCATCTCTCCAGTTCGAAAACTCGGAAGGCACTACCGGATACACGTACGGGCCCAACTGCGAATTTCGCAGCATCCGGACGGGATTGCCGGCCGCCTGTATCGCTTCGTCTAAATTCTTATAGCTCACTCTCGTTGACCTCCGTCTTAGCGTCGGGCCCACCGTTTTATTGATGGCTGCGCCCTATCGGGCTTGCATTCGCAGCCGCTCATGCCGGATCGCTTCGGTACGCGGCTTCGCGGTCTCTTTACTGCCGGCCGGTCCCCCACCCCCAGGAGCGTTTTAGATTAACATCAGCTTTCCGCCTTCGGTCACCTCAAAATTCCCGCTGGCGATTTGATTCGCCCAGGCCGCCGTTCTCTCGAATCCACCGAAGGTAAAGAAGTGGACACCGGCGATCCGGCTTTGAGGTGTTTGCTCTTTGTAGCGCGCCAGATCCACGATCGTTTCGTCCGGTCGAGCGATGGTTAACAGTTTGGTGAGGCTGTCGTAGCGTTTCGAGAATGCCTTGAGCGATGCGCCGATGCCGCATTCGACTGCGTATTTCAAAAGCGTCCGAGCCGTGGCCAGTCCTGGAAGACCAACAGTAATGGGCAAAAGGCCGATGTCGCCGGCATGCGAGACCTCCCAGGCGATGACGGGACCGGCTGAAAACGTAAACTGTGTGACGATGTAAACGCTGGTACGTGTCTTCTGCGCGTAAAGGTTTTTGCGCCTCAGAGCATCGCGAAGAACAGCCTCACCGATATCAGGATGACCTTCCGGGTGTCCTGCCACACCGACAGTCCGAATGCCGTGCTTTTCCAAAACACCCGATTCGAGAATTTCGAGCGCACTTCCAAGCACGCCACTGGGCTTCGCGGCATCGCCCGCAACAATCAGAACTTGGCTGACGCCGGCCTCTCCGCTCAGCCGTGCCAGGAAGTCATCGAGGGCGGCGAAATTCTCAATACGCCGGGCGGCGACGTGCGGTACCGGTTCCATCGTTTCCTTGCGGAGGCGCGTCGCAAGCTCTAGGGTGTCGCGCAACTCCGTGCGCGGTGTGTGGGGGATGTAAATGCGCTTACCGGCGGCCACAAGTCCGGCGAATCGCCGGACGCGACGTGCCTCGAGCACGGTCGTCTCTATGGAGTAGTCTCTGAGGAGGTTCTGAACCGAAAGCTTGTTTATTCTGGGACCTGCCTGAGCAGCCTCTTCAGCCAGAGGTTATTTTCCTGGCAAATATATTCCATGATCTCGCCGTTCGGATTCCAAGAGAGGTCGAAGGCGATCGTCCATGGCCGGGTGTATGCTCCTGGATCATCAATGGTGGCTTCGTAGTGGAGAGTCATTAAGTCCGGACGCGAAAAGCGTTCGATCACGTGAAGCTGGTCCGTATGCATCGCCCGCGGCCCGCCCGGTGGCAGGCAGAATCCTTCGGGATCGTATTTCGACAGAGTGCCCTGGCGAAATTCTCTCAATGCCTTTGCCCACGGTTGATAAGGAATTCCTTCCTTCGGATCTTTTAAAACTTCCTCGTAGCCCCAATGTTGACGGCCCGAAAAAAAC
>JGI25382J43887_10000249_pt1 | contig 16019 bp, 15 predicted proteins | sample GraSoi013_1_40cm_3_FD_43887 | JGI IMG/M metagenome (IMG submission 43887) | reverse complement strand
ACGACCAGCGCCCAGAAGCCGGCGAAGAGCGGCGAGCGCCCGTCGGCGATGAAGTAGACGAGCAGGGCCGGGCCGGCCATCAGGTGGGCGTCGCGCCTGAGTACGGCGCCCAGGCGCGGGAGCGCGGCGCGGGGCAGGACAGGGAGCCCCTGGCGGGCCGCCTCGAAGTGCACCATGACGCCCACCGCCACGAAGTAGAGCACGCCGGGAATGGCGGCGGAGAGCGCGATGGTGGCGTAGGGCACGCCGAGGGTCTCGGCCATGATGAAGGCCGCGGCGCCCATCACCGGCGGGATGAGCTGACCGCCCATCGATGCCGTCGCCTCCACGCCGGCCGCGAAGGCCGGGCGATAGCCCGCGCGCATCATGAGGGGGATCGTGAGGCTGCCCGTCGTCACGGCGTTGGCGATGGCGCTGCCGTTGACGGTGCCGAAGAGGCCGCTCGAGATCACGGCGACCTTCCCCGCCCCTCCCCGGGTGGAGCCGGCCACGGCCAGGCCGAGATCGGTGAAGAATCGGAGCAGGCCGCCGTTGGCCATCACCGCCCCGAAGAGGACGAAGAGGTAGATGTACGTCGCCGAGACCAGCGTGGGAATCCCGAAGACACCGCCGGTCGTGAGCATCTGCTGGTCGATGAGCTTGAGGGCGCCCACGCCGCCGTGGGAGAGGAAGCTGGGGAGCCCGGGGCCCACGAACGCGTAGACGACGAAGGCCAGCGCCAGCGCGACCAGCGCACTCCCCGATGTGCCGCCGCGAAGCCTCCAGCAGAAGCAACGCGAACAGCACGCCCACGACCACGTCGATCGTCCACGGATCGTCCACCAGCGCCATCCGACTGACCAGGCGCGCGTTGTGGGCGATGTAGTGCGCGCCGCAGGCCAGGGCCAGGAGCGCGCCGAGCGCGTCGAGACGGCGCCGCCACCGCCCCGGAGGCGCGTCGACGGGCGGGGTGAGAAAGCCCAGCGCGGTCGCGAACGCCACGTGGGCCGGGAGCTGAATGAGGAGGTCGAACATCCCCGCGTAGGCGGTGTAGAGCTGGAAGAGGGACCAGGCGACGGCGAGGCCGGAGCGCGCCCTAGACATCGCCGTGGACGACGCGCCCGCCGACCATCGTCAGCCGGCACGAGGGCGATGCCAGCTCCTCGAGCGGCAGCGCGAGCGGATCCCGATCGAGCACGGCCAGGTCGGCCATCCGGCCCGGCGCCAGGACGCCGCGCTCGCGCTCGGCGAACGTCACCCACGCTCCACCGACCGTCAGGGCATGGAGGGCCTGCATGCGCGTGAGCCGCTCGCCCTGGCCGAGCACCTCCCCCGACGTCATGTCGCGCCGGCTGACGACGGCCGCGAAGGCCAGCCAGGGATCGGCCGGCTTGTTGTCCGTGGCCAGCCCGAAGGCGATGCGGTGACGGAGCAGGCTGCGGTGCGGCAGCAGCGTCTCGGCGGCGCCACCCACCTTGCGCACCTCCTCGGCCGCCGAGCGCCAGAGGTAGCCCCGCACGTCGGCGCGCGCGCCCCAGCCGNTGACGCGCTCGCCGCCGACGGCGAGCGCCGAGACGGTCGGTCGCCGGCGATCGAGGGTGAGGATGCGGCCGTTGACGAAGATCCAGTCGGCCGCTATTTCATCCACCCCTTCTCGCGGTAAGCGCGCTNGGCGCCGGGATGCAGGGGAATGCCGACCTTCTCGGGCTGCCACGCCGTCGCCGGGTCGAAGGCGGTGAGTCCCGCGTGACCACGCACCAGCGCGTCCTTGTTCTCGATGATCGTCTTCGTCACTGCGTAGGCGACGGGCTCGGGCAGGTCCTTGTTGCTGATGACCACGGTGGGGAACCCGACGGTGCCGACGGGCTCGGGCTGGTTCTTGAACGTGTTGGCCGGCATCGTCGCCGGCGCGTAGCCGAGCGGGGCCAGGCTCTTGATGACGTCCGATTCGAGTCCGAGGAACTTCACGTCGGAGAACGTCGCGATCTCCGAGACCGAGGGGTGCTTCGGCGTCACCACCGCGAGCAGCAGGTCGGCCCGGCCGTCCTTGAACGCGTCCACGATGATGTTGTAGCCGACGTGGGTCGTCGACCCGCCCCAGCTCCGGATATCCACGTAGGAGATCCCGTAGGCGCGCAGGAGCTGGCGACCGCCGAACTCGCCCAGCGACCCCACCGGCTGGGTGAAGATCTTGACGGCCAGCTTCCGGTCCCTGATCTCCCGGACCGAATTGAGGTTGAGCCTCTTGGCCGCGACGGCCACCAGGTAGTAGGTGTCGAGCCCCCCGACGAGGGCCCGCAGGTTGTCGAGCTTCGCGTCGTACGCCTCCTTGCCCTCGAACGCCCAGCGGTTGGTGACGGTGAACGAGAGCCCGAGCGGCGTCTCGTTCTTGGCCACGAGCTTGGCGTTGCCCACGCCGCCGGCGAACGGCTTGACGTCGATGTTGGAGCCGGCCGGCAGTGTCCGNCGCAGGAGGTCCGCAATGGTCGCGCCGTAGACGTACCAGGCGCTGCCGGGATCCAGCGTGGCGAATGCGAGCGTGACGGGCTGCTGGGCCCAGACGGCGGTCACACCCACCACCAGGACCAGGCTCAGGGCCACCAGCGTCTTCATCGATGACTCTCCTCTCACACCAGCGACAGCCGGGCGCCCAGCGTCTGGCGCTCGTCGAGCAGAGCGCGCCCGGTCCGGGTCGCTCTGAGACTGGCGGCGTAGGGCGAGCTGCCGCGGGCGCCGAGCCAGGGACGGAGCGGGCTCGACGGGGCGTCGGGCCTCAGGACATCGAGCAGGTGGGGGCCGACGACGAAGCGCTCGCCGANGGCTTCCAGCTCCTCGCTGACGATCTTCCGTCCCTGCGCTCCCAGCACCTGGGCGTACCACNGTCCCACCCGGGCGACGTCGTCGACGGCCAGGGTCAGCGTCCCGATGCCNGTCACGCCGTTGGCGTGGTCGTGCTCGCGCGGAATGCGCTCCTCGCGCGGCGTCTGGTCCTGGATGAGGAAGGGCGCGACCCCGCGCTGGGGGCCGCGCGGGATCGATAGCACCCACTTGAGCTGATAGCCGTCCGGGCGCACGCGTGACAACGGCGACGGATCGTCGATCTCCACGCCCGCCTGCCGGAAGGCCGCGGTGTCGCCCAGCAGGTCGTCGGTCTGCATGCAGAAGTCGACCAGCCCGCCGCCGCGCTGGAGCGGCATCCACCACTTGTGCTCGGGATTCCGCTCGTAGAAGGCGATCAGCTCGATGTAGGCGCCGTCGCCGAAGGCGATGAGCGCGTTGTGGGTGCCCACCGGGTGGCGACCGCCGGGCACCACCGTGAAGCCCAGGGCTTGGTAGCTCTTGCTGGCGCTCGGCAGGTCGGGGACGACGATCACGAGGTGGTCGATGCCCTTGAGCATGTCGCGCTCTCCATCTTCGGCTCGCCTCGGACGCGGGGGCCCCCGCCCCCGGCCGTCCTGCGGCTCGCACTACCGTAACGCGGGTGCGACTTCGTTGAGGAACCGCTTGAGCTGACCCTGCTGGTCCCACGACGTGAGCCGCAGCGCGATGTGTCCGAGGCCCGCGTCGAGGTAGGCAGAAAGCGCGGCGATGCACTGCCGGGGAGGACCGGCCACCGTCCAGCCCTCGACGAAGGCGGCGCTGAAGTTCGAGGTGTAGTAGGTGTCGAGGAACTTCTTCGACTCCTCGAGCGCCGCCCGCCGGTCCTCGTTGATGTTGATGTTGTGGTAGAGCGCGCTGCCCAGCGTCGCCGGATCGCGCCCCTCCTGGCGGGCCAGCGCGGTAATCCGCGCCCACTGCCGGCGGAACTCGTCCGGGCTCAGCTTGTTGGTCATCCAGCCGTCGGCGTAGCGGGCGACGCGGCGGAAGCCCCGTTCGACGGCGGCGGCCGGAGCGCTGGCCCCGCCCTTCCAGGTGAGCCCCGTCGGGTTGCTGGCGATCCAGATCGGGCACGGGTTCTGGAGGGGCCGGGGCTGGAGCGTCACGCCCTCGAAGCGGTAGAAGCGGCCCTGGTGGGAGACGTTCTTTTCGTGGAAGAGCTTGCGGAGGATGACGATGCCCTCCTCGAGCCTGTCGACGCGCTCGCTGGACCCCACACCCATCACCGCGTGCTCGAGCGCCTGGGCGGCGCTCTGCTCGTCGGGGCCGCCCAGGCAGACGGCCAGCCAGGCCCTCCCGCCCGAGAGCACGTCGAGGCTCGCCCACTGGTGCGCGAACATCACCGGATGGCGGTGGACGAAGGTGGCCAGGCAGCCCACGCCGAGCCGGAGCTTCGTGGTCACCCCGGCCAGCGCGGAGAGGAGCGCGACGGACTCCAGGCGCGGCTTGGCCAGCAGGCTGTCGCCGACCCACACGGCGTCGAACGCCTCCGAGGCCTCGGCGGTCACGGTGAGATCGAGAAGGTCGCGCGCCTTGATGGTGCCGAGGACGACCGCGCGATTGGTGAGGGTCAGGCCGAACGGCGAGCGCGTCATGACGTCATCTCCCCGTGTACTTCGGCGGCCGCTTGTCCAGGAACGACTTCACCCCTTCCTCGTAGTCGTGGGTGGAGCGCAGCCACGCGTACGCCTTGCGCTCCAGCTCGAGCGCCGTCTCCAGCGGCGCCTCCGCGCCCCGGTTGAGCACCATCTTCAGCGTCCGCAGCGCCAGCGGCGCGCGCTCGGCCAGCTCCTGGGCGAGCGCCCCCACGGCCTCGTCGAGCCGATCGTCGGGCACCGCCTGGGTGATGAGCCCCCAGGCCTCCGCGCGGGCGGCGGGGATCCGCTGACCGGTCATCATGAAGAGCTTGGCGCGGGTCATACCGATCAGGCGCAGGGCCCGCTGGGTGCCGCCACTGCCCGGGATCATGCCGAGCCGCACTTCCGGAAACTGGAACTCCGAGCGCACCGTCGCCACGCGGAAGTCGCAGGCCAGCGCCAGCTCGAGGCCGGCCCCCATCGTATACCCGTCGATGGCGGCGATGACGGGCTTCCGGCAGCGCTCGGCGGAGGTGAGGGAGTCGCCCCACTGCTCGAGGTCCGCGGGGGCCAGCGTGAGGAACTCCGCCACGTCGCCGCCGGCGCTGAACGCCTTGCCGCCGGCGCCCCGCACCACGATGACCCGGATCGCGTCGCCGGCCTCCAGGTCCGCGAAGATGCCCGGGAACTCGTGGCGCATGGCGACGGTCATCGTGTTCATCTTGGCCTGGCGGTCGATCCAGACGGTGGCGACCGGCGGCTTCCGTTCGACTCTCAGGAACGCGCTCATCACCTCATCTCCATTCGCTCGATCGGCCGGGCGGAGTCGGGCACGCACTATTCACTCAGGCGCGCCTCGGGCGCGCGTCGCCTGCGGCTCCGCCGCCGCCCTGCGGCTGCGCACTGCCATCCTCGCGCAGGAGCCGGCGCAGGATCTTGCCGGACGCCGTCTTGGGGATGTCCTCGACGAAGACGATGCGCCGCGGGCGCTTGAAGCTGGCGAGGTCGGGGCTCTCGCGGCAGTAGCCGTCGAGGGTCTCCGCGGTGAGGTCGCGGGCGGCGGGGACGACGAAGGCCACCACGCGCTCGCCCCAGCGCTCGTCGGGCTCGCCGACGACGGCGACGTCGCGGACGCCGGGATGGCGGGCCAGCACTTCCTCCACCTCGACAGGGTGGATGTTCTCGCCGCCGCTGATGATCATGTCGTCGACGCGGCCGGCGACGTACAGCTCGCCCTCGACGTCCACGTACCCCATGTCCCCGGTGAAGTACCAGCCGTCGCGCAGCGCCCGGGCGTCGGCGTCAGGCCGGTTCCAGTAGCCGGCGAAGGCCTCGTCGGAGTCGAGGCGGGCGATGATCTCGCCCTTCTGGCCGGGCGGGACGACCTCGTCGGGGCCGACGCGGCGCTCGGTGCTGGCCACCACCACCCGGAGGGTCGAGTGGATTCCCGGCCGCCCCGCGCAGCCGGGCTTGAGGTGCACGTCGGGCCGGACCGAGAAGGTGTAGATCTCCGTCGAGCCGTAGTGGTTGACGAAGACGCGGGGGCCGAAGGCCTTCAGGCAGGCCTCCGTGAGCGGGGCCAGCATCGGCGCCCCCGCATAGGCGAGCTTCTTCACGGACGAGACGTCGGTCGGCGCGAGCCCCGGCGCGTGGACGAGATCGTAGAAGAGCGTGGGGATCAGGTAGAGGGCGGTGAGCCGCTCGGCGGCGATCCGCCCGAGGGCGCCGGCGGCCGACCAGTCAGGCTGACAGACGAAGCACCCGTTGACCGCCACCATGCTGGTGAGGGAGTGGATGCCCATGGTGTGGTAGAGAGGCATGACGCCGAGCGTGCGCTCGCCCCACTCGTAGCCGCACTGGATGACNTGAGCCAGCGCGCCGGCATAGTGGTTCTGGTGGGTGCGGGGCACGCCCTTGGGCCGTCCGGTCGTTCCCGACGTGTAGAGGATGAGCGAGAGGTCCTCCTCCCCCGCCTCCCCGTCGGGCCCCGGGCCCTCGGCCAGCAGCGACTCGAAGGCGACCGCCTCCACGGGCGGGTCCGGGTCGGCGGATATCAGGATCAGGTCGCGCCCCCGCGCCGCCGGGAGCACGGCGGGCCCGGTCGCGCCCTCGAAGAGCACCACCCGCGCGCCGGAGTCGTCCAGGAGGTAGGCCATCTCGCCGGCGGCCAGCCGAAAGTTCACGGGCGTGGGCACGCCGCCGATCCGCTGGAGGGCCCAGTAGGCCAGCACGTGCTCGGCGCGGTTCCGGAGCGCGATGAGCACGCGGTCGCCCTTGTGCACCCCCAGTCGCGTGAACCCGCCCGCCAGCGATGCCGACAGCCGCTCCAGTTCCCCATAGGTCAGCCGCCGGGCGCCATCGACGACGGCGTCGGCGTCGGGGCGGCGGAGGGCGGCGCGCGCGAGCAGGCCGGCAAGCGTCACGGGAGCAGCAGCACCTTGCCCTTGTTCTTGCGGTCGAGGACGTACTGCACGGCCGCCCCTGTCTCCTTGAGCGGAAAGGCGCGGTCGATCACGGGCCGGAGACGNCCCTCGACCACATGGTCGAGGATCGTCCGGAGCTCCAGGATCGTTCCGAGGTTCGTCCCGATGATCCGGAGGTTCTTCGAATAGAGGTGCCGCAGGTCGACGCGTCCCCAGTGGGTGTCGTGGGAGCCGATGGTGAGGAGCTTGCCGAGCCGGGTCAGCGCAGAGACGGAGCGTTCGAAGGTGTCGCCGCCGATGTGCTCCACCACGACGTCCACACCGCGCTTGGCCGTCCACTTCTTGGCCTCGTCCACGAAGTCCTGCCGGCGGTAGTTCACGACGTGCTCGGCGCCCAGGGAGCGGGCGAACTCGATCTTATCGTCGCTCCCCACCGTCGTCATGACCCGGGCCCCGCACAGACGCGCGATCTGAATGGCGGCGCTGCCGACGCCGCTGCCCGCCGCCTGCACCAGGACCGTCTGGCCCGGCCGTACTTCCGCCTGAGCCACCAGCGCGTGCCACGACGTCAGCATCGCCAGTGGCAGCGCCGCGCCCGCCTCGAACGAGATCGCGTCGGGCAGCGGCAGGATGTTCGCCGCCGGCGCCTTGACCAGCTCGGCGTAGCCTCCGTCTTTGTGGGCGCCCAGGTAGCCGTAGCGCACGCACACCGTGCGCTCACCGCGCAGACAGTACTCGCAGTGGCCGCAGGCGAGGCCGGGGAAGATGATGACGCGCTGCCCCCGGCTGAGGCCGGTGGCGGCGGCGCCGGTCGCCTCCACCGTGCCNGTCACCTCGCAGCCGTTGACGTGGGGCAGGCCTTCGGGCGGCGGGAACCGTCCGTCGAGCAGCAGCATGTCCACGTGGTTGAGGGCGCAGGCCCGGACGCGCACCANGACCTCCGTCGCCTCCGGCACGGGATCGCGGTAGTCGTCGTAGAGGATCTTCTCGGCGCCGCCGTGCTCCTTGAAGAACGCTGCCTTCATGATCCGGCCTGCAGCAGCTCGCTCATGCGGTTGANGAACTGGTCGGCCATCATTTTCGACACGCCCCCCAGCATCCGCTGGCCGACCCCGGCGATGAGACCGCCCACGTGGACGTCGGCGCTGTAGGCGACCCGGGTGCCGCCGTCGATGTCGCTGAGCGTGACCACCGTCTCGCCGCGTACGAAGCCGGGGCCACCGCTGCCCTCGACCGCCATTCGGTACGAGGTGNGCGCGTTCTTCTCGCTGAGCTTCACCTTGCCCTCGAACGTCCCCTTCACGGCCNCGACACCGACCTTCATAACCGCCCGGAATTCGTCGTTGCCGAGGGCCTCCAGCTTCTCGCAGCCCGGAATCGCCTGACGCAGCTGCTCGGGGTCGAGGAAGGCCTCCCAGACCTTCTGCCGGGGCACCGGGATGTCGTGCGCACCTTCGATTTTCATCCGCGACTCTCCTTGAACGTGTCAGCGTGGTGAGGGCGCTTTAGTGTTAGAGATGCCGTCCACCCTGTCAAGCCGGCGTCCCGTGGCATTCCCATTGCACGCAGTNNCCTGGGTCCATTCCACGTCTAACAACGAGGAGGAGCGCGANGAAAAGATTGCTCACCGGACTCTGCGTGCTCACCCTGGGAGCCACCCTCCTGGCGGGATGCACTGAATCGAAGAGTGATCGGGTGGGTGAACGGCCCGGCGAACGGACGCCCTCGGCGTCACCTCAAACGACGCCCCCGCCCACGCAGTCGCCGACCCCGAGCACGCCATCGAGCCCGCCGGCCCAGTCACCGAGCGGAGGGGGCACCAAGTAGTCATCCCGGCGGGCCGGCACCGAGCGTGCCGGCCCGCTCGCCTTTCACTCCGGGGACGTCTCCCGGCCGATCCTCACCACCGCGATCCGCTCCTCGGGCACCGGCGTGTCGACGTGTAGCGTGCCCTTCTCGGCGTCCATCCGGCGCACCACGGCCAGGCCGAGCGTATCACGCGCCCGATCCTCGAGCCCGACCAGGGCCGAGTCGAAGCCGCCGCCGGCGGCCTCCGCGCTCGCCACCTCCTCACCCGCGGGACCGCGGAGAACGATCCGCTCGAGGTCCAGCGCCACCGAACGCGCCGACGCGAAATACGCCTGGAGTCGTCCCTGCCGGTACCGGCGGCGCTCCTCCGGGCCGCGGCTGCGCGCCGCGCCCGGGATCGGGAGGCGGAGCACGACGGGACNCGCGAGCTGCCGGTACGGTCGCACGATGTGCTCGCACTCCCCCGCGCGCTCCAGACACACCACCAGATCGGGGTCGGCGAGCTCGATCTTGGCCTGCTTCAGGACACGGCCGAGCTCGCCGGCAATGAGCCCGGTCGTATCGATCAGCACGCGGTCCAGGCCGGCGTCGCGGGCGCGGTCGAGCATCTTCCGCATGCCCCCCAGNGTGGCCGGCAGATTTCCCGCCGGCGACGTGGCCCCCACGAAGTGTAAGGCCACGACCTCGGCGTCGGCGAGCCGCGCCAGCGGCCCCCTCACGCGTCCGAGCCCGATCGTGGTGGGCGGCCCGATCTCCGACTGTCCGAGGTCGGCGTCCACGACCCCCACCGCGAGCCCGCGGGTGGCGAGCGCCTCGGCCAGCGCGGTCACCAGCGTCGTCTTCCCTGCGTCGCTCTCGCCGATGACCATCGTGACGTTCGCGCGCCGGGCATGCTCGACCGCNGTCGCGATCTCGGGTGACGTCACCGGGGCGCGCCTCGAATGCGAGTCACTCCAGCTTGCTGAGGGCGTCGTGCATGCGCGCCAGGCCCTGACGGATCAGCTCGGCGCTCGTCGCGTAGGAGAGGCGGACGTGAGCGTCCGAGCCGAAATCCACGCCGGGGACGACGGCCACCTGGGCGTGCTCGAGGAGGAACTCCGTCACGTCCGCCGAGCCCGCCAGCGCCTGGCCGCTGCCGGGCAGGTGCCGGCCGAACAGTCCCGACACGTTGGCGAAGGCGTAGAACGCGCCCGTGGGCATGGCGCAGCGGACGCCCGGCAGGGCGCGGAGGCCCTCGACGATGATCCGCCGCCGGCGATCGAACTCCNCCGCCATCTTGGCGATCTCGTCCTGAGGTCCGGCCAGCGCCTCCACGGCCGCCCACTGGGCGACCGACGACGGGTTGGAGGTCACCTGGCTCTGGACGTCCGTCATCCCCCGGATCAGCTCCCGGGGTCCGGCCGCGTAGCCGATGCGCCAGCCGGTCATCGCGTAGGCCTTGGAGCACGTGTTGACCACCAGCGTCCGCGCCTTGATCTCGCGGTCGAGCTGGGCGATCGACATGTGGTGGCCCTCGAAGGTGAGCGCCTCGTAGCACTCGTCCGAGACCACCCAGAGCCTCCGCTCGAGGGCCAGCCGGGCGACGGCTTCCAGCGCCCGCGCCGAGAAGACCGCGCCCGTCGGGTTGTTGGGGCTGTTCAGGATGACGACCTTGGTTCGCGGCGTCACCGCGGCTCCCAGCCGCTCGGGATCCAGATCGAAGCCCGTCCGCTCCTCCGTCGGCACCGCGATGGGCATGGCCCCGACGAGCCGCGCCTGCTCGGGATACGACACCCAGTACGGGCTCGGGATCAACACCTCGTCGCCCGGGTTCAGAAGGGCCACCACCATATTGAAGAGCGTGTGCTTGGCGCCGACGGAGACCAGGACATCGGCGGGCTCGTAGTCGAGGCCGTTGTCGCGCTTGAACTTGGTGCACACCGCCGCCTTCAGCTCGGGGATGCCGCCGACCTCCGTGTACTTGGTGTGGCCCCGCCGCAGCGCCTGAATCGCCGCCTGCTTGATGCGCTCCGGCGTGTCGAAGTCGGGCTCGCCGGCGCCGAAGGAGATCACGTTCACGCCGCGCGCNCGCAGCTCCTTGGCCTTGGCCTGCACGGCCAGGGTCGACGACGGGGCAAGGTTCTTCAGGCGGTCCGCGAGCACGGGTTCTAGCTCCTCCGCCGGCTCAGGCCGGCGATTTCGGCGGGAACTTCTCCGCCAGGCGCTTCTCNACGACCGGTGGGACCAGCCCGGCGACCGACGCGCCGTAGCCGGCGACCTCCTTGATAAGCCGCGAGGAGATGTAGGTGTACTTCTCGTGGGGCATGAGGAACACCGTCTCGACGGTGCTCGACAGCTTGCGGTTCATGAGGGCCATCTGGAATTCGTACTCGAAGTCCGAGACGGCGCGGATGCCGCGCACGATGCAGTCGGCGCGCTCGCGGGCCACGAGGTCGATGAGCAGGCCGTCGAACGCCACGATGCGGAAGTTGTTCTTCAGATCCGAGGTCGCCTCGTCGATCATCTCCAGCCGCTCCTGCACCGAGAAGAGAGGCTCCTTCGACGGGTTGGCGACCACGGCCACGATCAACTCGTCGAAGATGCGCAGGCTGCGCTGGATGACGTCGATGTGGCCGTTGTGCACCGGATCGAACGTGCCGGGATAGACCACGCGTTTGGCCACCTTCACCTCGCTCAATCAGGCTCGCCTGCGAAGATCTTAAAGCTACCCTCCGGCTCGAAAGAAAGTCAAGGTTGTCTCCCCGAATCGCCGCGTTCGATACGCGCGGAGGACGCCGATCTCCGGGGCCGGCGGCTGCTTGGTGCGATGCTGGGCCACGACGACGCCGGCCGGCCCCGTCACCGGGCCGGCGCCGAGCGCCNCCAGCGTGGCCGCCGCCAGATCGGTCTCGTAGGGAGGGTCGAGGAAGGCGATCTCGAACCGCTCTCCCTCGCCGGCCAGCCGCTCGAGGGCGCGAAGGGCGTCCTCCCGGAGCACGCGCGCGCTGCCCTCGAGCGCGAGGGCCGCGATGTTCCGCCGGAGCGCCGCCACCGCCCGGGCATCGCGCTCCACGAAGGTGGCATGGGCGGCGCCCCGCGAGAGCGCCTCCAGGCCGACGCCGCCGGCTCCCGCGAAGAGATCGAGTACGCGGGCGCCCTCGAGCCAGGGAGCCAGCGCATCCAGGAGGGCGAGCCGGACCTGGTCGGTGGTCGGGCGCGTTGCCGGACCGCGCGGCGTGACGAGCCGCCGGCCCTTCAGCGCTCCCGCGAGGATCCTCATCGCGCCGGTGCCGGCCGCCCGCCCGTGACGCGATCAGGTGACGTGCGCGGCGGGTCGGGGCGCGACAGGGGGTGGCGGGTGAGCGCTTCCCATGCGTTCCGCGCGGTGGCACCTCGCGCCCGGGCGTAGATGACATCAAGCCGGACACAGCGGGTCGATTCGCCACGTGCGCAACGCCAGTCGCCGACCGCGCGGACGCATGGGAGGCGCGAACCCGNCAGGACCCCCTGTCGCGCCCCGAGCCAGCCGCGCACGTCAGCCCACCGAGGCGAGGCCGAGCTTGCCGCGCCAGCGCGCCAGCAACCCCTCGCGCAACGCCCGGTGGGCCGGATCGCGCAGCTCGGAGTCGGCGGCGATGATGGTCTGGGCCTCGCTCCGCGCCTCTTCCAGGAGGGGTGCGTCGCGCAGCAGATCGGCGACGCGAAACGCCGGCAGTCCCGACTGTCGCGTGCCAAAGAATTCGCCGGGCCCGCGCAGCTCGAGGTCCACCTCGGCGATGCGGAAGCCGTCGTTCGTCTCCACCAGCGTCTCGATGCGCCGGTGCGCCTCCCCGCTGGGATTGGCGGCATGCAGGAGAATGCAGTACGACTTCCACGGCCCGCGGCCGACGCGCCCGCGCAACTGGTGGAGCTGGGAGAGGCCGAAGCGTTCGGCGTGCTCCACGAGCATCACGGAGGCGTTGGGCACGTCGATGCCCACCTCGATGACGGTGGTCGAGACCAGGATCTGGATCTCGCGGGCCTTGAAGCGCCGCATGATCGCGTCCTTCTCGTCGAACCCGAGCCGCCCGTGCAGGAGCCCCACCGTGAGATCGGGAAAGACGTCCCGGGCCAGGTGGCGGGCCATGTCGGTGGCGGCCTTGAGGTCGACGGCCTCCGACTCCTCGACGAGGGGATAAACCACGTAGACCTGTCGCCCCTCGCGCACCTGCTCCCGCAGGAACGCGTAGATCTCCGGGCGCTTGGTCTCGGTGCGAGCCACCGTCTTGACCGGACGCCGGCCCGGCGGCAGCTCGTCGAGCACGCTCACGTCCAAATCGCCGTAGAGGGTCAGGGCCAGGGTGCGGGGAATGGGCGTGGCCGTCATCACCAGCATGTCGGGGCGCTCGCCCTTGGCCTTGAGGCGCGCGCGCTGGGCCACCCCGAACCGGTGCTGCTCGTCCACGACCGCGAGGCCCAGCCGCCGGAACTCCACGCCCTCCTGCACGAGAGCGTGCGTGCCCACCACGCACGCGATCTCCCCGGCGGCCAGCGCCGTGCGGCGGCGCGCNCGCTCGCGGGACGGGAGCGCCGAGGTGAGCAGCGTCACCGAGACCGCGAGCGGCTCCAGGAGTTGCCGGAAGGTCATGAAGTGCTGCTCGGCCAAGATTTCCGTGGGCGCCATCACCGCCGCCTGGTAGCCCGCCTCCACGGCGGTGAGCACCGCGTGGGCGGCGACGATCGTCTTGCCGGAGCCGACNTCGCCCTGGAGCAGGCGGTGCATCGGGAAGGGCGCGGCCATGTCCTTCCGGATCTCTTCCCACACGCGCTCCTGGGCCCCCGTGAGGGCGTAGGGCAGCGCCGCCCGCAGGCCCGCCACCAGCTGGCCGCGGGGGTTCAGGGCGATGCCCTGGGCGCGCGTCGTCCGCGATCTGAGGACCGCCAGCCCGAGCTGGAGGAAGAGGAATTCGTCGAACGCCAGGCGGCGCCGGGCGACCGCCTGCGCCGCCTCCGTCTCCGGGAAGTGCGCGTCCCGGAGCGCGGTGGCGAGGGGGACGAGGCCGCGCCGCCGTCGTACCGCCTCGGGGAGGATCTCCGACACGTCCCCGGCGAAGCCCTCCACGATGTTCCACATCAGCCGGCGCAGCGGGCGCTGGGTGAGCCCCTCCGTCGTCGAGTAGATGGGGACGAGGCGGCCGGTGTGGAGCCGGTCGTCGCCGTCCGACTCCACGATCTCGAAGTCCGGGTGCTGCAGCACGATCGCTCCTTTGAAGCGCGCCACCTTGCCGTGGAGCACGAGGCGCTGGCCCCGCTTGAGCACGCGCGAGAGGTAGCTGGCGCCGAACCAGCTCGCGGTGGCGTAGCCGCTCTCGTCGCGGAGCATCGCGGAGAATGGGACGCGCGAGCGCCCGGGCGGGGGCGGGCTCAGGCCGACGATGACGCCCGAGCAGGTATGCGTCTGGCCCGGCTGGAGCTTCTGGAAGGGCGTCAGCCGCGTCCGATCCTCGTGACGCAGGGGCACGAAGAAGAGCGCGTCCTCGATGGTGGTGAGCCCCTTCTTGGCGAGCAATGCGGCGCGCTGGGGCCCGACCCCCTTGAGGTACTGCAGCGACGTGGCGAGGCCCGAGGGGCCTCCTTTTTGCCTCATGCGCCCCGCTGTGCTATAAGGAGTCTCCGTCCCGGACGATCCCACCCAGACCCGAAGGAGCAGGCATGGCTCGGCGGTGCGACATCTGCGGGAAAGGGCCCGCGGTCGGTCACAAGATCAGTCACGCGCACAAGCTCACCAAGCGGCGCTGGCTGCCGAATCTCGTCGCGATGCGGGCCCTCGTCGCGGGCAGGGCGCAGCGCGTCCGGGTCTGCACCCGCTGCCTCAAGGCGGGCAAGGTCACGAAGGTCATTTAAGTACATGAGCACAACGGGAGGGGGCATAGCCCCCTCCCGGCTGGTTGCAAGGTGGGAGGCCGCCACCCCCCACCTGTGAAGCGGGTGCTACTTCTTCTTCTTGGCTGACTTCTTCTTCTTGGCCATCTACCGTCTCACCTCCTCCCTTGGGACGCGTCCACCGCTGGCACGGCGCTACTTCTTCTTTTTCTTCGTCGCCTTTTTCTTCATGGATGAGCTCACCTCCCTTCAGGGCTCCTCAGTAGCCCATCGCCTCGCGGCGTAGATGTTCGGCCTGCTCGGCGCCCTTGCGCTCGTAGCGCAGGAGATCGACGTAGAGCTGGGGGAGGCACACGACCTTCAAGCCCCCCTTTTCAAGCGCGCCGTAGAAGACGCCCGGATCGTAGGGCGCGAGGAGATGCAGCGTGGCCTCGGTCTCCGTCGTGGGCTGGAGCCCGAGCGCGGTGATGACCGGGGCCGGGTCGCCTTCGAGATAGCAGTGCACCGCCGGGATCCGCATGTGGGGCGCGACCAGCGAGAGACCGGCGTTCAGGGTGAAGGCGTAGCGCCGGCCCGCCGTTTCCGCCGCCCGGGCCAGGTCGCTCATGAACTTGCGCGTCACCCGCTCGGGGATGAGGTACGAGAGGATCTCGTTGTCGCGATANGTGTAGGACTCGCCCCAGTTCTCCAGCAGGTCGGCGGGCTTGGTGAGNCGGATCCGCTGGCGGTCGTCGCGCTCCACCCACGCCAACTCCTCGAGTCGCTTCACGACGTTGTGCGCGTGGCCCAGGCTCACCTCGGCCGCGCGGGACAACTCCTCGAGCCGCCAGGCCCGCCCGGGCTCGGCGAGGAGCCCGCGCACCACGCGGGTCGCCCGCGGGGCGAAAAGTGAGCGCAGGGGACGCGTGGAGGGCCGCACGTTGCGCTTGCCCTCCTTCTCGACGAGGACGTTTTCGAGCGCGAGGTAGCAGTTGCCGGAAAGGTCCAGGTAGCCCAGGTTGTTGCTCTTGAGGATGCGGGCGCTCTGGGGACCGATGTAGACGGCCGTCGCCAGCGGGTAGGCCGTCGGCATCTCGCGCCGGACCTCGGTGAGCCGCGTCACGGCGGCCCGGATCTGCCGCGGCTGACCGAGGGAGCAGACCTCAAGCACGAGAACGCGCTCCTGCTCGCCCAAACGGAATTTGACCATCAAATCCGCGGTCTGGCCTCCGATCGGCACGTCGGCACTCTCCTCCCACCCCTTGGCCTGGGGGAACAGATCCCGCAGTCGCTGGCCCGCCTGCCGCCGGATCTCTGCGGATTTCAGCATCTTTCTCTTGCTCCATGCCTTTCAGCGCCTGCTGAAACCTTAAGAACTATTGAAACTCCCTGTCAAGAAAAAACTTACGGGCGGGAACTAGAACACTTCGGGGGAATGACCCGAGAGGGGGACGGAGACACGTCTCCCCTCGGCCCGCGCAGCGACGGGCGACCGATCTAGGCTACGTCTCTTCCATCAGGCTGACGAGCGCGC
>JGI25382J43887_10000248_pt1 | contig 16046 bp, 16 predicted proteins | sample GraSoi013_1_40cm_3_FD_43887 | JGI IMG/M metagenome (IMG submission 43887) | reverse complement strand
TCTTCGCGAGGTCCTCCGGCACGGCGGCCACCGGCGCCGAGACGGCGACGACGCATTCGACATCGTTCTCGAAGGTCGACGCGAGCACGGCGCTTCCGCCCATCGAGGCGCCGACCAGCGCGATCTCACCGGCTCCGCGGTCGCGGAGCGCGGCTTTCGTCGCACGAAGGTCGGTCACCGGTGTCCACGGTGTCGGCGGNCGGTACCGGTTGGTCTTGCCGCTCGAGCCGCCNTAGCCGCGCAGGTTCACGGCGAGAGCCGCGACGCCCCGCGCCGCGAATCGCGGCGCGACGTTTCGCCAGCCGGATGCGTCCCAGTTCTGCCCGTGCACCAGGATCGCCACGCNCGGGGCGGGTATATCGCCGTAGAGCTCCGCCTGAATCGTCTCTCGATCGCTGGTGAAGCTCAGAAGCGTCGGCAACGCGCTCGCGGCCTTCATCGTCAGGGCACCGGATCGAGGAGCGGTTTGCCGTCGAGGAAGGCAAGGATGTTCTCGGCGGCGCGCACGGCCATNCGGGTTCGCGTTCGCTCCGACGCTGAGGCGATATGCGGCAGGAGCACGACGTTCTCGAGCACGAGGAGCGCCGGCTCGACCGCGGGCTCACGCTCGTACACATCGAGACCGGCCCCGGCGATCACGCCCTCCCTCAGCGCGTCGGCCAGCGCTTTTTCATCCACGACCGGCCCGCGCGAGGTGTTGACGAGGATCGCGGTGCGCTTCATCTTGCGTAACCGCTCCGCGTTCATGAGGTGACGCGTCTCTGCCAGGAGCGGCACGTGCAGCGAGACGAAGTCGCTCCGCGAGAGCAGCTCGTCGAGTGTCGGAACGAACGTCGCTCCGAGCTCGCGCTCGGCGTCCTCGTTGCGCCGAGCGTCGTGGTAGAGGATGGTCATCGCAAAGCCCTTCGCGCGGCGAGAGAGCGCCCTGCCGATGCGACCCATGCCGACGACCCCGAGCGTCGCATGGTTGACGTCCTGCCCGGTGAACATGAACGGCGTCCATCCGCGGTACTTGCCGGCGCGCAGGAAACGCTCGGCCTCGCCTAGCCGGCGTGCGGCCGCCAGCAGCAGCGCGAACGCGCCGTCCGCGGTTGTCTCATCGAGGATGCCGGGCGCGAAGGTGACGGGGATCCGGCGCTCCTTGGCGGCGGCGACGTCGATGTTGTCGTAACCGGTGCCCATCGTCGCGATCATGCGCAGGCGCTTCGCCCCGCGGATGGCTTCCGCGTTCACCGGATTCGCGGGAAGTGTGTAGACGACGTCCGCGTCGCCGATCATCCGCGCGACCTCGTCGGCCGTCGGGATCGGTGGCTCGCCGGGTCCGACGACGACGTCGCCGCGCGGCCGCAGCATCCCGAGCGCCTCGTCGGCGACGGGCCGTGTCACGACGATCTTCACGAGCGCCGAGGAGCATATTGCGGCCACAATTCGACCGTGCCGAAACGCGTCGCCGTCGACGAGGTCGCCGCGCACAACGAGCGCATGTGGGAGCGCCTCGCGAAGGCAGGCATTCCGTACACACGCCCGCAAGGCTCACCGCCGCGGAGCAAAGCCGGAAAGCGCCGTTTCCTCGACGACCTGACCGAGGGCACGCTCGGCGCGTTCGAGACTCTGGGCAAGCGCGTCCTCTGTCTCGCCGGTGGCGGTGGATGGCACGCGATCCTCTTCGCCGAGCTCGGGGCCGAGGTGACGCTCTTCGATATCAGCTCGCGCCAGCTCGAGACCGTGCGACGGCTCGCGCGGCGTCGCGGTACGGAGCTCGCCTACGTGCGCGGGGACATGCGCGACCTCTCCGCGCTCGGCAACGGCGAGTTCGACCTCGTCTACCACAACCACTCGATCGTTTTCGTGCCGGACGCCGCCCGCGTGATCGCCGAGGTCGCGCGCGTGCTATCGATCGGCGGGCTCTACATCTTCTCGACGATGCATCCGGTCACGATCCGTATGTACGAGAGCTGGACCGGCACCGGGTGGCGGCTCAAGATGCGCTACTTCGACGACGGGGCGGTCCCCATCGCCGACCCGACTTGGGAATTCGGGAGGGTCCGCGTTCGCGCGCCGACCCTCGAATACGGGCACCGCACGGGAGACCTGGTCAACGCATGCGTGCGATCGGGGCTGGTCATCGACGGGCTCTGGGAATACTCGCCGAGCTACGACGGCGGCCCGGCAGGCTCGGAGGCAGACCTGGAGCGTCAGCTCCCGGCGTTCATTCGTTTTCGCGCGCGGAAGATCGGCGCGNCGGCTGGCGGCCCGCGCGCAGCGAACGGCTCGCGTCGGCGTACTGATCCACCACCGCCGCCAGCTTTCGCGCGGCCACCGGGATATTCACCGCCCAGCCCACGCCGAACACGTGGTCGCTGAAGATCACCTCGCTCTCGGGATCCCAGTAGGCCTTGCGCAGGCGTTCGATGGTGGGCAGGCGGAAGTCGTACGGGACGACGCCCGCGACCTTGCCATGCCAGGTGCGTTCGGCGTCCGGCTTGCGGAGCTCCTGATAGAGCGCGGCGAAGAACGCGACCCANACCAGCGTGCGGGCGAGCTTGTAGAGGTCTTTCATCGCGCGGCCCCAGCAGGAGCAGGAGTGGTGCCGGGGTGCGTCGCGGGCAACCCCCTCGCGCACAACGGGCACTCCGACGCGGCGTAGGTCGGAATCGCGATGGTCCAGAGCGCATGAAACGGCACATCGGGACGACCCGCTCCGCCCGACCGGTCCACGAGGACGGCGGCACCGACGACGGTCCCGCCCGCTCTTCTCACCGCCTCCATCGTCTCTTCAACGGAGCCTCCGGTGGTCATGATGTCGTCGACCACGAGCACGCGCTCCCCGCGANCGAGCGGGAAGCCCCGACGGAACTCACGACCAGTCCCGTTCTCACCCCGCTCGGCGTAGACCGCGCGCAGGCCGAGCTGCCGCGCGACCTCGTGCGCGAGGATGACCCCGCCGGTNGTCGGACCCGCGACGGTCGCGAGGTCGAGTGGACGTGCCCAGTCCGCGATAGNGCCGCACAGCCTCTCGGTCTCGACCGGGCGCCCAAGCACCTGGAACTTCTCGAGATACGTCGGCGAGTGCCGTCCCGAGGCGAGCACGAAATGACCGTCGCGCAGTGCGCCCGANCCGCGGAAAATGCGCTCGACCTCGGCCGGCGTGATCGGCATCGCGACGTATTCTGCGCGGATGCGCGCGCTCGCCGTGATACCCAGGAAGCCTGGAACGAGTGTGGTGCGCGAGGTCCCGGATCCGGTGCCGAACGACGACGAGGTCGTCGTCGATGTCGTCCGGGTCGGGCTTTGCGGTACCGACGCGGAGATCGACCGCGGCGAGTACGGGCTCGCACCGCCCGGCTCCGACTTCTTGATCCTCGGACACGAGAGCTTCGGCCGAGTGAGCCGGCCCGCGCGCCGCGCGAATGGGAAGANGGCGCAGCTCTCGGAATCCGCGGCCGTGGTGGCGAGCGTGCGTAGGCCCGATGGCTGTCCGAACTGCTCGCGCGGCGAGGCGGACATGTGCCTCTGGGGCAAATACACCGAGCGCGGCATCGAGGGACTGCACGGCTTTTGCGCGGAGCGCTACGCCGAGCGGCCCGAATACCTCTTCCCCGTGCCCGAGGAGATCGCCGATGTCGCCGTGCTTCTCGAGCCGCTGACCATCAGCGAGAAAGGTTGGCGCCACGTCACGTTCGCGCAGCGGCGGATGACCGTGTGGGAACCACGGCGCGCGCTGGTCACCGGCGCCGGGCCGGTGGGGATCCTTGCCGCGGTCCTCCTCCGGCTCCGCGGGCTCGACGTGACGGTCGTCGAGCGCACCGAGAAGCCCGAGCGCCGTTCCCTCCTCGCGAAGATCGGCGCGAGCTACGCGGCGACGTCCGTCACGTCACTGGACGAGGTCGTCGGTCCAAACGGGCACATCGACGTCATCCTCGAGGCCACGGGCAGCGCGCAGGTGGCGTTCGCGGCGATGGACCTCGTCGGGCCGAACGGCGTGCTGATCCTCACGAGCGTCACCGGCGGAACGCGGTCGCTGGAGGTGCCGGCCGATGAGATCAACAGGCGCCTGGTCCTCTCGAACGCGATTGTCCTCGGGACGGTCAACGCGAACGCGGCGGACTTCCGCCAGGGCCTCGCGGACCTCGCGGCGACGGAGCGGCGCTGGCCCGGCTTCCTCCTGTCCCTGATCACGCGGCGCGTGCCCCTCGAGAGGGCCACCGAAGCGTTGCGGCACGATCCGGCANAGATAAAGCAGGTGGTGGAGATCCGTCCGTGAAGGTTTACGACGTTTCGCTCGTCCTGCGGNCGGACATGGTCACCTGGCCCGGNGAGCCTGGNCCCAAATTCATGCCCCTTCGCCGGATCGCGCTGGGCGATACGGCGAACGTCTCGCTGATCACTTTCGGGAATCACACCGGGACCCACGTCGATCCGCCGGTCCACTTCATCGAGCGCGCAAACACCGTCGATAAGCTGCCGATCGATGCGCTCGTCGGCCCGTGCCGGGTGGTCGCATTTCCCGAGACTGGTCACGTATCGGCAACGTGGCTCGACGGCGCGAACATCCCGACAGATGCGGAGAGGCTCCTCTTCAAGACTCGCAACAGCGAGCGGTGGTCGGATCCGACCGCGCCATTCACGCGCGACTTCACGGCCATCGACGCGAGCGCCGCCCGATGGTGTGTCGATCACCGGGTCAAGCTCGTCGGCGTCGACTACCTCTCGATCGAGCCGCAGGGTCCTGAGAAGCAGGGCTATCCGGTCCACAACACGCTGCTCCGCGCGAACGTGGTGATCATCGAGGGCCTCGACCTGCGCTCCGTCGTAGCCGGCGAGTACGACCTCGTCTGCGCGCCGATCAAGCTCCTGGGCGGAGACGGCGCGCCGGCGCGAGTGTTCCTCATAGAGCGGTGAGCGACCCGGGGGCGGAGTACCGCTTCCGCGACGGCGCGGCCCACCTCCTTGCTGAAATCGATACCGCACTCGACCGAGGCGAGATCGACGAAGCCGGTTGGCATGACCGCGTCGCCGACATCGTCCGGCCCGCGTATCTCGCCGCGACCACACCGCAGGCGCAGTCCGGATTTTCCGGAAGCGCGCTGGCGTGGGTGCACGCTCGCAGCCTCATCGCCGAAGGGATCGATCGCGATGGCACGTTTCTCGATGCGGGCTGCGCGAACGGTCTGCTGATGGAGACGATCGTCGACTGGTGCGCCACGAAGGGCTTCAGGATCAGACCGTACGGGCTCGAGATCGTGCCCGAGCTCGCGGCGATCGCGCGGTCCCGCTCACCTCAGTGGGCCGACCGTATCTTCGTTGGTAACGCATTGACCTGGGTCCCGCCGCTCCGGTTCGATTTCGTCCGTACGAATCTCGATTACGTGCCACCACGCCGGCGGCGGGATCTGGAGCGGCGACTGATGCTCAGCCGATGCGACCGAGGGACCCCGCGCGACGGGGAGCCGGCCGCCAAGGCCGGGGGGACCCCGGCGCGTTGAGAGGGTTTCGGTCGCGTCGGCTGACGCAGATGTAGCTGGAGGTCGAACGTCCTCATCTGACCCGTGTCAATGAGCTGCAGCGCGTGCTCTGGCTTGACGCCCCGGCCCGTACCATGGCCTAGATGGCGATCACCCAGCGCCCGCTCGTTCTGCGCCGGGACCTCGTCCGGATCTTCGGTGAGGACCGTCTCGTCGCGGTGATCCGGACCGCGACGCCGGATCTCGCGCGCGCGGCGGCCCGCGCCATGAGCGAGGCGGGCGTTCGGCTGGTCGAGATCACGCTGACCGTTCCGGACGCCTTCGAAGTGATCGAGGAGCTCGCGACGGACGACGCCTTCGCCGCGCGCGGATCGATCGTGGGCGCCGGGACCGTCCTCTCGGGCAGGCAGGCCGAGGACGCGCTGCTCGCGGGTGCTCGGTTTCTCGTATCCGCCGCCCTCGTCCCCGAGATGATCCAGGCCGCGCGCGCTCGCGACGCGATGAGCATGCCCGGGACCATGACACCGACTGAAATGGTGAAAGCGGCGGACCTCGGCGCGGACTTCATCAAGGTCTTTCCCGTCTCCGCAATCGGCGGACCTGACTTCATCAGCAACGTGCGGCGTGCGCTCATCCATCTGCCGCTCGTCGCCACAGGCAACATCGAGCTCGAAGACATCCCGGACTACTTCCGGGCGGGTGTGGTGGGATTCGGCGTTGGTGGTCCACTCATCCGCCCCGATCTCCTCGAGCGCGGCGACGTCGCGAGCGTGATCGCGAACGCGGAGCGCTATCTGGCCGCGACCCGGCGCCCCGCCACCAACTAGCCCGCCATGCCGCGCGATCTTCCGCTCGGCAACGGCGACTTCCTCGTCACCTTCGACGCGCGCTATCAGCTTCGCGACATCTTCTATCCGAACGTCGGCCTCGAGAACCACACGGTCGGCGAGCCGTCACGCTTCGGGATCTGGACGGACGGACAGTTTGCGTGGACCGGCGACGACGGCTGGGAGCGTCACATCGACTACGAGCATGAAACGCTCGTCGGCGACACCGAGCTCCTTCATGCGAAGCTCGGCCTGAGCCTGCACTTCCGCGACGCCGTCGACTTCGACCGGAATCTCTATTTCAAGGAGGTGACCGTCGAGGACACGACCGGGCGCGAGCGCGAAGTCCGGCTCTTCCAGCACTTCGATGCGCACCTTTTGGGGAACGACACGGGCGACTCCGCGTATTACGACCCGCGTTCCCAGGCGGTCGTCCATTACAAGGGACGCCGTTACTTCCTCATCTCGGGGTCGAGCGGTGGGAGCGCGTACGGCCTCTCTTCGTTCGCGATCGGTCAGAAGGACGCGCCCGGGAAAGAAGGGACCTGGCGCGACGCCGAGGACGGCGAACTCTCCCGCAATCCGGTCGCGCAAGGCTCGATCGATAGCGTGGGTATGGTGGCCGTTTCGGTCCCGGCAAAAGGCAGCGCCACCGCGGTCTTCTGGATCGCCGCGGGCCAGGCCTACGAGGATGTCCGCGAGCTCGACAAGCTCGTCCGCGAGCGGACGCCCGCCGCGTTCCTCGCTCGGACGAAGGACTACTGGCGCCTCTGGGCGAACAAGGACGAATCCATCACCGACCACCTGCCCAACGAGATCTGCCGTCTCTACAAGCGCTCGACGCTCGTGATCCGCACACAGGTGGACAACCGTGGCGCGATCATCGCCGGGAACGACTCGGACGTACTCCGGTTCAACCGCGACACGTACTCCTATCTATGGCCGCGGGACGGGGCCCTCGTCGCCGACGCGCTGGACCTCGCGGGGTACGGTGAGGTGACCCGCCGGTTTTTCTTTCTTTGCGGCGAGCTCATCACGCGCGAGGGCTATCTGCTGCACAAGTACAACCCTGATGGGTCGCTTGGTTCCTCTTGGCACGCCTGGTCGACGCCGGACGGGCGGCTCGAGCTGCCGATCCAGGAGGACGAGACCGGCCTGCCCATCTGGGCGCTCTGGCAGCACTACGAGCGCGACCGCGACATCGAATTCATCCGACCGCTTTACCGAAAGCTGGTCCGGACTGGCGCCGACTTCATGGCCACGTACCGCGAGCCGCGTACCAAGCTGCCGGCCCCGTCGTTCGACCTCTGGGAGGAGCGGCGCGGCATCCATGCCTTCACCACGGCCGCGGTGTGGGCAGGCCTCACGGCGGCGCGTAACTTCGCGGTCGCCTTCGGACAGCACGAGCTGGCCAAGCGCTATGCCGTCGCGGCGCAGGAGATACGCGATGCGGCGCTCACGCACCTGTGGGATCCGGACCGGGGCAGGTTCGTTCGGACGGTGAGCGTCCTCGCCGACGGCACGATCGTGAAGGACGCGACGATCGACATCTCGCTCGCCGGGATCTTCCTCTTCGGGCTCCTGCCGGCGAGCGACGAGCGCGTGATCTCGACGATGCACGCGATCGAGGAGCGGCTCTCAGTCAAGACGCCCGTCGGCGGGATCGCGCGGTACGAGAACGACTTTTACTTTCAGGTCTCGCCGGACATCACGAACGTGCCTGGTAATCCGTGGTTCGTGGCGACGCTCTGGGTCGCGGAGCACCTCATCGCGATCGCCAAGACCGCCGAGGACCTCGAGCGCCCGCGAGCGTACCTCGACTGGTGCACGCGGCGCGCGCTCCCCTCAGGAATCCTCTCGGAGCAGGTCCATCCGTACACCGGCGAGCCGCTCTCGGTGTCGCCGCTCACCTGGTCGCACGCCGCATTTGTCAGCGCGGTGCAGCATTACGCAAGACGATCCGCGGTGATGAAAGACCGCTTGCGCGAAAAGGTGCGCACCGCGGGCGAGGTGATCGTATGAGAGGACGGTTCACGTACGCGGCGGCGATCGTCTTCGCCGGGACGGCGCTCGTCCTCTGCACGACCGCACCGCCTCCGCCTCCAGCGACGCAGGGTGTCGGCCTCCGAGCGACGTTCGTCCTCGCGAACCCGGCGGGCCTGCTCGCGCTCGACGACGCTGGGCGTGCGCTCGGTCGCATCGTGGACCTGCCGGCGCAGAGCGCGCCCGCGACGCCGACTCTGCACCCCACGGGCAAGGCGGTCGTGTTCGCGCTGACGCAGCAGCCGGACAGGAAGACGGGGTTCGGGTCCGACCTTTACTCGGTGAACCTCGACGGCACCGGCTTCCGGCCCGTCGTGCAACACGAGGGCGACAACGTGTTCTACGCGTCACCGCGGTTCGACAGCACGGGAAATGTCCTCTACTTCCACCGCCGGGCCGCGATCATCCAGGCGGGGTCGTTCGTCGGAAACGAGGACTCGATCGAGCGGCTCGACCTGCGCACCAGCGAGCGCAAGCGCATCCTCATGAACGGCGCCGATCCGGCGCTCTCGCCGGACGGCAAGCTCATCGTGTACGTCCATCTCACGCAAGGGCAGCCCGACGGTCTCTGGACGGCGAGCATCGACGGCTCGAACGCCCGGCCCTTCTTCAAGACGAAGGACACCTGGTGGTACCTCCAGGCGCCGCGCTTCTCGCCGAGCGGCTGCGAGATCATCTTCTCGGCGGCCGGCCACACGGTCTCGTCGCTGCCAAGCGGGGCGAAAGCCGGATTCGCGCATCTCAACATTCCGTCCGAGCTGTATGTCGCCCCCTGTGACGGCANGAGCGTCANGACGATCGGCCAGACGGGAGACGACGTCGTACCGGCGTGGTCACCCGACGCGACGCGCGTCGCGTACGTCGGAACGGGGGCGTTCTTCATCCTGACACTCGCGACCGGGAACGTACGCACGATCGCGCAGGGTCAGGATTTCTTCTTCGGCGACCTGGTCTGGCTCAAATAGCCCGTATCGTCATTCGTCCGGGCGGGCGAACCGGTACCCGACGCCGCGAACTGTCTGGATGAGCTTGGGCTCGTCGGGGTCGGGCTCGATCTTGTCGCGGAGCCGACCGACGTAGACCTTGAGGTACTGCGTCTCATAGCGGTACTCGGGTCCCCACACCCGCGTAAGCAGAGCGTCGTGCGGGAGCGCCTCGCCGGGGTGGGTCGCGAGCTCCGTCAGGAGGTTGAACTCCGTCGGCGTGAAGTGGATGTCCTTACCCGCACGGCGGACGCGGCGTGCCGTGAGATCGATCACCAGATCGTGGCTTTCGATGACGCCGCTCCGCGGGGCGCGCGGAGCCGAGCGGCGCAGCACGCTCTCGATCCGCGCGACGAGCTCGCGAGGTGAGAACGGCTTCGTGAGATAGTCGTCCGCCCCGAGACGCAGCCCTCTGATCTTGTCCTCTTCAAGACCGCGGGCGGTGAGCACGATGATCGGGAGGTCGGTCTTCTGCCGCACCTGCTCGAGCAGCGCGAAGCCGTCGCGGCGCGGGAGAGCCAGGTCCAGCACCACGAGGTCGGGCCGCTCCGAGTAGATCATCGCGAGGGCCTCGTCTCCGTCCGCTGCCTCGAGCGGCGTCAAGTCCTGGTGCGCCAAGGAGAGCGAGCTCCGGACCAGGGCACGGACGTCCGGCTCGTCGTCGACGATGAGGACCTTCAAGAGGTAGCGAGCGGGAGCGACGTGACGAACGCGGCCCCGCCGCCAGGATTCTCCTCGTACTCGAGCGTGCCACCGTGAAGGGTGACCAGGGATCGCGCGATCGCGAGCCCGAGTCCTGAGCCGGGCGTCCCGTTGGCGCTCTCCCCGCGGAAGAACTTCTCGAAGATGCGCTGCCGATCCTCGCTCGCGATCCCCGGTCCGTGGTCCCGCACCTCGATCCGGACCGCGTCGCCCCGCCGGTGCGCTGCGACGAGGATCGGAGTCCCCTGGGGCGCGTACCGGATCGCGTTCACGATGAGGTTCGCGAGGGCTTGCGACATGCGGCTCCGGTCGGCGACGACGATCGGTGGGTCGGGGTCCACGTCGAGCGAAATCCACTGACGCTTCTGTTTCGCCAGGACCGCGTGATCCGCCACGACGTCCCGGACGAGCGCGACCGAGTCGATCTCCTCTTTCTCGAGTGCGATCTGTCCTTCCTCGAGACGCGCGATCTCGAGGAGCTGTGAGGTGAAGTCCTCCAGGCGTCGCACGTTGCGCTCGGCACTCTCGGCCAGCTCGCGCTGCGCCGCCGTGAGGGCGCCGGGGCGTTCGCCCAGGAGTAGCTCCACCGCGCCACGTACGACGGTCAGAGGGCTGCGGAAGTCGTGCGACATCGCGGCAAGGAACTCGCTCTTGATGCGATCTGCCTGCCGCAGCGCTGTCGCCTCGGCGGCTTGCCGCACGAACTTCTCGCGCTGCGCTCGCAGGTGATCGAGCTCGCGCAGGACGCCGGACATCATGTACGCGGCCAGGACCATAACGCTAACGTGGAACGCGAGGCGCGGGGGCTCGACTACGAGGCCATAAGTGTCCGCGCGGTAAGCGGCAATGGCGACGTACGCGAGCGCGAGCGCGCCGGCCGCCGTGAATGCCCCCGCCGTCCCAAAACGGAAGCCACCCGCGATGATCATCAGGGTCGCGATCACGAACGTGGTCCAGCTCGGATCGGCGGCGAAGACGAGCATGCCGAACGCGACGACGGCGATATCGATCACGAACATCGCTCGGGTCAGTCGGTCGAATGTCGCGAGCGCGCGCTCGCTGTGCATCAGCCAGTACACGATCGCCGAATAGACCAGCACGAACGCACCTAACCCGTAGAGGTACACCGGGCCGATGTTGGGGAAGAGCGGCCCCAGGAAAAAGATGAGAGCAGCGCCGCCAAGGCGTGCCCAGTTGAACGTTCGCTCGAGGCGCTCCGCCACCGCGCTCGTTACGGTAGCGCCCGGCGGGATGCCATATCGCGCTCGCCGGGTTCGATGCCGGCTCGATACGGCCCGCCGCCTGACCGGAGAGACCGCTTAGATACAAGGCGAACCATCACGACCCGCTCGCCTTGTGACTCGCGCGCAAGATCGAGGATGGCCTGAGCACCGGCCGACCGATGGTCAGGGCGCGGAGCTCCTCGTCAATCATCTCGATGAACGCGTCGACGGCGCGCTCACGCCACTGCTTCCCGCGCTGTCGCAGCAGCTCGGCGCGCACGGCATCCCACGCGAGACCTTTGCGGTACGGGCGATCGGTGGTCATCGCGTCGTAGGTATCGGCGACCGAGATGACCGAGACCTCGACCGGCAGCTCGTCGCCCTTGAGCCCACGGGGGTAGCCCATCCCGTCGTGTCGCTCGTGGTGCGAGAGGACCAGTTCGGCACCTTCCCAGAACTCGGGCAGCCGCTTCAGCAGGCGATGGCCGATCTCGGTGTGCCGGCGCATCTCCCTCTGCTCGTCNTCGGTGAGCGGGCCCGGCTTGAGGAGGACCACGTCGTTCGTCCCGATCTTGCCGATGTCGTGCACCCGCGCGGCGTCGCGGATGAGCTCCACCTGGGTGTATTCGAGCTTGAGGCGCTTCGCGAGTCGCTCGGCCAGATCCGCGACGCGCTGAGAGTGACCATGGGTGTATGGATCGCGCAGGTCGATGAGGTCGGCGAGCTCGAGGACCGCGGACTTGGTCTGCTCGCGCACTCTTGCGCTGTCGCGGAGGGTGAGGAGCACCACGGCCATCGGAACGCCGAAGAGCAGGAGCGTCCATGGCTGGGATTGCGCGGCGATCGCACCGAGGGCGCCGAGCAGCAGGAGCGCGGCCTCGTAAGGCAAGAGCCTGCGGTGCAACCGCCACCATCCACCGAGCGGATTGCGCCTCATCTGGAGCGCCACGACCACGTCGACGAGCGCCGTGTGCACTACGTACTTCGTCACCGCCGCGAGCAGGATCGCCCACGGCTCGCGCACCACCGTCGAGTTCGGGCCGGCGATGGCCACGTACACCGTCGCCGCCGCGCCGGTCGCGAGAACCGACGACGCGGTGTTGAAGCCTCGGTTGTACCAGCGCTGCCGAACGCCCCGGAAATGGAGGGCGATCAGTGTGCTCGCCGCTGTCGCGACCATCGCGTAGAAAGGGCCAAGCAGCAGGCCGGCCGCGAACGTCGCCGTCTCGTCGACCGTCATCTTCACCTTGACCGACAGGTGCACCGGCCAGAGCTGCCCGACCGCCGCCATGGCGGTGACGAGTGCGAGCAGCAGGGTGTCCGATGTCCGGAGCTCGGCGCGGAACGCGGCGCCCGCGGGGAGGGCCGCGAGCGCCGCGCCGAGGACAGCGAGGATGTAGAGACGAAGCGGCCTGCGAAGACGAGACACGGGCTAGAGCCCGACGAGTGTGTATCTCACCTGGGTCGTGACGTTCGACTTCCCATACGCCGTGGAGCTGAGCCAGAGATACGTGCCCTTGACGCTGGTCCTGGTGTCGAAGGACTNACTCGCCNGCACTGTGACCCTGACGATGACCGGCACCCCGANNGNGAGAAGCCCATTCGCCGGCAACGACCTCGTGATCTTCGCGGTCATCGGAGTTTCGCCCGGAAGCGACACGACCGCCGCGACGGCGTTCGAGGGCACGAGAAGCTCGAAGGCGACTGGCCCTTTGATCGTCGAGCGGTATTCGGCCGGAAAGGCCGTCGACACGTCCACGAGCGCCCCGTTGACCACGAAGACCGGGTCGTCTTCACACCACTGCGGGCTCGCGGTCGCGCCCGCGCTGAGTGCCAACGTCGAGATCACGAGACAGATCGAGAACGAAAGGGCCGAACAGAACCTGCCAGAAAGAAGACGCCTCATCAACCAACCCCCACCAAAATGCACCACGAGTGTTCGCGCGATCAGTACGAAGTGAGTACGCAGGGAGGATGAGTGGACGGCGGCGAAGAATCGTGTCGAGGCAGTCGCAGGACACGTCAACGGAGGGGTGGTGAATGGACGGTAAAGAGCGCCCGCTACGCGGTCGGCGGCAATGGGTAGCCGGCGATCGCGGGCTCGCCGCGAAGACGCGCGTAGCCAGGCTTGATACGCGCGTAGATGATCGCGACACGCTCGTCGTAGCCGACGAACGCGCTCTTCATCGCGTTGATCGAGAGGCGCTCGACGTCAGTGAGGGTGAGCCCGAATGCGCGCGACAGACGTTGGAGCTCCTCGGAGAGCGTGACAAAAGACATGAGCCGGTTGTCGGTATTCACGGTGACGCGGAAGCTTTGTGCCAGGAAGTGGCGGATGGGATGCTCGCCGAGCGTTGGTACAGCCCCGGTATCCACGTTCGATGAGGGGCAGAGCTCGAGCGGGATGCGCTTGTCGCGCACGTAGGCCGCCAGCGGACCGAGCTTCACCACTTTCCCCTCGCTGATCGCCATGTCCTCGACGAGTCGCACCCCGTGCCCGATACGGTGCGCGCCGCAGTACTGGAGGGCCTGCCAGATCGATGGAGGGCCGAACGCCTCGCCCGCGTGGATCGTGATTGAGAAGTTCTCGCGCCGGCATAGCTGGAACGCCTCGATGTGGGCCTTCGGCGGATGACCCGCCTCCTCGCCCGCGATGTCGAAGCCGACGACCCCGCGCTCGCGGTTCGCGACCGCGAGCTCCGCCATCTCGAGCGAATCGGTGCGGTCGCGCATCGCGCAGATGATCTGGCGGAGCGTGACGCCGTGTTCGCGCTCGGCGCGCTCGAACCCCTTCTCCACGGCCTGAACGATCTGCTCGAGGTTGAGGCCGCGCGTCGTGTGGAACACCGGCGCGTAGCGGACCTCCGCGTACACGATCCCGTCGCGCGCGAGATCATCGCCGCACTCGTACGCGACGCGCTCGAGCGCCTCCTCCGTCTGCATGACCGCGATCGTGTGGTCGAAGCCACGCAGATAGAGCGAGAGCGACCCGGACGCAGCGCTCGCATGGAACCAACGACCGAGCTCGTTCGCGTCCGTGGTCGGAAGGCCCGCGTAGCCGATATCCCGGGCGAGCTCGACGACCGTCGGACGCAGGCCGCCATCGAGATGGTCGTGCAGCAGGACCTTCGGCGCGGCTCGCAGCGTTTCGAGTGGGATCACGCGCTCACGCGGCTTTGCCACGCGGAGGCACCCGTCGCTGACACCGGCTCGCGCCGGAGCAGAACGATGAAGATGAGCGCATGGCTCACCCAGAGCAGCGGCACCGCGTAGGTGGGGATGAACCAGGCCGCGCCGAGCTGATATTGCGTGGCGTTCGCCGCGATCCCTTGGACGACGGCGTTCAGGAGGTCAAGCGTGCCCTCGAGGTTGAACACCCAGACGAGCGCAATCGCGAACGGCCAGCGCAAACGGAGCGCCGCGATCGCGAGAAACGCGAGGGCCGTTGCGATGAGGTCGCCGTACGCCAGCGGCACGCTGAACGATCGCGGAAGGTTGGGGTCGGTCACAGCGGGCACGATCACCGTGAGTCCCAATGTCCTGAGTGTGTGAATGAGTAGCAGCGGCACCAACGCTGCCGCGCGTGGGAGGACCGCGAGGCGCGGCCACACGTACCACTTCGCGGCGAGCGCGTACGTGACGATGGTCGCGGCGGTCTGTAGTCCGAAGATCGTGAAGGCGTCCATGTCCCCTCCTGCGCGAGACGGGTGTCTCGCAGAGATGCTAGGCGGCTTGTTAGAGGCCGGACCAGCGCGCGGCGAGTGCCCCGATCGAGATCGCGAGCATCGCAAGCCATAACAGCCGAAGCGCGGCCTCGGGAGCCGCGATGAGCCACGACGCGCCGAGCGCTTCGGTGGATCCGTCGGCGTAGCGAACCTCGCCGCGCACCTCGACCGCTCTGCGACGGATGCGCCTGACGGGTGTCGAGAGTCGGCGCTGCGCGAGGCTGAGGAGCGACGCGCCGATGGCCGCGGCGGCCGTCGGGATGGCCGGCGCGCCCGCCGCGGCAGCGGTCGCAATGACAGGGAAGCCACCCCACGCGAGAGCAAATCCAAGGTCGGAATGCACGAGCGGCATTTCGAACGCGTAGAGGACGACGAGCGCGGCGCCTGTCGCGACGAGCGCAAGGAACCACGGGCCGAGCATCGAAGCAGCGATCAGCCCGAGCGCCACCGCTCCGAGGAGTCCGATCGAGCCGAGCGCGACGAGGGCACCGGACGGAATGCGAGTGCCGAGCGGGCGGCCGCGTAACTCGTCGAAGGAGTGGGCGGCGACGCCGACGGCGAGAAAGAAAGCGAGGATGGCACCCGCCACGATCCGCGGATCCGGCATCGGAGCCAACGCGGCGCCGAGCAGGACGTAGGAGAGATGCCACAGCGTGTACGGCGGATGTAAGAGAGTCCAGTAGTCGCGTAAGCCGCCAGGCTCCAAGGCATAGAACGCGGCGTAAGCGGTTGCCGGCGCGACCGAGGGCTGCGTTCCGGCTGGCGCGACCGAAACCCTCTTTACGCGGCGGTATCCCCACCCTCCATCGGGTGGGGACCCCTCCGCCGCGCGGGGGCCCTCGGTCGCGCCAGCCTTCACTCCGGTCATGACGACGCACGCGCCGAAACTCATCCTTGAGCTACGAACATCGATGAGCCCTGCGTCACGCCAGTAGCGCTCGACATCGGCCGGCGAATGCGCCGCGTTGAAGCGCTCAATGCTTCCTCGCAAAAATGCGCCGACACTCGCCCAACGCTCGGAGATCGCGCGGCCGACGAGCGGCAGCCCCATCCGCGTGTAGAGGCGCCACAGGGCTCG
>JGI25382J43887_10000247_pt1 | contig 16049 bp, 13 predicted proteins | sample GraSoi013_1_40cm_3_FD_43887 | JGI IMG/M metagenome (IMG submission 43887) | reverse complement strand
GTTGAACGTGATCTCGAACTGCTCGGCGTTCTGGTGGTAGCTCTGCAGCATGCAGATCTTGGAGACGTCGGCGAAGCCGAGGATGCGGTCGGACGTGGCGTTGTTGAACTCGGCGGCGTCGAGCAGGCCGCGGTCGATGGCCGGCACGATCTCGGCGCCGGGCAGCGCGTTCACGGCCGCGCCCAGGCCCGTGAACAGGTCGATCGAGATGCCCACCGTGCGGTACTTGAGCCCCTTGAAGTCGTCGGGCTTGGTGATCACCTTCTTGAACCAGCCGAGCGGCTGGGTCGCCATCGGGCCGTAAGGGAAGGACACCACGTTGGCCCCGATGGAGGCGTAGAGCTTGTTGAGGAGCTGCTTGCCGCCGCCGTACTTGTGCCAGCTGAGCAGCATGTTGGCGTCCATGCCGTAGGCGGGACTGGACCCCCAGAGCGCCAGCGCCGTCTGCTTGCCGTAGTGGTATACGAGCACGCCGTGGCCGCCGTCGAGCGTGCCCTTCGACACGGCGTCGAGCAGGCCGAAGGCCGGCACCACCGCGCCNGCGGGCAGCACGTCGATCTTGAGNTCGCCGCCGGTCATGTCGTTGACCTTCTTGGCGAAGTCGAGCGCGTACTCGTGGAAGATGTCCTTCTGCGGCCAGGTGCTCTGCCAGCGCATCGTGATTGGGCCCTGGGCCTTGGCGACCATGGGAAAGGCCAGCGTCGCCGCGCCGGCGGCCGCCGCGCCCTTGAGAAACGTGCGGCGCGGTGCTTCGGGTGTTGTCTGCTGGTTGCTCATGCGTCGTCTCCTCTCACACTGTGGCAATGAAATGGAGGAATCCCGGTCGTGAGTATGAGGCACCCCGGGCTCCGCCGGGCCGGATCGCCGAGGGATTCTAACCCCTCCCCGACAACCCCGGCAAGGCGCGGCCCGGGGAGATCCTACCCCCGGATGGTCTTCATGACTTCCTGGTTCTGGAACGCGCTCTGGGGATCGCCGTGAAAGATGATCTCGCCCCGGTCGATGGCGTAGAGGCGGTCGGCCACCCGGGTGGCGTTGATCAGATTGGACTCCGCGATCAGGACCGAGATCCCCATGGCCTTGATCTTCTTGACGGCGTCGATGAACCGGCTGACCACGACGGGGGCCAGGCCCTCGAAGGGCTCGTCGAGCAGGAGGACCGTGGGCCCCAACGTCATCGCGCGGGCGATCGCCACCATCTTCTTCTGGCCCCCGCTCAGATGGAGGCCCCGCCGCTGCATGAAGGTCTTGACCTCCGGGAAGATCGCGAAGATCCCCTCGAGCGCCTGATGGGCGGTGGCGGGCGTCTGCCGGTCTCCCGACGTCCGCGTCAGCCACTGCGTGATCTGGAAGTTCTCCTCGACCGTCAGGTCGGGGAAGATGCCACAGTCCTCCGGAGCGTAGCCGATGCCGAGGCGCGCCCGCTCGTGCGCCGGCAGCCGCGTCACCTCGTGGCCGCCCAGCGTGATCCGACCGAACCGGACGGGCAGCAGGCCCATGATGCTGTCGATGGTGGTGGTCTTGCCGGCGCCGTTGCGGCCCACCAGGCAGACGGCCTCGCCGGTCTTCAGATTCAGAGACACGCCGCGGAGGATCTGCGCCGGCCCGCGGTACGTGCTGACGCCGTCCACCTCGAGCCTGGCGCCCGCGCCGGCGGCCGTCATGNTGCCGTCGCGGTCCCCATGAGGGTCGTGGTGACGATTTCGTTCCGGCGGATCTCGGCCGGCGTCCCGTCGGCGAGGATCGCGCCCTGGTGCATGGCGACGATCCGGTCGGAGTAGTTGAAGACGACGTCCATGTCGTGCTCGATGATGGCGGCGGAGATGCCCTCGCGGCGCACCACCGAGGTGATCGTGTCCATGATCGGAGCTTTCTCCCGCGTGCTGACGCCGCTGGTCGGCTCGTCGAGGAACAGGAGCTTGGGCCGGAGCGCGTAGGCCACCGCGACGTCGAGGAGCTTGCGCTCGCCCTGGGAGATGCCGCCCGCCAGCATGCGCGCCTTGGCCTCCAGGCCGAACAGGCGCAGGGTCTCCACCGCCTCCTCCCACACGGCCCGGTCCGTCCCGGCCAGCGAGATGAGCTTCCGGGTCTTTCCCTCGCGCGAGAAGATGGCCAGGGCGACGTTGTCGAGCATCGTGAGCTGGTCGAACAGGTTCACGAGCTGGAAGCTCCGCGCGATCCCGGCCTTGATCCGCCCGTGCACCGACATGTGCGTCACGTCGTGGCCCTGGAACAGGATCTGGCCGGCGTCGGGGGGGAAGAGGCCGCTGATGAGGTTGACCAGCGTGGTCTTGCCGGCACCGTTCGAGCCGATGAGGGCCAGCACCTCACGCTCCCGCACGGTGAAGTCCACGTGATCGACCGCGTGGGTCTCGCCAAAGTGCTTGACGAGGCTCTTCGTCGCCAGCAGGCTCACCTCAGGTCGCCCTCTCCCGCCAGCGCTCGAGCAGCCGGCCCGCCGTGCCCACCACGCCGGTCGGCAGCGAGAGCACGAGCACNACCAGCACGGTACCCAGCACGAACTGCCAGTACACCGTGTGCCCGACCGCATACGCCTCGAGGTAGTTGTAGAACACGGCGCCGATGAGGGGCCCGGCGAACGTGCGGAACCCGCCGAGGACGGTCATGAAGACGATCTTCCCCGAGAAGGTCCAGTGCAGGTTGTCCGGGGTGATGAGGCCGTTGAGCGGTACCCANAGCGCGCCGGCCACGCCGGTGAAGACGCCGGAGACGAGAAACGCCACCCACCGGTAACGCCAGACCTGGACGCCCACGAACTCCGCGCGCGTCTCGTTGTCGCGGATCGACTGGAGGGCCTTGCCGAACGGCGAGTTCACGATGACCCACATCAGCGCCACGCAGGCGAAGAAGATCACCAGCACGTAGTAGTAGTAGGTATGCGACAGGAAGTCCATCTTGTCGCCCTTGGCGGTGGCGAAACCCAGCAGGGCAGGCGTCGGCACCCGCAGCCCGTCCGTCCCGCCGGTGACCCAGAAGAACTTGAAGGCGAGGCTCCACAGCACCTGGGACAGCGCGAGGGTGAGGATGCTGAAGAAGATGCGCGTGTAGCGCACACACACGACGCCGAACAGCGCGGCGACCAGGACCGAGGCCACGATGGCGCCGGCGAGGAACAGCTCCATCGAGGTGACCTTGAGGTACTTCACCATCAGGGCCACCGTGTAGGCTCCGACGCCGAAGAACGCCGAATGACCGAACGAGAGCAGACCCGTGTAGCCCAGGAGGAGGTTGAAGCCGAGCGCAGCGATGGCCATCACGAGCCCGTAGGCCAGCAGCATCGCCTGGTACGGTGCCGCCACCCAGGGGTACACCAGCAGCACGACCACGATGGGAGCGACCCAGACCAGGAGCTTGGCCGGCGAGCGGGTCTCGAGGGCGACCGCCAAGACGCTCACGGGCTCGCCCCGATACAGAGGCCGTCGCCTCGCCTGCGGCTGCGGCTCCTCCGGCGGGTTGCGGCGGCTCGCACGATCTCGGTCATTGAAGGGCTCGCCTCGCCTCCGGCTGCGGCTCGCACGGTCCGGTTCATAGGCTCGCCTCGGACGGCGGGGCCCCAGCCCCGCGACGNCCTGCGGCTCGCACGGCCAGCCTCATCGGCTGGCGCTCATGACGCCCGCCCGAAGAGGCCGGCCGGCCGTACCAGCAGCACGATCGCCGCCATGAGGTAGAGCACCGCCAGCTCGATCTCGGCGAACCAGGCGATGCCCATCTCCCGCACCACGCCGACGATCAGGGCGCCGACCAGCGCGCCCTCCAGGCTGCCGAGTCCTCCGATCACGACGACGATGAAGGAGAGCACCAGCGCGTCCACCCCCATGTCCAGCACCGCCGACTGGGCCGGGACGATGATCGCGCCGCCCAGGCCGGCCATGAAGCAGCCGAGCGTGAAGGCCTGGACGTAGATCCGGTTCACGTTGACACCGAGGGCGGAGGCCATGCGCATGTTCTGGGAGGTGGCGCGGAGAACGATACCGAACCGGGTCTTGTAGACGAAGGCCCACAGGAAGGCGGCGGCGAAGCCCCCGATGGCGATGACCACCAGGTTGTAGTTCGGGTACGGATTCCCGGCGATGGAGAGGCTGCCCGAGTTTTCCCAGAGCGCGCTGGCCGACAGCGGGTAGGGTCCCCACACGAAGTGCATCACGTCCCCGAGGATCATGAGCAGGCCGAACGTCACCAGGAGCTGGTATTCCTCGGCGCGCTTGTAGAAGGGGCGCAGCAGCGTGGGCTCCAGGACCGCACCGAGCAGGGCGGCCCCGACCGCGCCGGCCGGCAGCGCGAGGTAGAGCACGGGCGTCGGCGTGCCGGCGACGAGCCGGCCGAGCGCCCACGCCGTCACGTAGGCGCCGAATGCGTAGATGTTCCCGTGGGCCAGGTTGACGATCCGCATCACGCCGTAGATGAGGCTCAGCCCGCCGGCGATCAGGAAGAGCGTCGCCGCCGAGAGGAGGGCGTTGAGGAGATGGATGAAGAAGAAGTCCATCAGTCACCCACGCGATAGGGCAGCACCTTCACCGCCGGGTTCACGAGGTTGCCGTTCAGCGCCAGCGCTACCAGGATCCGATAGGCGCCGGGCGCGAGCTGGCCCCGGAGATCCACGACCAGCCGGTCGCCCTGCAGCTCCCGCGAGGTTCCCGCGCTCACGACCTGATCCCCTCCGCTCAGGACCGCGTAGTGCGCCACCAGAGCGTCCCGCGTCTGCTCGCCGGCCGGCGGAGGCCGGAACGGCTCGCGCTCGATCTTATACGATCGCTCGAACTTCGAGACCTTTTCGACGTCGGCCTGGATCTCCAGCCGATCCCCGCGCTGCTCCGCCTTGATCACGTAGGCCTTGAGCGGCAGCGCGTACTGATCGTAGATGCCGACCGGGAGCGGATAGCTCAAGTCCCGGAACACCCCGAGCACGACCGAATCGGACGACCATTTTTCGAGCCGGTAGGGCCCGTTGGTCACCAGGAAGTGGCCGTGCTGGCGGTGGAAGCGGCGGAGGGCCGCCCAGCGCTGCCGGGCCTCGGCGACCGTCACCAGCCCGCGCAGCGCGTCAGGGACGTAGGCCCGCCGCTCGAAGGTGTCGGCCAGCGATGCCAGCGCGTCCTTGAGCTTCCGGTCCCGCACCAGATCGAGCCAGGGCAGGCCCCGGCGCTTGGCCTCGGCCTCCGAGAAGGCGGCCAGTCCCCGCGTCACCGCCTCCTCCATCAAGACCGTGAGCTCCCAGGGAATCGCGCTCCACGGCGGCGCCACCACCGCGAGATACCGCGGATCGATGGCGCGCTTGAGGTACACGTCGACCTGGGGGACGTCGTAGATGAGCTGGACCTCGCCGTAGTCCTTGATCTCCGAGTCGATGCGCACGACCTTCACCGCGGCCAGCCGCTCGCGCAGCGTTGCCGTCGCGCGGTCGACGACGGGGTCGTAGCGGGTCCCGTTTCGCCCCTCTCGGACGCTCCAGCGGGAGGCGAACGCGAACGGGTAGACGATGTCGGCGGGCGACATCTTGGTCCCGTCGTGGAACGCGGAGGCCAGGACCTGATAGGCGACCTTCACCGGTGCCGTCGCCCCCCGACCGATCGGATGGAGCGCGCCGGCGGCCGCGTCGGGGACGAGGGCGTCGGGGGGGATCTCCACCGAGCCGTCCGCCGAAGGGGCCGCGCGGACGCGGTTGGGCACCCAGCCGCCGTGGTTGGGCGCCGGGAACAGCGCGGGGTCGCCGACGGCCAACCAGATCAACCGGCCGGTGGCATCGCCGAACCCGGCGATCGGGTTCCACGCGCTGGCCGGCCGCGCCTGGCTTCCCAGGCGGAGCCAGCCGTTCCACGGAAAGTCCTTCAGCTTGACGTCGCGCAGGAAGATCGCCGAGCCCAGCCCCCCCTGGGCGTCGTACGCGATGTTCTCGACGCCGTCCGAATACTCCACGTTCAGTGCCTCGCGCTTCAGCGTGTATCCGACCGCGACGCGCTCGCATCCCCGCCTGAGGTCCGTCACGAGCTTGCGCTCGAGGTTGGCCCGCGCGGACGGACCCGGAGGATCCAGGATGCGACGGGCGAGCGTCTCCTCCACCCCGCGCCCGGCCCCCTCGTCGGCCAGCGTCCCCGCATGCAGGAGGTACGCCTGGAACCAGCCCTGCTTGAGCCACGGCGGCCCCAGCCAGCCGTTCAGCCGCGTCTCGCGGTCGGCGAGCAGATCGCGCACGTCGATCTCCTCGAGCGTGGCGTCCCAGTCCTTCTCCGTGGCGCGCCCGTGGGCGGCCACCAGGGCTTCGGCGAGCCTCCCCTTCGCCCTGAGTCTGAGAGGCGGGCCACCGCCCTCGGACTGGCCGGCNACCTTCTTCCTGGCCGACTCGACGAGATCGAAGTGCTGGAGGTAATCGTCGTGGTACGGCGTGACNGGGTACGGGTGGAACGTGAACGCGCCCTTCGCGGTCGACAGCGTCTTGAGCGCGCGGGCGGCGGCCGCGCAGCGGGCTCCGGCGTCGGCCAGAGCCCCCGACGACCGGCCGAACGTCAGCACGACGTACGACTTGAGCGACTCGGCGTACGCCACGTGAGAGGGGACGACGCCTCCCGCGAACGGATCGGCGCCGACATATGCATGAAGGGACTTTTTCTGGAGGAGCCGCGCGGCCGCGGCCGGCTCCATGACCTCGATCTTGATCTCGTGCGCGTAGAAGGACGGGTAGAAGGGGATCTCGTGCCCCGCCCAGGCCCCGCCGGATGTCCAGGCGACAGCGACGAACACCAGGACGGCGAGCAGGCGCACGATCATGACACAAGAGGACGACGGAACACGGGGTCCGGGACGGGGGGCCGGCGAGTTGCTTGTCGAAGCCGGCGCCCCGCCCCGGTCCCAGTGCCCTCTCGGACGTCTTACGCCTTGGCCACAGGCCAGGTCTTGTCGATCCAGGTGTACGTGGAGGTCGGCTCCCCCTTGGGCCAGCCGGGAGGCGCCGTGATGTTGCGGATCGGAATCGTGATGATGCGGGCGGGGTCGAGGATCGGGAACGGATACTCGGCGACGTTCTTGCTGAACCCGGTCACCGCATCCTTATAGCCCTGGTGGTTGTCGGGCCGGATATACACGTAGCCCGCCGGACCTGCCATCATCAGGCCCTCGAGCATCGTGATGATCGCGTCGTCCTCGGGCCACCCGCCCACGAGCTTGTTGGCCTTCTCGATGGCGCTCTTGAGCATGTAGGTGGCCGTGTACGCGCCTTCAGCCTGGAAGTTAGGGTACTCGTTGAAGCGCTTGTGGTATTTCTCGACGAACGCCTTGTTGTACGGCCAGCGGTCGCCGCCCGGGTACGTGAAGTGGTAGTTCGAGTGGACGCCCGCGATGATCCCCTCGGGGTGGTCCTTGCCGATCGCGTGGGGCGCGACNCCGAACGCGATCATGCTGGCGACCTTCATCTTGTCGAACATCCCGTAACGGAGCGCCTGCTTATAGAAGGCGACGTAGTCGCCGCCCCACACCGAGGTGGCCAGGAGGTCCGGCTTGGAGGCGATCGCCTTGGTGATGTGCGAGCTGAAGTCGGTGGTGCCGAGCTTGGGCCACCCCTCGGAGACGTTCTCCGCGTTGGGCAGCATCTTCTTCATGACGATCGTGAAGTGGTCGAACGCGTTGCGCCCGTAGGAATAGTCGGGGTGGATNTGGGCGATCCGCTTGGTCTTCGGCCAGGTCATGGCCGCCGCCAGCGCCCCGGTGACGCCGTCCGCCGACTGCATGTTGGTGATCCGGAAGATGTAGTGGGGGTTCGGCACCGCCTTGTCCCACAGGAAATCGGTACAGCCGTCCACGAAGATCGTCAGGACCTTCACCTCCTCGGCGACCGGGCCCAGGGCGGGGGTGTTGCCGCTGGACGTGATGCCGCAGAAGAAGTCGATCTTCTCCGAGAGCTTCAGCCGGCGCAGCTCCTTGACGTTCGCGTCGGTGCCGGCGTTCTCGTCCGCCTTGAGCAGCTCGATCTTNCGCCTGCCCAGCAGCCCGCCCGCGGCGTTGATCTCCTCGGCCGCCAGCTGCTGGCCCTTGAACATCGGCTCGCCCAGCACCGCCGCCGGCCCGGTGAAGAAGGTCATGTGGCCGATCTTGTAGGGCGTATCGGGGATGTTGCCCTTTGGCTTGTCCTGGGCCTGCGCAACGCCGACCGGGAGCACGGCTCCGGCCGATGCGGCGAGCGTCGCGCCGACGCTGACGCCCAGGGTGCTCAGAAAGTCCCGACGATTCACTTCTCCTGCCATGGTGTCCCTCCTGGTGAAAGGCCCGGATACGCGCAGTGTACCCTGACGAGTGACCGACGCTGTAACATGCGCAGTGGGACCTGTCAAGGGACGCCGAATGAGTTTACAATCGGGAGACGGGAATCGCTCGATGATCAGCCGATTCTCGAGGCTCGTGGCAGCCTTTCACGGGGTGGCGGCCGCCGTGCGGTCCCGGCCGGGCCTCTTCGTGGTCATCGCCACCGGGGTATTGGTGCTCGACGTGTTCCTGCCGCCGCTGGTCCTCTCGCTCGTCCGCAAGCCCTGGACCTTCTTCACGTTCAACCCGTGGCTCAAGAAGCTTCCCGAGTACGTTGGCTCCGCAGCCCCGCCGGGACAGAAGCTCGACTTTCTCTCCCGGGTCGCGCTGTTCTGGTTCACGGCCGACGGCCCCTTCGGCGTGCCCGAGTGGGGCTTTGCGGTCGACACGATGGACGTCCTGCGCTTCCTCGGGATGTCGCTCCTGGTGGCCACCTACTTCGTCCTCTGGCTCTACCGACGCGAGCACGGCGCCCTGGCGGGGCTGCCTGGCCATGCGACGCGCGCCGGCGGAGTGGCGGGTGCGGTCGTCGGCGTGCTGGGGCTCTCGACGGGGCCCTGCAGCGTCGTGGGGTGCGGCGCCCCGGTCCTTCCCGTCATCGGCCTGGCCTTCGCCGGTCTCTCCAGCGGCACGCTGGCCCTGCTCTCGGCGCTGTCGCGCGTGGCGATCTCGGTGGTGCTGGTCGCGCTCGCCGCGGGCGTGGCGTTTCTCGGCTGGCGCGTCGGGATGACCCTGCCTTCGCAGGCGCGCGCCCGCTGATCGCACCGACGGCCGCGCCGCCACCCCTGCCCGACGTCGCGGGCGAGCGTCAGGGAGCCGGAACGACCAGCCGCAGGCGCTCGCCCTCGCGGCGGACCGTCAGGCGCAGCGGCTGATCCAGGACGACATCGGCCAGGGCTTCGCGCGCAATGTCCCGCGTCAGGACTGCGCGATCGCCGACCTGCAGGAGCAGGTCGCCGACCTGCAGGCCTGCCCGCTCGGCCGGGCCACCCCGGAGGACCGCGGCCACCGCGGGCGGGGCCGACGGCGGGCCGGCGCCTGCCGTTTCTCCCCGGAGCTCGGCGCCGCGGAGGACGAAGCCGAACTCGGCGGCCACGCGGTCGCCGACGATGTCCCGAGGCATCACCGCCAGGCGCACCGGCAGCTGACGACGCCCCTCGCGGCGCAGCACCGTCAGTCGCATGTCGGCGTCGGTGGAGGCGACGGCGATCAGGCGCTGGAGCAGCCGTGTCTCGGTGATCGGTCGGTCATTGAAGGCGACGACGATGTCGCCGTTCTGCAGGCCCGCCTTCGCCGCCGGAGTCCCCTCCAGCACCTCGACGATGAGGACGCCGAACCCCTCGCGGATGCCGTGCCGCGCCGCGATCTCCTCCATCTCCTGCTCGGAGAGATCGCGGATCCTGACCCCGAGCCACGCCCACTGCCGCGCCTCGACCACGGCCGCCAGGAGGACGATCAGCGCGAGGGCGAGCAGCAGTGGTCGACGCATCTCAGCCGGCACCACCCCGCCCGTCGGGCAGCTCATCGACGAGCGTCTCCAGCGCGGCCGACAACCGCTCGAGCCGGTTCGCAACCGCCAGGGTTTCCAGCAGCTCCTGGCGCAGGCGAGGATCGGGAACGAACGCCGCGGCAGCCCGGTCGGCGATGACCGCCGGCGGCTGGTCCGTCGCCAGCAGCGTGTCGAGCAGATCCCGCGGCCGCTCCAGCGCGTCGAGCAGCCGCCCACAGGCGACCCGGACCCGCCCGACCAGGGCCGAGGCGTCCACCGGGGGCGGCCCGTCGACGAGGCGCCGCGCGCTGACCAGCCGGTAGAGCGTGTCGCTCGGCCGCTCGCGCTCGATCCGCACGCGCCACGCACCCTTGACCAGGATGTTGTAGCGCCCGCTCGGCAGCCGCTCCCACTTGACGATCTCTCCGGCCCCAGCGATGGCGGCCACCGCCGGCTTGCCGTCGTAGTGGCGCTCGTACCCCGGCAGCAGCCTCACGACGCAGAGCCGGCGATCCCGGGCTAGCGCGTCGGTCACCAGGGCCCGGTACCGCGCCTCGAAGATGTGGAGCGGCATGAACGTGTGTGGAAACAGCGTGGCGTCGGGCAGCGGAAAGATCGGCAGAACCAGGCTCGCCGCGGGGCCGGCGGATGGGGCCGACTCGAAGGCCGACATGGGGAGGCCGAGCCGTCCCGGCCTAGCCGATCTTGGGCAGCGACTTCAGCGGCGCCAGCTCCGCGAGGCGCCGGACGACCGCGGCGGCCAGGTCGCGAAACGCCCCGGCCTGAGTGGAGTCCGGCCGCCGGAGCGTGATGGGGAGGCCCTCATCACCGCCCATCCGCGTCTCCGGATCGAGCGGCAGGCGCGCCAGCAGAGGTATCCCGTATTCTTCGGCCAGGCGCTGGCCCCCGGCGTCGCCGAAGATGCTCGTGTGCTCGCCGCAGCGGGGACAGACGAACGCGCTCATGTTCTCGACGACTCCCAGGATCGGCACGTTGAGCCGCTGGAACATGCCGATCGCCTTGCGCACGTCGAGCAACGCCACGTCCTGTGGCGTCGTCACCATCACCACCCCCGAGAGCGGGATGACCTGCGACAGCGAGAGCTGGGCGTCCCCGGTGCCCGGGGGCATGTCGAACACGAGGTACTCGAGCGCGCCCCACAGCACGTCCTTGAGCATCTGCTGGATGAAGGAGTGGATCATCGGCCCGCGCCAGACGAGAGGCTCGCGCTCCTGCACCAGCAGACCGATCGACATCATCTTCAACCCGTGCGCTTCGACGGGGATGATGCGGTTCTCGAACATGCCCGGCCGACCGCGCGACCCCAGCATGAGGGGGACGTCCGGCCCGTAGACGTCGGCGTCGATGATGCCCACGGCTGCCCCCCCCGCCCTCAGGGCGATGGCGAGATTGACGGCCACCGTGGATTTGCCGACACCCCCCTTGCCCGACGAGACCGCGATGGTGTGCTTGACCTCGGGGATGAGGTCGGGCGGTCGCCCGGGGGGCGCCGCCGGCGCCGGCCTCGTCGCCTGGGCGCCGCCCATCTTCACCTGGACCCTGGCCACGCCCGGCACCTGCCCGACGGCCTTTGAGGCCTGGCTGTGCAGGGTCGCCTTCGCGGGGGGTGGCTGGTTCGTGAACGCGAGCGTGAACGACACCTCACCGTCGTGGACGTGGAGATCCTGGACCATCCCCAGGGTGACGATGTCCTTCTGGTCGGCGGGGTCTCTGACGCGGCGGAGCGCGTCGAGGACGGCCTGCTCGCTCACCATAGGCGCCACTATACCGCACCGGCCATGGCGCGCAATGGGAAGGGATCTTCCCACTTTCGGCGCGCGCCGACCCACGACGCCCGGGGACTCCGCGTCGTGACGTCGCGATATTTCGATCTTTCGAGGATGGAACACAGTTTGCGTCATCCTGGCGGCGGCCGGACCTTCGGGGCCTGCCGGAGACGGCCATCGTAACGCCCTCCCCCCCAGCGAGGGCGGACCTGCCAGGGTTCGCCCTCGTTTATACCGGCCAATCTTGCATTCCCGGGGTCGACCTGTTATGAAATTCCGGTGATCGGTCCCGACGATTTCCGCCGCGTGCTCGGCCATTTCGCCACCGGCGTCACCCTCGTCACCACCCTGGACGCGGACGCCCGCCCCACGGGGCTGACGGTGAGCGCCTTCGCCTCGCTCTCGCTCGAACCGCCCCTCGTGCTCGCGTGCGTGGACCACAAGTCGCAGAGCTATCCGGCCCTCCTCGAGAGCGGCCGCTTCGCGGTCAACGTGCTGGCGACGCATCAGGAGGCGCTGTCGCGGCGGTTCGCCTCGACGCGCCTGGACAAGTTCGACGGGCTGCCGCACCACCTGAGCCTGCTGGGGCTGCCGCTCATCGACGCGGCCCTCGCCCACATCGAGTGCGTCACGGTCTCCACCCACGTGGCCGGGGATCACACCATCTTCGTGGGGCGCGTCGAGCGCGCCGCCATCGGCACCGGCGACCCGCTCCTGTACTATCGCGGGCAGTACCAGCGGCTGGAAGGAGGCCCTCCGGAATGATTCCGCTTTCGCGTCCCCCCGTCGACGACGAGATCAAGCACGCCGTCCTGGCCGCCATCGATTCGGGCCAGTACATCCTTGGCCCCCAGTGCCGGGCGCTCGAGGCCGAGCTGGCCCGTCACACCGGCACCAGGCACGCGGTCCTCACCAGCTCGGCGACGGCGGCCCTCTGGATGATCCTCCGCGCCCTGGACGTGAAGGCCGGCGACGAGGTCCTGGCCCCGTCGCACACGGCCTTCCCGACGATCGAGGCGATCTGCTTTGCCGGCGCTATCCCGGTGTTCGTGGAGGTCGACGACTGGTACACGCTGGATCCGAAGGACGCGGCGGCGAAGGTGACCTCCCGCACCGTCGGCGTCGTCCCGGTGCATCTCTACGGCCAGCCCGTGGACCTCCCGGCCGTGCAGAACGTGGCGGCCCGGCACGGCCTGTGGATCCTGGAGGACTGCGCCCAGGCCCAGGGCGCGGTGTGGGACGGGCGGAAAGTCGGCGGCTTCGGCCGCGCCGCCGCCTTTTCCTTCTACCCGTCGAAGAATCTGCCGGCGATGGGGGACGGCGGCGCCGTGCTGACGGATGACGACGAGACCGCGGCCCGGTGCCGGCGCCTCCGCGATCACGGGCGGCTCAACAAGGACGTTCACGCCGAGGTCGGATTCAATCTCCGCTTCAGCGAGTTGCAAGCGGCGGCGCTTCGCGTGCTGCTGGGTCGCCTCGATGCCATGAACGACCGCCGCCGCGCCCTCGCCGCGCGCTACGCCGAGGCGCTGGCCGGGCTGCCGCTGGTCATGCCGGCCGAGCGCGAGCACGCTCGCCACGTCTACCACCTCTACGTCGTCCGCACCGAGCGGCGCGACGAGCTCGCCACGTTCCTCAAGGGCCAGGGCATCCAGACCGGCATCCACTATCCGGTGCCCACGCACCGCCAGCCCGCGGTCGAGCGGTTCAACCCGCCCGCGCTGGCCCGCACCGAGCGCCTGGTCCAGGAGATCCTCACGCTGCCGATGTCGGCGCAACACACCGGCGCGGAGATCGACAGGGTGGCGGCGGCGGTGCGGGCGTTCTTCGGCGGCTGACGCGCGCGTGACCCCGCTGCGGATCCTCCAGCTCTATCCGAAGGCGGACTACTTCACGGGGGCCGCGATCCAGCTGCGCGAGCTGGCGTGGGGCCTCCGGCAGCGCGGCCACGAGGTGATCGTGGCTACGCGCCCGACCGAGTCCTGGGCGACCCAGACACGCGAGGCCGGCATCCCCTATTACCCGCTGCCGATGTCCTCGGAGGTGGACCTCCGCTCGGTGCGCCAGCTCGTGCGGATCCTCCGCAAGCACCGCGTCCAGGTGGTGCACGCCCAGAAGGGCAAGGCCCGGACGCTGGCCCTTCTGGCCGGCCTCTTCGTCCGCATCCCCGTGCTCGTCCTGAACCGCGGCGTGAGCTTCCCGCTCGACTCCTTCAACCGCCTCGGCTACACGACGAAGCGGGTGACGGCGATCGTCGCCGTCTGCCAGTCGATCAAGCGCGGGCTCGTCGCTTCGGGCGTGCCGTCCGAGAAGATCCACGTGATCTACTCGGGCACGGACACCGACCGCTTCCGCCCTCAAGTGGACGGCAGCGAGATCCGGCGCGCGCTCGGGCTCGGGCCGGACCACTTCCTCTTCACCCAGATCGGTGTCAGGAGCTGGAAGGGCAACGACGACGTGATCGACGCGATGGCGGAGGTGGCGGCCCGCGCCCCCCAGACGCGCCTGCTCATCGTGGGGGCGCGACGCCCGGAGGCGCTGCTCGACCGCGCGCGGCAGCGCCGGCTGGAGGGGCGGGTCCACGGCTGGGGGTATCGCGAGGACATTCCGGAGATCCTGGCCGCCAGCGACTGCTGCGTGGAGGTCCCCTATGCAGGCGTGGGCCTGGCCGGGAGCCTGCGCGAGGCGCTGGCGGTCGAGACGCCGGTGATCGGAACCGACATCGAGGGTATCCCCGAGCTGGTGAGCCACGAGCGGACGGGGCTCCTGGTGCCGCCGCGGAATCCGGCGGCGCTGGCCGCGGCCATGGTGCGGATGATCGAGAACCCCGGGCTCCGGCGAGAGACGGCGCGGGCGGGACGGCGGCTGGTGGAGGCGAAGTTCTCGACGCGGGCCAAGCTCGACGCCACCGAGGCGCTCTACCGGAAGCTGGTGGCCGACCGGTGCCCGGCGTGAGGTCGGTGCTCGGCCCCTATCGCCGCCTCCTGCCCTACGTGCGACCCCACGTGCCGATGCTCGCGGTGGGCGGCCTGCTGGCGCTCGTGGTGGCCGCGATGGACGGCGCCATCGCCTGGCTGGTCAAGCCGGCCATGGACGAGATCTTCATCAAGCGCGACCTGCTGATGCTCAAGCTGGTGCCGCTGGGGCTGGTGGGCGCGTACATCGTAAAGGGGATCGCCCGCTACCTCCAGTCGTATCTCATGGCCGCCGTGGGGGAGAATGTCGTGGCCCGCCTGCGCCGCGACCTCTACACACACATCCAGAGCATGCCGCTGGCCTTCTTCACGGGCCTCCACTCGGCGGACCTGATGTCGCGCATCCTCAACGACGTCCAGCGTCTGGCCCGCCTGTCATCGAGCATGTTGGTGATGGCCGTCCGCCAGGTGGCTACCGTGGTCGCGTTGCTGGCGGTGATGTTCGCCCGGGAGTGGCTGCTGACCATGGCCGCCATCATCGCGTTCCCCTTCATCGGCNTGGTCGTGCGGCTCATCGGCCACCGGCTCTACCGGATCAACAAGCGGGCCCAGGAGCGGATCGCCGAGCTGGCCGTGCTCCTCCACGAAGCCTTCGCGGGCACCAAGATCGTCAAGGCCTTCGGCCGCGAGCGTCACGAGCAAGGGCGTTTCGACGGCCTGAACCGGCGCCTGCTGGATCTCTCGCTCAAGAACGTCCAGACTGACGAGCTGAGCGAGCCGCTGATGGAGATCGCCGGAGCCCTGGGCATCGTGGCCGCCCTGGTGTACGGCGGCTACCGCGTCATCGAGGGCCACATGACGCCCGGCACGTTCTTTTCCTTCACCGCCGCCGTGATCATGCTCTATGGCCCGGTCCGTCGGCTGTCCCGCGCCCTGAACTCCGTCCAGCAGACGACCTCCTCGGTGGAGCGGGTCTTCGAGATCATCGACCAACCGCCGGCCATCACCGACAGGCCGAACGCCGTCACCCTTACCGGATTCGGACGCGAGATCGGCTTCGAGAACGTCGGCTTCCGCTACCCGGGCTCTGACGACCTCGTACTCAAGGAGATCTCGCTCACGGTCCGGAAGGGCGAGGTCCTCGCCCTGGTCGGCATGAGCGGCGCCGGCAAGTCGACGCTCATGGACCTGCTGCCGCGTTTCCACGACGTGACGACGGGGCGGATCGTCATCGACGGCCACGACCTGCGCGACGTCACCCAGGCCTCGCTTCGCGCCCAGATCGGGCTGGTGACCCAGGACACCTTTCTCTTCAAAGACACGATCCACTACAACATCGCCTACGGTCGGCCCGACGCGGCGGTCGAGGACGTGGTGCGGGCGGCGCGCCAGGCCCACGCCCACGACTTCATCGTGGCCTGCCCGGACGGCTACGCCACCGTGGTGGGCGAGCGCGGCGTCCGTCTCTCCGGCGGCCAGCGCCAGCGCGTGGCGATCGCCCGCGCGTTCCTCAAGAACCCGCCGATCCTGATCCTCGACGAGGCGACG
>JGI25382J43887_10000246_pt1 | contig 16051 bp, 23 predicted proteins | sample GraSoi013_1_40cm_3_FD_43887 | JGI IMG/M metagenome (IMG submission 43887) | reverse complement strand
GAGGAGATCAGAGAATATTCCGTTTGTCCTCTCAATGATCTCTCGACGAAGGCTGGACCTATTCTCCATATGTGAAAGTGACCTCTCATGGTGCTAAAGGCTCGCCGGAACATCTGAAAATCAAGATTTAGGATTCCGATGATCATCTGCATGTAATATCCGTCGTCTACTGGGAAGCGAACATCGAATTTCTCGCAAGTTCTCCATAGCTCAAACAGCACTTGTGTAGGGTTGTCGAGGTGCTCCAAAACATGCCAACAGCGTCCAAATGAGAATGCGCTATCGCGGAAGGGAAGATGATGGGCGTCTGCTCGAACGTTGAGTTTTGACTCCACATGCGTCTGGGTCTCATAGTCGACATCAACCCGAACCTCGCCCCAATCGTCCTGACCGCATCCAACATTCAGCGTCGTCAATGAATGCTGCACCAGAACTTCATGATGCGCCACCTGAAAGTAGGAACAGAACGAGCTGTTTTTCCTTCGCTCGCATCGCGCGACCCACGCCTGGCGATTCTTGCGACAAGGCCCAGAGCCACGACGAAGATCGAGTCCATGAACAGGATCGCTTGAATGGCCCGTGGATGAAGCCTCCACTTGTTCGCAAACCCTACCAATCCACGTTCGCCGAAAAAGAGCATTAGTAGCACTTCCTGATCAAGATTCTTGACAGAGTGTCCGAACCCGTGGAGAATCCTCACTTCTGGAAGAATTACGAACTTCACACCTTCAATCCTAGCCCGCATAGCCATGTCAACGTCATTCCAAAAGAGGGGAAAACTCTCATCAAACAATTTCCCATCTTTTGACAGNCGGTCCAATGTTGTTCTGTGGAGGAGCAGAAAAGTTCCCCCAGGTTGTTCGATGACACNTGCGGAGGCAAATTTTTCATGAGAATACTTGTAGTCGTTTCGAACGAACGGGAGGAGACGTGACGCGTATCGCCCAANAGACGTGTACTCGAAGAAAATCCTCGTGAAACTAGGGTACCGTCGATGAATCGATCTTTGGGTTGTGCCGTCTGGATTCTTCAGATCTGGAACGATGCCATATTCTGCATGGGATGATGCGTATTCTAGTAGGTTAGAAACCTCGTCGGAAAATTCCACGTCAGGGTTGCATAGAAGGACCCATTCTCCGCTGGACATCGAGATCTCCGTGTTCCACGCTTTGCTGAGGCCTACATTCTTAGGGGAAATGTTGAGGCTCATCCTAAGCCCGGGCAGAGCTTTTTGAGAGCTCAAAAGATACTGTGCCGTTCCGTCCGAAGAAGCATTATCCCAAATTCTCGTTTCCGCCTCTATCGAATCGCTCCTCAGCATCTCGGAGAGAGACAGTACGAAACGCTCGATTTCCAGCCTAGAATTGTATGTAACTGTAATTATCGTAAGCATCGGGTTCAGTCATTCGCAACCATGGTTTGCGAGAAAATAGAAGATGATATCGATATTCGAACTAGTCATTATCTGTTTAGAGCCACCTGAATCGCCTTTTTGACTCCGATCCAAATACGGAAAACTGGGAGGTCTTGATACCAGAGGTTCCTATAAGTAAATGGGCCTATGTGATTATGTATTATTGGGAAATCGACCAGTCCGTGCGGATCTTTCGGCGTGATTCTCTCATGAACTCGGCCAATGAATTTGACCCTATTCGAGACAAGTCGGGGAGCGAAGTCTGGATTCCACGCTTCGCGATATCTCCCGTTGTGTAGGTTGATGCGTCGAATCCAATAGTACGGATAATTAGGCTCTAGTTGATCTAAATAATCCAAGAGCATCTGGCTCGCTTCTTCATCATTGTCAATGAAAAGTACCCATTCATGCTTTGAGAGGAATGAATTCCTTGCAACGGAGAAATCGTCAATCTTCCCAGGGTAATCCGTCCTTAGTCTTACCACTTTGAACTTGACTGCTCACAACCTCCTCTCATGAAAGGCTACGACCCGACACTCATACGTCGTCCAAATCGACATGATAAGTTACGCGCGGTAGCCCACGAAGCCATCCGCCCCATGATTCGGGTGTTTCATTAGGTCAATCTCATGGGGCGGAATCATTCATGGGTTCGAGAAAGTTCTGGATGATCCAATTCTCTTTCTGGGGCAAGACTTTCAGTTCAAATCTTCGGGTAAGACTGTCCAAGACGGCCTTTTCGTGTACCTCAATTGCGCAAGGTGGAATTCTCTCAGCCTTCAATAGTAGGTCCTCACAACCTTCCCCGTCCATTTTCATGAAATCGACATTCCACTCTAGCATGGAAGGTTGGAATAGGCCTTCGACGACTTGCATGTCCCATCTGTTACGCTCCATATTCTTTTTCAGTAGGCGTGTTAGAGAGGTTTGAGGCTCTACAGCAATCACTCTCTTTGCACCATGATAATAGTAGAAGAGTGCAGTTTCACCGCAACCAGCACCGACGTCCAGCACCGTCTTCCCGTTTAGGGACCAAGGTGGGAGATACCAATTCTTCCACGCCTGCCATTCCCGCCATAATAGTTCGAAATAGTATGGAGTAAGTTCGAGCTGATATGGTCCAATCTTGACAACGTTCTCATCAACAAATTTCCAATTCCAAGAGATAGCAAGACGTTTCAGCCAATCCGAGATCGACCATTGTGGGGGACGTTTACGGAAGATCAAATGGATCCTTTTGGCTTGACTGAAAAGCCGACACTTGGCCAAATTAGATGTTTCGGACATCAACCGCGAATCGAAGACAACAGCACCAAGTTCGTTTGATGCTGTCGGATGATGCAATAAGCTAAGTCGAAGAGTGCAGGTGTAGATTTTGTAGATGATGTGATCCTAAGAGTGAAAGTCCCCGACTGGAGATGGATCTTGAAATGGAGGCTAATCTACCTCATTCGCCATGGCCACTCATACACGCGTGATTACGAGATTAGGGTACGAGAGGTCCTGCAGCGGCTCTCTGGCAATGAGTTTTGGGATGTAGGAGCTAATACAGGATACTACGCCCTCATGCTCGCTAAGAACTTCGACCGAGTCAGAGCATTCGAGCCTAACCCTGATGCTGTGGACATATTGAGGCGGAAGACTGCGAAGGCCCGTCTTCAGAATGTGCAAGTTACCCCGGTTGCACTATCTGATTCGATCGGAAAGTCCAGATTATATCTGCACACTGAGGTTCGGGAGAAGACGATTGGTTCCAGCAACAGTCTGATTCCTTCCACTAAGATCGCTGGACAGAGGAGCGAAGATGGAAAGGGAGGCAGTTTATTGCTTTCCGTTGAAGTCGAAACAGATACCGTAGATAACTTGCTTGGGAATGGGCACGTCGACTTGATGAAGATTGATGTCGAAGGTGCTGAATTCATGGTTCTTAGAGGCGCAATGAAGTCCTTGGATGAAGGCCGCGTAACTAATCTAATGATAGAGCTCCACAGCGGAGAGCGAAAGGACGAACTGGACTCTCTCTTGACGAATCGCCATTACCATACAGAGTGGTTAGACTATGCTCCGGGAGTAGATGTCTGCAGGGTCTTCGCAACTCTCGCCTCGCGATCACTTCAAGACGATCGCTGAAACTCGCTTAAGACCCTCGCCAATCCTGACTCGAAGGCTTCTGGTCGAAACAGCTTTGAACGGGCGGCTGCGGCCTTCGAAAATTCTCCTCGCACAGCATCATCCTCTAACAAATTCGCGATTTGTTTAGAGGCTTCATCAACTGTGTCCCATTTACTACCGACACTGTTTGTAACAATCTCGCGAGCCCCTCCGCTATTGTGAACTACAGGGACGCACCCAGCGGCCATCGCTTCAACAATGGTGATTCCGAAGTGCTCATTCAGAGCAGAGTGAACGTACACCTTCGCCTTCCCAAGAATATCCTTCACCTTCCTTAAGGGCGCAAGGACGAACGAAACGTTGCTCGGAGCAGTCTTCTTCAGCATGTCAGAATAAGATTTCTTATCTGGCGAGAGGCTTCCGATTATTGCAAAATTTAAGCGGGGCATTCTCCGGGCGATGTTCAGGAAGACTTCCATGCGTTTCTCAGGCCCAATTCTGCCTACGGTAATAACCAAGTTTTCCTTAGGCTGATCGCGAAGACCGCTGTACAAGTCTACGGGGCATGGAGGATAAAGGGTGGTGGAGTCTCGTCCCCACTTCTCCTTGACAAATTCTCGGGTGTAGTCCGAGACCGCGAGCAGGCGGTCTATATGGCTGACACGCGAGTGGTAGAATNCNCTGGCAGGCGAATAATAAAGCTCCCAGAGATTGGGGAAACCGTTAGTTTCTAGGTGGCTGAAATAATCGGGAAAGTAGCAGTATTGCACTGTAGGCAATCGGGCAGCTGGCTGATTGCCAATTTCCGCTGTATTCATGATAAGGTCAAAGCGTCGTCTCTTGGAGACTATGCTTCGCACCATTAACTGGTAATAGATGAGTCTCTGGTAGAGCACAGCTCTCCGTACTAGTGGGCGAAAGGGCGGGTAGGTGAGAAGTCGAACGTCGTTGAAGAGACCCTGGACCCCGAAGAAGTCCTCAAACGCATCAACGTCGAATTTTTCACACGCTAGATAGACTTCGTGCCCTTCTCTCAATGCCTCCTTGATCGAATGTATTGCGACCCGTTCTCCGCCTCCCATTACGTTCATTCGTGGATGTACGAGCACGATTCTCATTGCTGCGCCAGAGAATAGAGGGGCGAACCGCTGTTCCGCTGAACGTAGGCTTGGAGGACGCCTTTGAAGATGTTCAGGTCTTTCTCAACCGCGAATGTGCCGGTACGAATGTTGCCCGTATATGCCATAGCGAATAAGATTTTGACTGGCAGTTGAGCGACTCGCTTGAGCTGGGTCCTCGCGTTCAATCGTCCGAGATAGTAGCCGTACTTACCTACATTATAGGATGGTTTCAGATTGTAGGTCCGAAGATGGTCGCACACTACGTGAGGTGTTCTGAGCCATTTGAAACCGTTCTTCTCAGCCCAGCCTCGGATGTACTCATCCTCCCAGACAGGGATGTTCGGCATGTGAATATTCCTAACAGCTTCCTTTCTAACTAGCGTATCTCCGGTGAAGGCTCTGTCAATCCTGTCTCTCCAGGATTCCTGTCTCAGAAACCCTGCCAACCGCGCCATGGCACGGGTGTAGTCGTCAACTCTCTTGTCCCCAACAAGATAGCTCCAGAGGCCCTCAACACCGCCAACATCTGGACCGACCATTCCAGTCACTGTCGACCACCAGTCGGGTCTCAGCTTGACGTCGTCGTCGACGAACGCGAACCAGTCGGTGTCAACGCGTTCCATGAGTTCTTGGCGCGCTCTCGCAGGTCCGATTACTGACGAGGTAAGGATACAGTGAACCGGGATTCGACTCCGAAGGTGCTCCACGAAATCGCTGGAAAGACCCTTCAGACTGGGCACCAGTACGTCGACTCTTGTTGGGACCTGAGCTTCCCTTTTTCTATTCAGGGAAATGGGAGGGCTCGAAGCTAGATTGGTTCGCATTAGAGTTGCAGTCTCATTTTCTGAACATCAAGCATCCTTCCCGCTCGTACGTAAGATAATTCTTCTCTTCGAAACTTGGATCCTAGAAACCTTTTCTCAGTGTCGAGCGTCCTACTGCTATGGCAAACGCGTCCGTCACTGAAGGAATCCGTCGTTTGGCGTCCGATAGATGTGTTCCTTGTAATGACGCGAAACCGTTTTCGGTCGAGGAGGCTACTAAGCGTTTGAAGGGTCTACCGGGATGGATTCTCCAGCTGGGTACGATTCAGAGGGAGTTTCGTTTCAAATCGTATCTTGAGGGTCTTGATTTTGCGTATTCGCTGGGCAAGATTGCCGAGCTGCAGAATCATCATCCGGACCTTTTCATCGGCTGGCGTCGCGTTAAGGTGGTATTGTCGACTCAGGCGATTGAGGGTTTGAGCCAGAACGATTTCGTGATGGCTGCAAAGTCTGAGCTAGAGTACTCCAAGTATGAAAAGACTCTTTGAGACACGGAGTGCAGTCAGTGTCTTGTTTTGATTTGTTCTTCGATTGTTTTGAGTCTGTTTTCTATTGTTGTTAGTCTGTCTAGTATTTCTTTGAGTATTCTTCCGAGTTCTTCTTCTCGTGGTCCGATGTAATGTCCCGGTCTGAGTGGTGAAGGCAGAGGCTCTATAGGTCGGGGTCGGAGTGGATCTGGAAGATTGGGTCGCTCCAATTGTGGTCGCTAAGTTCTGGTGCGTTCCGTGTTTTCAGGGTTTTCATCTCACAACACCATACTTTTCAGAGTAATAATAGTAGAAAGATGATCTCTTGTAGCCGATCTTGGTCCTATTTCTCAGATCAGCAGGGCCAATGCAGTTGTCACGGCGCTGTCATGATTGGCCGATAACGAGAGATCCCTTTGTGGTATCAGTCGACAGGTTAGACCTTGCTTAGGATGCTAAGATTGGATTCAGAACTGAGTCGTCGAGTCGCAGAATGTCTCGCAGCATGTCTGGCTTGGGGAAACCGTTTTTCAAGCGCCGGACCTTGTGACTTTGGCTCCTTGTTTCCTCTCTCAACAGCTGCTGCAGAGCTTCGAAAGTTCGAGGGGCGTCGTTCTCAGATACAATGATGATATCTTCCGGGGGACAGACCAAGATTCCAGACATGGTCACGTTATTGAGTGTTAGCTGGGCAGTGATCGCTGTGGCGATCTCTCCTAGCGTCTCGGCTCCGAATGGGAGTAGAAGGCAGATTTCGGCAAGTTTGGCTGAGTAGCTGATTATCTCTTTAGGGCGGAAAGTCTCTCTGAAATTGTCGAGAGCTTCTTGGCGGGCGATCACGCGGATTGAATTCGAGCTGACTATGGCTCTGAAGCTCTCGCCTCTCGTGGACCTAATTGTGCCAGCGAATTCTGCGACTCTCTTCATGGTGTCCGGAGAGTTCTCGATGGTTAGGTAGGCCATTCCGTTCCTCATCGTTATGTCACACTCTTTGAGGGCTAGTCGATGGCCGCTCTCTCTTTCGCCGTTTATCGGATAGCGTCGTAGGACTCCTAGGATAGCGTCGGGAGTTGAGTCCACGGCGCAGTTCTCAAGAATGTATCTTGAGAGTGCTCTGGAGTTGATTATTCCTCGTTGGAGGCCGGTCTTTATTGTCGGGTCGGATTCGATGATCCGCTCCACTGTCCGCCGAACGTACGCCACGCCTAGAACGTAGGTGATCTAGGCAGATTAATGTTCAGGCTATTAGGATAGCTTCAGGGGCAAAGCCCGTATACCCGGACGTCTGTTCTACTCCCGATGCGCAGGATAACAGTTGAACTGACAGCGGCCGACATTACCAAGGCATTTGGAAAATCCCACAGATTCAACGACCAGGTCAAGTCTGTAGAGGTTCTTACGTTTCTAAAGAGCACTCCTCAGGAGGTTGTCGAGATTTGTAGAATCCGGCTCAGAGACCCCGATGCGAGCATCAAGGATGTCTTCACCGACCCATCCGAGGAAGTAAGTGTCCTCCAGCAGGAGGCTGCAGACACCTACGTATGCTTCTATAGAAAACGACCCGTCCGCCGCCTCCTCAGCATCGTCTCCTCCGTGCCAGGGGGATACCTCTCCGTTCCATACGAAGTGCGGGATGGACGGCTCAGAATCTCGCTGTTAGGGAGCACCCGGAGCGTTCGGGGTTTCCTAAAGTCCCTTCAACGGGTAGGACTCCACCCCAGGACTGTCTCTCTTACTGATGCGGTCTTTTCGCTCAATTCGCCTCTTGAGTATTTGACGGAGAAGCAGAGGACTGTCATCATCGATGCATTCAAGAGCGGTTACTATGACTTTCCGCGAAAGATAGGTTCCGAGGCCCTTGCCAAAAGGCTGAGCATTCGCGAGCCGACGCTCGTTATTCATAGAAGGAAGGCAGAACGCCGACTGCTGGCGCAGGTGCTCGGTATCGCCTGAGCAATTTCGCAGTCTCAGCTGAACTCGACCTATTGCTTGATCTTTCATAAGCAGCTAAGGCGCAATGCGGAAATCGGCAATTTCGGATTCACCTCACACACTAACAAGTCAAAACCACACTCTGTGACCGGTTGACCCTTGTACTCCCGTGATCAGAAAAAGGGGAGAATAGCATGCTTTTCAGAGTAGAAACAGTAGTATATTACGATCGAAAAATCGTTCAGAACAAGCCCGGATTTCGAATCCGGGACCGGGTTCCATATGGCGCCGAGTTCACGCTTGCATAATCCGATAAATGCACTATTTGAAAAACACTGATTAGCCCGTTCTGAGGGGACAAATCGATAATCTCGCCGAGAAACGTTTCAGCCAGCGAATGAACCGTGCCTAGAATTTACAAAAAATCTTTCCCACGACACAAAACAGCCCTTTTGGAAAGACATCGGTGCCAGAAATGACCCCGAGCGTCCATTCTATTCTTTTTCGTTAGCTCTTACTCTTCTGCTATCTTTTCTTTTTCTACTAACTATTTCTCGACCCCCCCGTGGGTATGTCTGAAATAAAAAACTCCTTCACACTTTTGCGCACCGCTCGTGGCCCGTGAACCTGCAGAACCCCCTCTCGAAAACCGGTAGGTCGAGGGATTTCTTTAACCTGAGGCTGCTCTCTTTGTAATCCCGGCTATTCAACAGGTATGGGTCGCGTGGGCTTCTTCTCGTCACTCTTCGCGAACCGGACCTCCAACACTCCGTTCTTGTAAGTGGCCTTCGCGGTGCGCGGATCAACCATGTGCGGCAATTCCAACTCCTTCAAGTAGCGCCGTTTCACCGAGTCGACACTAATCTTCAATGCGCGATCCGTCGATTCCAGCTTGATCTCCTCCTTCTCAACACCCGGCAGCTCAGTAACCACCACCACCTCACGTCCATCATCCATTACATCCACAAGAGGCTCCCGCTCCTCTTTCACCAGCGGACCCCGAGCACCCGGCTCCACGTTCCCAAATTCGCGAATCACAGGCTTCCCATCCGGACCGACAGACATAGAGAACCCGTACACGAACGGCGAGGCTCCCTCCTGCGCCTTCGGCATTTCCACCGCCTTCCGCATCATATCATCCATCAACCGGTCCATTCGTTCCATCTCGTCAAACACGTCAAACCACCAGCCCGAACGGCTACGGCGTCGCCTAACCTCTTTACGGGGAGCCAAGACGATTCACGAGCAAAACCAGATGATCCTGCGAGACTATATTGGAGTTCCTACCCTCGCCTAACTCAGATCATACGCTTTGCCAGACTGTTGATGTCCGCACCGCGGTAGCCTAGCTCGCCACCGTCAGTCGCGGCCCGTCGCAGACTCCTTTTGAACCCTCCACGAGGGGGATGGAACCTGAATGGCACTTTCAAACCAGCCCTCAGCAATTCATGAAGGCTCGTCTCGCCCGCCACGACCGCCTTCGCCAAATCGTCAAAGCTCGACTTTCCTAAAAGTCTGAGAAAACCATCATCTAGTCCGTCAGCACCATCACGCTCACCCCTCTTCTCAAAGACCCGTCCTAGAAGATCCGGGCTGACCTCACCCCAAGCTACGAGAACTTTGGCCGAGCGTAGCATTCCAAGGTTGGAAGGCGTGTTATCTAACAGTCTAGCCTGAAAGGTCCGTTCAAGCTTTAGCGACTCCATCGTCCTCTGAACATCCGGATTGTCCGAGGCTGTCCCTCGAAGACGAACTGCCAAGATCGGATTATTGTTCGACGACTCCACCGCTAGTTCACCCAGTCGCTCTGCGTCACAACATTATACGTCTGCGTCAACGCGTCAAAAACCGCCAACGCCGATGATGACAAGGTCGATGTAGATCCAAAAGTCCGAGTCCAGCAATCCCTCACACCAGCCAACCGCAGAACCTGTTTCGGAATCTCGCCCGCCACCAATCCCAGACCCCGCGGCCCAGGCAACACCTCCACCCGAACACTCCCCGTCTTACCCGTAACGTTGAACGGGACCGTGTGCTGGGTCCCGCAACGACACTCCCAGCTACCACAACCCCGACGGACAGGAATAATATTCAACTTCGCTTGGACCGTCCCCTTGTCGATAGCCGTCCGGACCTGCCGCGCCTTCCCCTCGCCAATACCGATAAACCCGTCACCATTACCGATAGCAACAACCGCTCTAAACCTTGACCGTTCTCCCGCGTCGGTCTGTTTCTGGACAAACCCGATTCCCAAAACCTCTTGTTGAATATTCGGCAATAGCGTATCAACAATCTCCGGCTCTTTGATCCTCAATCCCTGCGTGAAGATTTCTTCCATGGATATGATCTCTCCCTGTTGGACCTGTCGGCCGAGCTTGGTCTTAGGCACCCATCCGACCTCCTGACCGGGACGCTGGCTCATTTAGCCGCCTCCACCGGTGCAGTTGAGACAGCCTTCCTAACCTCTTCGAAATGTCCAGACAAATCCTCGGGCTTCAATCCTCGGCCTAGATACGCGCTGAAGCGCTTCTTGTACAGATCATGCTCGCCCGCTAATGATTTTGCGTAGGTGGCTATGTGATTTCCTCCGATCCGCTCCATGGGTGGAAGCCTCTCTGGGGAGTGCGGAACAGTGAGACCAGAATCTGCTAATCCCTTCAGTGCGGCGAAGAGTTTCGAGCCTTTCGTCGCGCCTTTTAATCCAATATCTAGTATCGCTTCCTTGATCCCCCTCGCAATCGCGCGACGTGCAGCGAGAGCTCCAGTAAGGTAGGCGGCGGGAAGGTTTCCAAGCCCGCCCTTCCAGCCTAGGCTCGGAAGCTCCTTCGAGGAAGCGGAGGCTCTCACGATATCTCCGGTGATCGTTGCGTCAGTAATTTGCACAGTCACGTACTGGTTAGTAAGCCGAACCACGGCGCGGGGCTTGCCAGATTTCACCAGCGCTCTGCGTAGCCTGTAGTCTGTCTTGCCCTCTCTCCGTCGCCGGTATGGCAGCGCGTAGCGCGGACTGTCAGCCATGGATCAACGCTTCTTGACTAGCTGTCGGGCCTTTACATACTCATCGACGTGCGAGCCGCTCCGGAACGCTCCACCCTTCGCCATCCCTAAAAGAGTCGCGTAGTTGCCCGGCGAGAGCTGTCGTTTGTCCCTCAGCCATCGAAGGTGTCTTCGGATTGCTCTTATCTTGAGAACCCAGGCCTCCTTGCCCGGATTCTGATCGCCCTTTCTGCTCCCAGCTTTCTTCCTGCGGCCCGATTTTGCGCGATGTCTACCTCTGCTGATTCCTGTCTTTGGCAGGAGGCTGATTCTGCCTTCGCGTATGAGACTCTTGATCTCGTCTCGGGTGATAGCCGATTGGACCCGGTCATTCTCTTCGGGATCGATCCAAACCCGATTCAATCCTCCACCCAGAAGGCTCGCGGCCAGTCTCTTCTGATTCTTCAGACTCATTCAGAACTCTCCTCTGTCTTGTCGATATCCTCGTCGTCAGCGATCTCAGCCGTTTCTTCCATCTTCTCCTCTCCCGTCTCCGCGGGCGACGCTTTCTCCGCTTCTACGGCCGGCTGTTCTGTCACTGCTCGCCCCTCCTCCTTCCCAGGATTTGCAATGTGAAAATTTAGATCCTTGGCTTTGGCTAGGATTCCGCGCCGCTTCTTCTCTCCAACACGCGCCGCAATCCTGACAATGTGCACCTTTGGGTCCAGTTTCTCCAGTTCAACTTCTCGCCAGACTAGCATGTCGACGAGACCCCTGGGGTGGAGTCCGCGTGTCGAGCGGGTTGTGCCGTATCCGTTCTTGACCTTTGCCGGAAAACCGCTCTCCTCCTTTCTCATCTTACTCGTAACGCCCCGTGGCCTGCGCCAGTTCTCCTTGACCCGCTTGTACCTCCAGCTCTCTTGGCGTCTGAACTCGGGTTTTGATCCTGCCATCTCTCTCACTTTGTGGGCTTGGTTCGCGGTTGGGCGGGTCCCTTTCCGGAGACGTATATTCCGTCGAGAAAGACTCGAAGATCCTTCTTCTTGATCTTAGTGCTATCTTGAATGTTCGCTGCGGTCTGGCTCACAGATTTCAAATCAATGCCCTCCACTGAGATGTCTTCGCCCTTGACTTCCACCTTTGCCCCTTCAACTATCTTTGCGTATCTTGGCGTCTTCTCGCCGGTGAAATTCTCGATCTTCAACACCTTCGCCTTCTCATCCACCTTGACCGTGACGGGAAAGTGGGCGTAGACAGTGCGCAATTCGTACCGGTAGCCCTGCGTGACTCCTCTGAGCATGTTTCGCACATGCGCCGTTGCGGTCCCTAACATTCCGATCTCCCTTTTACGCGGCCAGGTCGTTTCCAATCTTACATTGTTGTCGTTCACGTTGATCGAAACTGGGAGGTGGGACAGATCTTCCTGCAATGATCCTAAAGGGCCCTTAACCTTCACTGTCCGTCCCTCAACATGGACAGACACCCGGTCAGGTATAGACACGATTCTCTGAAGAGTCTCGAACCTTGTCGTCATGTTTCACCTTTCAGAATACGTAGCCTAGGAGCTGGCCTCCAGCCCCAGCCTCGCGTGCCTCCTTGTGCGCCACGACTCCCTTCGGTGTTGTGAGTATGAGTATTCCGACGTCTCGAGAGGGCAGATAGCGCTTCCCCCATTTTTCGAACTCACCAATGGTGGATGAGAATCTGGGTCTCACGCTTCCGCAGTCGTTGACTCGCCCGAGGAGTTGTATCTTGAATTTTCCGCCTCTTCCGTCGTCGACGAACTCGAACTCTCCCACGTAGCCGTACTTCTGCATGACCCGTAAGACTTGGCCCATCAGTTTGGATGCGGGGTAGACGATGCATTCGTGTTTGTGTCTACGTTCGTTGTTGAGAATGGATGAGAACATGTTGGATATTGGTTCCATTCTTTGTCACATGTATTTCTTGAAACCGAGTCCTACTGCTACTTCTCTAAAGCATTGTCTGCAGAAGTTGAGTCCGTACTTTCTCACTATGGGTCCGTACTGGCCGCAGCGTTTGCATGGGCGAGCGCCCTTTCCATATTTCCTCTGCTTCTTCGCTTTCAGCTTGGCCATGACAGTTCTCAGTTTCCTATGTTTGTCCCGAAGTTGTTCTGCATGAACCTGACGGCGTCTTCCCTTGACACGTAGTGGTTGCGTCCCATCTTTGCAGGACGGATGGCTCGCGATCGAATTCTGTATCCGGGGCGTCCAAGAGTGACGTGGATCGTCGCACCGAATATTCCGAGTTCGGGTACGTATCTTGTTCCTGGAATTTCTATGTGCTCTTTGATTCCAAAGGAGAAGTTGCCGTAGTGATCGAAGCTGCTCTCGTTGACCTTGTTGCTCACTGCTTCCAGCGCTCGCTTGAGGAATTCGCCCGCATCCTTTCCGCGTAGTGTCACTACTGCGGCTATCGGTTCTCCTTTTCTAACGCCGAAATCTTTGATCGCTTTCTTTGCCTGTTTAGTTGTCGGGGTCTTGTTGGTCAGCTGGTTGAGAACCTTCTTCGCCTTTTCGAGTGGCTCACCTGACTTGCCGGTAGCGATGTTTAGGGTCACCTTTTCGATTCTAACGGCTCTCAGAGGGTTCGGCGACACTTCTCCTACGGTTGGTTGAGACACTCTACTTCTCTCCTAAACCGACTAGTGATGCTTGAGTCCCTACGGGTATAACGTATTCCGCTGGCGTGTCGAAGGCTTCTGTTGCTGTCTCGATCTTGACTATCTTGGGTCGGGCGTGGGTTCCAGCGGTGATGGTTGTGATCTTGCCGAAGATTCCCTGGTTTCTACCATCGATGACCAGACCGAGCGCTCCTGTTTGAAAGGGTACCACTCCCATGATGTTCTGCTTGGGTATGCCGAGTTGCATTGCTCCTCCGAGAGCGAATTCTCTTTCCGACTTCTGTCTAGGACTCTGGCTTGGAAGGATGATGCTTCGGCCGTCGTGAAGGTTGATCTGGAGTTTCCCTCCTTCGATATTCCTCTTGCCGACTATTTTGCAGAGTTTGAATCCGGCCTCTTTTTCAGAGATCGGTGTCGGGGTCAGCCCCCGGTTGGGCTTCGGGAGGATGCGGAAGATCTGACCCGCATCTGCGATCTGCAAAACATCCATGAGCCCTACTGGGAACCGGTGATCCTTCCTCGCGACTCCGTCTATCTTAACTTTTCCAGTGCTGATAATTCTAATTGCCTCTTTAGCGGTTCGGGCGTATCCTAGTACTTCGCGGATGAGGATTACGAGCGGGAGGCTCTTTTCTCTCGAGTGCGGACCTGGTCTTGTACTAGGGGCCCATGTTCGTTCCTTGCGCTTTATTGGCCAGAATCCTGGTGCTGGCTCCCTTTTTAGTTGCCGGGGTCCCGACTTGCGTGCCACAGTCTATGACTCCACCGTCTTCGATTTCTCTGACAGGAGTCCGCTTCGCCACTTGTCGGACAGGTTAAGGTTCGTGATTAGGACTTTGCTTGAGTGAACAGGAAGCTTTGACGAGATGCCGGCCGCCTTTTCGCGGGTCATGCCTTCCACGAAGATTCTTCCTGTGGAATATTCCACCTTCTCCACTTTCCCGACTAGATCGGCGAATTCGCCCCTCATTATGCGAACCGTGTCTCCGGTTCTAAGTGGTATGCGCCTGACCTTGTGTCTCGCAGTCAAGTCGTCAGATAATCGAGCTGATAGCATCCTTCGTTGCCGATGCTTGGGCGCTCGGAAGTATCTTTTCCGCTGCTTCGATGGTTTCGCGCTGGGCATGGCCTAAATCACCGTAGAAGCTAGGTTAGCGACTCTGGGCCACCGTTCAGCCGCCTCCCTCGCGACAGGCCCCCTGATCTCCGTTCCTTTCAATTCTCCCTCCGGGGTCATGATGACCGCGGCGTTGTCTTCGAAGGAGAGTCTCGTTCCGTCAGGTCTACGCAGTGCTCGCGCCTGCCTCACAACGACCGCGGGAAAGACCTGCTTCCTCAGATCGGGTTTGCCTTTGGAGACCGAGACCATTATCATATCTCCGACGCAGGCTGCGGGAACTCGTCGGAGACGTCCATGATATCCTCGAACGTTTATCAGCTTCAACTCTTTCGCTCCGGTGTTGTCGGCGCAGGTCAATCGGGAGCCGACGGGAAGGCCTCGAGCTATTCTCGGCCTGTACTCCACCATTCCCCGAGCGCTGACTGCTCTCGTCTTCGGTGCTGGCGTGCCTACTCTGCCACCGCTTTCCTATCTATCACGACGAACGAGACTTCTTTGCTGAGAGGTCGACACTCTGCAATGGTCACTCGGTCACCGGTCGCTGCGGCGATGCAGGGTGGATTATGGGCGAGGGTCTTGCTTCTTCGTCTCTCGTATCTGTTGTATTTTGGATAATAGTGCAAATAGGCTCGCTCAACTGATACGGTCTTNGGAGATTTTGATGTGGAGACTGTTCCTTCAAAGACCCGTCCTCTGACGGATAGTCTTCCGTGGAATGGGCAGACTGGATCGTTGCACCCTGCTTTGGGTGGTCTGACGTCGAGTCCTATGTTGTGCACTACCATTTTGCGAGGCCTTTCTTTACCCTGTCTTCAGGTCGATGCTTCAGAAGCGAGCCTTCAACAGGAACTGTTTCTCCTGTCGGCAGAGTTGCGAAAAATTGTGTGTTAGCTTTTGATACTCTGACAAGTCGGTCCCGAGCTTCGATTAGTAGAGTGTTTCTTGTTTCGTCTCTAACGATTCCAAGTAGGCCTGTTTGTCCAGGGTCGCGGGAGGTGTTGATCTTGACTTGGAGTCCGATCCATTCGTGAGCCAAGATGTTCTGTGGAGTAATCGGCATCTATTCGGCTTCCTCCGTTAACACCGGGCTGTTCTCGGCTGTTAGGAGTCTGGCTACGGTTCGGCGAAGCTCCTTCACTCTTGAAGGATTCTCTACGGTTCCTCCTGACTTTACGGACGTTCGTATTGTTGTGAGTTCGGCTCTGAGTTCGGAGATCTTTTTCTTTCGCTCTTCGGGAAGCATCTGTTTCATCTCACGCTTGCGCAGTATTGCCAATGGGCTCCTCCTTCTCAGTTTCTACCTCCGGGGTTTCCACGATAGGCGCTTGGACCGTAATGGTCGGCGCGACACTGGGCGGCGGTGGAGTCTTCATTGTGGGCTTGTCTATGAAATCCACAGTGGGAGGCAGGATTCTGACTTTGATGCCAAACAGGCCCT